>Ga0268280_1001434_pt1 | contig 16027 bp, 16 predicted proteins | sample saktaG_9_FD_190139 | JGI IMG/M metagenome (GOLD analysis project Ga0268280, IMG submission 190139) | Saline water microbial communities from Sakinaw Lake, British Columbia, Canada - sak_2011_5_24_40m | ecosystem: Environmental > Aquatic > Non-marine Saline and Alkaline > Saline ... | reverse complement strand
TCGACAGCATCGGCTTTCGTTGCGTCGTAGTCCCTTGAACAGTTGGTGATTTCTGGGACTCTGACATCTGACCTCTGGCGTCGTCGTAGTGAGCAACCCGTAAGGGTTGCGATATGTAAAAAATTAAGATTTTAAAATAAATTAGAAAGAAGCGACAATCAATGGATGAAAATCAAGCTGTAATAAATAAAGGTTTCATTAATTTTTCAGCGTATATTGAATCTTTCCCAATTGTTATGGATGCACTGGATCTTCTTTTAGATTCTGAAAATAAAGAAATATCTAAAAATTATTTATTTTTATTTAAGGAAACAAAAGAAGCAGCAATTAACATATTAACGTTGCTTGCAGAGGGATATAACAAGTATAATTCAGAAGAGAAAGCGAAATGCTATGGACAAGCTCGTGATTCCTTATCCCACACTCAATCTAATCTATTAATTTTAGAAAACTTCAATCTTATTCCTCAAAATCAATCTCAAAAAATAATTTTGAGTTTTGAAAGTAAAATAAGATTGTTTAATGCAGTTATTAGAAAAATGGAAAAACCAGCTTTTTCAAAAAAATAAAATATTGATTAAACATGTTATCTGATTTCAAATTATTTCAAAATACATATGATTTTCTATTATGGTTGTGGCCAACAGTTTCAAGATTCCCTAAATCTGAAAAATACGTTTTAGGTGAAAAACTCAAACTAATAACCACATTTCTTTTAGGGGATATTATTGCCTTTAATAATGCTGATTGTGATAAGAAAAAATATTTATTTCAAGCAAGCATTGAACTGGAGCAATTAAGAGTGTTTATTCGTCTTTCAAAGGATCTTAAAATACTTGATTTTAAGAAATATGAATCTTCTTCAAAACAACTTGATGAGATTGGTAAGCTTCTGGGTGGGTTAATTAGCAAATATAAGTAATATAACTCTTTTTTGATTGAAATTAATATTTAGTTACCTAATATTTAATTACCTATTATTTTAGAATAATAACCATTTATAGATTGGTACAATCTTAATTTTATATCCATCAATTGTACTTGTTTCTTCCTGATCTCTTGTTATTATAGTTCCTTCTTTTAGATTATATTTTTTTAAAGCAGATATTAGTCCTTGAACTTCTCTATCCTTTGTTTTATTATTTATTTCGTATGTTGCTTGTATGGCCTCAGATATAACAATTCCATTTTTAATTAAAAAATCACACTCATTTCCGTTTTTATTATAATATATTTCTTTTTTTCTTCTTAATAGTTCTAAATATATAATATTTTCTAAATACCATCCTTTATTTTCAGATGAGGGTGTGCCTATAATTCTCGCAAATCCAACATCAACAAAATATATCTTCTTTGGGTTTTGTATTTGTTTTCTAATTGATTTATCGTATTTTGATATAGTAAATACTAGATAAGCTTCCTTTAGATAGTTTATATACTTTTTAATTGTACTTTTACTTTTTATTCCACTAAAATCACACAGGTTTCCATAAGATATAGTTTGTCCTATATTATTTGCGAGAAATAAAACAATATCTTTTATTTCTTGCACTTGTTTTATTTTATTTTTAGAAATTATATCTTTATATAATATATTGTTAAAATACTCTTGTAAAGTTCTTTTATCATTTATTTCTAAAGGATATGGAAATCCAGTAATTTGAAAGTATTCTTCAAAATAATTACTTAACTTCATTCTCTCTTTTGTTGTAAGATTTAAAATATTAAAGTTATTTGGTTTTATTTTTAAGAATTCTCTAAATGAAAAAGGATATAACTCTAATAGTCTTTGCCTTCCTGTTAATACTGTTGATGTGTCTGATCTTAAAAGTGATTTATTTGATCCAGTGATAAATAGTTTAGCATTTTCTTTTTCGTACATTCTATTTGCAAACTTTTCCCATCCATTTATAGATTGTATTTCATCAAAAAAGAAATATTTTTTTCCATCTTTATATTTTTCTAGAAATATTTCAAATATTTTTTGAAAATCATCTAATTCGAATTTATTTAAACGCTCATCACTAAAATCACAATATAAATAAGTTATGTTTTGGTTATTTTTAATTATTTTATTTAAAAATATTCTTAATAATGTGGATTTACCACATCTTCTAACTCCACAAATAATTGTAACTAAGTTATTGTTAATATATTCATCTAAATTTATATCTCTGTCAACGTATTTTATTTCACTTAATATATACTCTTTTTGATCTAAAAGTATATCTTTTAATGTTTCTTTAGATATCATATATTTTCTAATATATTATGATTAATAAGGTTTTTAAACTGTTCGCTGGCATCGAACGATTAATAGCTAAACTGTTCGCTGGTATCGAACGATTTATTGTATTTTAGTTATAGAATAAGATATATATAAGTAACTGTTCATAATCTATTTTGACTTGTAAGTATTACAAGTTAGGAATATACTGACGTATATGTTTTCTGCTGTGTGTCGGTTCTTCGAGGTTCTTCGTTCTTGCGTGGTGGCAATTGGAACAATGAAACGAACGCAGGATTGTTGGCTTTGAACTTGAACAACGTCCCTGGTAACACGAACAACAACATCGGCTTTCGTTGCGTCGTAGTCTCTACTATCTTTTCAAGTGAAAAGATAGTAACTGTAGAGTTTTTTGTGTTCATGTACTTTTTAAAGAAAGGAAAGGATAAGTTTTAGTTTTATCTTAAACACTTAAAAGAATGTATATTTAAGTTGACTACATCAGTATATTTTCCTGGTTGCAAAGAAATTTGCCTGGTTGTTTAATCAATTTCAAACAACAGAAGAACGCCAAATAAAACAATATCATTGGTTATGATTTAGTAATTCTTTTATGAACTTTCATAACCAATAAATAATTATCATACAAAAGAATTACTGAAACACATGAAATCACATACTAATTTTTGGGATAAATTAGTTTCCTTCAAAAATTTATCCCTTGCATACAAAAAAGCAAGAAAAGCAAAGCCATCTTCAAGTGAGGTTCTTATTTTTTCTATGAATCTTGAAAAAAACTTGTTTGCTTTGCAAGAGGAACTAATTTTAGGAAAATATAAGGTACCAGAATATAGAAGCTTTACTATTTTTGAACCCAAAAAAAGAATTATTAAAGCACTTCCGTTTAGAAATAGAATTGTTCAACATGCTTTGTGTAATTTAATAGAACCTATATTTGATAAAACATTTATTAATAATTCTTTTGCTTGTAGGAAAAACAAAGGAACACACAAAGGATTAATCACTATCAAAAAAGCAGTTCAAAATAAATTTGCTAAACATAGATATGCATTGAAATGTGATGTGAAAAAATATTTTCCAACCATTGATCACACAATTCTTAAACAAATATTATTTAAAAGAATCAAGGATAAGAAAGTATGTGATCTTATAACCTTACTGGTTGATAGTGATAATTCTGATTTTGGAGAAAACAAAGGTATACCAATTGGAAACTTAACTAGCCAGTTGTTTGCAAATATATATCTTAATGAATTTGATAAGTTTGTTAAACACAAACTTAGAGTAAAATACTATTATAGATATGTTGATGATTTTATAATACTTTCAAGTTCAAAGAAAGAATTACACACGTATAAAACAAAGATTAAGCGTTTTCTTAAAATTAAACTTTTACTTGAGATACCTAAAAGAAAAACAAATATTTATTGTGTAAAAGACGGAGTTGATTTTGTAGGTTATAAAATATTTTCTTCAATTGTTAGATTAAGAAAATCAAATCTTATTAAATTTAAAAAAAGAACAATACATTTATCTAATCTTTATCTTTCAAATAAGATTTATATGAATAGATTATTTGCATCAATAAATAGTTACTTAGGTTACACAATGCACGCAAATGCATACAAGATTACAAGTAAGATGTTATTTAACTTTAATTTTATTTTTATATCCTATAATTCTAATTTTAATAAAATAAATTATTTATAATTTATACTCTATAATGTACTAAAAACGTAAAAATAAGAACTTATTAAATAAAGGATAGTGTTCACTGTCAATGAAACCCTTTATAAACCTAAATTCTTTCAAAATTCTCTGTTTATTTAAAAATAATAATTTTTTAAAATCATATATATCTTAATATATATGGTGAAATAAAAATGGACAATAAATCATTTGATGTAGTTATTGAAATTGATAATGAAACTAAACAATATTATGCATCTGTTCCAGTACTTCCTGGCTGTTACACATATGCAGAAACACTTGCAGAACTATTAACAAACATTAAAGAAGTAATTGAACTTCATCTTGAAACAGTAGATGAAACATCTAATTTTAAAACAAATAAAGTACTTGGTTTGGTTCCTTTTTCCTCTCGAATAAAAAATAATTAAGTATAAATACCTTTGCGTATCTTATTTACTTATATCACTACAATTAATAGGAAGGAGATATGAATATAAAGGAAATTAAAGCCTACCAAAAAAAGATCGACATAGTCGGTGAAGTTTTAGAAAAAACACCACTTAGATCTGTAACTTCAAGACTTGACAACGTTGAACATAAAGTCTGTGAAGCAAAAATAGGAGATGATACAGGAACAATCTATCTAACGTTATGGGATGCTTCAATTGATAAGTTGGTTGTTGGCAAGACCTATTCTTTCACTAACCTCTATTCCTCTGAATTCAAGAAAGAATTAAGAGTGAATCTTGGAAGATTTGGAGAATTCTCTGAAAAACAATAATTAAGCAATCACATAATTTGTTTCAAAAATCATTTATTCTATTTATATTTGTGGGAGTGTAGCTTAGCCTGGTTAGAGCATTGGTCTTATACACCAAGGGTCGCAGGTTCGAATCCTGCCATTCCCACTTCAACCGGTTTCGGTAGGTTGACGCCCAACAGTCTCTTTCCCACTACTTTTTTAAACCTATTTAGTTATATATATTTATAAGAACACGAAATCTTTGATTAAATATGAAGCAAACAAATAAATCTAATTTATTTTTAAATAAGATTAGTGTAAGCACTATAACATCCATTTCTATTATATCAATTATAATTATATAATTGTAGCCATAATTCTTATATCAAGAATTATTTGCTACAAAAGAGTTTTTCAAAGAAGATTTATAGGTCCAGATAAAAAGAAAACAAAATTTAAAATCTTGGGGGAATAAAGAATGGTACCAAAAGAAAATGAATCCACAAACAAAGAGAATGTACAATATTCATATGCTACAGAAAAGGAAATTAAGAAACTTTGGATTAGAGAAAATATTCCTGAAAAAGTAAGAACCAAAGAATCAAAAAAACATTATTATTTTATTGATGGACCTCCCTATGCATCAGGAAGCATACATATTGGAACAACCTTTAACAGGGTTATGAAAGATGTTGTCATAAGATATCATAGACAAATGGGTTACAAGGTTCTTGATACTCCTGGGTTTGATACTCATGGTGTTCCAATTGAAAGAAAGGTACAGCTTAAGTATTCATTAAAATCAAAGGAAGATATTGAAAAATTTGGTATTGAAAAATTTATAACTGAGTGTAAGAAATTTGCAACCGAGCACATTGATGACATGTCAAGAGAAATAGAAAACCTAGGGCAATGGATGGATTGGAAGCATCCCTACAGAACTCTTGATAAAAAATACATGGAAACTGGTTGGTGGACTTTTAAAAAAGCTGTTGATAAAGGAATGCTCTATCATGGTAAGTATCCTGTTCATGTTTGCCCTTCCTGTGAAACATCAGTCTCTTTTAATGAGATTGAGCACCAGGAATTAACTGACACTTCAATCTATGTTGGGATTCAATCAATTGACAACCCTAATCTCTATTATGTGATTTGGACAACAACCCCATGGACTCTTCCAGCAAATATGGGAATCATGATTAATCCATCCTATACCTATGTTGAATTGATACATTCAGGAAAAAAATATATTGTTGCAAAGGATTTAGTTGATAAAATAATTAATGAGCTTAATTGGAAGGATGATTATTTACTAGGAGAAGAACATAAAGGTAGTGATCTTGTTGGTAGAAGATATAAACCACTTCTAGAAGAATGGATAAACATTCCTGATGATTATAAAGAAAGAAGTTATAAAATAATTTCAAGCCCAAGATTTGTTCATCTAGAAGAAGGAACAGGTTTAGTTCATTGTGCTCCTGGGCATGGTAAGGAAGACTATGCAGTTGGTCATGAAAACAATATACCTGCCTATTGTCCAGTAACCATTTCTGGAGTCTATGATGAAACAATTCCATCTCATAAGAACGAAAAAGTTAAAGAGCTTGATCCTTTCATAATTAATTATTTACAAGAAAAAGGAAACATTCTTGGAAAAAGAAAAGTTAAACATGCATATCCTGTTTGCTGGAGATGTCATTCACCTCTTCTTCAGGTTGCTCTTCCTCAGTGGTTCCTAAAAACAGAAGAACTAAGAGAAAGATTAAAGGAAATAAACGAAAAAGAAGTGTCCTGGTATCCAACCTGGGCAAAGGATAGATTCAATGATTGGTTAAACTCAATCTCTGATTGGCCAATCTCAAGAGCAAGATATTGGGGTATTCCAATCCCGATCTGGAAATGTGAAACCTGTGAAAAAATAGAAGTATTTGGTTCATTAAAAGAATTAAAAGAAAAGTTTCCAGCTCTTGATTTAGGAATGGATATTCATAAACCATACATTGATAACATAACTTACAAATGTTCATGTGGTGGAGAAGTAAAAAGAGTTCCAGAAATATTTGATGTTTGGTTTGATTCTGGAATTGCATCCTGGGCATCTCTTGGATATCCAGAAAATAAAGATAAGTTCAATCAATACTGGCCTCCAGACATCAACTTTGAAGGAAGCGATCAAATAAGAGGATGGTGGAACTCACAGTTAATTTGTTCAACCATAGCATTCAATAGAGCACCATTTAAGCACATCTCTTTACATGGAATGGTTCTGGATGTTTCAAAGCGTAAGCTATCTAAATCAGAAGGAAATGATAAACCACTTGAAGAATGGTTTAATCTCTATTCAATTGATTATTTCAGGTATTATTTTGCAAAAGAATATATTGGAACTGATTTAGTTGTTGATGAAAAAAAGTTCAAAGATATTAAGAGAATATTTAATCTACTTGATAACACAATAAACTTCCTGAAACTATATAATGATAAAATAAATTTTATAACAGAGCTTAATCCAGAAAAAGAAAATCTAACTATTGAAGATCAATGGATACTTTCAAGATTGAACAATGTTTTAGATAATTCCCACAAGGCCTATGAAAATACAGAGTATTCGCGTGTGGTTGGAGATATAGAGAAGTTTGTTCTTGAGGACCTAAGTAGAGTTTACATCAAACTTCTGAGAAAAAGAGAAGAAAAAAATAATGTTTTAAGTTATTGTATTTCATCAATTGTTCTAATGCTTTCACCAATTGCACCACATTTCACAGAATATCTTTATCAAAAGTTTGAAAACAGGAAAGAGAAATCAATACATCTTCTTTCTCTTCCATTAGCAAACATGGATTTAATAAGCAAGAATCTAGAAGACAATTTTAATCTTTCTCAGAATGTGATTGCAACTTCATTATCATTGAGAGAGGAAAGTAAAAAAAGATTAAGATGGGTTCTTCCAAGAGTTGTAATTAAAACAAGCAACATTTCAAAATTAATTTATTTCATTCCGATTATGGAGGATATGATTAATGTTGAAAGGATTGAGCTTGTTAAGAATGATCCAAAAGGTAATTTCCTATCCAAAGAAATAAATGATGATCTTGTTGTTTATTTAGATCAAGATATTCCAGATACCTACAATGATGAATGGGAAAGAAGTGAGCTTACAAGAGCAATTCAAGATGCAAGAAAGAAAATGAATCTTAATCCAAAGGATAAAGTGACTCTGAAGATTTCTTCTGATGATAAGGAATTCCTAATAAGAAATAAGGAAAAGATAGAGGATGCAACAAGCACAACCCTAGATGTTCTTGATCATGGAGCAATTAAAGATAACACACAAAAATTAATAGAGAAAGAAATTTCTTTCTCTTTCTAGTTTCTTTTTTAAATCTTTGTGTATTTCATATATATATTGATTAGAGGTGTTGCTATGGGGAAGATAAGACCAAGTAAAAAGATTGATTTAAAATCAAGATTGACTCTCGAACGAGAAGTAAAACAATCAGATGCTCACAAAGCAAAGATTGAAGATGTAAAAAGAATAAAAGAACATCTAAAAACAGTTACCAATGGAGCAATTCCACGTGGTTTGTCGTTTCTTAGACATAATGCAAAAAATATCCCTGTAGGTGATATAAAAAAAGTTTTTACTAATTATATACTTGTTGAAGATTTTTTAAAAAATGTCGCAAAAATCTCTGGATGGGAAAGGGTAAGTAATACTGTAGTTAAGTCTTATCAAATAGATCATATGCAGAAATATATAGATGGTAACTTACAAATTTTTGAGCATTTGGTTGTAGGGATGAATACTGCGAAAAGCAAATCAGAGTATAATTATTTTTTTAAAATTTTAAAAGAATATACTTCCGAAATAATGTCTTATAAACGAACACTTTATCAAACCCCAAAGTCAGCAAATAAATTAAATATGATTGATGAGGGTGTAAATGAAGTGAAACAGAGTTTAAAAAGGAGATTTGACAATCTACATCGTGCAATTATAAATTCATAATTAGATTTTAAATAAAATCTAATTATTTTAATTTTCTTATCTTATAAATATATAAAATATATCTTAATCAATCCCAACTATTTATAAACATTACTCATCATTAATCTTATTTATGATATACAAAACTATATTATTAAAATCTGATGTTAAAATAATTTTTGAAACATCAATAGAAAACTTTAATGGCCCCTAGGCCAAACTACTTTTATTTATTCATAGGTCTATAAACTCAAAGGAGCTGTTAGACTAAATAGTTTTATAAAATCAATTATTATATATAAACTTAAGGAGAAATTAATTATGGAAGAAAAAATTAAATTTGTTTCTATTAAAGAAGCAATTAAGAAAGGTGAAGGTGTAGCTCATCTAAGAGGATGGGTGTATCGTCTTCGTGATCAAAAAACAGATGTGTTCATAACAATCAGAGATGAAACTGGAATTATTCAGGTTGTTGTGTCAGAGGATAAGGTTAAACCAGAAGTATTTCAAGATGCAAAGAAATTAACCATTGAATCTTTTTTCTCTGTTGAGGGTGAACTTAAAAAGGATGATAGAGCACCTGGTGGCTATGAACTTAAAGTAAAAGATTTAGAGATAGTAAGTATTGCAGAAACCTATCCAATCTCTAAAGACTTTTCTGAAGAATTCCTTTTAGATGTTAGACATCTTTGGCTAAGATCAAGAAAGATGAGTGCGATTCTTAAAATAAGATCAACCATCTTTGGAGCAATTCATGAATATTTTAGAAGTAAGGACTTCTATGAATATCAATCTCCAATTCTTCAATCAGTTCAATGTGAAGGTGGATCAACCTTATTTGAGGTTCCCTATTTTGAAAAGAAAGGAGTGTTCCTAGCACAGACCTGGCAATTGTACGCTGAGCCAGCAATCTTTGCATTAGGAAAGATATATACAATTGCTCCATCCTTTAGAGCAGAAAAATCAAAAACCTCTCGTCATTTAACAGAATATTGGCATGCAGAAATGGAAGGAGCTTGGATTGATTTTGATGAGCTTCAGGATTATGGTGAAGGACTTCTTAAGCATGTGATTAAAAGAGTTCTTGAAAAACATAGAGAAGAACTTGAGATTCTAAAAAGAGATATAAAGAAATTAGAAACTGCAATCTCAAAACCATTTGTTAGAATGACCTATTCTGATGCATTACAAATATTAAAAGAAAAAGAAGGAATGGAAGTTGAATGGGGTAAGGATTTAAGAACAATTGAAGAGGATAAGTTATCAAAGATGTATGATACTTTCTTACTTATAAGTAGATATCCAAAAGAAGTAAAAGCATTTTACATGAAGGAAGATCCTGAAGATCCAAGAGTTGTTCTTGGATTTGATTGTATAGGCCCTGAAGGATATGGTGAGATAATTGGAGCAAGCGAGAGGGAACCATCTCTAGAAAAACTAAAAGAAAAGCTTTTAGCACAGGGTGAGAAGATAGAGCACTATGAGTTTTATTTAGATACAAGAAGATATGGTTCAGTTCCACATTCTGGATTTGGAATGGGAGTTGAGAGATTAATTTCTTATATCATAGGAGCAGAATCAATTAAGGATGCAATTCCTTTCCCAAGAACAATGGTGAGATATAAGCCTTAGTGGTTTATATCTTTTTATAATAAAATGGTTGTGTTATGAAAAAGAAAAAAGGAAAATGGATTGTAATCACTGGACTGGATGGTAGTGGAAAAACAACTTTGAAAAATAGTTTGTCACAATATTATGGTGCGCTTTCATTTAAATCACCATATCATCAATTTGTAAGAGATTCTTTAAAGATATCTGGTTATGGCAAAATATTTACTGATGTTTATACTGATATTATTTTATTTATTGCTGATTATAGAATCACAAACTATAAAATAAATGAATGGCGTTTAAAAGAGCCAATTATTATCTCTCAGCGGGGATTTATGGATCATTTTATATTTAATAAAGCATGGGGAGTTGATTATAATGAAACAAATAATCTTCTTAAACCAGATGCTTTTGAAAAACCAACAATCAGCATTTATTTAGTTGCTGACCCAAAAATTGCATATGATAGGATTAAAGATGACCCTAACCAAGATAAATTTGAAACACATACATTCATGAAAAGCCAATATTTAGAAACCATGGCTTTTTATAAGTTAATTAATAAAAATAAGTTATTAAAAAAATTATTTCCAGAACCAAGATATTTAATAGATACTACAAATTTAACCCCAAAAGAGACTTTTGATCTGGTAATTAAAATCCTAAGCAAACATAAAATTTAATTTAATTAATGCCTCGGTAGCTCAATGGCGGAGCAATCGACTGTTAATCGATAGGTTGTAGGTTCGAGTCCTACCCGGGGCGCTATTTCTTGCAGGAAGTAGGTCTGAGAATCAATATATCTTAAATATTCTGTTTATTTATATATTTTTCTATTCTAATATATTACAATGTGATAATTTATGAATAGGGTTAAAAGAATTAATAGATTATATGCTTTTTTTAAAAAGGATTCTAATAATAATATACTTACAATAATTATAAAAAAAACAAATAATGATTTTAATAAATATATAGCCCCTTTAGTTAATCAATATTGCCCAGAAATTAAAGAAACTTCTTTTTATCTTAAGTTAAGACTAGGCACAACAGCAGTTTATGCTCTTGGAGCATATATTATGCTTTTTGTAAGTGGTAAGAAATATAATAAATACAGATATTTCTCAAAAGTACTTAACCTTAACGAAAAATATTTTTTAAAAACTTTAAATTTAATATCCTTTCCAAAAGAAATGCGTAAACAAATTATATATGCAGCAACTTTTAATGTTGTAATAGATCATATTTTTGATCATGAATTAAATATTTATTCTCCAAGTAAAAGATCAAAAATAATTAAGTCTGCTCTTAATTGCACAACTACTAATGAATCAAATCTAGTTTCATTATTATCATATTTAGCAAGTAAGCTTAATTATACAGAAATTAAATACTTTGAAAAATGGTGTGATGCAGAAGCTAAAAGCATTACACATAAAAAGAGTTATAGAGAATATGGTGTTAAAGCAAGTATGGATTTATTATATAGTACAATCAATACTACTGTTCCAAAAAAATATATTGATTTAATGTATGATGTTGGTTATTTAGTTCAAATGATTGATGATTATATAGATCTGGAAGATGATCTCAAACAAAATAAAACCACTCCTGTTATTGAAAAAAAATGGACATATGTAACAATAATTAATCAATATAATAAGTGTTCAAAATTACTTTCTAAAATTGCAAGAGAAAATAATATTAGTGAAAAAATAATATTAGTTATTGAAAGTAATTTACTGGCTATTGGATATAATTTAGCAAATAAGATGGCAAAAAGAGATGCAGATTAATCCATATAATTTATTAGATTTAATTTAGGTGTGTATTACAAAAGAATACACTTTTTAAACCTTTTGTACTACATATGTGTTATATGAGTAATACTAAGGTTAAAGCAGTTATTGATTCTTCATTTTGGATAAATATAAATAAAATAGATCTTGCTAAATATCTCCTGGATTATTTTGAACTTTATTCAACAGAGAAAGTAAGGGAGGAGTTGCTTGATCATCCAAAGAGAGAATTATATACTCCAAAAGATGCAGATTTATTTAAATCTTTTATTGATGCAGGATTAATTACTTTAATTAATCCACTTGAGATTCCAAAAGATATTAAACAACAATTATCTGAAGATTCAGGAGAAATATATATTTTAACAATCGCAAAAGAAAGAAATATGGGTGTGTTATTAGATGATAATGGCCCATTGCAGTATTGTGAAAAAAATAAGATAAGATTATTTACTAGTATTCATTTTGTTTATATATTATATAGAAAAAATATAATTTCTAAACAAGATGCAAGAGATAAAATTATACAATTGAAAAAAAGTATTAATTCAAGATTTACTTTATGGGGATTAAAAGTAATAGAGGGTGAAAATAATTATGAGTGAATATAAATTAAAAAAATTAAAATCATATAGGTTGTCTGATAGTTCATTAAGTGTGATTTATGCGGTTGCTAAAGAAAAAAATTTAACTGAATCAGAAGTTGCAAGAATGTTTTTTGATAAAGGAGTATATGAATATAAATTAGATAACGCAATTAAAGCCTATTATGATAACAATTTAGATCTAACTGGGGGAGCAAGATTAGTAGGAATTTCAAAGAGAGAATTCATGAACGAGCTTGAAAGAAAAGGAATTGGAATTAATCTAGATAAAGAAACATTTGATTATGGTATGAAATGTGTAAACGATGTATTTCCATTGGAAAAGAAAAAAATAGAAAAAAAATCCAAGAAAAAGAAATAAATTTATTCGTATCTCCAGGTGGTTCCGTCCTTACTATCAAAAAGAACAACCCCCTTCTTCTGGAGATTCATTCTAATAACATCTGCATCTTCCCATTTTTTCTTCTTTCTTAGTTCATCTCTTTTTTTAATCTGTTCAAGTATTTCTGGTTCCTTGATTCTATTCTTTTTGGGTTTGCTTGGATCTTCCTTCTTAATAAATGTGAATATTTTAAACACGAAATTAATTTTTTTAAGAAAGTTAAGTATTTTTTCTGCTTCAGAAACATTTATTTTATCAGTATCAATCAACTTATTTGTTTCTTTAATTAAAAAGAATATTTCAGCAAATGCAGCAGGTGTATTTAAATCATCATCCATTTGTTTAGAAAAGTTCGCAATTGAATTTTCAATGATTGCTTCTGCAAACTTACTTTCCTTCTCATTCTTAATATCTTGTAATCTTAAAATAAAATTATTTATTCTTTCAACTGCATTCTCTGAATCTGTAATTGCTTTCTCTGTATAATTTTGTGGTTTTCTATAGTGCCCAGAGAGAACAAGATATCTTAGGCTTTCAGGTGAATGTGTTTTTAAGAAATCTTCTATGGTTATGTAATTACCTTTAGATTTTCCCATCTTCTGTGAATCAACCATTAGTAGAGCAGTGTGCACCCAATTATTTACTACTCTTTTTTGAAAATATCCATAGTTTTGTGCAATCTCATTTTCATGATGTGGGAACAGGTGTTCAATTCCTCCTCCATGAATATCAAACTTATCTCCTAAATATTTGGTTCCCATGACTGAACACTCAAGATGCCATCCAGGGTATCCTTCACCCCAGGGAGATGGCCATTTTAAAATGTGTTTTGGTTCTGCTTTTATCCAAAGAGCAAAATCTCCTGCATGTTTTTTTTGTTCATCATTCTTAAATCTTGTATCTTTTAACATGTCCTCTACATTATTGTTTGAGAATTTACCATAGTTTTCAAATTTTGAGATATCATAATACACATTTCCATTTACTTCATAGGCAAATCCATTTTTAAGCATTTTTTTAATCCATTCCTGCATTTCAAGAATGTGTGCTGATGCCTGTGGTTCAAGATTTGGTCTATCAAGATTGATTGCATCAAAGTTCTTCCACATACTATGGGTATACTTGTAAACAAGCTCCATTGGATGGATCTTTCTTTCAATTGCTCTTTTTTCTATTTTATCTTCTCCACCATCAGCATCAGTTGTCATATGCCCAACATCTGTTATGTTTCTAACATATAGCACATCATAGCTGTGGAAATGTTTAAAATAATTAATAAGCATATCATAATAGATATAGGACATTGCATGACCTAGATGTACTTCATCATAAACAGTAACACCACAAACATAGATCTTTAATTTTCCTTTTTCAACAGGTTTAAAGATTCCTTTTTTTCTTGTGAGTGTATTATATAATTTAATAGTCATATAATTCTATCCTTTTCATTAGTTCTCTCTATTATTTGCTTTAGATATATTATAAAGATAGAAAATACTTATAAAAGTATTTATGTCTTGTCTCTTCATGTGGGTGACCAAAAGTACCTTTTTATATACCTTTTGGTTATTTATATATTTGTGATAAACTATGAGGCTACCTCTCTCAAATAAACTAAAGAAACAATATCATAAGGATCAAGGATATCTACAAGATGAATTAATTACTAATCTCTATGATGTGCTACCTGATTTAATATTACATGGAGGAACAACAATATGGAGATGCTATGGTGGGAATAGATATTCAGAAGATCTTGATTTTTATTTAGTTGAACAAGGAGATATCCAAGTAAAAATAAAACAAACATTAGAAAAAATAAATTTAAATTTAATTAAATACAAACAAACGGATAATGTTATCTTTGCAAAAGCATCAAATAATAAAATCGATGTTAGAGTAGAAATAAGAATATTAAAAAAGAAAGATCCAATTCTTTTAAAAAAAGTAGTTAGAGAATATGAAAAAATAGATGGAAGTATTATCTCTATATACACCTTATCTGTTGAAGATCTATTACTTGAAAAAGCAAACGCATACCTTAATAGAAGATTAATTAGAGATATTTATGATGTTTATTATTTAAGTTATTTTATTTCAGATAATAAAGAATATAAAAAACAAGTAATTGAACTAATCAAGTTATTTCCTTTATCAACTGTTGATGAACCAATCTTTAAATCAATAATTTTAACAGGTGTTGTTCCAACAGTAAAGCAAATGCTGGATGCACTAAAAAGAAGATTTAATATATAAAATCAAGATAATTATGAAATACTTACAATTAATTAAAGAAAGATATAAAGATAAACTAGGTTTTTCAAAGAGAGATCTGTTTCTATTACTTAAAGAAAAAGGAATATCAAATGAGTATTTACAAAAGTTAATTCATAATCTATTAAAAAAGAAAGAAATAATAAGAATAACTAGAGGTAAATATACTTTTGCAAAAGACATCATGGTTTCTGGATTTTCTTATTCTCCATTTTATTATGGTTTACAAGAAGCCTTATCTTTTAGGAACCTATGGGAGCAAGAAACAAATCCAGTAATAATAACTACAAAGAAAGTAAGATCTGGAGTGAAATCATCTTTTGATGGAGGAAATATAGTTCTCCATAGGATAACCAGAAAATACTTCTTTGGATTTGATTTTATAGATTATTATAATATACAGGTGCCAGTTTCAGACATAGAAAAGACATTAATAGATTTTATTTATTATAAAGAAGAGTCTTCTCTTTCAAAAGAAGTTATAAAAGATATAAAAGAGAAGATAGATAAGAAGAAGTTAAATGAATATTTAACAGCATATCCTATTCACCTACAAGAGAAGGTTCTTTCTATTCTCAAATAAAGTTCTTTCTATTCTCCTCTCAAGATTAACCTTTTTAAATGTATCCATATAATATATAGATATTTTAAAGTGAAATAAAATAACTAATTAACTTAAATGTGGG
>Ga0268280_1001430_pt1 | contig 16071 bp, 11 predicted proteins | sample saktaG_9_FD_190139 | JGI IMG/M metagenome (GOLD analysis project Ga0268280, IMG submission 190139) | Saline water microbial communities from Sakinaw Lake, British Columbia, Canada - sak_2011_5_24_40m | ecosystem: Environmental > Aquatic > Non-marine Saline and Alkaline > Saline ... | reverse complement strand
CATCCGAGCGCAGCTGCAGGGTTTTCCTGAGCACAGAGGGGGCGTTCAGAAACGTATTGCGGTGAATGCTTCCGAGCCGGGCGAATTCAGCCTTCTCGAGTGCCGGGATCATCCGGAAGATACGCTTCTGTTCCGGCCACGTCAGTTTGGTTTGAAAACCCACCATGTTGTAAAGACTGGATGCCCTGTTCTCCTGCCGGAGCTGGACCACGGCATAGGGTTCCCGCCCTGTCCGGGGATCGACGAGACCCACAGGTTTCATGGGGCCGAAGAGAAGGGTGCGGAATCCTCTCCTTGCCATCACTTCAATGGGCAGGCAGCCTTCAAAGTAACGGGGGTCCTCGAACGTCTTGAGAGGGACTTCCACTGCTTCCATGAGCGCCCCGTAAAAGGCCTCGTATTCGTTCCTGTCCATGGGACAATTGAGATAGTCCCCCGTGCCGGAGTCATATCTCGAGGCCCGAAAGACTTTTGACAGGTCGATCGATTCGGCCTCCACGATGGGCGCGATGGCGTCGTAGAAATAGAGATAATCCCGGCCGGTAAGATACGCGATATTTTCGGCCAGGGAATCGGAGGTGAGAGGGCCGCTCGCGACGATGACCACGCCCTCTTGCGGGATTTCCGCAACCTCGTCTCGGAGGATCTCCAGTCCTGCCCGCTCACCAAGCCGTTCCTCCACGTGCCGGGAAAAGAGCGTTCTGTCAACGGCCAGCGCCTTACCCGCGGGGAGGGTGCTGGCGTCCGCGGCCTCCATGATCAGCGATCCCATGGAGCGCATCTCCTCTTTCAGGAGGCCGACGGCGTTTTCGATCATCCGGGAACGGAGCGAGTTGCTGCAGACGAGCTCGGCGAGGAGGGGCGTTTTGTGGGCGGCCGAGAAAACCTCCGGCCTCATTTCGTGAAGCGTGACTCTGATGCCGCGGTTCAGCAATTGCCAGGCCGCTTCGCAGCCGGCCAGACCGCCGCCGATGATGGTCACGGGTTTATCGATACAGGCATTGGGCATTGGGCATCAGACATCAGGCATAAAATTCTAAATTCTAAAATTTAAGGCTGAAGAAGAGGGAATCCAGTCTTTTCACTTGACCCCTTGAATCCTAGAATCCTCGAACCCTGTCTATTTCTCATCTTCGTGTTTTTTCCTGGAACGTGCACTCCGGGTTGCTGCATGCCCGGTAGCGTCCTTTTTTCCGGTCGTACTTTTCAAGCAGGAAGGCGGCGCCGCACTCGGGGCAGGATTCCGGTATCGGCTTGTCCCATGTGGCGTAATGGCACCGGGGATAATTTGAACAGCCGAAAAAGATTTTCCCTTTCCTGGACCGTTTCTCGGTGATCTCTCCGGTGCAGCCTTTTTCGGGACACTTGATGCCCAGGCTGATCGCCATGGTTGTTTTGCAGTCGGGGTAGCCGGAGCAGCCCAGGAAACTTCCGAATTTTCCCTGCTTGACGACCATTTTCCGTCCGCATTCGGGGCAGTCGGTATCCGTTGTGGTTTCCTCGGCGGTCACGTGATTGATCACGCCGTTTTCATCCTGCGTGAAGTTCATTGTGTTCTTGCATGCGGGGTAGTTGGAACAGGCGATGAATTTTCCGTTTCTTCCCCACTTGATGATCATGGGACTTCCGCATTTTTCGCACACGAGGTCGGTGGGGGTTTCCTCTTTTTTCACGTTTCTCATTTCGGCCTTCGCTTTCTTCAGATCTTTTTCGAAGGAGGAATAAAATTTCTCCAGGCTCTCGATCCTTTTCAGTTTTCCTTCTTCGATCATGTCCAGTTCGTTTTCCATGTCCGCCGTGAAAGCCACATCGAGAATGGTGGAAAAATTCTTCACCAGCAGTTCCGTAACCAGAATGCCGAGTTCCGTGGGATGAAAACGGCCTCCATCAAGACGGACGTACTCCCTCTCCTGGATGGTGCTCAGGATGGCGGCGTAGGTGCTCGGTCTTCCGATTCCGTTTTCCTCAAGTTCCCTGACCAGTGTTGCCTCGGAGAAACGGGGCGGGGGCTCGGTGAATTTCTGTTCCGGCGTGAGCGAAAGGAGATTCAGCGTCTCGCCCGTCTTCACGTCGGGCAGCGATTTCTCGAAGCCGTTTTCCTCCTTGCTGTCGTCACGCCCTTCGCTGTAAAGGATGGTGAAGCCGGGGAATTTCATGACGGACCCCTGGGCGCGGAAAAGGCAATCGAGGGCTTCAATGTCAATGGTCGTCTGGTCCAGAACGGCCGGGTTCATCTGACTTGCCACAAAGCGGTTCCAGATGAGCTGGTAGAGGCGGAACTGGTCATTCGTGAGATGGGACTTGATATCCTTCGGCCGGTAATTCATGGAGGCGGGCCGGATGGCCTCGTGCGCCTCCTGGGCGGCGCGGCCCGACTTGTAGAAGCGGGCTTTCGCGGGGAGAAAGTCCTTTCCGTATTCGTCGCGGATATAATCTCTCACTTCATTGAGGGCTTCCGCGGCGATTCGCACGGAGTCGGTTCGCATATAGGTGATGAGTCCGACGGGCCCTTCCTCGCCAAGCTCGACACCCTCATACAATTTCTGCGCGGTGGCCATGGTCTTTTTGGCGGAGAAGCGGAGCTTTCGCGACGCCTCCTGCTGGAGCTTGCTCGTCGTGAAGGGAGGCGCAGGGGACCGCCGGGTTTCCTTCTTTTCAATGCTGTGGACGACAAAGGGAGCCGCTTTCAGGCGCGAGAGGATGTCGTTCGACTGTTCCGCGCTGGCGACGCGCGACTTTTTTCCGTCGATCCTGATGAGGCGTGCCTCGAAGGGCGGAGGCAGCGCGCCCTCGAGGAGCGCCGTGATGTTCCAGTATTCCTCAGCGACAAATTTCCGGATTTCCTCTTCCCTGTCGCAGATGATTCTCACGGCAACCGACTGCACGCGCCCGGCGCTCAATCCTCGCCTCACCTTGTCCCAGAGAATGGGGCTGATCTGATATCCCACCAGTCTGTCCAGGATGCGCCGCGTCTGCTGGGCTTCGTATTTGTCAAAGTCCAGCTTCCGGGGATGGCTGAGAGCGGCAAGCATGGTGTTTTTCGTCAGGTCGTTGAAAAGGACACGGTAGATATTCTTCTGGCCGTCGATCTCTTCGGCGATATGCCAGGCGATGGCTTCACCTTCACGGTCGGGATCGGGTGCGAGGTAAATCGTGTCGGCCGATTTCGCGGCCTTCTTCAAATCCGACATGACCTTCTTCTTGCTTTCCAGGACCTGATAGGTCGGCTGAAAATTATCTTTTATGTCGATCCCGAGTTTGCTCTTGGGGAGATCCTTGATGTGACCCACCGAGGCGCGGACGTCATAATCACTGCCCAGATATTTTTTAATGGTCTTCACCTTGGTCGGTGATTCGACGATGATCAGCGAGCGCTCCATTTTGTTATTGCTCCTTGCGCATGAATCGTTTACCGGGCTGCTGTTCGATGCGGCCGTTGAGTTCCAGGCTGAGCAGGATCGCGAGGACGTCCTTTGCCTTGAAACCGGTTTGTTCTATAATCGTGTCCACGTCCACGGCCCTCCGTGTGAGGACATCCAGGACGGTCCTTTCCGTTTCCTTCAAAGATTCCCCGGGCGGTGCAGGGGACGCGTCTGCTTCCTTCGGCGTCTGCCGCGTCAGGGGGATCGTCAGCTGGGGGCGTATCTCGTCCAGGATGTCATGAACATTTTCCACGAGCTTCGCCCCTTCTTTGATTAGCCTGTGCGTTCCCTTTGAACCGGGCGAGTCAATGATTCCGGGAACGGCGAAGACCTCTCTGCCCTGATCAAGCGCCAGCCTGGCCGTGATGAGGGATCCGCTTTTTTCCGTCGCCTCGACGATCACCACGCCCAGAGACAGGCCGCTGATGATCCGGTTTCTCATGGGGAAATGCTGTGCCAGCGGCGGTGTCGAGAAAGGGAACTCCGATATCACCGCGCCGTTGGAAGCGATTTCTTCATGAAGCGAGCGGTTCTCTGCGGGATACACGACATCGATCCCGCAGCCCAGCACGGCGATGGTCCGGCCTTTCACCGAAAGAGCTCCGCGATGCGCGGCGGAGTCAATTCCCCTTGCCATTCCGCTGACGACGGTTATCCCGTTCAATGCCAGTTCGCGGCACAGCCTCTCCGTCGAATACTTGCCGTAGGTGCTGGCCGCCCTGGAACCCACGACCGCGACCGACACATCGTCCTCGCGCAGACGGCCCTTCACGTAAAGAATCGGCGGATAATCGTAAATATTCAAAAGAAGCCCGGGATAGAGCGGGTCATGTGCCGTTACAATGGATACGCCGGCCTTGCGGGCGAGTTCCATCTCCCGCTCCGCCTGTCCCCAGTTCTTGAAGGATGCGATACTGTACGCTGTCTTCGCCTTCACGCCGGCGACCGTTTTCAACGTATCGGCGGGAACATCGAAGACCTTTCGGGGGTCACTGAAAACAGCAATGAGGTTTTTGAAAACCGCGCTGCTCAGACCTTCGATGAGTCTGAGGGCCAGCCAATATTTGAGATCGCCTTCTTTCATTTTTGCCATTTCGGTTGAGTCCGGAGTGACCGTGAAAATCTGTCTTCGCAATACGGTGACGCGAGTAAGTCGCGAACTATAACGTATTGTGAGGGGGTGTCAAGCTTATTTTCTCCGTCCAGAATTTCTTTGCCTTCCATGGACAATTGATTTAAAAGTAAAGTCTGTTCAACGAACGAGGTGTTATGAAAACAAGAACAAATTTTCTCGTTGTTATATCCGTCGTATTTTTTTTCCTGTTCATGAGCTCTTTTTGCCTGTCGGCCGAAGGCGAAAAGCCCGGTACCGGATCGCCTTTGCAAATTGTTCCGGAGACGCTTGAGGTCGGCACGCTCAGTCCCGGCGGATATGTCAAAGGCATTATCTTCATGAAGAGCACCCTGTCGGCAGACATGAAGTGGTCCACCAGGGGTCCTGAGGGATGGGAGTCCATGGGAAACAGAAAATTATCCGGGCAGATGAAAGATTTTCTGGGCTACATGGAGATAGGCATAAAATTCATTGAGGATGAAGAGCAGGCTGGGAATGAAGACGCCCGCAAGGTTCAAATGGTCATCGAATCAGAAGGTGAAACTCTCACGCTGGTAAGGGTCCTGCCTTTTGGAGAACACGAGGAAGAGTTGGCTATCCTTTTTGATGGCGGTGAGAAAATGGTTTCTGTCAGGTTTGATACGGCGCTCCGGGAGCCCGGCCCCGAAATCAGCGTAGAACCTCCGGGGATCGACTTCGGATCCGTGGAGGGCAGCAAAACCCTCATGGGGAAACTGAAGATCAGGAACACCGGTAAAGGGGCCCTTGTCTGGAAACTGGGGCTTCAGGGCGACAGAGAAGAGGTGAACGGCACCAGACTCAGGAAAGGGATGTATGTCTCTTTCCTGAATGAGGAAAATCATGGGGGAGATCGTTATGAGGTTCCAGGCCGCCTCGCGAATCTTCTTGAACTCAAGGGACCATGGCTTTCCGAGGACGGATATCCCGCTTCCAACGGCGGAGAAACGCTCCGATACGTTTTCACCGGAACGGGGATAGCCGTCATTGTGAGGCCCGATGAGGATGGCGGAAAGCTAGGGGCATCCATCGATGATGCGCCCGCGGCCACAGTGGATTGCTCTTCGGAAGAGCAGGACCGGATCGCGGTCGTCGTGGCCGAGAATCTGCCGGAAGGATCCCACGTCCTTACTCTGGTGAACGAGGGAGGGTATGCCGAAATCGAAGGTTTGCGGGTATACGGGAACGAACCGGAAACTGTCCGGGGAACGCCGGGATGGATCAGGGCTTTTCCGACGAGCGGGACGGCGAGAAGCCAGACCAATTACGTCACCGTGACGGTGAACACGGAGAACCTCAAGGCGGGAAGTTACAGTGAAAACATCCTGTTCCATTCCAACGCCGGTCCGGCCGTTGTGGACGCGTCGATCAGGGTGACACGGAATGTCGTCTCAACCATCATCGATATTTACAGATACGTGAAGGGAAACGATTACCTTTACACGGGGCAGCCCGAAGCGGAAAATTACAGTGTTCTGAGAACCTACAGGAAGCAGCGCCTGGCGTACAGGCTCTTCAGGGATGACACGCCGGGAACGAAGAAATTCTTCCGATGGTATAACGCCTTAAGGGGAGATCACTATTATTCCTCTGATCCCGAAGGAGGCGGAAAATCCCTCAACGGTTACGTTCTGGAGGGCTCCATCGGCAATATCGGAACGTCCAGAATCCACGGGATGAGGGAACTTTACCGCTGGCGTAACTCCTCCACGGGATGTCATTTCTACACCACCGATGTAAGAGGGGAGGGGATGGCGAGAAAAGGCTATCGTTTCGAAGGGATTGCCGGATACGTGAGGTAGTTCATTTTCCTGATTTTTTCAGTCCTTTGGACTTGACAAAAATGACGAAAGGGTTTATTAAAGGCGCTCTTTTCAAGAAAAGCCTGGAGTGATTTGTGCGCCTGTAGCTCAGCTGGATAGAGCAACGGACTTCTAATCCGTAGGTCCCGGGTTCGAATCCCTGCAGGCGTACCATAATTCGTGGTGGGTGTAGCTCAAGTGGTTAGAGTGTCGGGTTGTGGCCCCGAAGGTTGAGGGTTCGAGTCCCTTCACTCACCCCAGATATAAAGGTTGTTTGACCTGAACCATACAGGCGCCCGTAGCTCAGCTGGATAGAGTGGCAGACTTCGAATCTGTTGGTCGTAGGTTCGAATCCTACCGGGCGTACCAGCTATCACGCGCTTAAGATATGATATAGGCGTGGGCCGCTAGCTCAGTCGGTAGAGCAGTTGACTCTTAATCAATTGGTCCGGAGTTCGAGTCTCCGGCGGCCCACCAGAAATCAAGGGGTTACGAATTTCGTAATCCCTTTTTTATTCACTACGATCATCGTTAATAACTGTTTCTGCGCAAATGAAAAAATCGGCTTCATAGCTTCACCTTATTAAAGATTTTACGCCCAATTGTGCAATCCAAACTCGTGCATTAGAGTTCAAGGATACAGACGGTAATCTTCGTTTACTGACCAAAGATTCCATTTGACAACGTGAACTAAATGGTATTTATTTGCTCGCACGGTTATTTATCCAGTCTTGATCGGTAAATCTCGGCTAGTCGAAGCTCGCTACTCGTTGCTTTTATAACCCTCACAGATCATCTAAAAACAGGGGACAATCCCATGAAAGATCAATCCAAGACGAAACAGGTATTGATCAACGAACTGGTTTCTCTAAGGAAGAGAAACGCAGAGTTGGAGCAATCGGAATTAGAACGCAAGCGGGCGGAGGAGGCACTGCGGGAAAGCGAGGAGCGGTATCGCAGTATTATTGCCAACATATTGGATGTTTACTACAGGACGGATAAGAATGGAAATATCGTCATGATGAGCCCATCGGGAGCGTCCCTGCTGGGTTATGGCTCCATCGCTGAAATAATTGGTCAAAACGTTGCCGAAGCCTTTTACGCCGATCCAAAAGAGCGGAACAAAATTATATCAGAGATAAAGGACAAGGGTTACGTCAGGGATTTTGAAGTCACCCTCAAGCACCGGGACGGGACACCCATACCCGTTTCAACGAGCAGTCGATCCTATTGTAACGAGAGAGGCGAGATCCTGGGTGTCGAAGGGGTTTTCAGGGATATCCGGGAACGGAAAAAGATGGAGAACGAGCTGCGAGAGAGCGAGGAGAGATACCGAACTCTGATCGAAACCACAGGGGACCTCATCTATACCACCGATAGAAAGGGATTCTTGACCTATCTGAATCCGACGCTCGAGAGAGCCCTGGGTTATACCCATGATGAATGGAACGGGAAGTCCTTTGCGCAGATAGTTGCACCCGAATGTATTGATGTAGTGAGAGATGTATTCAGAAAAGCCATGAAGGGGGAGTCCATTCCTGTTTATGAGACAGATCTCATACGGAAAGACGGGACCAAGCTGTCCGTGGAATTTAATGTAACAACACTGCTCGACAGAGAGGGTAAACTCGCGGGTCGATACGGCATCGGCCGGGATATCACCGAGCGCAAGCAGGCTCAAGAGGCACTATGGGAAGCGCACAGGCGTCTGGATGAAATCATCGAGTTTTTGCCGGATGCGACGCTCGTGATTGATGCGGATAGCAAGGTCATCGCCTGGAACAGGGCCATAGAAGAAATGACCGGGGTTCCCAAGGCAGAGATGATTGGTAAGGGAGATTATGAATACACGATGCCCTTTTATGGTGAACGAAGACCCATTCTCATAGACCTCGCCCTTTTACCGGAGGCTGAATTAGAGAAGAGAAAGTATGATATTACTCACAGGAGTGCCGATACGATTTGCGGGGAGGTTTACGTCCCGGGAACATACGGAGGAAAGGGTGCTTATTTATATGGCGCGGCTTCGAGATTGCGCGATGCTGAAGGAAATATCGTTGGGGCCATAGAATCCATACGCGACATCACCGAACAAAAGAAGACGGAAGAGGCGCTCCGGGCTGCTGAGGAGCTTTACCGGACTCTTGCGGAAAGCTCCCAGGTTTCTGTCTACATCGTTCAGAATAGAAAGATTGTATTTGTCAATTCTCATTTCTCCAATTACTCCGGCTACGAAAAGGAAAACATCATTGGCAGGGAGGTATCGAGCTTTGTCTATCCGGGAGATCGTGAAAGGGTCAGGCGAAAAGCCATACAGCTGCTGAAGGGCGAGTCTGCGATTCCATACGAATACCGCATCATAGACAAGAGCGGAAGGCCCCTGTGGCTGATGGAGACCGTCTCCCCGATCACCTATCGGGGCAGACCTGCGACATTGGGAAACACCATGGACATTACGGAACTTAAGCGGATGGAAAAAGAACTCGAGGATGTAAGGAGAACGCTCATTCAGTCGGAAAAGCTTGCCGCCCTTGGTCAGCTCGCCTCCGGCGCAGCCCATGAGATCAGGAACCCTCTCAACATCATGTCTTTAAGAATGCAGATGCTCGAAGTAACCGGCAAAGCCATGGACGAGGATGTCCGCAAGGCCATTGATACGTGCAATACCCAGATAAAACGGATTCTTAGGGTTCTCGACGGCCTTTATGAATTTTCCCGGATCCCCCAGACCCGGAAGGCCCCGAATGATCTCAACAAAATCATGGAAGAGGTTATAGCTTCTCAGGATAAACGTTTCAAGGACGAGGGGATCACCCCGGAGATTCACTGCGGCGAGAACATCCCCTCTGTTATGCTCGATAAGGAAAAGATCACCATGGTCATCACCCATCTGGTATCCAATGCCGTGGATGCCATGAGGGGTCAAGACACCCGGCATTTCAGGATCTCAACGGAGAAGATCCCTGCGGAGGACAAAGCGGGCGAGAGCGTACGCCTCATTGTTTTTGATACGGGTCATGGGATCAGTGAGATGAACAGGGCCAGAGTCTTTGATCCCTTCTTCACCACCAAAGACCCGGACAAGGGGAAGGGCCTCGGTCTCGCTGTTTCCTACGGCATCATCCGTGATCATGGCGGCACGATCCGCGTGGAGAACAACCATGAGGGAGGGGTGAGTTTTCTTATTGATTTGCCTGTCGGGGGAAGCGCGACAGCTTGATAATACATTGAACGTGAAGATATTCAGAATGTAAGGATACCATGGGCTGATTATTGAAACCCCGTGTCTCAAAAGAGTGCGGGTTTTTGCTTTTTTATTGAGGTAAGGGGGTAAACGAAATGAACTTAAAACGGTTTGCCAGTATCATAATTATTTTCGCCGCAGGATTATTCGTTTTTCAGTTCGGATTTCCCGGGAAAGCTTTGTCCGTGGACTGGAAGTGGCTTGGGAAGGACGCGAACGATTGCCAGTGGTACTATGACGCGCAGAACGTGGAGCATCTCCCCGATGGGAAGGCGCTGGTCTGGCTGAAACGCGTTGTGAACGACGAGCAGAGAAACAGGGCCGTGCAGGAAAGGGTCAATAATCGGCTTCCCGTGGAAGGTTACGACCGGTGGGCCTATGAGATGGGATTGATGGAGATGGACTGCCGGGCCGCGACGATCCGGCAGTTGAGCATCAACGATTACGATAGGAATGGGATGTTTCTCAAGGCGCGCAAAATAGGCGATAATCTGAAAACCATAACCCGCGATACCATCGGTGAAATGGCATACAGGGAAGTCTGCAGTCCGAAGGATGTCGATCCAAGGGATGTGATGCCGCGATTTCCATCACGCTGGTGATTATGTTCGGAGACGGGATCGAATGCGAAAGGGCGGCAGGGACTCGAATCCCTGCCGCCCTCCTTTTTATCACTCCCGCGAAAGCGAGGGCTCGCCCGTCACTTGGCCGCCTTTAATTTTTCAATCAGGGCCGGTACGACGGCCTTGTAATCGGCCACCAGTCCCAGGTCGGATATCTTGAACATATTGGCATCCGCATCCCGGTTGATGGTGACGATCTTTTTCGAGTTGATGCAGCCCGTAATGTGCTGGGCCGCGCCGGAGATGCCGATGGCGACGTAGAGCTCCGGGCTCACGATCTTGCCCGTCTGTCCGATCTCCATGCTGAGCGGTACCCAGTTCTCGTCCACGGGGACGCGGGTGGCGCCGACCACACCGCCGAGAAGGTCCGCTAACTCCTTGATCATCTCAAAACCCGCCACACCGCCGAGCCCGCCGCCTCCGGCCACGATGACCTTGGCGTCTTCGAGCTTGATACCTTCTGTTTCCTGCTTCACGGCCTGGAGGAGCTTCGTTTTGATCGCCCCGGCATCGGGAGCCTCGGCGAGCGTGATGGTCTCGCCATTGCGTCCGCTGTCGGCCGCGGCCGGCTGCATGGATTTCGCCCGGACCGTGTTGATCTGGCTCAGGCCCTTCGCCGTCGCCATGACGGAGAAAGCCTTTCCTCCGAAGGCCGGCCGGGTCTGCCTGAAGCAGCCGCTTGCGGCGTCAAAGGTCACCTCGACGCAGTCCATGGCGAGCGCCGTTCCGAGCCTTGCGGCAATACGAGGGGCCACGTCTCGCCCCAGGTCCGTCTGTCCCATGAGACAGAGGGCGGGCTTGATTTTTTCACAAAGGCCGCTTATAAGCGCCGTGCAGGCGTCGCAGCTGAATTCATTGTATCCGGCATGGGTCGCGGCGTAAACCTTGTCCGCACCGAGGGCGATCCCCTCGGCGGCAAGCGTTGCCGCGGCCTCACCGGCCAGAAGAAGCCCGACGTCCCCGCCCGTCTGGTCCGCCAGTGCCCGGGCGCCGCCCAGAAGCTCCCGGGTGATGGACGCCGTTTTTCCCTTCTCTATCTCTCCAATAACAAGTATCGTCTTATTTTCAGCCATGTCTCTTCCCCTCAAGGTTTAATCGCAAGTATTTTTTCCGCCAGCAGGGCGGCCGCCTCGGCCGGGTCTTTCCCAGTCACGAATTCACAGGTCCTCTGAAAGGCCGGGATGTAGAGCTTGACGAGGCTGTTGCGCTGGGCGGCGGTTCCCGTTTTCGCGGCCTCCGCGCCCACGTCGCCGGCGCCCCACTTGGGGAACTGTTTCTTGGCCGCGATGATGATGCCCCGTCCGGAGGGGATGCGGGGCTGTCCCATTTCGCTGCTCACGGTCACGAGCGCGGGCAGGGGAACCTCGAAGATCTCGGAGCCGCTGGCCGTCACCCTCTCCACTTTGAGCTTTCCGTCCAGGGCTTCGATGGACTTGGCCCGGACAACGACCGGAAGGTCCAGGTACTCGGCCATGGCCGAACCCACAACCCCGGCGTCCCAGTCCGCAGCCTGCCGGCCGCAGAGGACGAGATCGAATTTTCCGATTTTCCTGACTGCCTGGGTGAGCACATAGGCGGTGGCGAATCCGTCGGAGTCCTCGAAGGCGGGATCGTTGAGAATGAAGCCTTCGTCGGCGCCCATGGCGACGGCCTTGCGCATGACGTCTTCGGTGTACTTCGTCCCGAGCGTGAGGACCGTCACCTTGCCGCCTTTGGCTTCCTTGAGCTTCAAAGCGGCTTCCACCGCCAGAGCGTCATAGGGACTCATGATGAAGGGCATCCCCTCGGGGGGGATGACCTGGTTTTTCTTGCTGTCAACCGCGAACTTCGCCGGCGGCAGCTCGGGATCGAGAACCGGCTTGATGCAGACAATGATATCCATCTTTCCTCCTTTAACCGTATTGATAGCAGATGCCGAATCCGCCGCGGGGATTCACCCAGTCGATGGCTCCCTTGTCGCAGGCGAACCGGCAGCTTCCGCATTCCAGACACCCTTCGTAGGAGAAGGTCACGTGACCCTCCTCCCGCAAAACGTAACATTCCGCCGGGCAGGCATAGAGGCAGGGCTTGAGATCGCAGGCCTTGCATCTGGCCTCGTCCACGCGGATGTGGACCTCCCTGTCGATGTCAAACTTGTTCAGTGCCAGCTTGTCTTCTACTTTCACAGGGCCTTCCTCGCTTTCATGACGTCGGCCGCGATCTGCCAGAGGCTGACCTTCCCCTGCATGGCCTTCCACGCGACCTCAAAGGTGTTTTTCCGGGGCTTCCCGTCGCCGTGGAAGATGCTTCGCATGAGACCGCAGGCGAGCTCCGGGTAGGCATTGTAGATTCTCGGGTTCTCCAGGAAATGGGGGGCGTGCCGGAAGGTCTCCAGGTCCTTCATGACGAAACGGTCCTTGAGGAGCGCCTCATAACGGCTGAGCGTCTGGGAAGTGTAGTCCCCTTTTTCTTTCGCCTGGATGATCGTCTCGCCGGCTGCGACTCCGGCGGCCATCGCGAGATTCGCTCCTTCGAGGATGAGTCCCGTGCCGATCACCATCGCCGCGGCGTCGCCGGCCACGACGATCCCGTCGGCATAGAGCTTCGGCATCATCTGGATGCCGGATACGGGTATGAGATGGGCCGAGTATTCCGCCATCTCGCCGTTGCGAATGAGGGGGCGGACGGCGGGATGACTCTTGAAATCCTCGATGAGGTCTGAGGCCTTGATCTTGTTTTCCAGAAGAGCGCTCAGTTGCGCGACCACGCCGACGGAAAGGCTGTCCTGATTGGTGTAGATGAAACCTCCGCCCGGAAGTCCCCGGGTGCAGGCCCCAACGAATTCCATCACGACGCCCTCGCTTCCGCTGACGCCGAAACGGTCTTCAATCACTTCCCTCGGCAGCCGGATGACCTCCTTGACGCCCTGCTTGAGATCGACGGCCTTGAAATCGCCGCGAAGCCCCGCCTTCGTTGCCAGAATGGAGTTGACGCCGTCGGCCAGAACAATCGCATTCGCGAGAAACTCCTCGTCGCCGACCTTGACGCCCGTGATCCGGCTTCCCTCAAAAATGAAATCGGTCACCTCCAGGCCCGTCGCGATGATGGCTCCCGCCGCCTCCACCTTTTCTCCCAGCCAGCGGTCGAACCGGGCGCGCAAAATGATAAATCCCGGGGCACTATCGTAATCCCCGTGCGGAGATTTGAAATCGACGGAAAGGCAATCTTCTTTTGTAATGAAGGAGATGACGTGGCGGCTGATGAACCGCTCCACGGGAGCCTCCTTCCAGAATTCCGGGACCAGCCCGTTCATGACGGGTCCGAAGAAGGCCCCGCCCCACATGTTTTTCGCCCCGGTGTACTTGCCGCGCTCCAGCACGAGTATGTTCAAGCCCGCCCGGGCCATGGTGAGCGCCGCGGCGCAGCCGGCCGGTCCGGCCCCTACGACGATGGCATCAAAATTTTCCATTTTTCAAGAACCTTCTTTCTGAATGAGAGGGCAGGAAGCCTTATTTTGCCACAGCGTTGATCCCTGTTTCGAGGCGGCCCAGGACCAGCTTGTGGACATGAGCGGTCCCCCCGTAGATGTAAGGCGCCATGCAGTCCCGGTAGAGCCTCTCCACCGGGTATTCGTCGCTCAGTCCGTAGGCACCGTGCAGCTCCACGGCGTCAGCGGCCGTTCTCTTCAGCATGAGCATGTTGTGGTACTTGGCGATCGACGACTCTCTCGTCACGTCCACATTCTTGTCCTTCAGATACCCCAGCTTGTAGGCCAGCAGCTGGGACGCCTCATGGGCGATGACCATGTCGGCGATCTTGTCCTGAACAAGCTGGAAGCTTGCAATCGGGCGCTTGAACTGGACGCGCTCCTTGCAGTAATTGACGGTCAGATCGAGGCAGGACTTGATCGCGCCGGCGGCCGCGATGGCGATGCCGTAACGGGTGTGCTCCACGTTGGAAAAGGCCGCCCTCATGCCGTAATGAATGCCGAAACCGCCCAGCTGATTGTCTTTTGGAACGCGGCAGTCGCGGAAAAAGAGCTGCCCGTGATCGTGATGACGAAAGGACAGCTTGTTCTCGATCGGGGCGCGAGTAAAACCGGGAGTGCCCCAATCCACGATGAGCACCGCCAGGCCCTTGGTTCCCTTCGTCTTGTCCGTCTGGCACACCACCATGGCGAAATCTGAATGGCAGGCGTTGGTGATCCAGGTCTTGTTGCCGTTGATGACGTAGTCATCGCCGTCCAAAACAGCGGTTGTCTCGATTGCTGTCGCATCCGAACCCGCGTTGGGCTCGACGGTCCCGAAACAGTGGGTCTTCACCCCCTGGATCAGGCCCGGCAAATATTTTTGCTTCTGATCGTCCGAACCGCTCTGGATGAGAGGCAGCATCCCCAGGGACACTCTCGAGAAGGCACTCATCGCGAGCTGTAAATCGTAATAGGCCAGCTGCTCGGTCACCACTCCGACGGTCATCCAGTCGAGGTTAAGACCGCCATACTCCTCGGGTGCTATGATGCCCAGGAAACCGAGATCTCCCATTTTTTTGTATATCTCTGCGGGTGTGTGGCAATCACGGTCCCACTGCTTCACATAAGGTTGAACCTCGCGGATCGCAAATTCCTTGGCCATGTCCTTGAACATCTGCTGCTCCACAGTGAGCTCAAAATCCATATGATTCTCCTTTCTTATCTTATATATTGAATTTACAGAAATCAGCAGAACAAAGACGCGTATTATTTTCTCATTTATGCCACAAAGCAAAATGCAGGCCAAGTCGAGAAAGCACGAAAATAAGCAATAATATTGATATAATGGATGTCAAAGAGGCGAAATCTTCCGATGATAGATATGAAAAAAATGTATAGTAATATCTACAATAAATTCAATGAAGCCCGCGGAGTGAGGCTGAATGTCGGCAAAATCGGGGATTCTTTCTTGTTTATTAATCGCTACATGTATGAATATATATACACATAAAAAATCACGAATACAGCATGCTGATACATGTTTATTCTGTGGAAGTCAAGAGGTTGCGGAATTCGGGTGAGAACAGCTGTCCAAAAAGAAAAGGGGGCATTGAAGGCCCCCTTAGAATTCCTTACTCAATTGGTTTTTCTCTGGGTTCATATTCCTTGTATCGATAAGGCAGAGATTCCCTGATATTCTTTGGTATCTTGCCGTATCTGCCCTCAAATTCTTCCAGGAACTGCTGGCGGCCTCGGAAGAAGTCGGTGACTTTGCTCCTGACTTTCGCCCTGTCATTGAACAGGTGATAGGCGTTCATGAGATCGAGATTGGCGCGATCGCATTTGATCGGGTAGAAGTGGCCCAGGCAGTCCGGCTCGCGGCTGAAGCGGAGCTGCATCCGCACCAGGTCGTTGTAAGAGGCGAGGGATTGCCTCAAAGTCACCTTCTCTTCATTCGGCCCGATGGTTCCCGTATTGGAGAGATAGCACTGGATCTTGTTGCGCCGGACGATATCGTAAAAGATCATGGCGTGCTCCAGGCGGTCCCCGGCGATAAAGGGATCGAGAAAGACAACGCGCTTGAAGATTCCCGCTTCCTCGGGATTGCCGCCCGTGCTCTCGATGGATTCCCCGTAAATGAACTGCATGGTGGCCTGCTCAGGAGTGAGGCGGCTGATGACGTTGACCAGGGGGTTGCGAGTGAGGATGACAATGTACTGGATCCTGTCGGCCCGGAGTCCTTTGGATGCTATCTCAAGATTGTCTCTCGTGACGACGGCGCGGCCGTTCCCGGTTTTTGAAATGTCCTTGAAGTCAGGCATGTAGGGATATCTGGTAACAGCCACATTTTCCAGAAAGGCGTCCTTCGATTCAGCGGCCCGGAGAATCTCAGGCTGGGTC
>Ga0268280_1001426_pt1 | contig 16094 bp, 12 predicted proteins | sample saktaG_9_FD_190139 | JGI IMG/M metagenome (GOLD analysis project Ga0268280, IMG submission 190139) | Saline water microbial communities from Sakinaw Lake, British Columbia, Canada - sak_2011_5_24_40m | ecosystem: Environmental > Aquatic > Non-marine Saline and Alkaline > Saline ... | reverse complement strand
ATATCGCGAAAGCTTATGGCGTTCCTTTCATATCCGGAAAAGACAGTCTCAATAACGAATACTCTACCGGAAAGAAGACGATATCGATACCTCCAACGCTACTCATATCCTGTATCTCCATAGTAAATGATATCTCTAAATGTATCACTATGGACTTAAAGAAGCCGGGCAATCCGCTCTACATGGTAGGGTTGACCTATGATGAGCTTGGCGCCTCGCAATACTATAAGATAAAAGGTTATACAGGCAATGCTGTGCCGAAAGTAGATGCCATATACGGCAGGTCGCTTATGGAAAGATTGTCTAAGGCTATAGAAAAACGCTTTATCAGATCATGCCACGACTGTTCTGAAGGCGGAATGGCGGTTACGCTGGCGGAGATGGCATTTTCCGGAGGCATCGGCGCCGATATAGACTTAAGCCGGTGGGCTCCTCCAAAAGAACAGCCATTTCTCGAATCAGAAAAACTGCTATTCTCGGAATCTAATACACGATTTGTGGTTGAAGTATCGGATGAGGATAAATTTCTTAAATTTATGTCAGGGTATCCGATATGGAAAATGGGAACCACGGTAAAAAACAAACGCCTTACTATCAAGGATCTTAAAAATAAAACCGTCATAAATGCCGACATAGGCGCTTTGAGGGCTGCATGGAAAGGCACATTCGGTGGGCTCTAAGATAAAAGTAATAATACTGAGGACCGCGGGGACAAACTGCGACAAAGAGACTGCATTTGCCTTTGAATCAGCCGGCGCTTCAGTAGAGCTCGTCCACGTGAATCAATTATCATCCGGAGCTAAAAGCCTCGATCCGTATCATATATTAGCCATACCCGGTGGCTTTACATACGGCGACGATGTAGCAAGCGGTAAGATACTTGCAAATGAGCTTAAGTTCGCGATAGAGGAAGAACTCGAGAAATTCGTAAACGCAGGAAAGCTAATTTTAGGTATTTGTAATGGATTTCAGGTTCTCGTTAAAGCAGGGCTCCTTCCAAACCTTACTGGAGATTTTAAGACCATCGAAGCTACTCTGACGCTTAACGACTCAAATAAATTTGAAGATCGTTGGATATATCTGAAAAGAGCGCAGAGCGCAGATAACAAAGGGCAGAATAAATGCATTTGGACAAAAGGAATAAATAAAGTTATAACCCTACCGGTTGCGCACGGTGAAGGGAAATTTATACCAAAAGATAAAGATGTTCTCCGCCGGCTGAAAAATGACGGACTTATAGCTCTGGAATACTGCGATGAGCAGGGTAAAAGATCCGGATATCCGTACAATCCAAATGGGGCGACCGAAAGCATAGCCGGCATATGCGATCCGACCGGCAGAATATTCGGACTCATGCCGCATCCTGAGAGGCATTTAAGTCCATATCAGCATCCGGAATGGACGAGGTCAGAGAATATAGAGCGCGGCAAAGAAGGCGCCGGCTTTTTAATATTTAAGAACGGAGTAAATTTCGCTAAAAAACATTTGTAATCAATCCATTTTTGGTATAAACTAATACAAAAAGGGGTATGCCTAAAACTTTAGAAGGAACACGAAGATCCTTCCCCAAAGAAGATGTGCTTCTGGAACATATCGCAAGCACATACTTCGCTAAGAAGAGCCGTCCCAAAACAAAGTCAAAAAAGAAATCCCAATCGTTAAAAGATGCCGCGCTGATCGTTGTGGCGGTAGGCACAATAGCTGTCGCTATATGTTTTATACTGATAGTGGCATCGATAACAGGAAATAATTATAACGAATTTCTTCGTAAGAAAATAACCGCTCTTAAGATAATTCCGATCTTCGATAACGGCGCGACAAATAAAGATGTTGTAAAGCGTTTGGAATTCCTCGGCTACGCCAGACAGGTTAATCCTAAGACCAACAAAGACGCCTTGGGTCTAAAAAATCCAAAAAAATACAATTGGGCGGAGCTTTTCTTGCCATTTAGATTCCCTTTAAACCTAAGCTCTCGAACTCTTAATTTCTCCGTACGCGGTTTTAAGGGAGGGGAAAAGATAACTATAATACTTAAGGATTCCTCGAATAAATCTCTGAGGCTTCAAGAAATCTACCTATCTTCCGGCTGGCGCGCGGAATCTATGCCGCTTGCCAAATTAAAAAACTATATAGATTTGGCAAACATAAGCTCACTAAGAATAGAATACGGCCGCATAGGAGAGTCTTCCATGGAAAAGGATTCTCCTATCGAGTCGATTATATATATTAAGGATATGAACCTGTCAAAGGAGACTTAAAACCATGAAGATAATAGCGATAACAAATCAGAAGGGTGGATGTGGAAAGACGACGACTGCGATAAATTTATCGGCTGCCCTTGCTTCAGCCGGTAAAAAAATCCTTTTGATCGATTTGGATCCTCAGTCCCACGCATCTTTCGGACTCGGCGCAAATCTTCAGGCCGTCGATAAGTCCACATATAACGCTCTTACCGATAACGAGGAGAAGAGAAGAAAACTATCGGATTGCATTACCAATATTTGCCAGAATCTCGACATGGTATCCTCCAATATACTCTTAAGCACCCTGGAGCAGGAACTAAAAGACAAGGATGATGCCGTATCAAAATTACGAGAGGCTATATCATCGGCAAAATTGGATTACAACTACATCATCATAGACTGCCCGCCAAGCCTCGGGTTCTTAACGTTCAACGCCTTAAGAGCCGCGGAAATGGTGCTGGTCCCGATAGATATGAGCGCCTTTTCCCTTATGGGCGTGGGGAAACTACTCGGTATGCTGGAGCTGATAAAGGTTAAAATAGGACATTCTCCCGCGATAAACGCTGTCGCTACATTATTCGACAACCGCACAAAATATTCCCATACAATGCTAACTGAAATAAAGTCTTTCTTCAGGGACCAGATGCTTCGAACCGTAATTCGCACAAGCGTGGCGCTAAAGAAGGCGGCGGCAAACGGGATCTCTGTGATACAGTTCGATAAAAGCTCTAACGGCGCTATCGATCACATAGCGCTGGCCAATGAGCTCTTGGAGGCTGAGGGCGCAAAAGAGTTCGAGAAGGCATTACGCGAATTACCCATGGCGTTGCCGTCTCCGGCTATACAGGAGCCTGTGAATAAGGAAGTCGACTTTACCGTAAACGCTCCGGACGCCAGGGAGATATATCTGGTCGGAGATTTCAACCACTGGAAGATAAATGAAGAGTCGCGGCTAGCCAGGCTCGATGACGGGAAATGGGTAAAGAAGATGGGATTAGAGCCCGGAAAATACAGGTATAAATTTGTCGTCGATGGGGAATGGACGATAGATAATCATAATACAGACCGCGAACAGAACGCTTTCGGAACATTTGATTCAATAATAAAGTTATAAACAGGAAGTCCTGCCAGAGTGGGGAAGTAGATACAAAAAAAGGATGGCAACAGCTCTGTGTAGGTAACTTGTACCTTTAGGCCCGGGAACGGGTCACTTGTGCCGTTGTCATCCAATACTAAGTATACCCTACTTTTCCAAAAAAACAAGCCCCCGACGCCTTTTTCAAAAACACTCCAAGAGAAGTTTTCCGGGCAGCTGATTTTCCTTCAAGTGAGCTTAGCTTGATATGGCGGTGCTTTTTGCGTTATCCGCTTGAACAAAGCTTTGCAGAGTAAAAAGGCTACCCGGGCCATGTGGGTTGATCCGTAAATTTTAATTTAAGGTCACCGAAGGTGACACATATGTAAAAGGGATGGGATAGCTAAGGGAAGGGAAAAAGCTTTCCCTTCCCTTAGTAAAGAAACACGCGTCTCTTCCCCTAATCTATACCTATACGGAAGGGGGTTACAGTGAGCGGGTTACCTTGTAGATATTCATGTGCCCGCGAACGCCAAAAGGGGGAAACTTTGTTTCCCCCTTGGAATTCCATGGCTATTGAGCAAGAGTGGATTAGCGTGCTACAATAGTACCATGACAAAGCTATATGATGTGATTGTAATCGGAGCAGGACATGCGGGATGCGAGGCGGCGCTTGCCTCTGCCAGACTCGGCGCGAAGACGCTACTCGTCACGATGAGCGTGGATACTATAGGGCACCTGTCCTGTAACCCCGCGATCGGCGGACTTGCGAAGGGTCAACTCGTAAAAGAGGTGGATGCTCTGGGAGGTTGGATGGCCAAGGCCGCCGATGCGAGCCTTATACATTTTAGGATGCTGAATATGAAGAAAGGCCCGGCCGTACGCTCTTCCAGGGCCCAGGTCGACCGCCAGATCTACAAATCTTATATCAGATCCGTCATTGATGGCCAATCCGGCCTCGACATTAAAGAAGCTATGGTCGAATCGATAGTATTTAAGGGCGGCGCCGTGAGCGGAATAATAACGTCCTTTAATGAAAACATCCCGGCAAAAGCCATAGTAATAACTCCGGGCACGTTCTTAAACGGCCTAATTCATATCGGCCTCGAGAATTGGAAAGGCGGAAGGATAGGGGAAAAGCCTTCCGAGAATCTTTCGGAGTCCTTAAAGAGCTTCGGATTTAAGATGGGGAGACTTAAAACCGGCACTTGCGCGCGTATAGACGGTAAAACGATAAATTTTAAAAAACTCGCCAGGCAGGATGGGGATGAGATCATAATACCATTCTCGTTCGAGAATAAAAGGATTGCCCGTGAGCAACTTTCGTGTCACATCACTTATACAAATAAACGTACACACGACATCATACGCGATAATTTAGGCCGCTCACCGCTATTTACCGGCGTTATAAAAGGCACGGGAGTGCGATATTGCCCTTCCATTGAAGATAAGGTTAATCGATTTCCGGAACGCGACAGGCATCATATATTTTTGGAGCCGGAAGGCTTAAGTACCACTGAATACTATCCAAACGGCATATCGACAAGCCTGCCGGCCGATGTGCAGGAAGAGATGGTTCATTCCATAGAAGGGCTCGAAGAAGCCGTCATAACCAGGCCCGGATACGGAATAGAGTATGATTTTGTAGACCCGACTGAGCTATATCCAACTCTCGAAACAAAAAAAGTACAGGGGCTCTACCTGGCTGGACAGATTAATGGCACAACTGGCTACGAGGAGGCGGCGGCGCTCGGACTTATCGCCGGGACAAACGCGGCACTTAAAATAAAAGACAAAGAGCCTCTCATATTGGATAGATCTGAAGGCTATATAGGAGTGCTGATAGATGATCTGGTCACAAAAGGTACTGCGGAACCTTACCGGATGTTCACATCCAGAGTGGAGTATAGGCTGCTATTAAGAGAGGACAATGCCGACATTAGACTCGCGCCGATAGCTCATAAAGCAGGTCTCATCTCGAGTGAAAGATACGACAGGGCCATGGATCGAGCAACAAGGATAAAAAACGAAATAGCCAGGCTTAAAGACAAACGACTGGAAAAAGTATTAAGACGGCCAGGGGTATTATATAGCGACCTTATTTCCGCAGAAGATGAAAAACTTTCGGAGGCAGACGCCAGAGTTGTGGAGAACCACGTCAAGTATGAAGGTTTTATTGAAAGACAATTAAGAGAGATAGGCCGCATGCAGAAGATCGAGCGGATAAAGATACCCGAAACTACAGACTACAGCTGTATCAATAGCCTCTCAGCTGAAATCATAGAGAAGCTTTCACGAGTGAAACCGATAAATCTCGGTCAGGCATCCCGCATATCGGGCATAACTCCTGCAGCGATATCAATACTGATGGTGTGGATAGAAAAGATGAGGCGCAAGAAAAGTTAACAATGAAAAAGCCATACCACGACTATAACTCTTACTTAAGAGCCCGCTACGGCGCCAAAGTCTACAAGATAGGCTTAGACGCCGGTTTCTCCTGCCCAAATAGAGATGGAACCCTGGGGAGAGATGGATGCATCTACTGTAATGACCTCGGTTCCCGCTCATCCTATACCGATCCTGTAAAGAGCGTACAGGAACAGCTCTCTTCAAGAATTGGTTATTTAAAGGAAAAATTTGGCGCTGAAAAATTCATTGCATACTTCCAGGCTTTTACAAACACATACGCCCCGGTAAAAAAACTTAAAGAAGTATACGACGCCGTCCTGCCCTTTAAAGATATTGTTGAGATATCCATAGGCACAAGGCCGGATTGCGTAGATGAGGAAAAGATAGGCCTTATATCCTCATACAGGGCCAGATATGAAGTCTGGATTGAATATGGAATGCAGTCAATACAAAACGAGAGTTTAAAATTTCTCGAAAGGGGACATACATTTGAAGATTTTACCAGCGCGGTCGATCTTACAAAGAGATATGGCATAAAGATATGCGCCCATTTGATTCTTGGGCTTCCCGGAGAGAATGAAAAAGACGCCGCAAATACTGCTAAGATTCTTAACGATCTTAAGATAAACGGCGTTAAGGTGCATCTCTTTCACATACTCAAAGGAAGCCGCATGGAAAATATTTATAAAGAGGGCGGGATAAAACTTCCGGATCAGGCCGAATACACGGGCATGGTATGCGCTTTCCTTGAAAACCTATCTCCCGATATTATTATACAGCGGTTGACCGGAGAAGGCGACAGGGAAAATCACGTAGCCCCGTCATGGGCGCTGGACAAGACCAAAACTATCAGGATGATAGAGGATGAATTTGTAAAGAGGGGGACCCACCAAGGCATTATGACTCTAAAGGCTATATTTTAGTTCCGTCGGGTATCACGGCGCCCTTCGTAACTATCACTATGCCGTCCCGTATAAAATAATTCTCTCCGTCATGATTTCTAAGGTTATGCAGATTCTTTATAACGACGTGTTTTCCTATGCGGGCGTTCTTATCGATTATCGCCCTGTCTATAACGGTTCCGCTGCCAATGCCTATCTTAACAGGCTCCACGCTATCATTTTTCTCGTAGTAGTCGGCCCCCATCAATACCGAACGGTTTATTTTGCAGCCTTTTCCGATAATACTTCGTAATCCTATTATAGATCCATCTATCTCGGCGTCATTTATGATCGAGCCCTCGGCCACAAGCGAGTGCCCGAGTTTACAGCTCAGCATGCGCGCTGGCGGAAGGAACCTGGGGCGCGTAAATACATTACCGCTATAGAAAAAAGAGAAGTGAGGCTTGTACGAGGCCAGGTCTATACTGGCGTCGTAAAATGATTTTATAGTGCCTATGTCCCGCCAATAACCGTCAAATAAATACCCATAGCCTTTTAACTTATTTATAGAACCCGGTATTACCTCACGCCCAAAATCCACGGCGTTGCCGATAAGAGCTTTTTTTAAAGCCTTAACGTTGAAGACGTAGACGCCCATTGAAGCAAGATACGTCTTACGGGATAATAAACGCCCGGAGGAACTCTTACCGAGTTTAAAATCGTATCCTTTTAAGGCCGAGAGAGTCTCTGGTTTTTCCTTAAAACCGGTTATCCTGGCATCCTTATTAAGCTTAAGTATTCCGAGATCCTTGACTTCGCCTTCCGGAACAGGTATCACCGATACCGTGAAATCAGCCTTATTCTTTCGGTGAAAATGTATGAAATCCATATAATCCATATCGTAAAGGTGATCGCCTGCAAGTATCAATATCTCTTCGGATCCGTCTAAATCAAGATGAAAGAGATTTTTTTTAACACAATCGGCCGTGCCCTGGAACCAGTTGGTATTTGTCAATGTTTGTTCTGCCGCAAGTATACGCACAAAAGCCCGCGAGAAGAAGTCAAACCTGTAAGTATTATTTATATGATTATTGAGGGACTCAGAATTGAACTGCGTAAGGACAAATATATCTTTTATGCCGGACCTGAGGCAATTTGATACAGGAATATCTATAAGCCTATATTTTCCGCCTATCGGGACTGCTGGCTTACAGCGATACATTGTAAGTGGATAAAGCCTCTTACCCTGACCGCCTCCTAATATTAGAGCTATGGTTTTTTTCATAACTTTAGAATTATACCACATAAATAAGAATATTGCAAAAGGCTGTATGGTATAATATAATACAAATACAAGAGGTCACTAACAATAAGGAATAAAAATATGAAAAAGATAATAATTTTGTTCATCGTCGTCTTCGCTTTTTCCGCAATATCTGCGACATCTTCATTCTCTGCAATCAATATCTCTCAGGATGACAATAAATGGACAAGGCTCGTCGAAGAGTCCGGCAAGGTGCTAAGCGATATCCAAAGAATGCCCGATCAGGGCATACCCGAAGATCTCCTGCGGAGCTCTCAGGCCATAGCTATATTTCCTAGCACCATCTCTGCCGGTTTTGTCTTCGGCGGTAAATATGGCCAGGGCATAATTATGATCCGCGATAATAACGGAAAATGGTCTCCGCCTGCCATATTCACTATAGCCGGCGGAAGCTTTGGGTGGCAGATAGGGGGACAGGCTACCGACTTCGTGCTGCTCATAATGAACAGGCGCTCGATAGACGGTCTCCTTCAGAGTCAGTTCAAACTCGGAGCAGATGCCAATATCGCCGCAGGGCCTGTCGGCAGAACGGCTGAAGCGTCTACCGACGCCCAGCTAAAGGGAGGCATACTATCCTATTCCAGAGGACGGGGATTATTCGCCGGCGTAAAACTCGAAGGCGCTGTGATAACCCAGCACTGGGACGGGGATGAAGCGCTTTACGGCAGGCCGATATCAGCCGAATCGATAATGATGAAAGGCATGGCAAAGATGCCAAAGTCCGCTGATGACTTGGTAAAGCTACTGAACAAGTACCCATATAAGAAATGATAGGCTCTTGACATTTTTCCGATACTAGTGTATGTTTAATAAAATAATGAAAAATATACAATCCAATTCGTCATTTTTTAATTCTGTCCTGATAGGGATATGCGTATTCTGTGTATTATTGGCCTTAATCATGTTCAATAATATGAAGAGCGCCGGACGCGCGATTAAAGATAAAAATGTAGCCCTTATACGCGAAAGGGCGGAGCTTAAGATCCAGTTTGATTCCTTAAACGAAGCATTTGAGAAGAACAAAGTGACTACATCGTCTCTTGAAAGCGAAAAAAAGTCGATAGCTGAAGAGTTCGCCCGCCTTGAAAAAGAATACGCTGAATCAAAGACCCGAAAAACAAAGACTCTCGATGCGCTAAAACACGAAAATAAATATATGCGCAGAAAGATCGATTTATTTCGAAAGTTGTCCACAACTGAATTAATAAAACAGATAACTTCGCGTGAAACAAATGACAGTATAAAACGCATACTTACAGATACTCTGGTTAAGATTGAGATGACAAAGGATGGTAAGCTCATAGAGCTTGAGCCAATAGTCTTACCTGCGGGCGATAATCAGCCTTATGCCAATAACGGTATTAGTAAAAAACAAGGGGAGATAATATCCTTAAACAAAAAGAATAGTCTTATCGTCATAAATATGGGAAGAGCCCAGGGAGTGACGGATGGCCAGCGCTGTCGTATTATAGACAACCGCGGAGAAATCGCATCAGGCATGATAATAAGAACCCGCTACGAAATATCGGCGGCGTTCATAGATACCTTTTCCAAAAGCTACACGATTGAGAATGTAAAAGAAGACGCGAAGGTTATTTTAGACTAGCCTGACCTGCTCATAATTACCACTAGCCATTGTTACTAGAGGAAGAAGACATATCCTCAGAATCCTTAGGTAATCTGAAAAAGTTCTGGTAGTCCTGCCTATTCCATTTATTGTCAAGATATTGATCTCTAGCCCGGCTTATTGCCGCAAACGGCGCAATCGTATCATTTAGCGCCTTTGTCGTCTTCGCCATCACGGTAAGCGGTATATAGATAACATCTCCGTTTGTTATCTTTATATTATCTTTCAGATTCCCCCTGTATATGATGTCAAAGGCGTCGACCTTCCTTATAATAGGCTTACGGAGGGAAGGCTTCATCACTATAATCCTGCCCAGAGCCCTACTGTCGCCCCAATCTGCAAGAAATAACGCATCTCTAAGCGTAAAGTCCGGACGCGTAATGGGGTAGGGGGTGCAGCTTGTCTCATCTATCACATAAAATATCTGGCTTCGCGCCGTAACCATGAAAACTGAAATTTGAGGACTATCTACATAGTTATTCATAACTTCCGTGATCTTGTCGCCTAACTCATATATTGTAAGACCGCTTGCCTGAATCTCGTCTCCGGTAAGAGGCAGGTTTATGCAACCATTAGATTGGACCGCTATCTCGCCGCTTAACTCGGGATGATTTAAAACCGATATTTTAAGGATATCGCCTGAGCCGAGTAACATCTGGTTAGACCTGGCGTCTTCAGCGCGCTTGGCGGCGATTATAGCGTCTATCTCCAGGCCAAATTCCACTTCTCCTAAAAGTTCCTGAGATTTTTTATCAAAAGCTATCTTTTCTAATTGAGCGTCGTCCAGCATAGCATCGGTTGTACTTATAGGCATAGGAGAACTCTTATCAAGCATTGCATCCGCTGCTTTTTCTAGTGAATAGAATGCTGGACTTTGCGCTTTACTGGCCTCGTTTTGAAAATATTCAGGTCCTTTTTTTTCCCAATTATCCACTATCGCCTCGGCTTCAAGCTTCTTAGGATAATAATCTTTAAGCTTGTTCATATACTCTTTAGCGGTACTATTATTCGGGGAGATGGCCAGTACATCATGAAAACGAGTCAGCGCGCTGTCGAAATCCTTATTTTTGAAAAATTCGACCCCTTCGCGCAAAAGACCTTTTACCTTATCGCTCTTCATGGATGCCGCTTCGACAGAAGCGTCATTTTTCCATCGGTCGTTTTTCGACTTCATTTGCTTTCGTGCCCGGGATAGATAAGATTTCACATACTCATCGTCGGGATCGAGCTCGTTTAGATATTTGAATACCCTTATCGATTCTTCAATCCGTTCGGCCTTATAAAGATCCATAGCAGCCTCCAGATAGCGGCGATAGACCTGGCTGTCCACCAAAAAAGGAGACGGGTCTTCCGGACGGACAGATAAGGATTCTGTTATCGGCACCAAGAGACGGTCCTTACTCCTGACCATAAATTGATATTGTTTATCGAGCCCGGCTCTCTCTTTTTCGCTGAGACTTTCGGTAGATATTGTGGTGGGGCCGGTACTGACGCCGCCTGCTTCCTGCGCCGAAAAAGCCGGGCCGGCTAAAATAGATATAAAAAAAACAGCTAAAAAAGCTGTAAAGGCGCTCACCTTTTCTATATTTTTATATGCTATGCATTGGGGCATCATATCATCCTCGTCTCTCTATGAAATATACCATATATATGCGCGAAGTCAAATGAATCTCATGGCGAAAACCAGCCGGCTCTAATTCAGTAGGTCGTAGTAACTCCGAACAACGTCAGCGTCTGACATCGTCCTACTTAAAAGACTGTCTTCTTTGTATCCGTTCCTCGCGTACTTTCTTCCGATAGAATTATTTATAACATCCATCCTTATTTCAGCTTCCGTTTTTTTATTACCTTCCTCATTGGAAGCATCTGCCATTCCCCGCTGGGCCGCCAGATACGTGCGGACGGCACGCTCGCTCCTTCCTATAGCATTTATCTCATGGGAGTCGGTCACTTCTTTGGAGAACTTCTCGTCATAGGCCAACGTCAGAAAATACCCCCAAAGGATATGCTTATACGCTTCCTCGGGAACATTAGCATCCATCTTTTTTGCCCCCATGGCTTTGTCGCTTGAATAATTGCGTATCTCCAGCATACGCGGCATTCGCAGCGGATTATTACAATAAACATCGAATTCATCCTCTGTAAGTTTTTCCCCAAGAACATCGGAGATATTCTTAAAATCTTTCCTGTCCATCACAAGCCTCTTCTCGGTGCTATACGGGGCGAGCAGAAGTTTCCCCTTAACCAGCTTACGTCCAACCACAAATTCGCTGAGGCCGGAAAAGTCCATCCTCATATTTGTAACTCCCTGCTTCGCAAACCTGGCAAACCCGCTAAATAAAGGCGCAAGCTGCAAAGCGGCCTCTTTAGGTTTAAAGATATTTATACGAAACGGCAGCCGTAAACGGATTATTTCCAATTTATTGCGCATATTGAAATCTTCCGCCTTCTCGTTTGTAGACACAAATTCCGGCCGCATTAATACGACAGCATTCTCGACATTGAAAGAAAATTCTCCGTTCAGAATATTAGTAACAGACAGAGACGTGCTTTTGACCGTAAGAAAAAAATCGTGCCCTATACGCAACGCGTTACTCTTTGAAAGCGTCAGCAGAGATGATAATTCCTTTAATGCTATTGCAGGCGGAAAGGAGATAGAGGCTTTGTTAAATTCCCAATTAGTCAACAAAATGCCTTCGCGCGCCAGGTTCTTGGCCATAAAAGTGATCCATTGCCTAGCCAGCGCCTCAAGGATCGCGTCAAGGTAGATGCATAGTATGATAAAAATCGCTGCTAATATTAGCAGCACTACAATCAGAAAACGTTGTGAGGATTTCATAAGAAGGCTGATGCCTTTCTCATAATCTCATTTTTTGTGTAAAGGATTGGCATATTTTCCTTTGTATTTGATTAAATATACCACATATACATATTAAATCAAACAAAATAGTGCATTGTGTGTTGACACCCGAATAAAATGATAGTATACTTTAGATAATAAAAAAAGACAGGATCAAATGGCTGAAGACAATATCAGAGAAACTGCACTAAACGGCGTAGATTTCATATTTCGCCGCCCATGGCTTATCACGTGCTCATTTTTACTGCTATTCAATGCGATCCAGGCTTATTCGGAAACCATTCCTGCATTATATAACACCAGAGCCGTATTATTGTTCGAAAACGCCCCAGGCACAAATGCAAATAAAAATACCATTGCCGAAAAAAAAGCCGCTATCGAAAGGACATGGACTGGAACCAATATCGACACCATCCTCGAAGAAGTCGTAAAAAATAAACCTGATGCCGAACGAAAAATCACTTATGAAAATTTGCGATCAAAGCTTATAAATAGCAAGACCGGGCTTCAATTCAACTGGAGCGAGAGCGGAGTAGGAAATGTATTGAGTATATATTTTGAATATGCCGAGGCGCCTGACTGCTACGCAACAGTAAAGGCAGCCATGGATATGGTAATAAGTGAAAGCGAGCAGGCGCTCACACGCGAGACGAGCGCGAACTTACTTTTTCTGAATAACCAGCTGAAATTCTATAAGGGCCGCCTGGAAGAGATAGATTCCGAGACTGAAGTTATAAAGCAGAATCTTGCCAACAGGTATTCGGAACTTACAGGGCTGGAGAGGTCGCGATTATCGAAGCTTTCTAACGACGAGGAGACATTAAAGACATCGGGCTCCGAAGATAAAGCAGAGGTCGTCGTTGATGAAGCCACAACTCTAAGAGCCGACCTTGCAAATCTTAAGGATAGGCGCGAAAAGCTCCAAGCTTCGCTCAACGATAAAACATTTATAATCCAGAGCATCCTATCTGATATGGATAAGGGAGATCTGCTCGCTGAGGAAAACAAGAAAATCACCGCCGCAAAAGAGATGGAGATCGAATCTCTTTTGTCGCGTGGTTATAAAGAGAAGCACCCCCAGGTAAAGCAGCTTCGCCAGGAGATTGACAGGACAAAAGAACTGCGCCAAAAGCGCTCAATGCGCACAAAATCAATCGGGACTGACAGTCCTGAATATCGAGAGGCGAAAGAAAAGGTAGAGCTTGAAATACAGGAGATCGATCTTAAGATAGCTCTTATAGTGAACTATACAAAAAATGTTGACTCAAACACTCCCGCTGTTGCTGAAAAAAAAGCTGCAACCGTAAAAATGTCCGGCACCGCAAAAGAAGATATATCCAAGCTTTCAAGCCTGGCAGAAGAGCGAACTCTAAATATGTCATACTATAATGACATGAGAAAGAACATCGCTAGTGCCGAATTAAAATACCGCACCGAGAGCCAGTCTGCGGGTTTTACGGTATCTGTAGTTCAAGAGCCATCGCTCCCGATAAAGCCGGATTCATCCAGATCGCGCCATGCCGCCTCACGCGGTCTTTTTTTTGCGATACTCGCTGCTCTTGGAATAGGCTATGCTTCTTTTATACTGAAGGACTCCGTACATTCCGACCGCGAAATCGAGGATCTTTTAGGAATCCCTGTTATAGCTACGATTGATACTATAGTGACTAAAACCGAAATGGTGGCACAGAGCTTACGTTTCATATATGCGGCAATCGCAGTTATAGTCACGCTGATTATATCCAGATTAATTATAGCATTGGCTCATTAGCCTAGAGGCTTAAAAAAATATGAAAATGAATGTGGAATACCTGTTACAAGCGATAAATAAACAAGCTCACGTAGTTAACGACAAAGGGCCAAATGGTGTTGACGGCAGGGTAGTTACCTATATTGATAATAATTCGCATGTATCGGAGCAGCATAAAATGCTCTATACACATATAAATACGCTAAAGGGCGAGATGAAGATAAGCAGTATTATGATAACAAGCGCCGTTGAAGAGGACGGGAAGTCTGTCACCTGCTGTAACCTGGCATCGACGATTGCCAGCGATCCTAATAAGAGAGTGGCCCTGATAGATTGCGACATCAGAAAACCATCAATACATACGCTGTTTAATATTAAAAGAGCTCCGGGAGTATCTGACATACTGGAAGGAAGGAGTAAATTATCCGATCTGATAAAGTCCCCTTCGGCCGGGAATCTCTTCCTGATACCGGCTGGCACCGAAACGCAGCGCCCTTCCGATCTGTTGAGAGGACAAGCTTTGAGGGACCTTTTAGAAACGCTAAAATCTTCGTTTGACTATGTTATAATCGATACACCTCCGACACTTCCCGTGACCGACTCAAGGATAATCGGACATCTGTGCGATGCGATTATCTTAGTAATTAGATTTGATAAAACTTCCAAAAAAAATATTAAGGACTCCTTCTCTCTTTTAAAAATCGCGCATTCCACTCCGCTAGCTTGCATATTAACCGATTTTCGCGCGCCGATATATAATTATACGCGCTATTCACGCTACTATCATGGTGGCATTACGGAAAAAAAGAAATAATTTACTGCACCGGCGGCTATTTTATGACAAAACGTTATGGTAGACTGAGAAATTATATAACGAGAGATTTAGTAAAAGTGAGCTTGCTGGTGTGCGCTGACGTTTTTAGCGCGCTCATAGCAACCTGGATCTCTCGGGATCTTACATGCAAATTTCTGGGCTTTCCGTACCAGCCTGTGATGAATAGCCAATTTCTTGTATTAACGGTGCTCATAACAGTCTCCAACCTCTACTTTTTTGATTTATATTATACCTCAAAAGACTTTCGACGCTTCCATCAGTTTATAAGCCTCATAGCGGCCTCCTTATCTTCATTTTTAATGCTAGTCACGTTAATGTTCCTGAGCAGATCGGTTTTGGCCAGCCGGCGGTTCATAGTTATATATATTTGTCTGACATTCCTTTTTATCCTGGTTTCAAGGACGCTATTCTTGATAGCCAATAAGTTATATTTCAGAAAAAACGCGATCGTCGTGGGGGATACTGCAATAGGACGCATGCTACTCAGGCTTATAAACACCCAGGAAAACTATAAATCAGGCTCGGATATACGCGTCATCGGATATATTTCAGAAACTAAGTCCGAGGACGAAGACTCGTACCGGAACGTGCCATATCTAGGCCCTATAGATAAGGCTGACAAAGCGCTTAACCTCAGAAAATTGCAGCTGGCTATCTATGCGCTCCGCCAGTCTGGCGGAGCTATACTTAATGAGCTCCTTATCCGCGAAAAGCTTAAAGGCATGGATCTCATATCGGCTGCGGGTCTGTATGAATATATGTCCGGGAGGATTCCTTACGAACACATAGGAAGCGATTCCCTTATAGAGGACTGTCTGCGCGGTCAAAAGTTCACCCAGGCAAGAATAAAGTTTATTTTTGATATATTTTTAGGCTCTATCCTGCTTGTGTTGTCTATCCCTATCATAGCGATCTGCGCCATAGGCATTAAACTTGATTCTAACGGGCCGGTTCTATTCATGCAAAAACGCGTCGGTAGATTCGGAAAACATTTCACAATATACAAACTCCGCACAATGATCGAAACTAAGGGCACCGGTAAGGCCGAGGGGGCCGGATGGGTGGACCTTTATGAGAAAAACAATGGGAA
>Ga0268280_1001424_pt1 | contig 16109 bp, 15 predicted proteins | sample saktaG_9_FD_190139 | JGI IMG/M metagenome (GOLD analysis project Ga0268280, IMG submission 190139) | Saline water microbial communities from Sakinaw Lake, British Columbia, Canada - sak_2011_5_24_40m | ecosystem: Environmental > Aquatic > Non-marine Saline and Alkaline > Saline ... | reverse complement strand
AAAAAAGCCTGTCCTGTCAACTCTCGACGATAATTTTGTTGACACGACTGGCTTTTTGTTTTAGTATGGATATATTACCGACGGAAAAAGGAGCCATATTATATGATAAAAATAGGCGTTGTAGGCGCTACCGGCTATGCCGGCGAAGTGGTGATAAGTTTACTTCTTAAACATAAGCATGCCAGCATAACGGAGCTATCGGCGGTCATAGATAAGGAAGAGCCGTTCTCTTCGATATTCCCGGCTTTTAAAGGCAAGCTGGATATAGTATGTAAAAAGCCGGACCCGCAGGCGATGGCGAAGAATGTCGACCTGGTATTTTTGGGATTGCCGCATAAAGTCTCCATGGAGATCGCTCCTGTTTTTCTTAAGGCACGAAAGATGGTCATAGACTTAAGCGCCGACTACAGACTCGAGAGCGACGTGTACAAGGTCTGGTACGGGGCCGATCATAAGGATAAGGACAATATAAAAGAGGCCGTTTACGGGCTTCCCGAGTTGTACGCGGATAAGATAAAGAAGGCGAAATTACTGGCGAACCCCGGATGCTATCCGACCGGAATAATACTGGGAATATCGCCGATGTTGAAAGCCGGTGCGATAGATACCGGACGGATCATATCGGATTCCAAGAGCGGCGTTACGGGAGCCGGCAGAAAAGCGGACATAGCCCTATCTTTTGCCGAGGTGAATGAGAACCTCAAAGCTTATAGAGTAAACGACCACCAGCATAAGCCGGAGATAAACCGGATACTTTCCGCTGTGGCCGGAAAAGAGATCGATATAATATTCACGCCGCACCTGATACCGATGAACAGGGGAATATTGTCGACCATATATCTTAAATTGACAAAGAAGATAGATACAAAGACGGCCGTTTCTATGTATAGGGAGTTTTACAATGGAAAGCCTTTTGTCAGGATATCGGACGAAGGAAAACTGCCTCAAATACGGGATGTGGTCGGGACGAATTTTTGCGACATAGGATTGAAAGTGATGGGCGATGATCTGATAGTGATATCCTGCATAGACAATCTTATGAAGGGCGCTGCCGGACAGGCGGTCCAGAATATGAACATAATGTGCGGCTTTGAGGAGACCGAGGGGCTCCTATGATTATCGTCAAAGGCGGAGTCACCACCCCTGAAGGATTTTTGGCTTCCGGCGTTAAGGCGGGGATCAAGAAATCCGGCAGAGCTGATCTGGCTCTTATTTATTCAGAAGTGCCTGCCGTAGCCTCGGGCGTATTTACGACCAATGTCTTTAAGGCTTCCCCTGTCAGGGTAAGCATCGCGAATCTTAGGAATAAGACGCATCAGGCGGTTGTGGTGAATAGCGGTAACGCCAATTGCGCGAACGGCAAGCAAGGGGACAAAGACGCATTCGCGATGGCATCATTTATCTCCGAAGCCATGGAATTAACGAGATCAGAAGTGCTAGTAGCTTCGACCGGTATAATCGGCCACAGGCTTCCGGTCCAAAAAATTAAGAACAATGTGCCGCATCTTATATCGGCATTGTCCGTTAACGGCGGGAGCGATTTTGCCGCTTCGATAATGACTACGGACACGGTTAAGAAAGAAGTTGCCGTAAAGGTAAAGCTCGCAGGCGCGGTAGTGTCTATAGGTGGAGCCGCGAAGGGCGTGGGCATGATACACCCCCTTATGAAGAAGGGAGGCCACGCCACGATGCTCGGGTTTCTAACTACCGACGTATCTATATCTAAGGCTTGTCTTGAGGCTGCTTTAAGCGAGGTCGTAGAGGATTCCTTTAATATGGTTTCGGTCGACGGCGATATGTCTACCAATGATTCGCTCTTTATTCTCGCCAATGGCTTAGCGGGCAATAGAAGGATATTTTCGAAAGGCAAAGATTATCGGGAGTTTTTGGCAGCTCTGAAATTCGTATGCGTAAGCTTGGCGAAGATGCTGGCGCGGGATGGCGAAGGCGCGACGAAGCTTGTCGAGATAACGGTGTCGGGCTCAAAAGACGCGGACAGCGCAAGGCGCATAGCCAGAAAGATATCGACGTCGAATCTTTTGAAATGCGCCATATTTGGCGAAGATCCGAATTGGGGCAGGGTAGCGGCCGCGGCCGGATCTAGCGGCGCGGACTTCGATCCGAATAAGGTCGATATATATCTTGGGTCGGCTAAGGTGCTTTCGAACGGTTCGAGTATGAAATCATTCGACAAAGAGAAGGTCCGTAAGTATATTAAAGGTAAGGATGTATTTATAAGGCTGGACCTTAAGAGCGGTAAGCACTCGGCCTCCGCCTGGACATGCGATTTTTCCAAGGAATACGTGGCGATAAATTCCGAATATAGCACATAAAGAGAGAAAAAAATGAAAGAGGCGATAAGAAAGAGCGAGGTTCTCATTGAGGCTCTTCCGTATATAAGGAAGTTCTTCGAGAAGACCATAGTCATAAAGTACGGAGGATCTTCCGTCGACGAAAAAGGAATTGAGAAGGGGATCTTAGAGGATATAATGTTCATGAATTACGCAGGCATGCATCCGGTGGTAGTGCACGGCGGAGGCCCGTTCATATCGAAGATGATGAAGAAAGAAGGTATCGAGCCTAAATTCATAAACGGCCGGCGCTATACCGACGCCAGAACGGTCAGAATAATTGATAAGGCGCTTCATACCATAAACAGGAAGATAGTAGGCGCGCTTAGAGGGATGGGGGCAAAGGCGTTCGGATTGAGCGCTCGGGAGAACGACCTTATAAAGGTGAAAAAATTGAACCCGGGGTATGACCTCGGTTTTGTCGGAGAAGTGACATCGGTGGATACCACGGTCCTTAAGAGGCTCGTAGAGGATAACATAATACCGGTAATATATCCGCTCGGCTCCGGCAGGGACGGGGAGCTTTATAACGTCAATGCCGACGATGTTGCAAGCGCGATAGCGGCTAAGATGAAGGCCGAAAAATTTGTACTATTGACTAATGTTATGGGAATAATGAAGGATAAGCTGGATCCAAAAACTCTGTATAAAACTCTTTCGAGCGTTGAAGTTAACAAGCTCATAAAGACGAAGACCATAAATTCAGGGATGATACCAAAGGCAGAATCCTGTGTCAGGGCCGTAAAGGGCGGAGTAAAAAAGGCCCACATACTTGATGCCGGGATGCCGCACGCGATGCTTTTGGAAATATTTACCGATACAGGTATCGGGACTGAAATAGTTAAATAGGGCAAAGGGGAAAAATGAAAAAGACCGATAAAGTGGCAGCGATGTATGATAAGTACATAATGAACACCTACAAGCGGACTCCGCTATGCCTGACCAAAGGGAAGGGCTCGATCGTTACCGATGCCGAAGGGAAGACTTATCTGGATATGTTTCCAGGATGGGCAGTATCGGGAACCGGACATTGTCATCCGAAAGTCGCCGCTGCTGTAGCCAAGCAGGCAAAGAAGATCATACATGTATCCAATAACTATTACTCTGAAGAGCAGGCGATGCTGGCGAAAGCTATAATAGAGAGCTCTTTCCCGGGAAAAGTATTTTTCGGGAATTCCGGAGCTGAAGCAAACGAGGCCGCGGTGAAACTCGCCAGGCTTTATGGCAGCGCGACCGGACGGTTCGAAGTGATAACGATGACGAAGTCTTTTCACGGAAGAACGCTTGCCATGATAACGGCGACGGGGCAGGACAAAGTTAAACATGGTTTTGAGCCGTTACCTCTCGGATTTAAGCATGTTCCGTTCAAAGATATTGAGGCCGTGAAGAGCGCGATAACCGATTATACTATTGGTATTATGCTCGAGCCGATACAGTGCGAGGGCGGGATAAATATACCGGATAAGAGCTATATGGAGGACTTGAGGAAGTTATGCGACGAGAGAGACCTTGTTCTTATATTTGACGAGGTTCAGACCGGCATAGGCCGCTCCGGGGCGATGTTCTGTTATCAGAAATTCGGCGTGACGCCGGATGTGATGACGCTGGCTAAAGCGCTTGGAGGCGGTCTTCCGATAGGAGCTTGCGTGGCGGGTCGTAAATTTCAGGATGTCCTTAAACCGGGAACGCACGCTTCGACCTTCGGCGGCTCTCCTATAGTATGCTCGGCCGCGCTTGCCGTATTTGACGCCATAAAAAAAGAGCGGTTAATAAATAACGCGGTAAAGATGGGCGTATATATCAGGAAAAAGCTCGAGATCCTTAAGAAGAAATACGATTTTATAAAAGAGATAAGGGCGATGGCTCTCATAATAGGCGTTGAGCTGAGTATAAAGGGCGAGGACGTATATAAGGAGTGTCTGAATAAAGGGCTTCTTATAAACTGCACCCAGGATACGGTGCTAAGGATAATGCCGCCACTGACGGTCACAAAGTTAGAGATAGATAAGGCTATAGCGATACTTGACGGGGTTTTCTCCAAGATCTAAAAGGAAGGCCGGTTATGAAAAAAGATCTGCTGTCAATAAAGGACCTTTCCAAGGAAGAGATACTTGGGATAATGGATCTTGCCGCGGATGTTAAAAAAGATCCGGGTAAATATGCCGATTCTCTTAAAGGAAGATCCATAGGACTGATATTTCAGAAACCGTCGAACAGGACGCGGGTATCTTTCGAGATAGGCATGTTCCAACTCGGAGGCCATGCCATATATCTCGGTTCCAGCGAAATAGGGATGGGGGGCAGGGAATCCGTTAAGGACGTCGCGTGCGTTCTTTCGAGATATCTTAACGGCATAGTGGCCAGGACCTATAAGCACGAAGTGGTGGATGAGCTGGCTAAGTACGCTTCGGTCCCGATAATAAACGGGCTCTCCGATATCGCGCATCCGTGTCAGGCGTTAGGGGATATGTTCACTATCAGGGAGAAGTTTGGATCCGTAAAGGGTCTTACGGTTAGTTATGTTGGAGACGGGAATAATGTAGCGAACTCGCTTATGCTGTCGGCTTTGAAGTTGGGCATGAATATGAAGGTTACGACGCCGAAGAATTACGGTCCCGGCAGTTATATTATAGGAATAGCGAAGTCTTTAGCGAAGTCCTCGGGGGCCAGTTTAGAGATATCGAATGACCCGGCAAAGGCCGCGATCGGCGCCGACGCGTTGTACACGGACGTCTGGATAAGCATGGGGCAGGAAAAAGAGGCGGCTAAGAGGATAAAGGCATTTAAAGCTTTTCAATTGAACGATAAGATGGTAAAAAAGGCCAATAAAGGATATGTGGTGATGCACTGCCTTCCTGCGCACAGAGGCCAGGAGATATCGGACTCGGTGATGGATTCTAAAAATTCCATCGTTTACGATCAGGCGGAGAATCGTATGCACGTGCAGAAGTCGATACTGTTAAAATTGCTGAATGGGCGTTAATTTAAAATTAAAAGTCACAAAGGAGTTATCATGGCTAAGAAGGTGGTTCTGGCGTATTCCGGCGGTTTAGATACGTCGGTCATAATTAAATGGTTGGCTAATAGAGATTACGAAGTAATAGCCTATATGGCGGATGTGGGGCAGGAGTCCGATTTCGAGACGTACAGGAAGAGGGCGCTTGCTACGGGAGCCTCAAAAGTGGTAATCGAAGATCTTAGGGAAGAATTTGTCGATGATTTTGTGTTTAAAGCTCTTAAAGCCGGCGCGGTTTACGAAGACGGATATCTGCTGGCTACCGCGCTTTCAAGGCCTTTAATAGCCAAGGGGCTTGTGACTACAGCGAAAAAAGAGCACGCCGGTTTTGTGGCGCACGGATGCACCGGCAAGGGCAACGACCAGGTGAGATTTGAAGTGACTATAGGAGCGCTCGCGCCTGAACTCAAGATACTCGCTCCCGTTAGGGAGTGGGAGTTAAAGACCAGAACAGAAGAAATAGAATATGCAAAGAAGAATAATATCCCGATCGATGCAACAAAGAAGAAGCCTTACTCGCTTGATGTTAATCTTTGGGGAGTATCGATTGAAAGTGGGAAGCTGGAAGATCCTTATTACGAGCCTGACGAAGATATATATCAGATTACAAAGGCAGTAATTAAGGCTGGGGCGAAGCCTGTCTACGCGGAGCTTGAATTTAAGAAAGGCATCCCAATAAAGTTGAATGGGAAAACGATGGGTGGAGTGAACCTTATCGCGAAACTATCGAAAATGGCCGGAGACGCCGGCGTCGGCAGGAGCGATATGGTCGAGAACAGGCTCGTCGGCATAAAGTCCAGGGAGATATACGAGGCTCCGGCCGGATGGACTCTTTTAGCCGCGCACAAGGCGCTCGAGAGCCTGGTGCTCGACAGGGAGACTCTCCATTTTAAAAATTCCGTATCCGGTAAATACGCCGATCTGGTCTACTACGGATTATGGTATACGCCTCTTAAGGAAGCGCTCGATAAGTTCGTGGAGGCTACGCAAAAATCCGTGAACGGTACTGTAAAGGTAAAACTGCATAAGGGGGTTTGCTCTGTGGTAGGGAGAAAATCTCCGGATTCGCTTTATAAAAAAGAGCTCGCGACGTATGAAGAGGGCGATAAATTCGACCAGTCGCTGGCGAAAGGCTTTATAGAGATATGGGGCCTGCCGTATAAAGGATCTTGCAAGGAGATCATATGAAGAAGAAGATGTGGGGCGGGAGATTTTCCAAACCTACTCATCCGTCGGTCGAGAAGTTCACGGGGTCCGTTCACTACGATAAGAGGCTTGCCGAGTACGACCTCCTTGGATCCATGCTTCATGTGGAGATACTGAGAAAAGCGGGATATTTAAAGAAGAGCGAGGCGCTCGCTCTTTTTAAAGGGCTTTCGGCGATATATAAGAAGGCCGCCGCCGGCACGTATAAGCCGGACGCCTCTTCCGAAGATGTTCACACCGATATACAGAATAAGCTCGAGAAGTCGGTCGGGCCGGTCGCTTTAAAGCTCCATACCGCAAGATCGCGGAACGATCAGGTGGCGTTCGCTTCGAGGCTTTATACGAAGATAAAGGCTTCGGAGCTATCGGCCGCCGTATCGGGACTCGACAAGGCTATTAAGGGCCTTTCCAAAAGATATGAGGATCTCATCGTGCCGGGCTTTACGCATATGCAGCACGCCCAGGCCGTGCGGCTAAAGGACTATCTCGGGGCTTACTCGGAAATGTTCGAAAGAGATTCTCTCAGGCTCGAAGCAGTGGCTAAAAATATAAAACTTGTGATGGGGGCAGGTTCGGTCGCGGGTACGCCGATACCGGCCGCGCTTTACGAGATCAGATCCCCCGGAACGCTTAAAGGTCCGAATATCAAGTCTTTTGACATACACGCGGTAGCCAATTCTATAGACGCTGTCAGCGACAGGGACTTCGTTGCGGATATTTTGAGCGCGATAGCCATGTTGGGCATGCATATTTCCAGGCTCTCGGAAGATCTTATAATATGGTCCACGAAGGAATTCGGATTTGTGGAGCTCGACGAATCTTTTTCGACCGGCAGTTCTCTTATGCCTCAGAAAAAGAATCCGGATGTGCTCGAACTTGCCAGAGGTTACACGGGTAGACTATACGCCAACCTCATGAACATCCTTATCGTTATGAAGGGCCTTCCGCTGTCTTATAACAGGGATATGCAGCTCGATAAAGAGCCGTTATTTGATTCCATCGATATAGCGTCTATTGAGCTCGAGGTGCTTGCCGGTCTTATTAAGACGCTTAAAATAAATAGGGCCAGAGTGGAGGAAGCTCTCGAGGACGAAGCTTTGTATGCCACAGATCTGGTCTATTACCTCGTAGATAAAGGCGTTTCATTTAAGACGGCGCATGGCCTTGTCGGGCGGCTTGTGAAGCATTCGCTTGAAAGCGGCATATCAATACAGTCGATGAATGAGCCCGAGCTTAGGAAGTTCTCGGATAAATTTGTCCATAAGGAAGTCATAAAGCTTTTTAACCCGCTCGTTTCGGTAAAGTCGAAGAGATCGGTAAAGAGGTAACATGCACGAATTCATATTTAAGGATAATGAGCTTTACTGCGAGAGCGTGAAGATTAAAGAGATAGCAAAGTCGGTTAAGACGCCGTTCTACCTTTACAGTTACAAAACTCTCATCGATCACTACCTGAAGATTAAGAACGCTTTTTCCGGCCTTAAGCCTACGGTATGCTTTTCCGTCAAGTCAAATTCCAACCTTGCGGTATTGAGGGCGCTGGTGAAAAAAGGCGCCGGACTCGACATCGTATCTGGCGGAGAGCTTCACAGGGCGCTCCTTGTCGGGGCGGAGGCGAAAAAGATAGTGTACGCCGGGGTCGGAAAGAAGGCGGATGAGATAGAATACGCGGTAAAGAGCGGCATTTTGTTCTTTAACGTAGAAAGCGAAGAGGAGTTATCGGAGATCCAGAGGATCGCCAATGGTTTGTCGAAAAAAGTATCGGCCGCGATAAGGATAAATCCGGATGTTGTTCCTAAGACGCATCATTACATCACTACCGGCAAGGGGGAGACCAAATTCGGCCTTGATTTCGAGACCGTGCATAAGATATTCAATTCCCAGTGGAGATATCCAAATGTTGACATAAAGGGCGTTCACGTGCATATCGGCTCACAGATACTGGATGCCAAGCCGTTCGTGGAGGCTATAAAGAAAGTCCTGGAGTTCGTAAAGGAATATAAGATACCGGCCTCTCATCTTAACATAGGAGGAGGGCTCGGGATAATGTATTCCATAGAGAACCCGCAGACGGCGAAGTCTTTCGCTTCCAGAGTGATACCAATGATCAAAGCGTCCGGGTTAAAGCTTATTCTGGAGCCGGGCCGTTTCATATCCGGTAACAGCGGAGTGCTTGTTACTAAGGTCATATATACCAAGCGAACTCCCAGAAAGAAGTTTGTCATAGTCGACGGCGGTATGAGCGATCTGATAAGGCCTAGCTTGTACGAGGCGTATCATAAGATAGTTCCTGTGATAGCTCCGGCCGATAGTTCGGAGACGGCCGAAAAAGTGGATGTGGTAGGCCCCATATGCGAGTCAGGGGATTTTCTTGGCAAGGACAGGCTTCTGCCGTCCCTGGCCAAGGGCGACCTGCTGGCCGTAATGGGCGCGGGGGCATATGGATTCACCATGTCGAGTAACTATAATTCCAGGCCGCGCGCTTCCGAGGTGCTTGTAATAGGAAAGAAATTCTATGTTGTGCGCAAGGCCGAGACGTATCGTGATCTTGTGAGAGGCGAATCGGTGCCGAGAGAACTGAAATGAAAGGCGTAAAATTCACGAAAGCGGTGGCTACGGGTAACGACTTTGTTGTAGTCGACAACAGGGATTTGTCATTAATAGTTAACAGATCGGTGTTTGCAAAAAAGATATGCGATAGGAAATACGGCGCAGGCGCCGACGGGCTTCTTTTGATCGAAAAGTCAAAGAAGGCGGATTTTACGATGCGCATCTTCAATCCCGACGGATCTGAGGCTGAGATGTGCGGCAACGGCTCCAGGTGCGCGGCCCTCTACGCGGCCACGAAAAAAATAGCCAAGAGCGTAATGAAAATAGATACACTTGCCGGGATCCTTAGCGCTTCCGTTAAAAAAGATATCGTAAAGGTCAGGCTCACGGATCCTAAAAATATAAAGTGGAACCTTTGCCTTATGATCGATAAGTGTCCTTATAAGCTGAACTTTGTCGACACCGGCGTTCCCCACACGATATTCTTTACTAAGGATCTTGATAATATAGACGTTAAAAATATCGGGTCCTTCATAAGAAATCACGGGGAATTTTCGCCCGAAGGGACCAATGCGGATTTCGTGCAGATAGTTGATAGCGGAAATATAAGGATACGGACATACGAAAGAGGCGTTGAGGACGAGACGCTTGCCTGCGGCACCGGCGCGGTCGCGGGGGCGGTCATATCCGCCGAGAGGGAAAAGATGAAGTCGCCCGTGGTCGTCCATACCCGCAGCGGAGAGAAATTGAAAGTTTATTTTGAAATTGTCGAAGGGGATTTTACGAATGTTTACCTTGAAGGAAAAGCCAGGCTTGTCTACGATGGGGGGCTGTATGTTTAAAGGTTCGATGGTTGCGCTTGTTACGCCGTTTAAGGACGGGAAGATTGACGAGAAGTCGTTAAAGGGCCTGGTGGATTTTCACATAAAGAACGGGACTCAGGCGCTTGTTCCATGCGGGACTACGGGCGAGTCCGCCACATTAACTTACGATGAACACGACAGGGTGATAGAGCTTACCGTGGAATTCGCGAATGGACGTATACCTGTTATAGCTGGCACCGGATCGAATTCTACGGAAGAGGCGATAGCTCTTACGAAGCACGCTAAAAAAGCAGGCGCTAAGGCGTCTTTGCAGGTAAGTCCGTATTACAACAGGCCTACCCAAAAAGGATTGTATCTTCACTTTAAAGCGATAGCGGAAGCCGTCGATATACCTATAATTCTTTACAATATAGCTTCAAGGACAGGAGTTAATATAGAACCCGAAACATTTGCCAAGCTTGCCGGTGTAAAGAATATCATCGGAGTTAAAGAGGCTTCGGGGTCTCTCGAGCAGATGGCGCGCATAAGAAAGATCTGCCCTAAGGAATTCCTCCTGATATCCGGAGACGATGCGCTTACGTTGCCCGTAATGGCGATAGGCGGAACCGGGATAATCTCGGTAGTAGCTAATATAATCCCGAAGGATGTAGCGGACATGTGCGCGGCATTCGAGAGCGGCAATGTCGAAAAGGCCAGAGAGCTTCACTATCGGATGCTCGATCTTGTAAAGGCGATGTTTATAGAGACCAATCCCATACCGGTCAAGACGGCCATGGGTCTTATGAAGCTGTGTTCTCCGGACCTAAGGCTGCCTATGTGCGAGATGCTTCCGGAGAATAAAGATAAACTGGTTAAAGCTATGAAGGAGTATAAGCTTATATGATAAAACTATGCGTCAGCGGCTCAAAAGGGAAGATGGGATCCAGGATATCGGAACTTGCGAAAGAAGATAAGCGTTTTGAGCTGTCGGGCCAGTTCGATGAAGGCGAAGATCCTAATGGCCTTGTAGAGTCATGCGACTGCCTGATCGAATTCACGAGCCCGGAGGCTACGGTAGCGCACGCCAAGTTATGCGCAAAACTTGGTAAGCCGGTCGTTATCGGAACTACCGGATTGTCAGATGAACAAAAAAAAGCGATAGAAGAGGCCGCAAAATCGGTACCCGTCGTTATGTCCCCTAATATGTCCGTAGGCGTGAACCTTCTATTTAAGATGGTAGCCGACGCAGCCAAGACATTGGGTAAGGACTACAGCGTCGATATGGTAGAGGCTCACCATGTCAATAAGAAGGACTCGCCGTCCGGAACCGCCAAGGAGCTTGAGAGGCTGATAAAAAAGTCCAAGCCGCATACGGAAGTGCATATAGATTCGATACGGGAAGGCGAGATAGTGGGGGAGCATACCGTTACGTTCGACAGCGATGTCGATATGATAGAGATAACGCATAGCGCCAAGACCCGCGACATATTTGCGCAGGGCGCGCTTGAGGCGGCCCATTGGCTCGTAGGAAAGAAACCTGGGTTGCATACGATGAGAGACGTGCTGGGACTATAAGGAGGCTTTTATGGGAGAAGGAGCTGTTATGGCAGGCGGAATGACGATGTTTATAGTTATCGGGCTTATTGTAATATTTTTTATGGGCATAAGGATAATAAGGCCGACCAGGCGCGGACTTATAGAGAGATTCGGAAGATATAACAGATTCGCTAATCCGGGATTCCAGTGGGTTATGCCGCTCATCGAAAACCTTTACAGCGTCAATGTGACCGAGCAGATGGTCGATGCCGAGCCGCAGGAGATAATCACATTCGATAACCTTAACGCAAGGGTCGACGCGCAGGTCTATTTTAAGGTTAAATCGGACGAGGAGAGCGTAAAGAGGTCTCAGTACAGCGTTAACAACTACCAATATCAGATCGTCAACCTCGCAAGGACAACGCTGAGGAATATCATAGGCACGCTGACTTTAAAGTCCGCCAATAGCGAGAGGGATAAGATAAATAAGGATCTTCTTAAGACTTTAATGAACGAGACTGCCAGTTGGGGGCTTGAGATAGTGCGCACGGAACTTAAAGAGATAGATCCTCCGAAAGATGTGCAGGAGACGATGAATAAGGTTGTCAAGGCCGAGAATGAGAAGATATCCGCCGTTGACTATGCCACGGCGGTCGAAACGGTCGCCGATGGACAGAGGCGCGCCGAGATAAAGAAGGCCGAGGGGATAAAGCAGGCGCGCATACTTGAGGCAGAGGGCGAGGCCCAGGCTATTCAGCTTGTTAATGAAGCCGCGCAGGAATTCTTCGTCGGCAACGCCCAGCTCATGAGGCGTATAGAGATGGTTGAAAAGGCTCTCACGCATAATTCGAAGATAGTAGTCCCCGCCGGCACCGAGCTTATAAATGTTATAAGCGATATGGCCGGCATAATCCCGCTTAGAAAAGAAGAAGGTAAGGCCAAATAAGAGGACAGGATGATTAATTTTAAGAGATCGATCAGGCTTGAAAAGTTGCCGCCGTACCTTTTTGTGGAATTGGACAGGGCAAAGCGCGCCGCGCGCGAAGAGGGGCGCGATATTATCGACCTCGGTATCGGGGATCCGGATACGCCTACCCCAAAATTTATCGTCGATTCTCTTATCAAGGCCTCGCGCGATCCTAAGAATCACAGATATCCGCTGGATCAAGGGCTGCCCGAGTTCAGATCTTCGATAGCCAGGTGGTTCAAAAAGCGTTTCGGTGTCGCCATGAACCCGGATAACGAGATATTGCCGCTTATAGGATCCAAGGAAGGCATCGCGCATATGCCGCTGGCTTTCGTAAACCCAGGCGACGCGGTGCTCGTTCCGGATCCGTGCTATCCTCCTTACAAGTCCGGAACTTATTTTGCCGGCGGCGATCCGGTGCTCATGCCGCTTTTGGAGAAAAACCATTTTTTGCCAGACCTGAAAGCCGTAAATCACGCCATCATTCATAAAGTAAGGATGATGTTCGTAAATTATCCGAACAATCCTACCGGCGCGATATGCGATAAACGATTCTTTGAAGACGTTGTGGATTTCGCGAAGAAACACAATATCATAGTATGCCAGGACGCGGCCTATTCGGAGATGGGGTACGACGGCTACAAGGCGCCGAGCATATTCGAGGTAGAGGGAGCCAAAGACGTAGCCATAGAATTCCACTCTCTTTCAAAGACATTCAATATGACCGGATGGCGCGCCGGATTTGCATGCGGGAATCCTGATCTTATATCCGGACTGGCAAAGATAAAATCGAATATAGATTCCGGGTTGTTCTTCGCTATCCAGCATTCAGGCGCGACCGCGCTTGATAATTATGATTTGCACATTAAAGGCGCCCTCAAGATGTATGAGGAAAGGCGCAACGTCCTGGTCGATGGTCTTAATAAAATAGGCTGGCATGTGGAAAAGCCTAAGGCCACATTTTATGTCTGGACCAGAGTTGGGGCGAGATACACTTCCGCTACGTTTTCAAAGGCGCTCCTAGAGAAGTGCGACATAGTAGCCACTCCGGGTAACGGTTTTGGCGAGCATGGCGAAGGGTATATACGTTTTGCGCTTACGGTAGACAAGAGGCGCATACAAGAAGCCGTTGACAGGATAAGACAGCGATTGGCATAGATGTTTCACCCGCGAAAGGAAAACGAGAGTGAAGTTAGTAGATAACATACAGCGCATGTCCATGCTGTCCAAGATCCTGAAAAAAGAGGGTAAATCCATAGGCTTTGTTCCAACGATGGGATACCTTCACGATGGCCACATGAGCCTTGCCAGAGCCGCGCGGCAGCATACGGACGTTGTAGTTATAAGCATATTCGTGAATCCCGCTCAATTCGGACCCGGAGAGGACCTGGAGAAGTATCCGAAGGACCTTAAGCGCGACGAGGAGATGGCCGGACTCGCCGGCGCCGATGTTTTGTTCTGTCCATCTGTGTCGGAAATGTATCCGGAAGGCTACGCGACGTATGTAAACGTCGAGCGATTGACCGAAACGCTTTGCGGAAGGAGCCGCCCGGCGCATTTTAAGGGCGTGGCCACGGTCGTGGCTAAATTATTCGGAATAATAAAGCCGGACATAGCGTACTTCGGTCAGAAGGACGCGCAGCAGGCCGCCGTTATAAAAAAGATGGCCGAGGACCTTAATATGGATGTTGAGATAAAGGTTCTTCCTATAGCGCGCGAAAAAGACGGGCTTGCCATGAGCTCCAGGAACGTATATTTGTCCGCTGAAGAACGAAAAGATGCCGTATGTCTCAAAGAAGCGCTCGACAAAGCTGAGCGCGCCATAAGATCCGGGGAGCGCGATCCAGGCATGATAATAAACGTCATGAAAGAGCTTGTGACCTCAAAGCCGAGCGCCAGGATCGATTATATAGAGATTGTGGATTCTAAAAATTTGCGGCCGATCGCCCCGCTGTCTGGCGATGTGCTCATAGCCATGGCCGTATTTATAGGTAATACCAGGCTCATAGATAACGTTATAGTAAAGATATAGGAACGGATCGATGGACACATACGCCGATAAGGACGATCTTAAGTATAATGAATCGCTTAAGAAGAAGATAGAGAAGCTTAAGAAGAAGCAAAACGCCGTGATAATCGTCCATAATTACCAGAGGGACGAAGTCCAGGATATAGCCGATATATCCGGAGATTCGCTGGCGCTTTCGCAGGCCGCCGTCAGAACGGATGCGGATGTGATAGTGTTCTGCGGCGTGCGGTTCATGGCCGAATCCGCGTCGATACTTAATCCGGATAAGAAAGTTCTGTTGCCGGTAATGGAGGCCGGTTGTCCGCTGGCCGATATGATAACCCCCGAGAAACTCCGCGCCAAGAGAAAAGAGTTCCCCGGCGCGGCAGTCGTCTGTTATGTGAATTCAAGCGCCGAGGTAAAGGCCGAGAGCGATATCGCGTGCACTTCCAGTAACGCCGTCGAAGTGGTGAGATCGCTTGCCGAAAAAGAAGTCATATTCGTCCCGGATAAGAATCTCGGGCGTTACGTGCAGAGCCAGGTGCCGGAAAAGAAGATAATATTCTGGAACGGTTTTTGCCCTACGCATATCAGGGTGCAGGAAGAGGATATAGTAAAGACCAAGGGGCTCTATCCCGGAGCCGAGGTTATAGCCCATCCGGAATGCGATCCGCATGTGTTGGCGCTGTCGGACCATATCTGCTCCACAGGCGGAATGTTTACGTATGTCAAATCCTCCGCGAAGAAGGAATTTATAATAGCGACGGAAGCCGGGATGCTTTACAAGCTTCAGAAGGAGAACCCGGGCAAGAGATTTTATCTGCCTACTCAGAACCTGATATGCGCCAACATGAAACTCATAACGCTCGGCTGGATAGCGCATTCGCTCGAGAAACTCGTTTATGAGATCAAGGTTTCAGATGATGTCAGGGAAAAGGCCAAGGTGGCGCTCGACAGGATGTTGGCGGTTACCGGGGAAAAGAAGGGCGCTGCGATAGCGGGGTATTGAAAATTTAATGAAAAAACTAAAGGTAGGCATCATAGGGTGCGGGACGATAGGATCAGAGATAGCGCGCGCGTGTATTTCAAAACTCAAAAATAAGGTCGAACTTTCCGGGCTATGCGATATTGACAATGGGAAAGCCGCTGAACTATCGAGATCTCTTAAAGGAAATGTCAGCGTAATGAAAACCACAGAGCTCATAAAACGCTCGCAACTTATAGTAGAGGCCGCGTCCGGATCGGTATCGGCTAAGATAGCCTCTTCCTGCGTGTCGGCGGGCAAAGACTGCCTTATAATGAGCGTCGGCGGACTTATAGGCAAAGAATCGATATTCAAGCGCGCCGAGAAGGGCGGTGTACGCGTATTTATACCGAGCGGCGCCATATCTGGGATCGACGGACTGAAATCGGCCATGGCAGGCAGGGTCGATTCGGTTGTCTTGACCACGCGAAAGCCGCCGAAGGGTCTAGCCGGGGCGCCGTATATTAAGGAAAATAATATTGATCTTTCGGCGATAAAGTCCGAGACGGTTATATTCGAGGGAACCGCGGCAGAGGCCGTTAAGGCGTTTCCGCAAAATGTGAATGTGTCGGCCGTATTAAGCCTGGCCGGAATAGGCGCGGCGAGGACAAGGGTGCGCATAGTTACGTCTCCGGAATACACGGCCAA
>Ga0268280_1001421_pt1 | contig 16111 bp, 18 predicted proteins | sample saktaG_9_FD_190139 | JGI IMG/M metagenome (GOLD analysis project Ga0268280, IMG submission 190139) | Saline water microbial communities from Sakinaw Lake, British Columbia, Canada - sak_2011_5_24_40m | ecosystem: Environmental > Aquatic > Non-marine Saline and Alkaline > Saline ... | reverse complement strand
TCCTGGATTCAACTATTTTCTTAAACTCTTCATAAGTTTTTTTATGCTCTTCCGGGGGACTCGTACCAATATTCAATGAAATAAGAAACGCTTTTGCAGAATAAAAAATTGCATAATAGCTTTCAGAGATGACATTGTTGAAAAAAGTTTTGTTTATGCTGATTCCTAACCTGGTTTTTATCTCTTTTTCTGTAGAAAGCGAGAAATTTGCATTTGCTAAAACAAGCTCGTTTTCTGCTCTGTCCAGATAACCCTTAACCTTTATATCCATTTTCAACTGCTTCTTTAACTAGTTCATAAAAGATATGGGCATTTTTTAGTATTATATTTTTTTTAACTATTTCTTTGCCATAATTTTCTTCTTTAGTTGTTAACATTTCAATAAAATCCTTTTTTCTGAAAACATAAAGATGAATATTGGGAATAAGGAGCATTGTTCTGTTTTCAATCAATTTTTGTAAAGAGACTATATTCTCTTTATCAGGAACTATTACAACAAGGTCCATATCTGATTTTTTATTGAATTTTCCTGAGGCATAGCTTCCTGCAACCAGGATAAGGTAATCTGAAATCTCTCTGATATTGAGAATTTCTGAGTAGTTTGGACTTTTTATTCCCTGTTTTTCATCTAAAAAGCTTAGAGTTAAGATTGATTCGCGTGAGAGGCTTAAGCTGATTAACCTTGTGTTTCCAATATTCTCTGAGACTAAGATGTTTTTTTTGTTTAGTGTTTCAACTGCTTCATATACTCTCTGGTATGATTTGCTTTTTATTTTTTTCATTATTTCCCTGATGCTTGCTTTAAGGAAAAGCTGTTTCCTGAACAGTTCAATTATTTTTAGCTGGTTTTTAGTTATTTCCATTTTGAGATAATATTATCTCAAATATGGGATATATATAAATCTTTCGGTTCATGAGAAGATGATATGCTTATTTTAATAAAGGTTTTATCTCAAAAGAATGTTTTTTTCCATAATAAACAAAAGATTTACGATTGAGACGGAGAAATTGCTGAGCTAAAAAGTGCATTTTATTTCTCTCTTTTCTCTATGTCCTTAAGAATGCTCATTATGTATTTTCTTGGTTATTATATGTTTCTTTTGTTTATTTCCGTTAATTCTCCGGTAAAAATTCCAAAAGAGTAATAAAGAGCAATATCTCTCAATGAAAGATGCAATAAGAGTATAAAATAGAAACATTTAAATAGTATTGACTTATTAAAAAGTCATATGACACAAATAAAAATCAATTATACTTATGAGGTGTTGCTGTCTTTGTTAAAAAAAGAGATGCACGGAAGAGAGCTCGCTAAAGAGCTTAAAACATCGCTTACAAGAGTGCAGTCAATACTGACAGAGCTTAGAAACATCAATGTATTGGATTATAAGGCTGAAGGAAAAAACCATGTTTACTTTATTAAAAAGAACCTTGTATCAAAATTGTTCATACTAAATGCTGAAAACTATAAGCTATCAAAAATAATAATAAAACATCCAGAACTTGAGCCGATATTCAATGATATAATTAGAAAAAGTGGGTGCAGCTTAATAATTTTGTTTGGAAGTTATGCAAAAGGAATTCCTAAGAAGGACAGTGATATTGATATATACATTGAAACAACAAGCCAAAAAACAAAGCAAGAAGTTCAGGGAGTATATGGTTTAATAAGCGTAAAGATTGGGAAGTTTAACCCAGATGATTTATTGATAAAGGAAATAATCAGGAACCATGTGATAATCAGGGGGGGAGAAGAATATTATGAAAAAATCAAGTTTTTTGAATAAACTGAAAAAAGAAGATTCTTTAAATTTTGTGGGCTATTAGGAGATTATTGAAAGGTCTTGATATAGTTATTGTAAATTTTCCCTCTTTTTTATGTCTTCCAGTATGCTCAGTATGTATTTCCTTGGGGTTTCACTTACTTTGCTTCTTAGCTCTTTCATCTCTTCTGTTGGGTTTATTGAAAATTTTAGTGGTTAATCAAAAATTATAAATATTAGCTGTCTTATATACTCTTTATGAATGATAAAAATAAATCTAAAATTAAATTAGGAGAACAAGTTAAGGAAGCTATTGATAATACACTAGATAGGAAAGACCGTAAAGCTTTTTATGAAATTACTAATGCTATTAAAAAAATCGAAGAGACCCCAATTCTATTAAATAAGATGGAGCCTATAATTAATTATTATGATGAAAACCTCCTCCAAAGATTAGAGTCATACAAAGGGAAGATAATTGATAGGTTACGCACTTGTAGTTCACTCGTTGGACCAAGTAAATTTGAAAACTTTGGTTTAGGAATTGAGGGCACTTTAATTCGTTTTTATGATGCTTCTATTTTATATAATTCCAAAAAAATTAGTGTGGAATCATTTATAAGGGATCTTAAACAAGGAGATCTTAAACGTGGATTATATCTTAATTTTGCTATCTTCAGAAATGATGCCTATGAAATCGAATTGTCAGATAAACCTCTTTCAAAAGAATTTCTTATCAAATCTGCTGCGATAAGTATGGAAAATATTTGACTCTTAGAATACTTTACTGAGTATTATCTTTTCAAAAAGAAATTAGTTTTAAGGTTTCTCTCTTTTCTCTATGTCCTTGAGTATGCTCAGTATGTATTTTCTTGGGGTTTCGCTTACCCTAGCTCTTAGCTCTTTCATCTCTTCTGTTGGGTTTATTCCTGTCTGGTTTTTGAATTCTTCTTCAGTTGTCATTCCGCCTATGTATCTTCTCTCAAAGTCATCTATTATCCTGGCCTTTTCCTCTCTTACAAGCTTTGCAATCCTGTACTTCATCCAGTCAGTCCTGCTTATCTTGTAATGCTGGGCCACATATTCCATGTCGTAGAGTAATGATTTGGCCAGCCTTATGTTGAACTGGGTTGTTTCTTCCATATTGCATCTGATAGGATATAATAGCATTTACTATAAATAGTTTTCGGTTTTGAACAGCCTTAGTTATTCTAGAATTAAAAGTAAAATATTTATACTAAACCTTATTTAATAAACATAATGGGATTTTTTGATTTTATGGGAAAAATGTTGTTTGGGATTATTCTCATTATTTTAACTCTTGTTTGTTTTATAGGATTTATGTACTTAGGTTTTCAACAAAAATTGGGGTTAGCATATACAGTTTTAGGATTTGGATTATTATCCCTTGTTGCATCAATATATTTTATCAAACAAGCTAAGAAAGTTAGTGATAGTTAATTATCACAAGAAATAATTTATCTGAAAAACCAATCACCTTCTTGATGATTCCTTCATTTCCCAAAAGTCACTAATAAAATCGGAAAATGGTTTTTCAAATATTGTTAAAATTAGACATAACCCGGACCAGGCTACCAATAAAGGTATAAGGTAATTTACTATGATTGGAACCGTATTTCCAAAAATAGAAGTTACAATAAAAATTAAAAAAATACCGTATAAAGTATATAATAATCTTGAGCTTTTAATAATTTTCATAGATAATTGTCTAAATTCTTTTTGATGTACGTTCTTGGCCTTTGCGTATGCTTTTTTAAGCATATTTATATCTCTAAACTGAATCAACCTTATATTAAATAATCTAACAGATTCTTTATTTAAATCATACCAAACTTTTTCTAATTGAAATTTTAAAATTATTATTATAAAAAAAGGAATTAATATTAAAACATAAAAAATTGGATCAATTTGTTGAAAAGCTGATAAGCATTTTATTATTAATTGAACGACTGTTTGACAATCTGAAAAGTTGATTGAAAGTGGTTTTAATTGAGTTAATTGCAATCCAAAATAAATTAAAGGAGACCCAAAAAAGAAAAAAGAAAAAAATCTTCTAAACACATTCAAATCAGAAAGTTTTTTATCTCCTTTTTCCTTTAATTCTGCTTCTAACTGTTCGTATGGTGTTCTTAAAGATAAAAAACTCAAGAACATTACAACAAGTAAAAATGCAAATTCAATAAACTTATAGAAAACAATTTTTAAACTTTCAATTATAATCTCAAATGTTCCCATTTTATAATAAAATAGAAGTAAGTTGGATTAACTTTGTAACAGTTGATTTTTTAACTAAAACTCCAGAAATAACACTTCCAACATAACCTCCCACAAAAAATAATCCAATTAATAGGATTGTAGACATTACTGGATTTAACATATTATAACTAAAAATAGATTTGAAATATTTAAACCTTTCTATTTATTTCTTTGAACACAGAAGATTAATTTCATATTAAAGGTTTTTCTCTTTTTTCTATTTCTTTTAGTATACTTTGTATGTATTTCCTTTTGATTGGCCAGTTAAAAGGCAAATGTTTATATACTAAAAACTCTAATATTTAATTTAAGAACAATAATTTATAAATTAAGTTATATTAATTATATAAAATGGGGAAGAAAGAAGCAAAGGCTAGAATCAAGATAAATAAGCTACTTGAAGATGCAGGATGGAGATTTTTTGATAATTCTAAAGGTAAGGCTAACATTATATTAGAAAGTAATGTTAAAATTACAGAATCTAAATTAAATGAATTAGGAGAGGATTTTGAAAAGACAAAGAATGGCTTTGTTGATTTTTTATTATTAGATGAAAGAGGATTTCCTTTTGTAGTATTGGAAGCAAAATCTGAAGATAAAAACCCTCTTTATGGCAAAGAACAAGCAAGAAAATATGCTCAATCTCAAAATGTTCGTTTTGTAGTATTATCTAATGGTAATATGCATTACTTTTGGGATATTGAACACGATAATCCTATAATTATCATAAATTTTCCTACTTATGACTCAATTAAACATAAAAATTCTTTTGAACCAAATCCTAAAAAAATAATTAACGAAAAAGTAGGAGAAGATTATATAGTATTAACACAAAAACCAGATTATTCAACTGATCCAAGATGGTTAGATAAAGAATTAAGAGAATCATTCATAAAAGATAATGAGTTAAAGTTTCTTAGACCTTACCAGTTAAGAGCAATAGAAAGTTTACAAGACTCTGTTAAAAATAAAAATACACGATTTCTATTTGAAATGGCAACCGGAACAGGAAAAACTCTTGTGTCTGCTGGGGTCATTAAACTTTTTTTAAGGACAGGAAATGCAAAAAGAGTTTTATTCTTAGTTGATAGACTAGAATTAGAGGATCAAGCATGGAAAAATTTCACAAAATATCTAAAAAATTATTGTAAGTGTGTAATATACAAGGAAAATAAAGAAGATTGGAAAAAAGCTGAAATAGTTGTTTCCACAGTTCAATCTCTTCTTTTTAATAATAAGTATATGGATTTATTTTCCCCAACTGATTTTGATTTGGTAATTTCAGATGAAGCACATAGATCAATAGGGGGGAATAGTAGGGCGGTCTTTGAGTATTTCTTAGGATACAAACTTGGATTAACTGCTACACCAAAAGACTATCTAAAAAATATAGATGATAAGAAACTTGCAGAAAGAGACCCACGAAAATTAGAAAAAAGGCAGTTATTAGATACGTATACAACTTTTGGATGTGAATCTGGAAATCCTACTTATAGATATTCTTTACCTGATGGAGTTAAAGATGGATTTCTTATTAATCCAAAAGTGGTTGATGCAAGGACAGAAATTACAACAGAAATACTATCTGAAATGGGTTACTCAGTATTGATTGAGAAAGAGGATGGTACAGAGGAAGAAAAAATATTCTATCAAAAAGATTTTGAAAAAAAATTTTTCTCTGATAAAACAAATAGGATACTTTGTGAGACTTTTATCAAAAAAGCATTAAGAGATCCATTAACTGGTGAGATAGGAAAATCAATAGTATTTTGTGTAAGTCAAAATCATGCAGCTAAAATAACTCAGGTATTAAATGAAATAGCACATCAAATTTATCCAGGCAAATATAATTCAGATTTTGCTATTCAGGTAACGTCCGTAATTCAAGATGCTCAACAAATGACAAGAAATTTTTCAAATAATAATTTGAATGGTCATACAAGATTTAAAGAAGGATATAATTCTAGTAAAACAAGGGTTTGTGTGACAGTAGGAATGATGACAACAGGGTATGACTGTGAAGACATACTAAATCTCTGTCTTTTACGCCCAATTTTTTCTCCTACAGATTTTATCCAGATAAAAGGGAGAGGAACAAGAAAATATACATTTAAATATCAAGAAAAAGATAAAATAATAGGGATTGAAGAATATAAAGAAGATAAGAAGACCTTCAAATTATTTGATTTTTTTGCAAATTGCGAATACTTTGAAGAAAAATTTGATTATGATGAAATTCTGAAATTGCCTAAAATTGTTTTAAAATCTACAAAACAAAATGAGTTTATTATTAAAGAATCTACTAAGGAATATGAAAATTATAACTACGATCCCTTAAAAAGCTATATTGAAACTCCTGTTGGATTGGAGGGTATGAAAATTGATTGGAAGTTTTTTGAAAGATTTGGAGATAAAGTTAAAAATGATAAATTTATTATTGAAAACATAAAGAAAGGAACTGTTGAAGAAGCAGAAGAATATATAAAAAAAGAAATATTTGACAAGCCTGAAGAATATTTTAACCTAGATAAATTAAGGAAAGCGGTTAAAATTGACAGGCGTTTAAGTCTTAGAGAAATATTAGAAAAGATTTTTGGAAAAATTAAAAGATTTAAGTCAAAAAATGAACTATTAGAGGAAGAGGTTGAAAAGTTTATTTCCATTTATCAGCCAAAACAGAAATTTATTCATGTAATATGTGCATTCATTAAATCTTATATTTGTGATTTAGAAATAAGGGAAATAATGGAATCCAAAGAATATCAAAGATTATCCACTAATGCAAGATTTAATCTAGGAGATTTAAAAGAATTGAATGGATGGATTGAACCAATTATTAATTATATTAAAGATTATGTTAGACTTAATGCTTTTGTTTGAGGTAAAAAAATGTTAGACACAGATACAAAAAGGAGAATTGACACAGCAAGAGATATCCTAGTTGGAAAATTGCCAGATCCTAAATCTCAGGTTGAACAAATTACTATTGCACTTATTTACAAATTTATGGATGATATGGATAAACAATCCGAAGAATTAGGTGGAAAAGCAAAATTTTTCACAGGAGAGTATAGTAAATATTCTTGGTCAAAAATATTTGATCCTAGCATTAGTGGATATGAATTAGTTGGATTATATGGTGAAGCAATCCAAGGAATGAATCAAAATCCAAATATTCCTCAATTATTCAGGGATATTTTTAAAAATGCTTATCTTCCTTATAGGGATCCAGAAACTTTGAAAAGTTTCTTAAAAACAATTAATGAATTTACTTACGAGCACTCTGAAAGATTAGGTGATGCTTTTGAATATTTGCTTTCAATTATGGGTTCTCAGGGAGATGCAGGGCAATTTAGAACACCAAGGCACATTATTGACTTTATTGTTAATGTTGTAGCTCCAAAAAAAGATGAGAGTGTTTTAGATCCTGCCTGTGGAACTGCTGGTTTTTTGATTTCTGCTTATAAATATATACTTAAGACAAATTCATCAAATTATAAAGATGAAAAAGTAAATTTAGTTAAAGGAGGAGAGGATGCTCTAAAAAGTGTAATTAATGGGAATGGATATAAAGGTGATTTATTAACACCTGATGAGAAAAAAAGATTAGTAGACAATTTTGTTGGATATGATATTTCTCCGGATATGGTTCGTCTTTCTCTTGTAAATATATACCTCCATGGTTTTTCAAATCCTAAAATATATGAATATGACACTTTATCTTCTGAAGAAAAATGGAAAGAAGTGTTTGATGTTATTATGGCAAATCCGCCATTTATGACCCCTAAAGGTGGAATTAAACCACATAAAAGGTTTTCAGTTCAAGCTAATCGTTCGGAAGTTCTTTTTGTAGATTATATGCATGAACATTTAAACCCAAATGGAAGGGCAGGTATCATTGTTCCAGAGGGAATAATCTTTCAGACTGGTTCTGCCTATAAAGCACTTAGAAAAATGCTTTTAGACAATTCTTTGTATGCAGTTGTTTCACTTCCAGCAGGAGTTTTCAATCCATATTCAGGTGTTAAAACTTCAGTTCTATTACTTGATAAAAATTTAGTCAAGAAATCCAAGAATCTATTATTTGTTAAAATCAAAAATGATGGCTTCAATCTTGGAGCACAAAGACGAAAAATAAAAGAAAATGATTTACCTATTGCTTTTGAAATTATTAAGAAATTCCAGAAAAGCATAAGAGATGGAAAAGATTGCGAATTAAACAAAGTCGAGCAAAGATATGCACATATAATATCTAAGGAAGATATTAATGATGATTATAATTTAAGTGGAGACAGATATAAAGAAGAAGAAATTTATTCTGGAAAATGGGATTTGATTGAGTTAGGGGAAATAGCAATAATCAGTTCAGGTAATTCTGCACCACAAGGAGAACAGTATTTCAAAGAAGGCAAGTTTCCATTCTATAGAACTTCTGATGTTGGGAATGTGCATATTTCAACAAATCTTAATTCAAGTAATGATAATGTTAATGATCTAGCAATTAAAGAACATAAACTTCAATTATTTCCAAAAAATACAATATTATTTCCGAAAAGCGGAGCTTCAACTTTTTTAAATCATAGGGTGATGATATCAAAAGAAGGCTATGTTTCAAGCCATTTAGCAACAATTGTTCCAAAAGAAGAAGAAATTAAACCATTATTTTTGTTTAATATGCTTTGTCAGATTGATGCTAAAGATCTGACACCAGATCAAGCATATCCTTCATTAAAATTATCTGATATCGCAAAGATAAAAATTCCACTTCCTCCCATTGAAATCCAAGAACAAATAGTTTCTGAACTTGAATCTTATCAGAATATTATTGATGGTGCAAAGAAAGTTGTTGAGAGCTACACGCCGAACTTTAGGATCGATCCAAGTTGGGAAATTGTTGAATTTGATGATGTTATTAGTACTATTACTCCACCAACAAAAATTCAAAAATCAGAATTCAAAAAAGCAGGCAAATATCCAATAATTGATCAATCACAAGATTATATTGCTGGTTGGACTGACGATACAAATTCACTTGTAAATATAAAAAAACCCACTATAATATTTGGAGATCACACTTGTATAGTAAAATTTATTGAAATTCCGTTTGCCCAAGGTGCGGACGGAATAAAAATTTTAGATGTAACTGAAAAAATAATACCGAAATATTTTTATTATTTTTTAATAAGTAACCCGATTATCGCAGAAGGCTATAACCGACATTTCTCAAAATTAAAGTTGATCAAAATTCCTCTTCCGCCACTCGAAATCCAAAAGCAAATCGTTTCTCAAATTGAAGAAGAGCAAAAACTAGTTGATTCTAATAAAAAACTAATTGAAATCTTTGAAAAGAAAATCAAAGATAAGATTTCTGAGATTTGGGGCGAAAATGACGGGTAAAACTATCTCAATTTACATTCCAGATGGAAATGCCCGAAGTATTAAAATCTGTGATATTGACAATTCAATATTACAAGCAATATTTATTCCAAGAAACAAACTAAAAGAAGCAAGTAAACTAAATGAACTTAATCAGCAAGGGATATATTTTTTAATTGGGGGTTCAGATGAAGATTTAAAACCAACAATTTATATCGGAGAAGCTGAGAAATTAATAAATAGATTAAATCAACATAATATCAACAAAGAGTTTTGGAATAAAGCTATATGTTTTATATCTGTTAAGAAAAACTTGAACAAAGCACATGTTAAATTCTTAGAGAATTATTGTTGGAATAAAGCTAAAGAAATTAATAAATGCAATGTAGAGACTTCGACGCCTGCTAAAACTAATCTTACAAATTCAGAGAAGGATTTAGTTCTAAATATATACGATGATCTCAAAATATTAATATCTACTTTAGGTTATCCTATTCTTGAAGAAACAAAAAAAGAAAAAAAGAATATCTTTGTCTGTAAAGGTAAAGATGCATGGGCAGAAGGAGAGTATTCAGAAGATGGTTTTATTGTGTTTAAAGGATCAAAGGCAAATCTTTTAGAAGTAACATCAGCAGAAGAAAGACTAAAAAGATTTAGACAAAAATTAATATTAAGTGGTATCTTAAAGAATAAAGGTAATATTTTAGTGTTTACAGAGGATTATACATTTACATCTCCAAGTGCTGCTTCAGATGTTGTATTGGCAAGAAGTTCAAATGGATGGACTTCCTGGAAAGATAAGGATGGAAAAAATTTGGATGAACGAATAAGAAGAAAATGAAGATAATAATTGATAGAAATGGAAATGTTGGATTTGATGAATGGTTTGATGAAGATGATATTAATAAACTAATAAAAGCATTGAAATCACAAGGTTTTGAAGTAAAAAGTGTTGAAAGAAGCGATGATGAATTTAAGAGTATACCCACTTTATTTAAAAAAAAGAGATATGATAAAATTCCGTTAACATCAAAAAACATTTTTTTAATTTTATCAAACGTAGATAAACATAATGATGATATTCTTGAAATTTTAGGTATTGAAAGAGAATCCGATTTTGTTATTACAACACTCCTTAGAAGGTTACAAGGAGAATTTGTCAAATGGGAAAAAATTGACCATAAGGAAAAATGGGCAAATGATGAGGAAAGAATGAAAGCATTTGCCAGATACTTTGAATCTAAGTGTAAAATGACTGATAAAAAGATTGAAAAGATTATAGAAAAAATGGAAAAGAAAGGTTGTCGCCAATTAGCAGATAGTAAATTCCCAGAATGCGGAACAGAATTTAATTCCGAATGCTTAAAGTGTCAGTTTGGAAAGAAATATCTGAAAAATGAGGCTGATATAATTAGATTTAATCAAATTCTTAATGAGGTTTGGGATGAGGATTAAAGATGAATGAAGATGCTTACAAAATCTTAGATTATCTTCCATTTTTACCAAAAACTACTCAAGAGCAGGAGTATATAGATTTTTTATGGGATTCTTTTAAGTCAAATTATGAAAACGAAAAATATCAATTTGCATTTATTGCATATCATATGCTTTTCATGAATGCTGTTTATTTTCTAATATGGAAACTCAAACACCATAAGCTAGAAGATTTTAAGAAAGCATTGATTGGATTTAGTAAGGACATAGAAAAAGATTTTCTTAATGCAACATCACCATTCGCATTTAGCAATGAAATGATTAAAGAAAGTCAGATTTTTAGATTTCTTAAACTTTTAAATTGTGATAATTCTAAAATAGGAACTTATGTCAAAATAGTAAGGGATAGAAATAGTGTGGCTCATTCTAATGGAAATATATATTTTAATACTCAACAAAGTGCAGATGAAAAGATTAATGAAATATTAAGATGTATTAAAGAGATTAATGATTGCGGAAAGCACATAATCTTAGCAGTTTTTATAGAATTCCTGGAGAGAAACTGGAATTCTGAAGAATGGGAGTTTTCTGAATTAAAAGTACAAGTTGAACAGATATTAATTAAAAATAATTATCTTTCAAAAGAAGATATAAAATATTGTTTAACATACAATATAAACCAGCTTTTAAGAAATCCTAATTTTAATGATATTAACTTGTTCTTTGATTCAATTAAAATTGAATATAACAAAATAAACTAACGACTACGCCCCGCCCTACCTCCAGTAACAACGACTACGACAAAATGTCCCTTTTAATGTATATTTTTGATAGCTCACTTTGTTCGCTTAATTGAAAATATCTTAATCTATTTGTCTTTAGAAATCCTAAAAAATACTTTTTATAGTAGAACCAGAAACTATTACATGATCCAGCAACTTAATGCCAATAATTTCTGAAGCATCTTTGATTTTTCTAGTTACTTCCTCATCTTCTCTGCTTGGAGTTGAATCCCCACTAGGATGATTATGCACAAGTATGATTGCATTGGCCGAGCACTTAATGGCCTCCTTAAAGACTTCTCTGGGGTGGACTAAAGAACTATTCAAAGTGCCTATAGAAATAACCTTATCATTAATAATCTTATTCTTGGAATCAAGGAAAACAGCAATCAAATGCTCTCTCTTCAGGCCTCTCATTCTTTCCATGTAATACTTAGCAATATCCTCAGAATTACTAACTACTTTCTCAGCTATAGAGCCGCTCTTAGTTCTCTTGCTTAACTCAAACAAAGCCAATATCTGCATGGCCTTTGCATCGCCTATGCCTGGAATGGATTTTAATTCTGATAAAGAGCACTCTGAAAGCTTATCAAAAGAATACTTAGAAATAATCCTGTTGCTCATATCAATAACATTCTCTTTTCTTGTGCCTTTCTGCAGTATTATGGCCAGCAATTCAGAATTGGACAAAACATCTGCACCATTCAGTTTAAATCTTTCTCTGGGTCGGTTCTCCCTTGGGATATCTTTTATTCTCATAATCAAAACATACTAATGCTATTTAATAAGCATTCTTGCTTAAAATGACGCATTTCTGGGGTATTCCCGAAAAGTTTTTGACATACCAAAATTAAATTAGTGTCAACGAAATTTTACATTATAAATAACAGAAAGGTTTTTATATTAAGATATCCCGTATTAGTAACATGCTAAAAAATACTGAACGTTTTTTTAAAGTATATTCTGGTCTCCCAATAGGAGAAAGACATAATACTATAGTGTTTATTGATGATGAACCAATAAATTGGAAATTGGCTCATGAGGAAATAACTAACGAAACCAAAAGGGGAGAGAAAATTTTAAATATGCTAATAGACTTGGAGATAATATGATAGAAAAAAAGAACAAAGATGAATTAGTAGAAAAAATTGTATTAGAACGAATTAGGAATATGGCCCCAAATGTTAAGATTGCGTTAGGTTCTAAAGGAGGATTCTTGGGTAAAACTGATTTAATAAAAGAGGTAACTAATAATACGCCCACTGGAAAGAAGATTATTGAGATTCAGTTAAGATATATGAGGGCATTGAAAGAAGGCACAATATAACATGAAAAAAACACTTTTTGTTAGACCCTGTCATGATGATGTTGTTTCTTATTTATATTACTATAGTAAAGAATTATTGGTAAAATCAAATAATAAAGGATTCAAAACAATAAATAAAGAAAAAGGGGATGCAAATAAAGCTGTGGTAACAAGTGTAATTAAAAAGAATAATCCTAATTTTATTATGTTTAATGGTCATGGTAGCCCAACTATGATTTGTGGCCATAAAGATAAAATTCTTATAGAAAAAGGTAAAAATCATAATTTAATAAAAGGTAGGATTACCTATTCTTTATCGTGTAGTTCTGCATTAGAACTAGGAAATAAAGTTGCAGATAGTAAAACTACATTTATTGGTTATACTAATGAATTTGCATTGGGTATGGATACTGATAGCCAAGCTGCAGTTTATAAAGATAAGAGAGCAAAATTATTTTTAGACCCTTCTAATTTATTAGTTAAGTCTTTATTAAAAGGAAATACAGCAAAAGATGCTGTTACAAAAGCAAAGGATTTGATGAAGGTAAACATATCAAAACTAAGAACAGATCCATTTCCAGATGCAAAGGATTATCTCCCTTACCTTTATAATAATTACTTGTTTCTAGAGTTAATGGGTAATGAATCTGCTACATTGAGATAATAAAAAGATGTTAAAAGAGTAGCTGTAATTTTAGCTTTGGTAATTACCCTTGCATTGATATTTGAATTTAAGAAATTGAAAAAAATTCATGAAAAAGATTATATTAATATAAACAAATTAGAATTTCAGCATATAATAGATCTTTTAAAAAAATTGTTAGAAAATTCCAGCTGATAAACTTAACTAAGCCAATAACTCAGCACCATTCATCCTGAATCTTTCCCTTGGCCTCTCCCATTTGGAAATATCTTTTATTCTCATAAATAAACAATAAAAAAAGCCATTAATAAATTCTGACTAAGAATTACCGAAATTCTTGCAAAATAATAAAACATTATGCATCATTGCTGAAAAAAGTACCCATAAAAGTTGGGAAGTATTAAAAACTAAGAAAAAAGTATTGTTTTACAAATCTGCACCATTGGACACTGGACAAATGTTCACATAGAGCTTATAAAGATACTAATCTTAATTGTTAAAAAATGCAAGCTATAACTGGAATGGAATGGTTAAAAAAGTGGATTAAGCAATTAGAAGTTACAAACTCTAAATTTGAAGATGATATCAAACAAATTACCGAAATAAAACCCAAAGTTTACAATGAATTCAGAGAGTGGACTCCACTTAAATTAATATTGATGAATTATGCGCTTAATGTATGTACCACAATAATCAAAAATACATCTTTCTTTAAAAAGAGATATTATGTTGATTTATTTGCAGGTTCTGGAATAAATAAGATCAAGGGCAAAAATGATGATTTTATAATTGGTTCTTCATTAATTTCTTCACTAAACCATGCAGATGCTTATGACTCAATGATATTTTGTGAAAAAAATCCTTCTTATTCAGAGGCTTTGGATTTAAGATTAAAAACCCTTAAAAAGGATAATTTGACAATAATGAAAAAAAAATACGAACTTTGCTTAAACAACATTATAAAAAAAGTAAGTGATAAAAACACTTACTCTTTCTTTTTTATAGATCCAAATTCTACTGAATTTATTTGGGATTCTATGAAAAAAGTTTTACAAGTGAGAAGTGATATAATCTTTAATTTTATGACTAGTGAAATATTTAGAGCAGTTGGTTTAGCTAAAGCAGGACTAAGTGCAGGAGAAAATTTAACAAGATTGTTTGGAGATGAATCTTGGAATGAAGCATACGATGCAGAAGAACTGATTGAAATTTATAAAAAGAATATCCTTAAGGAAAGACCCGAAGCTCCAATTAAGATTATAAGGATAAAATCAAAGCAATTTAATTTTTGTTATCATTTACTCTTTATTACAAATAAAACTAAGGGAGAAAATAAATGGTTGAGAGCTCTTGATAAAGCTAAAAAAGAGATAGAATCTAATTCAGATGTTGCTGTTAAAAATGCTTTAGATATTATTAAAAAAAGACAGTCAGAACTTTCACAGTATTGTAATTAAAGGTAAATATTTAAATAATAAGATTATTTAAACTATAAAAAAGAGGTTGGTTATGTTAAAAATAGAGAGAAAGAGTCTTTTGTATAAGAGCGGGGTTGAGTATGCTGATTTCTGCCTAAATCATGTTGAAGGTTGTTCTCATGGCTGTAAATTTCCCTGCTATGCCTTCCAGATGGCAAAAAGGTTTGGTAAGGTAAAAACTTATTCTGACTGGATTAAACCAAAGTTGGTTTCAAATGCTTTAGAATTATTAGACAAGGAAATACCCAAATACAAAAACCAGATTAAGTTTGTTCATTTATGCTTTATGACTGACCCATTCATGTACAAGCAAAGGGAAGTTCAGGATATGACTCTTAAAATAATAGAAAAACTAAACAAAAATAACATAAGATGCACTGTTTTGACAAAAGGGATTTATCCAAAAGCTCTTACTAACAAAGAAAGGTATGGAATTTCAAACGAGTATGGTATCACTATAGTATCCCTTAATGATGATTTCAAGAAAGATTTTGAGCCATACAGTGCACTTTATTTAGATAGAATTAAAGCCCTGAAATACCTGCATGACAATGGCTTAAAAACATGGGTAAGTATTGAGCCATATCCAACTCCGAACCTGGACAAAAATCAAAATTTATCAAAGCTGTTGAATAGCATTAAATTTGTAGACAGAATTATATTTGGAAAACTAAACTACAATGTGGTAAGTTCCAGATTTAAGGATAATCATCTATTCTATGAAGAATGTACAAATCAGGTTATTGAATTTTGTAAAAAAAACAATATTGATTACCATATTAAGTTTGGAACCCTAATGCAATATAACAAAAAAACAGAAGTGATTTTTAAGAAAGCTATCCAGACAGCTCCGGTTATTTCTATTGTGAGTTAACAAACTAAAAAGAAAAGTTTATATATTCAGAAAAGATTATAAATTATATTCAAGTCCCCAGTATGATCTCTTTGGAGAAAATGCTGGGCTTCCTTTGTTTTTTCTGTGATGATTTAAATAATAGTATCTAAATTAAGAAATGAAGTTTCAGACCATTTTGTTGGGGTTAACAAAAAGGTTA
>Ga0268280_1001419_pt1 | contig 16116 bp, 8 predicted proteins | sample saktaG_9_FD_190139 | JGI IMG/M metagenome (GOLD analysis project Ga0268280, IMG submission 190139) | Saline water microbial communities from Sakinaw Lake, British Columbia, Canada - sak_2011_5_24_40m | ecosystem: Environmental > Aquatic > Non-marine Saline and Alkaline > Saline ... | reverse complement strand
AAGCCGATGGTTCACCCGCAACGAATTGCATGGTGCGCCTCGAAGCAAACCGCGCCACCGTTATTGAGCGTCATCAAGAGTCTATGATCCAATCCGTAAGCGCGGGCGAGACACTCTTCAGCAATGTGCCGGTGCATATCAGCCCGGTAACGGCATACGCGTGCGGCATGGATGGCAGTGATGCGGCGCAGAGGTCTTTTGGTAGTGTATATGGCCGAGAAGATGCAAACATGGCGCGCAGTGAACCGCTCGCGCTAACACCGGGTGCAGTGGCAACAACACTGCTGGTTTTGCCGCCGCGCGGCATGCTTGAGATTCTATTTTCTCAACCGGTCAAGCGTGACCGGATCGGCATTACGTGCCGGTGTGCTGCGTCGAACGAGAGTTACCGCGCCTTTGATGATCATCACTTTGTTTTTGAAACGCAGCGCGCATGGATAAACAGCATGCCGACCGGCTTCTATGCAATTGACATCCGCAAATCCAGTGGTTTCAGAATAAATGATGTGACCTATCTGAAAACAAATGTCAATATCATCGCCGACGCGCCGGTGCAACTGTATGTCAACAATGCCAGCAACGATTCCGGCACCATTGAAGGCACGGTCACTGTCGGCGGCGTGCCGATGGGTTACTTTCTGCCCCGTGCTGCGATTACGTCGTCCACGCCAGGTGAACGGCGTGCTTTGCAGTACGGCTGCGGATATCAAGGACATTTTTTAATTGAAGGTCTCGATCCGCAGTTGCGCTACGATGTTTGGCTTTCGCCGTTCACAATTTCATCCACCGATATTGTCATTACAGCAGTCGCGCCCAACGGCCCGCCCTTGAGCATTAATCTTCCGGCCGCGTACCGCATTACTGGTCGCGTTGTTGACGCAAACCATCAGCCTTTAGAATGGTCTCTTCCTTACGCCATACAAGATCGAGACACGGGCGAATTTTGCCTCTCGCCGATTTTTCCCTGCACGTTTGAATTAGATATACGCGTGGACGGCTACCTGCCGGAAAGACGCTCTGTCACGGTGTCCGATCACGACGTTGACCTGGGCGATATTGTCATGGAAAATAGAGGACTGAAAATTACCGGCACCGTTGTTGACGAAAATGGAAAGCCACTTGCCAATGTCCACATTTATGCCTATGGCAGGATCGCGCAACAAGATCCCAACGCTACCCCCTCCTGGTTTGGTAACGATAGTATTTCGGATGAGGAGGGGCGCTTTGAATGGAGCGGCATTCAGCCGAACGCACAATTCAGCATTAGTGTAAGCACCGAACGGAATACTAAAGAAGTGAAAACAGTCGGACCGTTTTCCACCGATACCGATTTAGGCGCCATCGTCGTCACGCCGGAACAGAAGTAAAGGGGACAGAGAAGTTCGCGCCGCGCCGCTGCCATTCTTGCAGGCTTCTGCGGTTGCCGTCGCCGACGTGCGGCGCGTGCTTGACAAATGTACCCAAACAGCGTACAATTGTAATCAATATGAGTACGATACGCATTTCTCCTGTGACGCGTCCGGCTTGTGCGCCGGCGCCGGCACTCGCGCGGGTGCTGTTGGGCGCAACACGCAGCAAGGTGTTGGCGTTGCTGTATTGCCATGCCGAGCGCGGGTTCCACTTGCGCGAAATTGCCAGGCAGGCGTGTGCCGCTCTCGGCGCAGTGCAGCGCGAGCTGCGGCGGCTTGCCGATGCGGGCTTCATCACCCGAACGCGCCAAGGAAATCAGGTCCACTTCCAAGCCAACCCCGTCTGCCCAGTCTTTCCCGAACTACGCATGCTGATGGTTAAGACGGCGGGCGTCGCGGAGATCATCGAGCAGGCTTTGCATCCGCTGCGCATGCACATAAGTACCGCGTTCATCTTCGGCAGTCATGCAACGGGTGAGATCACTGACAAGAGTGATGTTGACCTGCTTGTGGTGGGGAACGTGGATGAGATTGGATTGCATCGCGCAATCGCGCGGGCGGAACAGCGCATCAATCGAGCCGTGAATTATACGCTCTTGACGCCACGCGAGGCCGCCCTGCGCGCAAGAGAAAAGACGGGATTTTTGGCACGCGTTCTCGCCGGCAGCAGGATCTTGATCATCGGAGATGCCCATGAAATACGATGAGCTGCTCAAGAGCGGCAGGATCAAGAAGCAGCGTATTTCCAAAGACGAGATTGCGCGTGCGTTGGAGCGTGCCGCGCGAGATATCTCCACCGCGCGCAAGATTATGGCATCCGACTGGGACTGGGGCTTTGCGGTGGCTTATAACGCCGTGCTGCAGACCGCGCGCGCATACATGTTTGCACACGGGTACCGGCCGGCGAGTGCCGAGGGGCACAAAAACACCTTTGCCTTCATGCGCGCCGCGTTTGGCAAAGAATATGAAGATTTGATAACGTATTTTGACCGCATGCGCGGCAAACGCAACCAGGCAATATACGATGTCGCCGGGCTGATTACGGAGACAGAAGCCGAGGCCTTGTTTGAGAAGGCGGTCTTTTTTGTAAACCTGATTACGTCAAAGCTGCCCACCCTGCCCCGTTGATGAAGAGACAGGCGGAGAGCGGCGCGTGCCGTCTTCGGGACAGAGAGGGCCATGCATTCATAGTTGTCATTCTGGCGAGCTTCTGCAATTGCCGGCACCGGCGTGTGGCGCCAAAGCACAAATGCCACGGTCAGGGCCGTGGCAGATGATATCCGCCGATGCCATCGATGGCGCCGATACAGCATGGAATTGCCACGAAGTCACCAAGACACGAAGAAGCGGGGAGCACGATTCATTATGGGCAGACTTGCAGCACCATGAATTATTCCGTTGCGAAAGGATTTCCTTTGTCATGGTGCCGCACAGACCACACAACAAATCTCAGCGCTGCTGCTGTCCTTGGTGTCTCTGTGCCTTTGTGAGAGATCATCTGCGCTGCGCTTGTCAATCGACACAAAACGTCGATTGAACCAGCTCTTTGACTCTTTTACTCCTTGTCAAAATGCCGCGTTAGGTGGCTGCACCGCTGGCGCTGCAACAGCCAGACGATGCCCAGGCAGAGCGGCAGCAGACCGCCTTCCGGCACCACCAGCGGCAAGGCATAGACATCGTAACGAAATTCCGACCAGGGCTGGCCGCTGCTGGGCGTGAGTGCAACCGTGACGTCCGTTGCGCCGGCGGGTATCGCCTGCGGCGGAATGAAAAACGTGTCGTCATACCAGCGCGTACTGGCCGGTGTGTAGCCGGGCAGCAGCCAGGTGCCGCAGAAGCTGCCATTGCAATACACCTCGGCGCGTTGATTCGTGAGCGCAGCGTCGGCGCGGCGTTGCAGCACCAAGCCGGCACCGCTGTTGACAAATACCGTAAACGAGCTCATGGCGATGTGCACCCGCCCGGTATCGGTGATGAGCGTGGTTGCGAAATTGCCGGGATAGCCGGCGGTGAGTGAATACAGCGTGCTGGCACCTTGATTCGTGTAACCATGCGCGGCCTCACTGGCCGGATTGCCGATGTCAAGGCTGTCGATCAATTGCATGGCGGGCACCGGCGTGCCATACCAGAACGCGAGACTGGCATAATTCGCGCTGGCATCATTTGCGTGGCCGTGTTCAATGCCGGCGCGCAGGCGCGTGCGGAACGGAATGCGATCCGCCAGATGCAGCCGGTAGCAGGCGGTCCAGTCGCTCCCGCTCGGCTGCTGATGATTTTGATTGCCGTGGAGCGGGCGGGAAAACGGACCGCGGTCGAAGTACCAGCCGCCATTGTAGTAGTCCTCGGTGCCGGTGCCGTAGATGACCGGACTGCGGCAGTTGTCGACATAGAAGCGTTCGTCGCCTTCGAGATACCCGCGGCCGGTCGAGCCCTTCATGGCATGAATGACGCCGACGAGATGGCCGCAGCCGGTCACATCGAGAAACACATAATCCTGGCCATCGCCGCCGGTGACGTTCTTGTTCGTGTAGGTGGCGTACAAATGCCCGAAGTTCGCAAGTGCGGCGGGCAGATCGCTGTGGCGCACTTCGCACCAGATGTTGGACGCCCACGCGGTGCCGACGTTGGTCAGCATGATGGTACCAGACGACGTGAACGGCATGGGGAAATAGTTGTAGGCGCGCGCTGCATTGGTCAGCACCCCGAGCATCAGGCCGTGCATTTCGCGCACACCGAACGGCATCCCGAAGAAAAAGCCAAGCGGCGCGGCAACGGCATTCTGCAGACCATCCCAGCTGGCCCGCATCCACACGCCGGACAGCGCATAATTCTCCGGCACGGTCAGATCCAAATAGGCGAAGGTGCGCGTGCCCTCCCAAAATTGGTTGGAAATGCTGTAGCTGTGCGCGGCTTCACTGGCCAGCGCCGCCACCGAAGTGCCCACATCCAGGGTGTCCGTCAGGACCGCGCTGGTGCCGGTACCCGAGTACATCCAGTACGTAAATTCATTCCAATCGATCGCGCTGCTGACAAAGGAAACCTGGACGGTGACCGCCTGCTTGCCGACGACAAAACTGGAGGCAATCTGAAAACGACTGTCATAAAAACAACTGCCGTACCCATTCGGATCGAACCATTCGCCAGCATGCGCACCGTCAATGGACACATTCGCCTTTTGGTTCGCGATGCCATAGTCCATGCGGCGCACCAACGTTGCGCCACTGCAATTTGACTGCACCGCCATGACGAAACGAGAGTAGCCCTTGTGCGCGCGGCCATCATCTGTGACGACAAGCGGGTCTTTATTGGGTTGCCCGAGTGAGGGCGTGACCAGCTGAACACTGGAGACACAGCGCGGCCCGCTGATAGCGGCAATGGTGACCGCGGCGCCGGGCGCGAGGGAAAAGCTGCTGGTAATGGCAAGCGTGCCCGCATATGTCCCCACCGGCGCGGACGCATTAGTCCATTGGGTGCGCACATCACTCGAAGTTTCTGTACCGGTCCAGGTTACCAGCGACGTCGCGGTCGGCGCCCTCACAAAACCGAGATTGTAGTAGGGATTACTGTCCGTCGTAGTGACGCGGCAGGCATTGGTAAAGGTGACCGGGAGATAAAGATAGAAGCCGCCGCTGGAATCAACATTGTTGCCGGACAACGGGGTGAGAAAGGGCGTGACGCCGCCGGCGAATACATTATTAAAGGTGCTGTTGATTTGCGGCGAAGTCGCGCCATCGAGATACACGCGCAAATACGCGCCGCCGTTTTGGCCCGTGACCCACAGCCGGTACAACGCGCCCTGGCCGCGCAACTCCGCCATGACGTATTCACTGCCGGACTGGTAGAGAAAATTGCCGCGGTCGTTATTGCCGCCGCTGCGATCCCAGCTGGAGGCGCCGAGGCACCATTCGGCCGGCGTCAACTGCGGGAGCAATTCGAGCTGGCGGTAGCAGTCAAGCCCCTGCATGTCGGCGGCTGCTGCGACGGTACCGAGCACAATAATGCAGAGCACTAGATAATGCCGGAGGCACCTGATTGTCGTAAGAAGGCGCAGATTCATGCTATGCATAGACTCCAAGGCAAAGTGCGGTGTGAATTACTTGGCATCGTGATTATTCATTGTGTTGCGCAGCTCTTCTGCAGGCTTGGTCAATGAGCAGAAAGTATCGCCGCTCTGCGCCGAAACGAAGCCGCTTGCCCCTCAAGTGTAAACACAAACGGATGATCACTTATTTTCCGGTATTTGTCCGCAAGAATATCCAGTTCTTGGGCAAAAGCGATGAGCTTCTGCGGGCTCGGGTCAACGACACTGGCTTGATTGATAATGCGGTTCCAGCGGTCGTTTATCTCTGCTATTGCTTTGTTTTTTGAATCAGCAATAATTTCTGCATACACAGCTTCTGCTTTGTCCACAGCACCGCGTTGTTCATAACAATACGCAAGGCGGGCCTTACTCCACTGCTCCAGGTCTTTATTGAGAGCATCGTTTGCGCGATACATATCAATAATTTCCATGAACAGCGCTTGCGCACGGGGGATATCCTGTTGCGAGATAGGAAGCGCAAACTCCTGTCCGAGTATAAGGGTAGCATACGCACACAAATTCATATCGCCGCGTTCACGCGCTTGGCTGCGAATATACTCATAGATATAGCGTGCGGCAGGCACATCGCGCATTTTCCCCTGGCCTGCTGCGATATCATTGGCAAGCGTAAGCAACGTATTTAAATCCGGGGTGCTCTCAATAATCCACAGAATTTCAGCTTGAGACAAAACGCTGTTGGTCAAACGACGGTACGCCGGCGAATCGTATGGATTGCCGGTGGCGCCGATGATATCTTTATTATTGAAAGCGTCAAAATGCCGACGACGTTCGGCTTGCTGTTCCGCAGTCATCGTGGCTGTTAGCGCCGGCCCGGAAAGCAAATTCACCAGATGATCAAAGTTGTTGATGGAACTAGCAACGGTCTTGGCGTGCATGTTCGTGTGATCAGGAGCGCTGGTTGTAGAGCGTGCACAATCCGTTGGCATAGTTTTGTCAGAAACATGCGTGTTCACCGCGTTCGTTACAGTATTTGCGTGCGGTTGGTCATGCAGCGCTTCTCTGCGTAACAACAGTACCAATGAGACGGCCAGAATAAGTCCGGCGATCATTACATATGTTGCTCTAGTCATAGAATCACTGTGCAGTCTCAATCGGCATTATCGGTACGAGACATTTGCTATTCTATCAAAAGCGCTTTGTTTTCTGCAAGTGTGGATGGACTTTCAAGTCCATTAGCCGCGCCGCGTCCATGCGCAGGCGCGTCTGCATCATCGCGCTAACGCTGATCGTCCAGCTTTTTAAAACTCGTCTGCAGACCCGCGTGCTGCAGGTGACGCCCCGGCGTCGCCGGCTTGCCGCAGAAAATATTATCCGCAGATGACGCAGATGGCGCCGCTGCAGCATGAAATTGCCACAAAGACACGAAGAAAGCAGTGCGTCGGTGCAGAATAGAGAGTGGGAGCCGCCTCCGTGCGGCGGCGAATCTGCACGCTGCACCATAATTTGTTTCGTTGCGAAAGAAATCAACAGTGAACATCGAACATTGAACATCGAACATCGAACATCGAACGGAAGGCGCAGTACCGCACCACAAATTCGTTCGCCGCAAACGAATTTCCTCACTGGGAATCGCGCTCAGACGCGGATCTGCGCGCCGAGCTGGGTGGTCAGCGCCGCCGCCATCGTCTGCTGCGCCGCATCGATTTCCGCGTCTGTCAGCGTGCGATCGGGTAGGCGATAGCCAATGCGATAGGCCATGCTCCTATGCCCGGCTGGCACATGCTCGCCGCGATAGACGTCAAACAATGTCACGGCGGTGACAAACGTCACGCTGGCATTGGCAATAACCTCCTGCACACGCTGATGCGTGATAGCGTCGGGCACGACAAAGGCGATGTCGCGCTCGGCCAGTGGGAAGCGCGGCAGCGGTGTGAACCGGCGCCGCGGATTCGCGACGGCGCACAGCGGCTCAGCCAGCAATTCGATGATGACAACCCGCCCGCGCAGATCCAAGGCGCGCAGCAAGCGCTGTTCGAGTTCGCCAATGAAGCCAATTATCGGCCCGCCCGCGAGGGTCACCGTGGCCGTGCGGCCGGGATGAAAGCCGGCGCGCGCCGCGACCGTGCGCGTGGCTTGCACGTCCAAGGTGGCCAGCAGCCCATCGAGCACCGCGACGCCATCACCAAAATCCAACTCGCGGGCACTGTCCCATACGCCTTTCTCGGTAGCGGCGCCCCACAGAATAATGCTAAGCCGCTCTTCTTCCTCAAAGCCCGCGCCAGCCGGCTTCGGCCGATAGACGCGGCCAAGCTCAAACATGCGTACGGCCGGCGCACCAAACGCAGTGTTGCGCTGTACGACCTTAATCAAGCCGGGATACAGCAACGTCCGCAGCACTGCTTGCTCCTGGGTCATGGCGTTGACCAGGCCAACCGTATTCAACTCGGGTGCGTCGGCTGGGACGCCGGCAGCGGTCAACGTGTCCGGCGAAATCAAGCTGGGCGTCATGGCTTCGTGCAGCCCGGCCCCAACCAGTGCGTCGCGCACCTGTTCGCGCCAGCGGATGATCGGCGCGGGCATGGCAGCGTCGTGGAACGTGGCCGTGCTGTCGGTCGGCACCGTATCATAGCCCAGCACGCGCACAATATCCTCGGCCAGATCGGGCGCCTCGGCGCAGTCAACACGGTATGTCGGCGGCGTCACCTGCCACAGGTCTTCGTCGCGCGCATCCACGGCCACGGTGAAACCAAGTGCGTCCAGCACAGTGCGCGCATCGCGCGCCGGCACGGCCAAGCCCAACAAAGTAACGCAGCGCGAATACCGGCAGGGGAACGCCGCCGGCGCCGGCGCATAATTCACATCCACGACGCCGCGCAACACGGCGGCACCGGCGTGGTCGCACATCAATTGCGCCGCGCGGGCGCTGGCTTCGAGCGCCGCGCCGCGCACGCCGCGCTCGAAGCGCGCCGAGGCCTCGGACTGCAGGCCCAGCAATTTCGCCGTGCGTCGAATGCACGGCCCGTCAAAATATGCGCTCTCCAACAGAATGTCGGTCGTGGTGGCGGTCACTTCCGTGTTGGCGCCGCCCATCACGCCGGCCAGCGCGACGGCGCGCGCCGCATCGGCAATCACCAGCATCTGCGTGTCCAATCGTCGCTCGACGTCGTCCAACGTGCGCAACAGCTCGCCATCCTGCGCGCGCCGCACAATGATCTCCGCCCCGCTCACGCGCGCCAAGTCAAAGGCGTGCAGCGGATGGCCGTATTCCAGCAGCACCAGATTGGTCGCGTCTACCACATTGTTGATCGGGCGAATGCCGAGGCGATGCAGGCGCGCCTGCAGCCACAACGGCGAGGCCGCGATGCGCACGCCGCGCAGCACGCGCGCCGTGTAGCGCGGGCATAAGTGTTGATCCTCGATCCGCACCCGCACTGCGTGCGCGACCTCCTCGGCAACTTCGCGCAGCACTACCACCGGTGGATGCACGTGCGCGAGTGTCCCGCGCACGACGGCCAGATGCGCGGCGATTTCGCGCGCCACGCCGATATGATTCAACAGATCCGGACGATTGTTCGGAATGTCCAACTCGAAAATATAATCGGCGCCGGCGACCAGCGCCTCAAACGGCGTGCCCGGCGTGAGGCCCTCATCCAGAAACAGCAGCGAGGAATGATCCTGCGAAATGCCCAGCTCATCCGCCGCGCAGCACATACCGCACGACTCGATCCCGCGCAGCTTGCTCTTCTTGATCGCCAGCTCGCCCAATCGCGCGCCGATCAATGCCACCGGCACCTGCTGCCCGGCGTGAATGTTCGGCGCGCCGCACACAATCTGCAGCGTTTCCGCGCCCACATCCACGCGGCAGACCGACAGGGCGTCTGCATTCGGATGCGGCTGCACCTCCAGCAGTTTGCCGACCACAATATTATCAAAGGATGCACCCACCTTTTCAAGCGCATCCACCGCCATGCCTTGCCGCGTCAGAATCTCTGCCAACTCCTGCGGCGAATACGGCACGTCAACCAGTTCTTTCAACCATGTGTAGGAAATGCGCATGGGTATTGCTCAAGCTTGTGAGGTACGGCGGCGCACAAGCGGCGCAAGCATCAGCGCCACCACGCTCCACTGCGGTTCGGGCACGACGGCGAGCGTGCTGATGCGCGTGCGCCATGTGCCATTGCTGCCAATATATTCCTGTGTATACCAAAAGGTGGCGTCATCCGTTGGGTCCACGCTCATCGCGCTATAGTCGCCCCAGCGCGCCGAGCTGGTTTGCGATGCAAAGCCAGTCCAAATGTTGGTCTCGGCTGCAAGGGTACCCAAAGCGTCCGCCGCCACGCGCCCGGTATAGCGAATGCCCGGGAACAAATTCGAGCCGGACACACTATAGCCCAACGCCATGTCGCCGCCAGCGTTCATCGCAATACTACCCATCCAGCGATTGTTCGCATCCGGCACGAAGGTGTTCTCCTGGTAAATAGTCCAGTTGTTGGTGACGGTGCGCCGCAGCTCAAACCAGCGAATACCGGCGTGATCTGCGCCATCGGCATCCACGGTGAAGTTGCCGACCAGCGTCTGGTAAGTGCCGAAATTGCGGTATTGCGCGCGCCACATCGGCCATTCCGAGACGGCGTCCACTTTCTGCAAGGTTGCTCTTTGGGTGATCGCCGTCAACACAAAATAGCCGGCCACGGTATAGTTGAATGCCGCGCACGGCAAGGCGGCGGCCTGGGTCATACTGCTGTTGTTGGTGGTCGCCCAATCGACATGGCATTCCCAAATTTCATAGCGATCCGGCCCGGGATAGCCCTGCGACGGCCAGAACGTGTCGTCCATCATGGTGTACATATAATTGGGCGCGTTGGCCGGCGGGGCGCTGCCGTCACAATCCGCCGGTGCCAACAGATTGCCGTCCACCTCAAACTTCAGCACACGCGCGGCCTGCCCCAGCAGCATTTTATCACGCTCGAACGCCCAGGCACCCACGAGGCCAAAGTCGTCATTGCTGGTCATGTAATAGGCATCCGGCCACACGCCGTATTTTGGATAATCCGGGAAATACTCGTTCTCCTCGAAGCAATAGACATAGTAGGCGCCGAGCGGATCACTGCTGACCGACACGGCCATCGCCAAGTACCACGGCGGACCAATCGAACTCTCAAAGGCGAATTGCGACAGCAGCCAGCGATTGGCCAGTTGATCGTAGACCACGACCGGATCGCCGTAACCGAATAGCGCGCACGCATTGGTCACGCCGGCCGACAACCATAATTGCCCCAGCGCCGTTGGCCCGGCCAGTTTCACGCCGCTCTTGTTGTAGATGGCGAAATTCGCGCCGTTCGGCCCGCTGTTCACCATTTGCAGATAATGATTCGGGCCGACATCGCCGACTGTATCCGGCGGCACGGCCCCATCGTCGCTCATACCCTCGAAACTCTGCAATGGAGCGGGCACGCCGCGCGCTGCGCGTGGCTCTGCGCCGCTGCGTGGCACAGGCTGCGCCGACCGCTCCACCACAACCGCCGGCGTGCCGCGCCGCATGGGCATTTCGCGTGCGTGGCCTGCCGACGCCTGCGCCAGTGGCAGCAGCGTCACGGGCGCGGACAGGCGCGGCAACACCGCCGGGCGCACCTGTGGGCCATGCACGCGTTCCGCCTGCGCATGTGCGCTCAGCATCAGCAACACTACTCCCAGCATCACTCCTATCTGTCGCATACTAATGAATGCGCTTACTAGGTGTTATGCCAATTGTAGCCGCGGGCGCTGACCGCGGCTGCAAAAGCCGCCCTCGCCGCGGGCGGCTACAAGTACACTGCAACGTAGAAAGCGCTCTCATTAGTAAATCCCAGTTAGTTTTTCACGGCTTTGCGCAGCGCGGTAATCTGCGCCTTGCCATAGCGAATGCCCTGCACCAGCGCGCGCCGCGCCGGGCAGATGTACGCGCAGCAGCCACATTCAATGCAGTCGGCGGCATGCTGCACCTGCAGCGCATTGACGTCGCGCAGATTTGCCAGCGCCTCCAACTGCGTCGGCTGCAAGCCAATCGGACAGACCGTGCCGCAGCGCCCGCAGCGAATACACGGCTGCGGCTGGTCAGTCTTCACCCACGCTGCACTGAACGCCAGAATGCCTGACGTGCCTTTGATCACCGGCGCATCCAAGTCGGTCGCGGTGGCGCCGGTCATCGGCCCGCCAATAACGACCTTCGCGCAGCGCTCAGCGTCACAGCCCGCCGCCGCCAAGACGGCCCGGATCGGCGTACCAATGCGTACCCGATAATTGCCCGGCCGCTCAACCGCGTCGCCGCTGACCGTCACAATGCGCTCGATCAGCGGCATGCCGCGCTCGATCGCATCCGCCACCGCCGCCGCCGTGCCGACATTGTGCACGACGCAGCCGACGTCCATCGGCAGGCCGCCCGACGGCACTTCCCGCCCGGTTAACACATAAATCAATTGTTTCTCGCCGCCTTGCGGATAATGGGTGGGCAAGGTCGCCACGCGCATGTCCGCTCGCGCGCCGAGCAGTGCCCGCAGATGCGCCGCCGCATCCGGCTTGTTGTCCTCGATCGCGATGATGCACTCACTCACGCCCAAGGCCGTCATCAGCAATGTTGCGCCGCGCACGACGCGCTCGCCGTCTTCGAGCACCAGGCGATAATCACAGGTCAAAAACGGCTCGCACTCAGCGGCGTTGATAATCAAGGTGCTGATCTTCTTGTCCGCTGGCGGCTGCAGCTTGACATGCGACGGAAAGGTCGCGCCGCCCAGCCCGACGATGCCGGCCGCTTGCACTGCTTTGACAATCGTCGCGCGGTCAACCGTGGTCACCGGCGCCAGTCCTTCAAACAACGTGTCACTGTTATCGTTCTCGATCTCGATTCCGGGCACGACGCGATTGGTGTACAGGTTCACGTCCGGCAACGCGCTGACCGTGCCGGCCACCGGCGCATGCACTGCCGCCGAGACGAAGCCGACACAGGCCCCGATCGGTTGCCCGACGCAGACCCGGTCGCCCTTTTTTACCAATGCCTGCGCCGGCACGCCCAGATGCTGGGCTAGCGGCACACGCACCTTGCCCGGCGCCGGCAGCACACTGATCGGCACACTGCGTGAAAATTCCTTATAGTCCGGCGGATGTACTCCGCCGCGAAAATGCCTGACATGCATGAATATAATTGCAGTTGGTGTTACAAAATCAGAGATATTATACACAACTTGCCGCTTTGCCACAACGCACCCCGCGCGGCTCTGCCTCCCCGCAGTTCCGGCGCCTCGCGCTGAAAGCCGCGTTGCGTTAGCCGTGCGTGACTGCGGCTGCCGCGCCAACGGCGCGGAGTATACCAGCCCAGGGCATCGCCTTGGGAAATGAGCGGGAGCATCAGTGCGCCCTGAAGGGGCGCAGGTAGGCTGGGCGTTTCTACGTCACACCACCTTGATTGCCCCCGCCCCGACGGGGCGGGAATGCACGGGCTGTGCTACTACCCAGGGCGTTGCCCTGGGCTAGTATGCCCTGCCCCCTTGGGGCACCAATACTCTTGCGCGCAGACAGCAAACACAGCCATGCTGTTATGCGGTCTTTGGCCGCTTTGTACATTATCGCGCTGCGCGAGAATTTAGAGGGCACGAAGAAATCGCAGCACCGGTGATTGGCCAAGCGCAGCCATTGGCTGCTTAACAATGTGATCGCGCCTTGACAACCCAAAATGTTGTTTTTGATGCTGGCGCTTCTTCGTGTCTTGGCTGGCGTCTGCTAGTCCCGCCCTGCGGCGTGGATGCCTTCGTGGCAAATCTTTCTGCCTCTGCCCTGAACCCTGAACCCTGAACCCTGAACCCTTTGCCGCAGTGAAATATTGTATAATGTGATGCTAATGTTTGGAACCAGCGAGGGTGCAATGCGGATTTGGATTGTTGGTTGTACGATAGCCATGAGCATGCTTGTGGCGGGTTGTGGGCGCAAGGCCGTGCCGCCCGCCCAGCCCGTGCTACCTGTTGCGGCGCCGCAGAGAGCGCCTGACCTCGCGCCAGTCGCACCGGTCGCGCCGGTTTGCATGCCGATGCAGGACGTGCCGACGAACATGCGCCCGGTGCACGTCACGGTCTTCGAGCACACCACGCCCGCCGCCGATGCGCAGATTTGGATTGAAAATAATAGTCCGAGTTCAATCTGGTGGTCGGCGCGTTGCGACACGGATGGTCGCACAACACTGCTGGTGCCGCTGCAGTACACCGCATTCCGCGTCAGCGCGATCAAGCCACCCTATGCCATTGTTGCCACGAACATCAGTAACCTGCCGAAGACCGCCGCGCCGTTAGCGCTTGCTCTGACGCTGCTGAATACGGGAGTGGTCATTACCGCGCAGATCAAAGCCGCGCATCCGGCCCTGCTCAGCAATCTGACCGTGCGCATCAAGCCGGACAACAATGCGGACTTGGATCACGTCAGTGCCGCGCGCGTGCTGGACGCGACCGGGCCGGCCATCGTCCTGCCGCCGATTCAGCGCGGGCTGACGGGGTTGCGCCTGGAAGTGACATCGCCGCGCTGCGCGCGCTCGTTTTCCGCCCTGTTTGACACGCGCGACGGGCAGGATAAAGTCGTGCCGGTCACGTTATTCGAAGGCGTGCTGGTGCATGGCCGCGCGCTGCGTGACGACGGCACGCCGGCCGGCACGTTCCAATTGAACGGCGAACCGGGCGAGCTGTATGCCCTGCCGCGCGGCGCCGGCGTGGTCAATGAAACAGTGACCACGGCCGCCGACGGTGCATATGTCTGCGCCACGTTTCTGCCGAATTTCTACCGCCTGCGCGCGACGTGCGAGCAGGCCCAGCCCATTCGCACGAATCTGCTGGTGGATGCCGAAGGCACCATCCTCGATCTGACGTTTCGCGCGCAGCGCTTCCGCACGATCAATGGCAAGGTGCTGATCGAGCGCACGAAGGAGCCCGTGCTGAATGCCATTGTAAACTGGAACGAAGGCCCGCTCTGCGCGACGACCGATGTCGCCGGCGTCTTTGCCCTGCGCGTACCGGATGACGAGCGGTTTTTCGGCAGAATAGCCGTCGCGCACGAGAATTACGCCGGCGTACAACGCTATGTGCAGCGCACCTATCGCGGGCAGGTGCTGACGCTGCTCTTGCGCGAGGCGGCGCAAATTGCCGGCACGGTGCGCTATGAGGACGGCACGCCCGTGTCGGGCGTCTATGTGAGTGTGCAGGCCGCGCAGCAGTTCAATCGCCGGCGTGCCTCGGTGGCCTTTGGCAGCGAGAACGAATTCTGGGAAGAACAAATGACGTATCAGTATTCCACACGTGTGCCCAGCGATGCCCAAGGCGCATATATCATCTCCAATGTCGCCGCGCCGCAAGTGTACCGGGTGGATGTGTACGGCCAGCGCTGCCGCTTGCTACGGCCCGAGCGGCGTGCGGCAGCGATTCGCACGAGCGTAGGTACGGTCAGTCAATGTGACTTGACGGTGCGGGGCACACCGATTGTGTTGGTCAAATTTTTGGATCAGCAGAACATGCCCGTGCGTGAATATCAATTAGGCGTGCAGTGCAGGTCTGGCGACGAGAATGGCGGTGGGGCCAGTGGCTCCATCCAAGCGGAAGCCGATGCCGATGGCTGGCAATGTCTGCCGGATTGGTTTGCGCGGGAAGAGGCTGCCTTCATTACTTTGCAGGCAACCAGCAAGGAAGGATTGAAGGCGGAAACCAATGATCTGCGCGTGACCAGCACGGCCACGAACTTTGTCGTCCTGACCGCCGCCGGCACCAATGAGCAGGGCATGTGTGGCTACCTGTACGACAGCGACGACGAACCTCAGGTTGATGCGCAGATGTATGCGTACCAGGAGACCACGCGGCGCTCGTTGGGTAATGCCCGCACGGACCATCTCGGGTTTTTTGAGTTTGCCGACGCGGGCGATGCCACCGGCGGCGTGGTCCGCTTGGGCGCTTATTTCAATGAGACGGGCTATGCGACCAATGTGACAGTCAGCACCGCGCCGATTGTGTGGCGCCTGCCGCCGTCGCGTGCCGTGTGCGGGCGCGTGTGCCTGGAGCGCCCGGATGCGCCGGCGACGAATTTCGCCGTCGCGCTCGGTATGTACAACAAACGCGCGTTCAGTGCCGATGATGGGCGCTTCAGCCTGCCGGTGGAGCAACAAGGCACCACCGCCGGTGTGGTCTATGCTTTTATCGGCGACTATGCGCCGGCGCAGACAGCATTCTGCCTCGATGCGCAGGGCCAGTGTGATGTCGGCGATCTGATTGTCAGCGCCACGGCGGGCACGCTGCGCGGGCGCGTCGTCAATGAGCACACGCAGCCGTTGGGCGCCCAGGTCGAGCTGCTGCGCGCCGGCACGCGTCCGGAGCAGATCGGCGCACAAACGGACGCACAGGACGGTCGCTACGAATTTACACGCTTGCCGACCGGCGCATATCAAGTGACGGCCTACAAGAGTGGCCAGTCCGGCTCGGCCCGCAGCGACTGGATCGCCCTCGACGCCACTGCTGTCGTGGATGTGCCAGATGTCGTGCTGCTGATGACCAATGCCACGCTGGTGCGCCTGACCTTTGTCATGGCGGACGGCACGCCAGCAGCCGGCATGCAGGTGTCGCACATTGGCAATGCAACGACGGACGAGCAGGGCACTGTTGAAGACTA
>Ga0268280_1001416_pt1 | contig 16160 bp, 15 predicted proteins | sample saktaG_9_FD_190139 | JGI IMG/M metagenome (GOLD analysis project Ga0268280, IMG submission 190139) | Saline water microbial communities from Sakinaw Lake, British Columbia, Canada - sak_2011_5_24_40m | ecosystem: Environmental > Aquatic > Non-marine Saline and Alkaline > Saline ... | reverse complement strand
TTTACCGTATCGGCTATGTCGAATTCCATGAGGTTGCTTTCAAAGTCGGTGGTACGCTGGGTGAGGAGCTGAAGGTTTACGCGCCGGGGAGCGTGGCTGACCCTGAGCCGCGCTTCGATGCGCAGGGCCCGGCCTGGTTGTTTCAATCGTCCCAGGTCGATGCGTTCAAGAACCTGGCGCTCGATGAGCGCCCACCAGACATTGCGCTGGTCGCCGCTGGCATCGACAAAAATGGAGGCATAGTCCAGGCCCCCCTGCCGGAAGTCCATGACGGCCTTGCCGTCGCCGGTGGAAAAAGTCCAGCCGCTGATTCCGTCGGGGTCGGTCTGAACAGCCGGGCCGTTGAAATCATCACGGAATTGGGCCCGGGCGGGCGCAGCCCACAAGCTAACGAGAAGCAAAAACCAGTGCCATTTCTTGCCCCGGCGGGAGATCGATATGGGCAAGCTTTTTACATTGATTTGCACCTCCTGAATTTCCTGAACCAACAGTCAAGCCTACTGCTCAGGTTCGCGCGCGATGACCCCTTTTTCGATCAGCAGGTCCACCTGCTTGTTAACCATGTCGGCGAAGCGCAGGAAATGGGGGATGGTTAGGTGGGCGTAGGTATGGATGTTGACTTTGGCGGGATCCTTGACGTCGCGGATGCCCAGCCCCAGGCAAATTTCTTCGGGATTGACGTTAAAAGAGATCAGGTTGGCATAAACGTGTTGAGAGTGAAGATCGTTTATTTCAATTTTTTCTTCTTTTTTTTCCATTTGCTTCTCCTTAACGCCGCCGGCATTTCTTGGCGGCGGCAACCCGGCCTAGCGGTTCAGCGGCAGCTGTTTTTCTCCAGTTTTTGCAAGACCTTGTACAGTTTCTGTTCGTCTGCCGTCAACACGATGCGGCTGTTTTTCTGCGTTTGCTCATCTTTGCGAATCACGCTCAGGTCCACGTTGAAGCCGAGCTTCTTAAAGGCCTTCTTGAGGCCAGGGCGGCCCTGGATCAAGGCTTCATAACTGATAACGATACTTTTCGGCATATTTTCATGAGCGGCGATAAGGGCGTTGTTGTTATCGAACCAGCTGAGTTTGAACTGCGATATGCCGCGCTTGAACATGCTGGACCTGACGTCGGCCGGGTTCCTGAAAATAAAGACCACCCGGATCTTTTTATCCTTGGCGATGTGGCGGAAAAAGAACAGCGCCGGCATGTGGACGATCTTCAGTCCGTTCAAGCCAGGAGCATTGTTCAGACGATCGACGATCTTGTTCATTTCCACAACGTTTTCCTCGGTCATGGCCTTGTCAATCAACTTTTTTTCCAGTTCCTTGCCCAATTCCAACTCGAAGTACCCCGACTTGTTATATTCGTCGCCGCCGAAATCGCTGGGGAATGCGACGCCGGCGCTTTGCAGCAGCTGGCAGGCCAAAGAAGTGCCGCTGCGGGGATGGCCGACGACAAAAATACCGTTCTTCAACACTTTCGGCCTGATTTCGATTTTGTCAGTGGCCGGCGAATTTTCCATGTTTCGTACCTCGATTTCTGCTGAATTAGTGAAAAGCCATTATACCACAGGCCGGTGCTTTAAGGAAAAACGGGAAGAATAAGGGAAGAGAGAGGGAAGAATAAGGGAAGAAGGAGTAAGAGATTGAAATAGCGGGCATCGGCCTCGTGCAACTATTTCTTCACTCTGCCTTTCCCTTTGCCTTCCCTTATTCTTCCCTTTATCTACTCTCTCTCTTCCCTTGTCTTCGGCTTTGCTTTTCAGCTGATATTCTTATAAAATGTCATTATATGGAAAAATTCAGGACGCAGTTGGTCGAAGACAGCCAATCCATTCAATTCTCCCTGGATAGCAGGGGTGTCCGCGAATTTTCCTTGAAAAAAAAAACAGGGTTCCTGAACCGCAGTTTTGACGGCAGCTGGAAGAGCCGGGCTGAAGAAACCGGTGGCAGGGAGGAAGCGGCCAAAGCCCTGTCCAAGAAAAGCCCGGCAAACCGACTGCCGGAGCTGCCCCCTCTTCTTATGGATACGGGGGCGATCCTGACCGACAACAGCTTTTTAACCGATTTTCTAGACCGGCTTGCCCTTGGCGAATGGAAATTGCGGTTCCGTGCCCGGCGCTGCCTGCGTGCCATTCAGAACTCGCAGCGCCAGAAACTGAAAACGGTTTTCAGCCATTTCAGCATTTCCATTACGTTCAAGATTCCTAACCAGACCGAGGAACTGGAAGTCAGCGAAGGGAGCAGCGAAGCGCTGAAATTCAACCTGAATGGCCTGACCCGGCGTATCAATGAAACGGTTGAAAATCAAAAGAACCGTTACAAGACCGCTTTGAATTGCGAAATCCCGGTCGTGCTTCAGGCCGGTGAAGGAGCCATTCTTTTTCATGAAATTCTCGGTCATTCCCTGGAAGCGGATTACGTGTGCCAGGGAGTTTCTCCTTTCACCCTGTCGGATTTGAACAAGTTGATCGTTCCGCCCCAGATCACCATTTACTGCCGCGATGACCGAGACACATTTTTTAAGAATGCCGGAGTGGATGACGAAGGCGATACCTGTCCATCGCCGCTGTTGGTCGAAAATGGCGTTCTGCGTCGCTTCATCAGTGATTATGCCTACCAGAGAATATTGCAGCTTGCTGACCGCGGCCATGCCCGCTTGGAGGATTTCAGCCGCATTCCCCAGCCGCGCATGTTTGCCACCTACGTCCAACCCGGAAGTTTCCCCGCAGCCGAGATCATTGCCTCGACCCCCTACGGTATCTATGCCCGGGAGTTCGGAGACGGCGGCCTTGATTTCCAATCGGGGCGGTTCTATTTCAACATCCGCCAGTCCTATCTGATCGAAAAAGGACGCTTGACTGCCCCCATCGGCAACATAACCGTCAGCGGCCTGGTCAGAGATATTTTCAATGATATTGGCATGATCGGCGATGATTTCAAGTATGATCGCGGCGTCAGTTACTGCCAGAAAAACGGGCAAGTACTGCCGGTGCGTGTGGGGCAACCCACCATCAAGATCAACAAGCTGCGGGTCAATGGAGGCCAGAGTGCTTGAAACGATTTTGAAAACTGGCCGCGAAGCCGGTTTTTCGACCGTCGAAGCCTTTGCTGAAAAGATCCTGCGCCAGGAGTGCGAAGGGACCGAACAGCCCCTGTCGCTTCATGAAGTTCATGGCAACCGGGTACGGGTCAGGGCTTTCCGTGATAGGGGCGATCCGCTCGGATTCAGCCTTTCCAATCCAGATTCCCGGCTGGTCAAGCGCTGCTTTGCCGAGCTCGCGCATGGTTCCGGGTTGGATGGAAAAAATAACTTTGCCCAGCTGTTGCCCAAAAACGTGGTGAAAAGCAAACTGGATATATATGACCCGAGCATCGAGAACTGGGATAACGACCAGGCCGGTGAATTGCGGGAAAGGATCAGGGAAAGCCTGGTGACTTTTCCGGGGTTGAAACTGAAGAAATTCAATTTCTCCCGTGTGTTGAAAAAAGTCTACCTGGCCAACAGCCGCGGTTTCCTTGCCAAATACAAAAAAACTCATTTCCAGGTTTCGCTGACCTTTCTGTTCAAGAACCACGCCCTCGAACTCAGCGAAAGCCGGATATATTGCAGCGATTTCGATCCCCAGCGCCTGGTGGCCAGGGCAGGGAATCTCCTGGGCGCCCTTAGCGCCGACCAGGAGGCCATGGATGCCGGAGCTGAATTTGTCATCATGTCACCAGAGGCCTCGGTCCAGGTGTTGAGGGAATTTTCTCGAAACTTGAAACTCGACCATGCGGCCGCCTCCGGGCGCGGCATCGTCGCTTCACCAAGGGTGAGCATCCTGGACAATCCCGTCATGGATGGGCAGTCAGGTTCGGCTCCGTTCGATGATGAAGGATTGGCCTCGGCTGAAAAATACCTGATCAACAAAGGCGTTTTCGTAAGATATATCGCTGATATCCGCACCAGTTTCGCCAAGGGAGGGAACTCCACAGGGAACGGGTTCCGTGAAGAGCGCGCTATTTTTCCCCAGGTCCGGTTTTCCAACCTTTATTTCAAGCCTTCGACCATATCGCTTGCCCATATATTGCGCCAGGCGCAAAAAGGCATTTTGGTTTACCTGGTCAAGCTGAAAGGTTACGGCCGCCAGCCCGGCGAATACGTGTTCTCGGCATATGGCTATTTTTTTGCTGATGAAGAAATCTCCCGACCCGTCCATTTCTATTTTTTAACCTCAATGCGTTCGTATCTGCTGCATATCAACGAAATTTCCAGGGAACTGCGTTTCTTTCATGCCCGCGTCAATATTGGATCGCCATATCTACTGCTTCAAGGGCGCTGCGATGCAGGAAATAAAATTGTCATTTAAAATGAGATTTTTTGAACGTTGATATATTTAATAAGAAAACAAGCGAGGTCAGACATGAAAAAGATATTTTACGCAATAATGGTTTTGTGGCTGAGTTTCATGTTGTATGGAGACGGTATTGTTATCACCAGTTCCGGGCAGATCTTTGTGGGCAGCGAAGTCCATTTCCGCTTTGATCCCGATCAAGGCGCCGGAGCCGGATATCGTTGGGAATTCGGCGACGGACCTTCCGAAAACACGGCCAATAACCGAAGCCATCATGCCTTCAACGAACCGGGAAATTACCATGTGACCTGCACGTTTTTGGGAGCTGAGACTGCCATGTTAATGGGTGAGATCACAGTCACTGTCAACGACAACCGCCGCATCTCCCCCCAGGGGAGCAATGTTCGCAGCGGGCGGAGGGTGAATTTCCAATCGGAGAATTTTGTCGAAAACAACCTGCGCTGGGATTTCGGGGACGGGACGATCGAGAACGGTCCGCGCAACCACGGCCACATGTATCCGAACCCGGGGAATTTCACGGTCCGCGCCTTTGATTTCGGGGGCAGCAGTCCGACGGCCATCAGCTGTCAGGTATTGATTGAAGCGGACAACCGCCAGGTAAGTGCCGCCCCAAACGCGCCACGCGCCAATCAGAGCGTCGTTTTCACTGCCCAGGATTTTTCCGGCGGCGGCCTCAGGTGGGATTTCGGCGATGGAACCGTGGAGAATGGCAACCAAGCCATGAACCACATATTCCGCCAGGCGGGAAGTTATCAGGTACGGGTTTGGGAAAACTCGGAATCTCCTGATACGGCGCTGAGTTTCTCTCTGCCGGTAGCTCCCGATAATCGCCAATTGCAGGTAACACCGCTTCCGGCCCGCGCCAACCAGGCGGTCAATTTCAATGCCGTCAACTTTGCCGGTTCCGATTTGAAGTGGAATTACGGGGACGGCAAGATCGAAAACGGCAGCCCTGCCGCTTCCCATGTATATACGACCCCGGGGAATTTCCAGGTCCAGGTCTGGGAAACAAATATGGCAACCGAGAGCGCCCTGAAAACAACGGTCGCGGTCCAGCCCGACATTCGCCAGGTCATCATCAGCAATCCTCCGGAGCTGTTTCAGGGAGCCGAGGCCGTTTTTGAAGGCCGTAATTTCAGCAGCGCTCAATTGAAATGGGATTTCGGCGACGGCATGATCGAACGCGGCGGCGCCAGGCAGACCCACCGCTTTCAGCGCAGTGGAAATTTCTTACTGAAAGTTGTGGAGGCTGATAAGTCGAACACCCTGCCTATGGAAAAAAGGATCCAGGTGTTGAACGACAACCGCGATCTAGTCGTGAAAACGGGCATGATTTTCGCCGACAGTGAATTTGAAGTGGCAGCAAAAAATTTCAGGGGTTCAACAGTAAGGTGGGATTTCGGCGAAGGCCAGGTTGTGAATGGTCCGCGGCTGATGAAGCACCGCTACGCCCGCCCCGGCCAGTTCCGCATTCGAGTGGTCGATTTTGCCGGGCGTGACGGGAAATTCATTGAAAAGATCGTCATGGTTGAAAATGACAGCCGCCTCATCAGCCTGCCCGACGAAATCATCGCCGGTGAAGCAATCGACATGCAGTTGAAAAACGCGCCCCCTGGTAATTTTATCTGGAAATTTTCAGACGGTGAGACCCGCAGCGGACAGGATTTGCAAGGCAAGGCCTTTCGTTACGCCGGGCCGCAGAAGATTACAGTAGCCGATTCGAGCGGACAATATCCGCCTTTGGAAAGAACGATCCGCGTGCTCCCGGATACCCGCGTTTTGAAAAGTTCTGCCGGATTCACCTTGCCCAAAGAGGAAGTGGCTTTCACGGCCATGAATTTCAAGGGACCCGGCATCCGCTGGGATTTTGGCGACGGCACGATCAAGGAAAACGGCCAGGCGAAGGAAACGCACCTGTATAGCACCCTGGGCCGCTTCCAGGTCAAGGCCGTGGATTTCAACGGCCGCAGCAGCAAGGTTTTCAGCACTGATGTGGTGGTGGCCGAAATGACCCCCGGTTTTCAAATCAATGCTTTGGAATTTGTTTTTGGCAACGGCAAGTACTACCGGGTCATCGCCAAGAACAGTCCCGGCCCCAATTACCAACTACGCGTGAAAACCAAGGGTCGGGGAGTGCTCAGCGGCCAGTTCATTCTGGACAATATGTCCATAGGCCTTTTCCAGATCATCGTCCAGGAAAACCAAACAGGCCTGTTGTCCAAAAGCCAGATGGTAGCCCTGCCGGCCCTGGATCCGGGTTTGCATGAATTGACAGTGAAATTCAATAATTACACATTTAACAAGAAAATTCCCATCCTCAAGTATTTCGTATCCACGGCCGGGATGATCCAGATCGTTGCCCCGCCTATCAACAGCAAAGTAACGCTTGAAGATAAAATTGAACTGCGTTGGACCATCGCGAGTAAAAATCCTCTTTTTGAGATCGCTATTTCCGCTATCCCGTTCCAATTTCTGAATGACAAGCAGATCGAATGGCAGCCGGTGGCCGGCAGCAGCTTCATATTCATTCCTGATTCTTTTAAGGCGGGGAGCTGGATCTATTGGCAGGTACGTTTGCTGAACGTTAACAAGCAGGTGCAAACCACCTCCGAGATTGCCACTTTCAAACTGAGCGAATAAACGCTTTTCAGTTATTGTGCCGGTCGGATTGCCTGTCAGCGGCGCGATTTGTAAAAATTTATTGAATTTGCTATAAAACATTCATGGAAAACGTGAAAATCCTGGTTGTCGATGATGAAAAAAATATTCTGGAATCGGTAAAAATGGTCTTGAACTATGAGAAATACAACGTTCAGGTCGCCAAGGATGGGATCGAAGCGATCGATATTTTTAAAAAATTCCTGCCTGACATTGTTCTGCTCGATGTAAAAATGCCGGGTTTAGACGGCCTGAAAGTGCTGAAATCCTTCAAGACCGTGAACCCGGTTGCCGAAGTCATCATGATCTCCGGTCATTCGGGAATCGAGGAAGCGGTGGAGGCTTCGCGTCTGGGTGCTTTCGATTTTCTTGAAAAACCAATTTCCCGGGACAAGCTTGTCTTGACGGTACGAAACGCCGCCGAAAAAATTTCCCTGCTCAAGGAAAATTTCAATTTACGGAATTTAACCGCAAAAAAGTATGAACTTGTAGGACAATCAGCCGTCATGAAAGTACTGCAGGAAACCATTCACCGCGTGGCCCGCAGTGATTCCACGGTTTTGATCTCCGGCGACAGCGGTACCGGCAAGGAACTGATCGCGCGCCTGATTCACCAAAAGTCGGTTCGCAGCCAGAGCCGTTTTATCCAGGTAAACTGCGCCGCCATACCCGACGAACTGATCGAAAGCGAGCTTTTCGGGCATGAAAAGGGATCGTTCACCGGAGCTTATGAGAAGAAGATCGGCAAGTTCGAAAGCGCCCACCGCGGCAGCATTTTTCTTGATGAGATCGGGGATTTGAGCATAAAAGCCCAGGCCAAGGTCTTGCGCGTGCTCGAGGAGGGCGAGGTGCAGCCGGTGGGTTCACCCGAGATCAAGAAAGTCAACGTCCGTGTCATCGCGGCCACCAACAAGAATCTTGATGAAGAGATAAAAAAAGGCAATTTTCGCGAGGACCTGTACTTCCGCCTGCACGTGGTACCCATCCATTCTCCTTCCCTGCGTGACAGGAAGGAGGACATCCCGCTGCTGATCGACCATTTCATCGCTTTTTTCTCGGAAGAAAACAATTACCGCAAAAAATCATTTTCAGCCGAGGCGCTGGCCCTGCTGCTGGATTACCAGTGGAAGGGGAATGTCCGTGAATTGCGCAACCTGGTTGAAAGGATGCTGATCATGTGCCGTACTGACCAGATTTCAACCCTCGACCTGCCTGATTACATCAACCTGCGCAGCGAGACCGGGCAATTAACCCTGCTGCAGATAGGCAATTGGAAGGAGTTCAAGGCGCGATCGGAGAAAATGTTTTTGGAACAGAAATTAAAGGAATTCGGATATAATGTGGCCAAAACCGCCCGGGAGATCGCCTTGCCGCGCAGCAACCTCTATCAAAAAATCGAATCTCTTGGTATAATGTCAGGGCATCAGCAGGATGTGGATGAAGAATCGCCTCTTTCCTGACCGAAAGGGGAGGAAAGTCCGGACTCCGCAGGGAAGGATGATCCCCAACAGGGATTTTCCCCCGCTGGCCGGGGGAACAGGACAGTGTCACAGAGAACAGACCGCCCCGCTACCGGCAACGGCGGCGGAGCAAGGGTGAAAAGGTGAGGTAAGAGCTCACCGTCCCGACCGGCGACGGCAGGGACTGAGACAAACCCCATCCGGAGCAAAGCTAAACAGAGGGCGCTTGAGGCTTTCCCGGCCGAAGTCCTTGGGTTAGCTGCTGGATCCCGCCGGTCCCCAGGGGGGGACGGACAAACTGGATCCGCCAAAGTCGGCGGTTAGTTTGTGCGGCAACGCCGGGACCAGATAAATGGTTCTTCACGACAGAATCCGGCTTACAGTCCGCATCCTGCTGGTGCCTTTCATGTTGATTTATTTTTTCGTAATGTGCACAAACAATAAATTTATTCCCTTGACAACATTGCCGGTTTCTATCAAAATAAAATTTAAGTAAATTAATTTTCCTATCAAGCGGAAAGGAGGAGAAGCGAATCATGGAGAACAAGAAAATGTGTTTGGCTTTATTTAGTGGCAGCCTTGACAAGCTGACTGCTGCAGGCGTGATTCTCAGCGGTGCAGCCGCGGACGACATGGATGTGGATGTTTATGTCCTGCTACAGGGAGCCAGGGCCTTTAAAAAGGATGTGGGTGACGACCCTGCCAAGCTGGCCATGGCGGAAAATGCGCACCTGAAGCAAGAGTTCGTGGAATCCCTGAAGGTCCTGAAGGTCAAGACCTGGGTCGAATTCTTCAAGGAAGCCAAAGCGCTTACCAATGTTAAAATTCACATATGCGGCCTGGCCGGTAAAATCTGGGGCGGGGAAAAACTCGAAGATTTCATTGATCTGGCCGATGATATCTGTGGCATCAACGATTATATCACTTGCGCACAAGATGCCGATGTCCATTTATTTATTTAATTAAAACTGGAGAAAAAACGATGACAACAGAAGAATTGAAAAGTCTACAGGTGACAAAAAGCGTGGATGCGCGCGGAACATCCTGTCCCGGACCACTTTTGGAGGCCAAAAAAGCCATTGGTACGATTAAGGCAGGCGATATCATGGAAGTATTGTCGGCCGATGAAGGCACGAAAAAGGATATTCCCAAATGGTGTACGAAGCATGGCCATGAATATTTGGGGACCATTGAAGAAAGTGGTTATTTCAGGATTTTCATGAAGAAGAAGTAAAAATATGACTGCAGTTCAAAAAGACAATGCCAAAATCCTTGTCTTTTCGACTGAAAAAATTTCAGATCCTGCCGTTGATATGGCCGGACTTCTGAAATTGCATTATCCACCAAAGGTTTATGCCATTACCGTGCCTTGTTCCAGTGCCGTCAAACCGAAATGGATCTTGCATGCATTTGCCGAAGGTTTCGACGGGGTGTTCATTGCCGCCGATGGCGGTGATTGCCCGTACGGAGAATCATGCACCGAAAAAACAGGCGCTTTGGTCCAGAACACCCATGAGTTATTGAAGCAAAAAAACATCGATCCAGCCCGTTTGAAAATGGCGGCCATCTGTTCGGTTTGCAGTGAATCGTTCGTGAAGTATATGAATGGTTTCAATGAAATGCTGATGAATAAAAAGTAACTCCATGCCTGCAATTGAAAAACTATCTTTTGATGCCATGGTCGTAGGCGGTGGAATTGCCGGAATCGAAGCGGCCATCAATTTAGGCAATAATGACCTGAAAGTATTGCTGGTTGAAAGGGACCTGACGTTGGGCGGCAGAATGATCATGCTGAGCAAGGTGTTTCCCACATTGGACTGCGGCGCCTGCATTACGACGCCCAAAATATCTGAAGTGGCGCGTCATCCAAATGTAACCATATTTACCAACTCGGAAGTGAAATCAATACAAAAACAGGACAAGCATTATTTTAAAGCCTCGTTGATCAGGCATCCTCGTTATATCGAGGAAAGTAATTGTACTGGATGTCAATTGTGCGAAGAAGCTTGCCCGGTAGTTGTCCCTGATCAATACCAGTATGATCTGGTCGGGCGCAAGGTCGCTTATATCCCTTTTAGTATTGCCAGCCCGCGTGTGGCTGTGATCGACATGGACAACTGCATTTTGTGCGGTGCCTGCGAAAGGGCCTGCCCGCCCCAGTGTATTGATTTTACCCAACATGACATTGATTGTCAGATCGTCGTTAAAACAGTGATCATGGCTACCGGTTTTAATTTGTTCGACCCACTGAAAATTCCGCGATTTGCTTATGAACAGTCGAAGAATGTGATTACGGCCATACAGATGGAACGGCTGCTGGCTCCGACAAGGCCATACAATCATGTCCTGCGTCCGGGTGATGGCCGAGCGCCCGACAAAATTGCCTATGTCCTTTGTGCCGGATCGAGAGATCATACGGTTGGCAATCCAATCTGTTCCCAGATCTGTTGCATGTACTCCCTCAAGCAGGCACAACTGTTGATGGGCACTTTGCCCATGGCCGACGTGACTGTTTATTATATCAACATCCGCTCCTTTGGAAAGGGATTCGAAGAGTTTTATGAGCAGGCCAAGGGCATGGGCATTAATTTCGTCAAGGGAAAGATCGGCAAGATAAGCGAAAAAGAAAACGGCAACCTGATCCTGCGCTATGAAGATATTAATTCCGGGAAACTCAAGGAAACAGAGCATGACCTGGTTGTCTTATCGGTCGGCGTATTGGCCAACCAGGATCCGTCCTGTTTTTTTGACAAGGGCGTGTGGAAATTAGACGCATATGGTTTTTCCGGCCAGAAGGATTTGTGTTTCAATCCTTCTCTCAGCAGTATCGAGGGCGTTTTTCTGGCTGGCACCACTTCCGGTCCCATGGACATTCCCGATTCGATTCTTTCTGCGGGTGCGGCTTCAATGGAAGCGATTCGTTATTTTAAACAATCGACCTTGGAAATATGAAAACAAATATAGGTGTTTATATTTGCCACTGCGGCGGTAATATTTCCGATTATGTTGATGTGGAAAAGGTAAAAGATGCAGTCGAAAAAGAACTAGGTGTCGCTCTGGCCAGAACAATGATATTTGCCTGTGCCGATTCGAGCCAGAAGGAAATAGCCAACGATATTAAAGAGAGTGGCATTGATTCTTTCGTGGTGGCATCATGTTCGCCCAAGCTGCACCTGCCCACTTTTCAGTCGGTTGCCGAACGGGCCGGGCTGAACAAATACAATTATGTGCATGCCAATATCCGCGAGCAGGTTTCCTGGCCCCATTCCGACAACAAGCCGGGAGCAACCGCAAAGGCTATTCAGATTGTTCGCGCCGCCATTGCCAAAGTTCGCCTTGCGCAGGCAATCGAGCCGATTGAAATAAAAACGCAGCGTGCCGTATTGGTAATAGGCGCGGGGGTCGCCGGCATGAAAGCCGCCACCTCGTTGGCCAAAATGGCAGTGGATGTTTATTTGATCGAAAAAGAGCATTTTATCGGCGGACGTATCTCGCAGTGGGATGTTTTATGCGCAACCGAAGAAACCGGTAAAGAGCTGGTTACACGTCTTTATAATGATGTGATTGCCAATAAAAATATCACTCTTTTCACAGGTGCCGAACTCATAGAATGCAATGGCAGCAAGGGAAATTTCACGGTTAAGGTGAAGGTCACCCCGCGTTATGTCAAGAATATCTGCGAGAAAACGAAAATGCGCAAGGCCATCGACGTCTGCCCGGTCGAGGTCGACGATGAGTTCAATTTTAATATTTCCAAGCGTAAGGCCATCTATCATAACTTTCCCAGCCAGTACCCGCTTGTGGCCGTGATTGACATGAAGAACTGCATACGTTGCGGCAAGTGCGAGAAGGAGTGCGAACAGATCGATTTCTCCCAGAAGGAAAGGACCATCGAGTTGAAGGTGGGGACAATCCTGGTTGCCGCGGGATTCGATCCCTACACGCCCCGGAAAGGCGAATTCGGATACTCTGAATTTGACAACGTAATCACCTTGCCCCAGTTCAAGCGACTGGTGGCGACTAGTGATACGGAGTTGAAATGGAACAACAAACTCGTTAAAAACATTGCCTATATTTACTGTGTGGGCAGCCGTCAGCTTGAAGGCGAAAACAAATATTGCTCGCGTTATTGTTGTACGACCACCATTTGCGCCGCTATAAAAGCGGGACAAAAATTTTCCGGGCTTAACCACTTCCACTTTACGCGGGGTATACGGACGTATGGAAAGCAGGAAACCATGTTTTACGATGCATCAAAAGAAGGGCAGGTATTTTTGCAGTCCTACGAAGACGACCCCCCCAAAGTCGAAAGAAAAGGCAATAAAACTATTGTACGTATTAACGATATTTTAACTGCCAGAAAAGAAATTCATGTGGAACCCGACCTGGTGGTTCTGGTCACGGGCATGGTTCCACGAGTTGATAGTAAAATTGGTGAAATTTTGAAGATCCCCAAAGGTCGGGACAAGTTTTTCAATGAAATTCACATAAAACTTCGTCCTGTGGAAACAGTGATCGATGGTGTCACTATTGCCGGGGCCTGTCAAGGTCCCCAAAATGTGGTTGAAGCCATCAATTCGGCTCTTTCGGCAGCAATTAAATCATATTCTTTTGTCAGCCATGATACTCTGGCAGTCGAACCTATTGTGGCTGAAATTGATCCCCAACTCTGTACTTGGTGCGGTGCTTGCGCAAAGGCTTGTCCTTTTGATGCGATCAGTAAAATCACTTTCAATGACAGGCAGGTTGCACAAATCAATACACCTGTTTGCAAAGGATGCGGCATGTGTTTGCCGGTTTGCCAGGTGAACGCCATACAACTGAAAACATTCAGTGATGACGAAATGGAACAAATGATAGGAGTTTTGGCGAATGAATTGTAAAAAAAAGCAATTATAATTTTATGGAAGAAAAAAAACGCGAAACATTTAAAATAAAACGCGAGGCGCATCAGGTGTCGCAGCAAGCGAAGGACAATCTGAAAATTTATAATTCTATCAAAAAGAAAATTTTGGAGTCGATGGGTGATGAAGAACTTACCATTCCGCAAATTGCGGATAAGGTAAAAATGAAAAAAGACGAGACGCTTTATTATGTGATGACCTTGTTGAAATTCGGGTCGATCCAGGTACTCGGGATCGACGATATGGATGAATATTATATATACAAAGTGAAAAGGTAATGGCCAGGACAGATTTGAAATTCGGCAAAAAACTAAAAAAATACGGTGCTATCGATTTTAACGCCTGTTACAATTGCGGAACCTGTACGGCCGTGTGTGCCCTTGCGAACGAAAATGACTCTTTCCCAAGAGAGATGGTCCGTTTTAGCGTCCTGGGCCTCGGCGAGGATGTCAAAAGCTCGTTGAAACCATGGCTCTGCTACTATTGCGGGGAATGCACGACCTATTGCCCGCAAGAAGCAAAGCCGGGTGAGCTCATGATGGCGCTGCGCCGCTATCTGACAGCTCGGTATGATTGGACCGGATTTTCCGGCTTTTTGTATCGCAACCTTGCGGCATATATTGCCGCTTTTCTTGCCATAATCACCGGAGTATTGGGGATGTATTTCGGCCGCCTGCTCGATCATCAGGAATGGATGCATTACGGGCACTATTTTGAAATGTTCGCCATTGTCGGGGTTTTTGCGGTCATATTGCTCCCGAATATCATCCGCATGTGGTTTTTTACGGTTTGGAGCAAAACCAAAAAGTTCAGGGTGAAACCCTATTTGCTTGTATTGCCTGAGTTATTTGTGCATATGTTTACCCAGAAGCGAACGCTGTCGTGTGCTGACGACAATGACAGCAAATTGTGGTGGTTCGAACACTTGCTATTGGTGGTCGGTTATTTGTCATTGTTGTTCACCACTGTCTTTTTGGATTGGTTCGCGACCTCCAACCTTTTCGTCATAATCTCAGGCTATGTATTTAGCGCGATTGTTTTTGTAGTTACCTTCGATTTTGTTATCCGCCGTATCCGCAAAAAAACTGAAAAAAGCGTCTTTACGCATCCATCAGACTGGTTTTTTGTGATCTGGCTGTTTTTAATGGGTGTTTCCGCTTTCGGGGTACGTTTGCTGGTTGACTGGGGCGCATTGGAAAACAATTTTTGGTTGTATTTGTTTCACTTGATCGTGCTGGTGCAATGGGCGCTGATCATCGTTCCCTTTGGGAAATGGACCCATTTCCTGTACCGCTCCTTCGCCATGTATTTTGATAGAATTTTAAAGGCCGAGTGTAAGCCTGATTGATAGTTACTCCCTTGGAGGCTTTCCCGGCCGAAGCTTTTGGATTAGCTGCTGGATCCCGCCGGTCCCCAGGGGGGGACGGACAAACTGGACCGCCAAAGTCGGCGGATAGTTTGTGCGGCAACGCCGGGACCAGATAAATGGTTCTTTACGACAGAATCCGGCTTACAGTCCGCATCCTGCTGGTGCCTATTCATCAAGAAAATATTATTAATCAGCAGACGATATAGCGGAGCTCTTCCGCTTTTTTTCCAGGCGAATATCATTTATTTTAACTGGGTCTGAAAAATGAATCTCAATCGGGTTTTCTTTTATGTCAAAATGATTGTTGGGAAAAGATAAACGAATTTGACGGGGATTGGATTTGCTCACCTTGGCTTTTATCTCGGGCTTCTGAGTTAAAAAAGCCAGTATTTCTTTTTCATAGGGTTCTGCCAATTCCAAGACCAAATCCCGTCTGGATAAATGAAATTTTGAATAACATCTATGTATGACTCGCAGCGGAAAATTTTCTTTGAGCCGCAGCACCAGGTATTGCTTTTCGTCCGCCAGTATCCGGACGAATTTTGCGGCCGTGATGATCTGGGCTCTCAGCTGTTCAATCTGACCTTCCGTTTTCAATTTATTTTCCCGAATCAGGTCCCAATGAAAGATCATGTAATCCACACTGTATTTTTCCAGTAAACGCTGCAGCATTTTTATTGGCGGGACATAGATGGTCTCTGTTTTATGGAAAACATTATATAGAGCGTCTGTACGAAAGGCGACCCGGCCGTTGACCAGATAGTTATAATGGTACCGGGTATTAATGGAATAAAGCGCGTGATGCACGATCCGGCCGGTCCCCCAGAAAGGAAATTCGATCAGGATCCGATCCCTGTTTTTCTCTATGACTTCATAAGGAGCAGAATTCAACGGCAGTGATTTCTCCGAGGTTTTCCAATACCCGATTTCCAAGCGTATGATTATTAAAAAAATTGAAAGTAAAATCCAGCGATATCGGTTGGGTTTGAATTTGTCAAAGGCAGCCACTATTCCCCCTGCGAGCAGAGCAAAAAATAGTGGAATCAGAACATACATCCCGCGATATAAATACCGCAGCCCTGAAATCATCGGAAAGACCTGTACCAATAAGCCGATGATGGAAAGGGATGAGCCCGGGATCAGCCCGTCGAAGCGAAAGAAAATCAGCAGTTGCAAAACCATGACCCCCCAGCTTATCTTCCAGATTACGGGCAAATCCGGGTTTCCATGAAAAACCCGATAGGAAAAACAGCTGAGAAAAACAATCAGAAGCGCATTGGCTCCCCAAACCCAGCCGAAAGTGCCAGCGATGAAACCGGCAATGATCGATCCGAGCATCATGCCCCATTGCCATTTTGCCAGCTTTTTCCGACATAAAAATCCAAAAATAAAGAAGGCCATCGCGCAGCAGCCCATGAGTAAAA
>Ga0268280_1001415_pt1 | contig 16164 bp, 12 predicted proteins | sample saktaG_9_FD_190139 | JGI IMG/M metagenome (GOLD analysis project Ga0268280, IMG submission 190139) | Saline water microbial communities from Sakinaw Lake, British Columbia, Canada - sak_2011_5_24_40m | ecosystem: Environmental > Aquatic > Non-marine Saline and Alkaline > Saline ... | reverse complement strand
GGAAGCAAACATCATCGCTGAAGCTCTTTTTTAGTGCTAAATAAAAATTAAAATATATGTCTACCTACTTGACATGTACCTTCTAATGGGCGTCCCCAAGCTTCGGCGCGCCGCCGGGGAGGCGGCAGCGACGGCCCTGCTTCTTTTGTCCCCCGGTTTCCTACTTCTGCAATGGCGCCACGTCGTCGATGGCCCACATGCCGCGGCCGTTGGTGGCGATCACCAGCATGTTGTCCCGGGGATGGACCTGCAGGTCCCAGACCGGGGCGTTCGGCAGCCCTGTGCCCAGGCAATTCCAGGTCTTGCCGCCGTCCCTGGAGGCGTACACCCCGTAGTCGGTGCCGCAGTAGAGAACGTCCTTCTTTTTCGGATCCTCGCGGATGACGTTGGCCGGGCCGCCGGGCAGGTTGGCCGCGATGCTGGTCCACTTCTTTCCATAGTCCGTCGACTTGAAGAGATAAGGCGCGAAATCGTCGTCATGCCGGCCGACCAGGGCGATGTAGACGGTGGCCGGGTCGTATTGCGAGGCGACCATGCACCAGACGTGCTTGTTGTACGGTAAACCGGCCGTGATCTCGGTCCAGGTCACGCCGCCGTCCTTGGTCACGTGCGCCCTGCCGTCGTCGGTCCCGGCATAGATCACGCCGAACTTGAACGGCGACTCGGCGATGGCCGTTATGGTCTGGTAGGGGATGGCATAGGGAAGCTTTCCCGCCCACTGGGGGTTGTTGTAGCTGAGGTCGGGGCTGATCCTCTCCCAGGATTCGCCCCTGTTCAAGGAGCGGAAGAGAAACTGGAAGCCGGTGTACATGATCTGGGGATTGTGGGGCGACAAGGTTAAGCCGGCAAGCCATTGGCCGCGGTACTGGGGCTCACCCTGGGCTGCTTTGGGATAGATATCCTTGCTTGTCCAGACGCCGTCCTTGTACTCGGACCGTTCGACCCTGCCGTAATAGCCCGAAGCATACTCGATATTCGGGTCAGTGGGATCGACGGCGATCAATGTCCCCTCTCCGCCCGGCGCCGTTTCCCATCTGACCACGGTCTGGCTCTCCCACCAAGCATTCGGATCAAGGGCTTTTAGCGGAGCAACGCCCACACCGCGCATGGTCCCGAAATCCTGGACCGATCCATAGACATTGAAAGGCTTATTCATGTCATAGGCGACGTTGTAGAATTGAGTTGCCGGGATCCCGGCCTGGAAACTCCGCCAATTCTTGCCGTTGTCGTAGGAGACATTGGCGCCGCCGTCGTTGACGTTGATGAGATAGTTCGAGTCGGACGGGTCGATCCACAACCCGTGATGATCGCCGTGAACGTCTGCGGCGATCTGCGCCCAGGTTTTGCCGCCGTCAACGGAGCGGAAAAGGCCCAGGCCCATGAGATAGACCACGTCGGCGTTGTTGGGGTCCACCCGGATTTGTCCAAAGACCCAGCCGTAGGTGCCGCCGAAGCGCTCGAACAGCCGGTCGGCCGGGCTGACTTTCCGCCAGGTCTCGCCCTGGTCATCGCTGCGGTAGACCTCGGCTCCCATTATGTCCGAATAGGTCCGCAGCCGGCCGTAGGAGTCGCGCTCGCCCGGCTTGGGCACCCGGGTCGGTGTGTGATTGTCGACGAAGGCATAGACGATGTTGGGCCTGCTGCGGCAGATATCGAGGCCGATCCGTCCCGTCGTTTTCGTGTCGGGAAGCCCGTTGGTCAGCTCCTTCCATGTCCTGCCGCCGTCGGTCGTCTTGAACAGGCCGTCTTCGCCGCCCGGGACCGGGTCGCTCCAGCGCCGGCGGATGCGGTTGACCATCGAGACGATCAGGGTCTCGGGCTTTTCCGGGTCCATGACCAGGTCGATGGCCCCCACCTTTTCGCTGATGTAGAAGACCTTCTGCCATGTCCTGCCGCCGTCGGTCGTCTTGAACAAGCCGCGGTCGGGGTTAGGGGTCCATTCACGGCCGGTGGCGGCGACATAGACCGTATCGGGATCGGCCGGGTGGATGAGGATCCGCCCGATCGACTGCGTCGCGGCCAGGCCCAGGTGGTTCCACGTTTTTCCGGCATCGGTCGACTTGTATACCCCCGTCCCGGCGATGGAAGCGCGGAAATGGTTGGCTTCCCCCGTCCCGAGGTACAGAATATCCGGATGGGACTCGGAAACGGCGATGTCCCCGACCGAGAGCGAGGGCAGGTCGTCGATCAGGGGGGTCCAGCTGACCCCGGCGTTGTCCGTTTTCCAGAGGCCGCCCGTGGCGGTCGCGATATACATCACGAGCCGGCTCCCCCTGGGAACATCCACGTCGGTGCAGCGGCCGCCCACGTCGAACGGCCCGATATGCCTCCAATGCATCTCCTTGTACGGTGTAGCGGCTTTCATCTCCTGGTGCTGGCGGTGCCATTGCAATCTTAGAGCAGGATCGGTGCCTGCGATCTTCTTGGGGGTGGTCTTGGCAGGCCCGGTTGTGCCGAGGACCAGGAAAGCAAGGATGATCCATGAAAACAGAGCAAAACCTCTTGCATAATTCATGAGCGCCTCCTCATGGCCTGATGGCAACGAAACTGATGTATTACATATTACAAGTTTCATCGCTTCAATATGGTAGTAATAAAAGATCAAGAAGTCAATCGGGAATTTTCAGCCGCTGCGGCACGGTGTCTTTCCGGAGGATCCTTCTCCGAGGATCATTCTCGGTGCTTGATTTATTATTATGATGAAAGTCAAGCACCGTGCAGGATGAATTTATGCGCAGAACGGCATCAGCATCGGCATTAATTAAGGTCGGCCTCGAATTCGATACGCTGCCCTTTCACAAGGCGGTCGCACTCGATCGTCAGCAGCGGGGAGTCTCCTCCGGAATTGACAGAGAAAGTTTTCTGCTGCCCCGGGCGAAGCCCTTTCAGCGACTCCGCGGAGGGTGTTCCGTTCACAACGATCCGGGCGTCGTAGTAGATCGGCGCCAAACCGGTGTTCTCCACCGTTACCAGGGAGTCCTTTTGCGAAGATCTGAAGGCGGTTACGCGAAAACGGTAGCCGGCTGCCATTCCGGCCTGGCGGATGCGCTCCCGTGGCTGGTATGAGGGCTGGTCGTCACCGATCATGTAGCTCACCTGGTATTGCGCCGCCATTTTCTCGAATGAAATCCCGTACGGTCCCACGGGATCAAGGGCGTGCTTCTGGTCGTAGTCGGAGTAGTAGCTGAATTCGCCGCCAACCGGCGATTTGAGCCGTTTCTCGTCTCCGAAAAAGACGAAGCAGCGATGGTTGTAGCCTCCGTGATCGCGGCAGAGGAAGGAGTCGTCGAACAGCCCGAACCCCGCTTGCTTCAGTTCCGGGATCTCGGCGAAAGGGGTGTTGGATGAGTCGGCGGCGTCGATCGAAATGTTCCAGCGCAGCGCCAGGAACCAGAAATCCAATTTCCGGATGAACTCAGCCTGGAATGCCTTGGAAGGAAAATTGATCCCGGGCTTCTCGCCCGGATCGTAAATATGGTATTCGGCCCAAAGACCGAAACCTACCTGCAGAAAGGCCAGGCGCGGGTCGTTATCGTAGCGCAGGGCGAAGCGGTGAAAAAACTCCATTATGAAGGATTGCAGGGCGGGGTGTGACCAGTCCGGGAAGTGGGTTTTCTCGCCTTCGGTGAGCGCCTTGGTTTCGTTGTAGTCGGACATGCTCTTGATGTAGGCGGGAACTGTCGTTGCCCTTCCGGGATAGGTGTCGTAGAAACGCAGGATCGCCTGGTGGCCGTGAGCGGCGGCGCTGTTGAGAAGGTATTCCACGCGGGACCAGTTCCAGCTTTCCGGGGCAGATTTGGTCACCACCTCGTCATATCCGACATAAGTGAATTCCAGCTGGATCAGGTCGCTGTTGCAGAGCCTGTTGTCACTCCAGAAAACGATCCCGGTCATGGGCTGCACGTTGCTGACCGCCGTTCTCAGGGGAATGTCGCTGTAGACTGGCTCCTGGTCGGGACCCTGGCCATTGTCGCTTATGTTTTCCGAGCAGGCGCTCAAAAAAGAGAGTGCAGCAACAAGCAGCGCGATAGTCTTGAAATGTCTGATCTCTCTTGCCCTCATACTTTAATGATAGCATGAAAATTTCCGGAGCGAAAACAATCCGGGACGGATTGTGAAAAAGTGAAAAAAGGCATAAGGGGCAGGTTTTGCAATGACAGTTTTTTTGTGGCAGTTTCAAGGCCTGTCGCGTCCGTTAAGAGAAATAGCAGGGGTTTGATTCATCAAACCCTTTTTTGTTGAGCCATCTTTTTTCAGTCGCAAATCCCAAACAGCAAATTCCAACAAAGAAAGTGTAAGTGTTAGTGATAGTGTTAGGAAGAAAATTATCATCAATCCGGAATTTCCTGAAAAAAATTCAATTTCCAAATTCCAATGTCCCAAACGAAAGTCATACTAAATAGGTTTCGATGCCCTTCAGGCACTACGGAACCCATAGTGTTGTAAAGTTGACATAAAAGAACAAGATTCCTATAATGAGTTTTGTCGGACAAGAAAAATTTTTCATGCAATTATGAATAACCAAATCAGCAAGAGGAGCATTTCATGAAAAAAGCATATCTTTCCCTTGGCTTGATTTCCCTGGTTCTATTTTTCAGCGCGCCCGTCCTGGCCCAGGAAAAGCCGGCGCTGAGCGACGAGCAAAAACTGCTCCAGGCCATGCATACGATCACCAGCCGGGAGCTGTACGATCATGTCGACAAACTGGCTTCCCCCGAATTCGAAGGCAGGCTCTCGGGACACGTCGGCTACAACAGGTCGGCGGCATGGGTGATCCGGCGCTTCCAGGAATGGGGCATCAAACCATTGGGTACCAATGGCGGCTACCTGCAGAAATTTCTCCATGCCTACACCGATGTCATGGATGGATGTTATGTGAAATTGCATTACAAGCAGAAGCAGGACGAAATCGTCAAGAGCTACCTCTACGTGGACGATTATATCCCCGGTTCCACTTCGGGAAACGGCGAGATCAAGGCCGAGGCGGTTTTCGTCGGTTATGGAATAAGCGCCCCGGAACTGGGATATGACGATTATGCGGCCGTGAACGTGAAGGGCAAGATCGTGGTGATGAACCCCGAGGTTCCGCTCGGCGCCTCGCACCAGGATTTTTTGAAATGGCGCCAATACTCCTTTCACCAATACAAATTGCTCAATGCCGTCAAGCACGGCGCCGCCGGCCTGCTCTACAATTACGGCCCGATCGGCAATCCCAACAACGCCTACGCGGATGGCTTCCTTTATACGCATGTCGGGAAAACCGTGATGGCCGACCTGTTCGCCGGCACGGGCAGGAGCGCCGATGAAGTCTTCAAGAAAATCAAGGCCAGGCTGAAACCGCTTTCTTTTGCGACCGGGAAAGTGTTCTCCATCAAAAATGTGACCCGGCATCATGCCGACGGCACCACGGCCAACGTGATCGGATATATCGAAGGATGCGATCCGCTGTTGAAGAACGAGTACATCATGGTCGGCGGCCACCTCGACCACCTGGGCCGCTGCCCGGAGATCATGCCCGGCGCTAACGACAACGCCACGGCCGTGGCGGTCACCCTGGAGGTGGCGCGGGCGCTGTCCAGACTGGATCTGAAACTGAAACGGTCGGTGGTCTTTTTACTGATCGCAGCCGAAGAGGCGGGTCTCAGGGGCGTGCAGTATTTCCTGAAGCATCCCACCATCCCGCTCGATCAGATCAAGGGATTCATCAACATGGACTCGGTCGGCAACGGACACAGCCTCTGGGTCGGATTCGCCAGGAATTACCCCGATCTTTATTCGTTCCTGGAACAGGCGAACCGGAAATATATCCACCGGGAACTGGAGCCCGTATTCAGCGAGAATCTCACCCGGCCCCGCCAGGATGCGGTGTTTTTTGATTATTACGGCATTCCGGTTGTCTCTTTCGGTTCCTTCGGCGAAGCCGGCGGCGCCGGCACCTACCGCTATCACACCCCCTATGACAACATCAGCAACATCACTCCTGAGATCATGGAGGACCTGTCCCAGCTTCTGTTCATGGCCATTGCCGACATGGCCAGGCAGGACAATCTCGTGATCAAGCGGGGCAAGGGCAAGCCCGAATTTCTGAAGCAATCATCTCTCCCCGAGTCGACTGACTGATAAGATGAAATCATTGTTGTCTGTCTGCTCCATTAAAAAGCAATCTCACATTTTTATAATTTGTCGCCGTGCTTTCCCTTGCAAAGTTAGTTTGCTATAATTAAAGTCGATCATGAAAGAAAACATTGTGCCAATGCAAATAAATATTTTTGCACGCCGGTTTCGGCATGAAAGGCAAAGGTCATGCGGCCGCGTGACTGGGCAGGAATAGCTTGCAGGAACTTCGCCACGATCTGCCCGTCCTGCTGCTGCACAACTTGAATCCCGAATGGACCCCGGAGGAACGGCGGGAAAGCGAACAGGATGTCGCGACACTCGGCCAGGCCGTGAACAAGCTGGGACATCCCCTCGAGGTCGTTGCCCTTGAAGACGATCGCCTGGCCGAGCGCCTGCGCGCCTTCGATCCCCGGGATCATATCGTTTTCAACTGGTGCGAGGAACTCCCCGGCATCCCGCACAGCGAGCCGCAGGTCGCCGCGGTGCTGGAGCGGCTGGGCTTCGTTTTCACCGGTTCGTCGTGCGCCGCGCTGGCGTTGAGCCAGGACAAGCCCCGGGTCAAGCGCCTGCTCGAGGCGGCGAATATTCCCACGCCGCGCTGGCAGGTCTTCCCTGATCGCGAGGTGGGGAAATGGAACATTTTCCCGGCCATTGCCAAGGCCGCCCACGAGCACTGCAGCATCGGCATCTCGGAAGAATCCATCGTTGTCTCCACGGCCGAGCTGGAAACCCGCGTCGCTTACATTCTGGAGACGCACAGGCAGCCCGCCCTGGTCGAGGAATTCATCAACGGCAGGGAATTCCACCAAGCGGCCTGGGGCAACGGCAGGGTTTCCGTGCTCCCGGCGACGGAAATGGATTACGGCGAATTGACCGAAATCCGCGACCGCCTTTTCACCTACGAAGCCAAGTATGTTCCCGGCTCCCGGCTCTACAAGAAAATCGAGCTGTGCGTGCCGGCGGAGCTCGACCCTGCGGCACAAGCCGAGCTCGAGCGCATCGTCCTGGCCACCTACCGGGCCACCGGCTGCCGGGACTACGGTCGTATTGATGTCCGCTATCTCAACGGAATTTTTTATGTCATCGACGTCAATCCCAACCCGGACATCAACCCGCTGACCTCGATGATCTACGCCGCGGCCGAGATCGGTTACTCCTACGGTGAAATGGGCAGCCGCATCGTCAACCTGGCTGCCGCCCGCCACCCGGTCTTCCGGGAATCATAGGAACGGGATCGGGCCTTTCCTTATTGCTGCCGCCTTTTTTCTGCCGGACGGCCTTTGCTATAATTGATTTTTTATGGAGAAAATATGAAGGAAGAGAAGAAGATCGCCTATTGCGGTATCGACTGCAGTGAATGCCTGGCCTACATGGCCACGCAGAATAACGACGATGCCCTGCGCGCCGAGACGGCCAGGAAGTGGACGGAACTGTACAAGGCCGAAAGAAAGGTTGAAGACATCAACTGCGATGGCTGCCCGGGCGACTCCGGGCGCCTGTTCGTTTACTGCGGTGCTTGCGAGGTCCGCCGCTGCGCCCGCGAAAAAAAAGTCGCCGCCTGCGCTGCCTGCCCCGAATATTCCTGCGCCAGGCTGGATGAGTTTTGCGCCCTCATGCCGGCGGCTAGGGCTCTGCTGGAAGGGCTTAGAAGAGGGTAGAGGGTTTAGGGGGACAGGGGACAGGGAAGAAAAGAGACTAGAGGAAATCGGTGTACGGTGTACGGTTTACGGTGGACGGTAAAGAAAACACAAAGGGAAAAAGGTAAAAGACAAAAATAAACAAGGCAATTCCTGATGTAGGGGCGCCCCAGACAGCCTGCGTGATGCGTAATTCGTGATTCGTGATTGGAAAAAAAGTTGAAACGTTGAACAGTTAAAGCGTTGAAACGAAAAAACAATTTTCCGAAATTTATTAAGAGCTATTCTCACTTCAACACTTCAACACTGCAACGTTTCAACAATATTTCGTTCCATGTCCTATTCGCTTCAACCCTTCAACGCTTCAACACTTTAACCAAAGACATCACAAGCACCAAATTCCAAATGAATTCCAAGTTCCAAATTCCAATGACCCAAACGAAGAAAAAGCCTGGTGCACGCCCATTGGAAATAATCGAGACTGCGAATGATGTATAATGAAATGAGATATTTCCGGCAAGGAGGCATGTTCATGAAAAAAATCAATAAGGCCGGCTGCGCCCTGATCGCGGCGGCGGCCATGGTACTCTTGTTTCAACCGCTTTTTCCCTGCACCAGCATCCTGGTCAGCAAGGGGGCGTCGAAAAACGCCGCCTGCATCATCACCTATTCCTGCGACGGCGAATTCCTGCCGCGCCTGCGCATCACCCCGGCCGCCGACCATGCCGCCGGCGCCATGATCGAGATCAGGGGACGCCAGGGCAAAAAAGGGGAGATCCCCGAAGTGGCCCACACTTACAAAGTCCTCGGACTGATGAACGAATTCCAGCTGGCCATCGGCGAGACGACCTTCGACGGCAGGATGGAACTGGTCAACCCCGAAGGCTGGCTGCACTATTTCCAGCTGATGAACCTCACCCTGCAGCGCGCCAAGACAGCCCGGGAGGCGATCCGGGTCATGACCGATCTTGTCGAGCGCTACGGCTACGCCAGCAGCGGTGAATCCTTTTCCATCGCTGACAAGGAGGAGGCCTGGATCATGGAAATGATCGGCCCCGGCCAGGGCGGCCAGGGTGCGCTGTGGGTGGCCTTGCGCGTGCCCGACGGCATGGTCAGTGCCCACGCCAACATGGCGCGTATCGGCGAGTTCCCCCTTGATGATCCCGAAAATTGCCTGTATGCCAGGAACGTCATCTCCTTCGCCGCGGAAAAGGGATATTACGATGCCAAGGCCGTAAAACCATTCAATTTCACCCTGGCCTACTGCCCGCCCAGCGAGGAGCAGGTGAAGTATTCGGCGCGTCGCGTCTGGAGCATCTTCCATCGCATCGCCCCCGGCCTTCACTTGTCCCCAGCTTTCAGCTCCTCGCGTCCCGGCTCCAAGCCCTACCCGCTCTGGGTCAGGCCCGAACGCCCGCTCGACGTCCGTGACGTCATCGCCCTGCACCGCGACCACTACGAGGGCACCCCTTTCGACATGGGCAAGGACCTGAGTGCCGGCCCCTTCGCCATGCCCGACCGCTGGCGGCCGATCAAGTGGAAAGCCAACGGCCGGACCTATACCTGGGAACGTCCGATCGCCACCCAGCAGGTCGGCTTCATGTTCGCTTCCGAGTCGCGCGCCGCCGTCCCCGACGACGTGGGCGGGGTTTTCTGGTACGGCATGGACAACCCCTATACCAATTTCTTCATTCCGCTATATACCTCAATCAGCGAATTGCCGGCGCCCTACACCAAGGGTTCCATGGAAGCCTTCAGCCGCGATTCGGCCTGGTGGACGTTCAACTTCGTGGCCAACTACGCCAACCTGCGCTACAGCTTCATGATCCAGGATATCCAGAAGGTGCAGAAAGAGATCGAGGACCTGGAATTCACCCTGCAGCCGGCCGTGGAACAGACTGCGCGCCAGCTGCTGGAGACCGCTCCCGGCCTCGTCTCCGCCTATCTGACCCGTTACTGCGTGAGCAACGGCCAAATGAACCAGGATCGCTGGTGGCAGCTGGCCGAATTCCTGATCACCAAGTACAACGACGGCTACGTCCGCAACCCGGAGGGACGGTCCGAGGAGGTCGGCTACCCCCAGGAGTGGCTGGAGCAGGAAGTAAAGAAAAATCCCAAAAAATTCCGCATCAAGAGCGAACGCCAGGGGGAGGGTGAACTGTAAGAGAAGGATGTGAGGGTCAGGACTTTCGTTGCAATTTATTGATCTTGCGATAGCATGCAAGGGGGCAAGGGATCCATTGTCCTGGCCGGTGGCGATTTTATTTTTCGGACATGCAGATGGTTTCTTCCGCATATCTCCCGAAATTGGCAACCGCTTGATCCAATGTACTGCCAAACTTAATAAACACTTCTTCGTAATTGCTTGTTAAAAAGGTCGTTCTGACTACTCCCATGTTGTATTCCACGCTGTAATCCTGAAAAAACCTTTCAACCGGACCGCTCAGGAAAGCATGCACATCCAGCATTTTTGCCGGTGTTGCACAGGAAAGGTCAAGTGCCGCGAAATCTATTGTTTTGATTTCCGCTGACGGTTGCGTTTTGAAATACATCTTCAAGTTCCTCACATCGCAGACATAAGACCACTGGGTTCCGCTCCAGCTGAATTTTTTCAGCATTTCAAAGCCGTAATCAATGGCGGAAGCTTTGCCTGGATCAAATTCCCTGGTCATTTTTGCGCCGTAATTGAACACCGGCATCTGATCGTTCTCCAGGTCGATTTTTTTACTGCCTCCGAAACCCTCATATTCTTTAATCAGCTTTAATTCTTCTGCGTAGGCAGTATTTGCCAGAACGGTGATGGGCAAATCATCACCTTTGTAGACCACCACCTTTTTGTCCAGAAACTCGATCACCGCGGCATTGCCGCTGCGGTCGGCCGTGAAGAAATGCCAACTCCAGCCTTCGATCGACAGGTCATGGGCGCTGCGCGCGACATCCTCGATGGAGTCGAACCGGTCCAGCACGTACTGCATCCACAAGCACATGAAGATTTTCGGCTTGGCGTCGTCTTCCGGCCAGGCGGTTCCGGCCAACGACATCTCCTCGATGAACAGCCCGGCTTCATTCATGCCGCCGTCGGGAAAATCGCGGCAGAAGCGGTTTAGGGTCACGGAGCCGTAGCGGGAGGTCCACTCCATCTTGGGATTGGGCACCGCCTGGTTGTACGCCAGCTCGGTCCACGATTTGCACTTTTTATGCACGCCCCGCTTGTTCACGACCACGACCCCGTTGGCATGCTTGCTTTTGTCCAGGTTATGTCCGGCAATCACAATTGAATCACTCTTCAACATGAATGTGGAGCAGGAATGTGTTTCCGCCTCCGGTACCATACAACCGATCGCTTGACCGGAAATGGCCAATAATAGAATCGCTGCGACTAAGTTTATCATGATATTTTCTCCTCTCTTTTTATTTTTTTTGCTTGCGGTTCTTGGCATACACCTGTAATGATGTCTCACGGTTATTGGCATGCACAAATAATGCCAGGTTGAATGATCCATGCCTGATGGTGCTATGCGGTTTTCAAGCGAAATAAAATGGTTAATATTCGTCCAAAATCGAACAGCAACTGTCCGCAACCGCACACATCCTGTTAAAAACACAAAAACGTTAGCGTTTCATTTCCATCCAGCGCACGGCCTCCAGAAACGCCGGAGATACAATTTCGCCGGGGATGGCAAGGCAACGGGGTTAGGTCTTTCATTATTTCAATTGAAGTCGAGGTATGGTCGTCCCCGATTTATTCATTGCCGAATAAAAAATATTCTCAAACTATATCTTAAAAATGGTATAATTGACTTGATGGCAGTACGAAAAGACGAAGCAACGGATCTGAAACCCAGGCCCAATCACGATATTTACATCAAAGTGTTGAGGCGCATGACCGCGGAGCAGCATTTGCTCAAGGCGTTCGAATTGTCCGCCTTGACCCGGGAGCTTTTTAAAGCAGGCATGAGTCGGCGTTTTCCCGACCTTAATGCCATTGAACTCAACAAGTTGATCCGGGAGAGGCTGGAAGGATGTCACAATCAGATCTACTGAAGAAGATCGTCGGCATCCTGGCGGCGCGGGAAATCCCTTACATGCTGACCGGCTCCCTGGTTTCGAGCATTCAGGGCGAACCCCGTTCCACCCATGATATCGATATCATCATTTCCATCCATCCGTCCGACATTCCCGGCATTGTCCAGGCCTTCCCCGCCGAGGAATTTTATCTCGACCCCGAAAGCATCACCACGGCACTGAAAAACCGGGGGATGTTCAATGTGATCGATTTGCGGGAGGGCGACAAGGTCGATTTCTGGATGTTGACCGAAAGTGAATTCGACCGCAGCCGCTTTTCGCGCCGGCAGGAATTTGCATTGCTTGGAGAAAATGTCTGGCTTTCATCTGCCGAGGATACCATCCTGGCCAAGCTGCGTTGGTCGGAACTCTGCGGCGGTAGCCGCAAGCAATATTTGGATGCCCTGAATGTATATGAAGTTCAGTATCCGCAATTGAATATGGAGTATTTGAACGATTGGGTCGAGCAATTGCGTCTGACCGCCCCGTTCAATAAATTAATCGGCGAAGCCAAGATCATTCCCTGACCAGGGAGGCCAATTCGTTGCTCAAAGGCCTTAGGGATAGAAAATTCTTCTTTTAACGGCATTAGGGTCAGGTCTTTCATTATTTCAATTGAGCTTGAGGAATAAAGTAAAAGGAATGCCAAAAGCCTCGGCTATATCCTCCTGGAAATTTCATTCCGCTTCCCTTAAAATACCCATTTAAGGAAATGTAAATGAAAAAACATGCGCTGATTTTATTACTGCTGGCCATGATGGTCCTGCCGATTATCGGGCAGGAAAAGATCGAATTGAGCAAGGATGTTGAGGCCTATGCCCTGGCCCCTGGCATCTGGCGCCATGTGACCTGGCAGGTGATGGATGAGAAGTGGAAGGCGCCGGCCAACGGGCTGATCGTGGTTGACGGGGAACACGCCGTGATGATCGATACCCCCTGGACCCCCAAAGAGACGGTTGTGCTGCTGGACTGGGTGGAGAAGAGCCTCAAGGCCAGGGTGGAAACGGTCATTGTCGGCCACCACCACGTGGACTGCCTGGGCGGCCTGCCGGAGATCCACCGCCGCGGCATCGGGTCCATCGGCCTGGAAAAGACGCGCCAGCTGGCGCTGGCGGAGGGTATCGAAGCGCCCAGAGAGACATTCATGAGCTCGATGAAGCTCATGGTCGGTAAACGCGAGCTGGAGCTTTACTATCCTGGGCCCGGGCACACCGTGGATAACATCGTCACCTGGATTGCCGGCGAGAAAGTGCTTTTCGGCGGCTGTTTTGTCAAGGCCGGCGATGCCAGGACCCTGGGCTACACGGCGGAGTCTGACCTGGACTCTTGGCCCGCTTCCCTGCAGGCGCTTAAGGCCAGGTACCCCTCCGCCCGCCTGATCGTCCCCGGCCACGGCGATCCCGGGGGATGGGAGCTGGTCGAGAATACCTTGAAGCTTACTAACCCGCATTTCTCACAAATATTTGCTGCAATTGCGGATATGGGCATGTCTACGGCGTCAGGCCCTGACTGCGAGCGTCCTCGCTCAGGCAGTTCGGTCGGATACCTCCATCGTACTAACAGTACGTCTCCGATCTCCTCGGTCGCCTTCCTTGTATCCATACCCATCTGCGCAATTTCGCGACAATATCTGTGAGAAATGCGGGCTAAAGAAAACGCGAAATAATTTCTTCCCCGGGAAACAACAGACCTATACCCATCATTCAGGCAGCAAGCGGAGAAGGCCGGTTATTTCGACTGGCGCAGGAATTTCAGGAACTCGGCGTCGGTGGACAGGATCAGGATGGTCTCGCGGCCCATTATCTCGCGGTAGGTGTCGAGTGTCTTGATGAACTGGTAGAAGGCCGGGTCGCGGTTGTAGGCGGCGGCATATATCTGCGTGGCCTCGGCGTCGGCCTTGCCCATGATCTCCTGCCCCTGGCGATAGGCTTCGGACTCGATGCGTTTGGCTTCGCGCTCCCTCTGGCCGCGGATCTCGGCGCTCTTGCCGTCCCCCTCGGAGCGGTAGCGTTCGGCGATGCGCTTCCTTTCGGAGATCATGCGGTCGAAGACCTTGCGCTGCACGTCGTCGACGTAGTTGACCCGCTTCAGCTTGACGTCGCGCAGCTCGATGCCGTACTCGGGCGTAATGACCGATGCGGCCTTGAGGATGATAGCGTTGATCTTGTCGCGCCCGACCTCGACCTTGTCCAGCACCCTGGCCACGTCGAGGACCTCCTGCAGCTCACCGGTGGTCTCGAAGGGGCGGTTGGAGGTGCGTACGATCTCGATCAGGTCGTGGTTGGCGATGGCGTTGCGCGTTTCGCCGTCGATGATGTCGTCGAGGCGGGAGTAGGCGCCGCGCTCGTCACGCACGCGCTGGAAGAACACCAGCGGGTCGCTGATGCGCCAGCGGGCGTAGGTGTCGACCCAGATGTACTTCTTGTCCTTGGTGGGGATCTGGTTGGAGTCGCCGTCCCATTCGAGCCAGCGCTTCTCGAAAACATGGGTCTTCTGGATGAAGGGCAGCTTGACATGCAGGCCGGGGGTCATGATGGCGCCGCCCACCGGCTCGCCGAACTGGGTCAGGATGACCTGGTTGGTCTCGGAAACGATGTAATAGGCGTCACTCACTATGATCAGGGCCAGCAGGGCGGCGATGACAACGATGGCTATGGTTGTCTGCTTCATTTTTCCACCTCCTTCTTCAACTCCGCGGCCAGGTTGAGGAGTGGCAGGATGTTCTTTTGCTTTTCGTCGACGATCACCTTGCGGCCGATTTTGGGCATGATCTCGTTGATCATCTCCAGGTAGAGGCGCTTGCGGGTCACGTCCGGGGACTTGGCGTATTCCTTGTGTATGGCGATGAAGCGCTCGGCCTCGCCGCGGGCGCGGTTGACGCGGGCCAGGGCGTAGCCCTCGGCGCGGCGCAGGATCTCCTCTGCCTCGCCGGAGACCCTGGGGATGGTCTGGTTATAATCCGACCAGGCCTCGTTGATCTTGCGCTCCTTTTCCTGCAGCGACTGGTTGACCTCGTTGAACGACGGCTTGACCTGCTCGGGGGGGTTGACGTCCTGGAAGATCATCTGCTTAACGTCGATGCCGATCTCGTACAGTTTGCAAAGCTCCTGCAGCAGGTCCTTGGCTTCGGCCGCGATCCTGGCCCGGCCGATGGTCAGGACCTCGTCGACGCTGTTGTCGCCGATGACCTTTCTGACCACGGTCTCATTCATGTAGCGGAAGGTGTCGTTGACGTTGCGCACCTTGAAAAGATATTTGTAGGGGTCCTGGATCTGGTACTGCACGATCCATTCGGCGTCCACGACGTTGAGGTCGCCGGTGAGCATGGACGACTCCTTTTGGGCGTCCACCGGGGTCGAGTAGGTGGTAGTAATATTGGGCTCCAGGGTGCGGAAGCCGAATTCCATCTTCAGCTGCCGCTGCACCGGCACCTTGATCAACTGCTCGATTCCCAGGGGCAGCTTGAAGTTCAGCCCCGGCTCGCTGGTGCGCTGGTACTTGCCAAAGCGCAGCACCACGCCCGCCTCTTCCGGCTGGATCTGGTAGACGGAACCAAAAACGATGACCAGCCCGAAAATGACCGCGGCCGCGATCAAGATGGTTTTTTTTGAAAATTTTGGCATTTGTAACTGTTCCAACCTTTGGAAATCATAGCTCATATCAGCCTCCTCCATGCCCGGCGGCTATGGTAAGCAAACGCACTCGGGCCTATTTAATACTATATCCCACAAACATTTTTTTCGCAAACCGCTCAGCATCAGGTCGCGGCCTTTTACTAAAATTGCCGATCAGGGTGAAAATGCAATATGGCGGAACCTGAGGCCCCTTGCCATGTTGTGTTAAAATAGCATGATGCCTACAAAACTGCTGCTGTTTGTAGCGGGCCTGCTGCTGCTTGTAAAGGGGGCGGACTACTTCGTCAAGGCGGCGGCGTCCCTGGCCAAGAAGCTCGGCGTCTCGGATTTCGTCATCGGCCTCACCCTGGTGGCGCTGGGCACCTCGGTGCCCGAGCTTGCCTCGGCGCTGACAGCCTCCTTCAAAAAACAGGGCGGCCTGGCGCTGGGCACGGTCATCGGCGCCAACGTGGCCAACATGCTGCTAATCACCGGCCTGGCCGCCGCCCTCACCGCCGTGCGCACCCGCAGGGAGATGATCGGCCGTGACGGCTACATCATGCTCGGGGCGACCGCGTTGTTCTGCCTGTTCGCCTGGAACGGGACAATTTCGCGGCTTGAGGCGGCGGCCATGCTGCTGATTTACGTCGCCTACACCCTGTTTCTTTTCACGGCCAAGGCGGGCCTGGAGGGGCAGTACGGCTTCAGGAGCTTCCTCAACTACCTGTTCC
>Ga0268280_1001412_pt1 | contig 16192 bp, 10 predicted proteins | sample saktaG_9_FD_190139 | JGI IMG/M metagenome (GOLD analysis project Ga0268280, IMG submission 190139) | Saline water microbial communities from Sakinaw Lake, British Columbia, Canada - sak_2011_5_24_40m | ecosystem: Environmental > Aquatic > Non-marine Saline and Alkaline > Saline ... | reverse complement strand
AAATCCTGGCCGCCATGGCGCTGTTCATTACCCTGGCCGGCGCCGCCTATTTCCTGTGGTTTAAAGACACGGGCCGGCCGTCTTCTGTAATCATTAAAGATGCCGTCATTTCGCTCAAACCGACAGCACAAGCGAAACAGGGCCCTGAAGGGGGGGCGACTGAAAAGCAAGTGCTCCCTCCCGAACCAGGCAGCGCCGACCCCTTGACGCAGAAAGCGGAAGACACTGCCGCCAGCCGCCCCGAGCAAGTCCGGATTGACAAAAACGCTCCTGCACAAATAAAAAGGGACAAAACAGAGATTAAAGCTGCGGATCCTGTGATCACTCCCGCGGCAATTCCAGGTACCATCCGTTTCAGTTCGTTCCCCTCCATGGCCGATATTTATTTCAAGGACGAAAAAATCGGCAGCACCGAACAGGTATTTGCAAGGAATTTCCCGGCCGGTGAATACGTTTTCACCTTCACAATACCAAACTACCAATCCGCCGAAGTCCGGGTCGAGGTCGCAGCCGGGAAAACGGTCAGCGCCCACCATCGCTTCCCCCCTTTCCGCAGTTTCACCATTACCGCCAGGCCTTTCGGTCGTGTTTTTATTGACGGCAAGGAACACGGGGACACGCCGCAAACCATCAGGTTGGCTTACGGCGAACACATGATAAAACTAACCAAAGACGGTTATCACAGCCAAGAAAACAAAATCATGATTGATCAAAAATCAAAAAATTCGATTTTTTTTGAACTGATCAAGGAGGATAAGAAATGAAAAACAGGAAAGGGACAGCCAGGTTGACGATCATCCTATTCATGCTTGCCACTTTTGCGGGTTCATTCCCGGCGCTGAGCGCCCAGACCACGCCCGACGCGGATGATACCGCCAAGCTTGTCAGGGAAGCCGATGAAGCCTACCGCAACGGCAATTTCAAATTGGCCATAGAGAAATACCAGAAAGTGATGCGCTTGATCAGCGAAAAAAAGGAATTGGCGCAAACCAAACAGGAATTGTTCCAGACCATGACTTCCCTGGCCCTGACCTATTTCACCATCCAGGAAAACGCCAAGGCGGAAAAGCAAATGGAAGACCTGATCCAGATCAATCCCAACCATGAACTGGATCCGGAATTTTATCCGCCCAAATTCATGGAAATCTTCCGCGGCGTACAAAGAAAATTCCTGGGCAAACTGGTCGTTACCTCGGACCCGGCCGCGGCCGAAGTAACTATCGGCGAGAACAAAGCCGGCTCCACCCCACTGACAGTGGAAAAAATGCTGAAAGGGGATTATGCGCTTAAGGTAGAGTTCAAGGGCTATGCGCCCGCCAGCAGGGAAATCACCGTCCAGGCCGCCATGGAAAGCAAAGTGAACGTCAAGTTGGAGGCGCTGCCGCTGACCATTGAAAAACAAGCCCGACTGGCCCGGGTGGAAGTTAAAAAGAAAAAAAAGTTCTCGCCCTGGATCCTTGTCGGCGGCGCGGCGCTGGCAGCCCTGGCGATCGTTTTATTGGCCGGGAAAAAGAGCGAACCGCCAGCACAATTGCAATCCCTGGCCTTCAGTGATATGAATCCCGTGCCCATCAACCAGATCCTTCCGACTTATGTTCCCCTGGATGTCAGGGGCGTTCCAGCCAAGATAGAAAGAATCGACTTCCGGGTGGTGATCGATCATCCCACGCACATGGAAGACCTGAACGTGAACATCGTCGGCACCGATGACCGCACCCTGTTCAATATCTGGAACCGCAGCCAGTCCAGCACCGCGCCGACGGTGATCGGCGGCAGTTCAAACGGCTTCAACAATGTGCCTCCCAACGGCACCTGGCGGCTGCTGGTGCAGAATCACGGCAACAGTAATGGCGGAAAGATCCTGGAATTCACCCTGAATATCTATTTTTACCAATAAAAGAAAACTATTTTTCGATGCCGGTCCGGGCCTGGATATTTTTCTGGAAGTAGTGGCGGATCTCCTTCATCTCGGTCACCAGGTCGGCACGGTCAAGGATGGCCTGGGGCGCATAACGCCCGGTCAGCACCAGTTCAACATTTGCCGGCTTTCGTTCCATGAGCTGCAGCACCGGTTCAATGGCCACAATCTGGAAATGCAGAAGGGTGTTTATCTCGTCCAAGACCACGATCCGGTACTCGCCTGCGGCCAGGGTGGCGCCGGCTGCGGCCAATCCCGCCTCGGCCGCTTTGACCTCGGCGGCGCTGACGCCATTTTTCATATGATGAAATTCCGGCAAACCGAACTGCTCGATGGTGATCAGATCGGCCAGGCGCTCACGCACGGCCAGTAGTTCGCCGTATTCACCCTTTTTTAAAAATTGGGCCACGTAGGTCTTCATGCCCCGCCCGGCCGCGCGCAAGGCCAAACCCAGGGCCGCCGTGGTCTTGCCCTTGCCGTTGCCGGTATAGACCTGGATATGGCCCTGAAAATCCATGCCGCCTCAGGCCATCTTCATGGAATACAGCTTGGAGACGCCGGGCTCGTCCATGCTGATGCCGTAGATATAATCGGCTTCCTCCATGGTTTTAAAATTGTGGGTGATGATGACGAACTGGGTCTTGCTCTTCAACTGGTGCAGGAATTTCAGGAAACGCTGGATGTTGGCTTCGTCCAGCGAGGCGTCGACCTCGTCAAAAACGCAAAACGGCGACGGCTTGTATTCGAACAGTGAGAAAAGGAAAGCGAGCGAGGTGAGGGTTTTTTCACCGCCGGAAAGCAGGCGCATGTTCTGCAGCCTTTTGCCCGGGGGCTGGACCTGGATCTCCAGGCCAGTCTCCAGCACATTTTCGCTGTCGGTCAAGAGCAGTTCCGCCTCGCCGCCCTCGAAAAGGATCTTGAAATTCTTGACGAAATTTTCCTTGATGGCGCCGAAGGCTTGCAGGAAGCTTTCCCTGGATTCGCTGTCGATGCGGGCGATGGCGGCATTCATGTCGGCAATGGATTTGACGATATCCTCTTTCTGGCCGAGCAGGAAATTGTAGTCTTTATCCAGGATCTCATACTCCGCCTCGGCGGAAAAGTTCAGGCGGTCGCTTTCGCGCATGCGGTTCAGTTTGTGCACCATATCGTTGAATTGGGCATCAAGCTGGGCGGTTTCAATCTGCATCATTTCGGGATCGGCCTCGATGTCCTTCAGTTCCATTCCCAGTTCCTGGCCGGCGATCTCCTCAAGCTGGAAGAGATCCTTTTTCACCGCGGCCAGCTTGATCTCGCTTTCCTTCTTGTTTTCGCGCCACTCTTCCAGGACCTTTCTTTTGGCGGTCAGTTCCGCGGAAATTTTCTTTGTCTGCCCGTTCGCTTCGTCCAAGGCCAATTCTTCACTTTTTAATGATTTTTCCAGGTCGGACTTTTCCTTGTCCAAGGTCTTGGCGCTGACCTTGATCTCCTTGATCTTGGTAGTACTGGCGCCGATCTCCATTTCCAGGCGATTTTTTTCTTGCTCGGCGTTGAGGATCTGCTGACGGCGTTTTTCGTTCCTTCCCTGTGCTTCCTGCAGCGAATTTTTGCGGGAATTGATCTTTTCGCGGATCAGGTTCAAGGCGTTGTCCCGGTGGATTTTTTCCTTTTCCCGGTCATTGATCTGTTGCAGCAATTTTTCACTTTCCCGGCCGCAGCTCTCTTTTTCGCGTTCCAGCGTTTCATTTTGTTTTTCCAGATCGGCTTTTTTCGTCTCCAACTCGGCCAGGCGCTCCTTGAGTTTTCCGGCTTCAGCGGCCAGGTCTTTGATTTCGGCAGTGGTGATCTCGATGCGTTTCAGACCCAGGTCGCGGTTTTTCTTCAGTGCTTCCAGGCGTGAGCGCAGGCCGATACCTTCCTCTTTGTAAGTGCTTAAGGCAGTTTCGGTTTTTTCCCGCTGCCCGACTTTTTCTTTTTTCTGCCGGGAAACCTGCTCGAGGTTCGCCCTGATCCCAACCAGCCCATCTTGCAAAACGGCTATTTTTTTATCGATGGCCTTGATCTCGTCCAGCACCTCCAGAATGCCCCGGTCGCGGTTCTTGATCAATACCCCATTGCTGCCGATCACTTCTCCCTTTTCCGTGACGATGTCAACGCCGTATTTGGCGTAGATGGCCAAACCGCTCTTCAGAGAATCCACCAGCACCCCATCGCGGAAATATTTCTTCAGTTCCTTGTCTTCCAATTCAAACAGGTTTTTAACGAAATTCCTGAACCCGGGTGCGCTGCGGACGGCAGCGGGCAATTCCGCGGCGGGGGCGCGCTTGAGAAAAGCCTTGCGCATTTCAGGTTGCAGGGCGACCTCGCTGTCGGTCAATATCGGCGCATCCAGCTCATCGAAATAAAAACTCTCCAGAACGGAGTGGATATTTTTAGGCGCCAGCAGCAGTTCCTGCAGGAAACCGCGGTTTTTGCCTGCGAACGGCTTGCCCTGGGTGCCGGTGATCTTCTGCTTGATCTCCAGATATTTTTCCTTCTGGCGGCCGAGATTGGCGATTTCGTTCATGGTTTCGCGCAGCTGCTTTTCTATCGCTTCGGCCTCGGCTTGTGTTTTCTTGAATTCCGCCTCGGCTTTTTCAGCATCGCTTTCTTGCACGCGCAAGGTCTCGGCCAAGGTTTGCACCGTGCTTTCGATCTGGGCGATCTCCGGGTTCTGGCCCTGGTTCTCGAGCTCAAGGATGAGTTGTTTGCGGTTGGCGAGTTCCGCCTCGAGGCGCATCAGGTTTTTTTCCAACTGCAGGGACTCGTTGCGGTTGCGGGAAATCTCCACCTGCAGGTTGAACATTGTTTTTTTCAGATGGCCATCCTGGACATTCCGCTCGGAAATGGCTTTTTTCAGGACGTCGATGGCCAGGTCCAATTCGCGGTTGCTGCCGTCCTGCTCAGCCAGTTGCCGGTCCAATTCCATCATTTCCGCGGCCAGGGTTTTGTCCTGTTTATCGATCTCCTTGATCTCGGCCTGGCTTTCCGCCACCAGTTTCTGCAATTCGAGCATTCTCTGCTTGAGGAATTCCTGCCGCTGTTGCGCTTTTTCAATTTCCTTGCTGCCTTCCAGGAGACGGTTGTTGCGGTCGAAAATGAACTGCTGCTTGTTCTTCAAACCGTGGTCCAGCTTCCAGCGCTTCGCTTCCAAGTCGAGCAGGCTCCTGTCAAAATCGGCGATCTCCCTGACCAGGGCCGCCTCGCCGTTCAGGAACTCGATGATCTTCCCTCCCTGCAGGTCAAACTCATCCTTGAAGGTCAGATACTTTTTGTTCAGCAGGGCTTTCAGATGATCGTTCCTGGTGTTTTTAATTTCGCGGTAGCGGCGGGCGAAATGCACCTGGTTTTTCAGTTCGCGCAAGCGGTTGCTCTTTTCCTGCAAAACCAGGTCCAGGCTGTCCAGGTTCTGCTGGGCGATTAGCAGTTTGCCGGCGGTCTCTTTTTTCCTTTCCAGGTATTGGGCGATGCCCGCCGCTTCTTCGATCAGGATGCGCCTTTCGCTGGGCTTCAGGTTGACCATTTTCTCGACGCTGCCCTGCTCGAAAATAAAGTAATTGCGTTCACCGATGCCCAGGTCGAACAACATGTCCTGGACATCCTTGTTGCGGCAGAACTTTTCGTTCAGGATGTATTTCCCTTCGCCGCTGCGGAAGAAACGCCGGGCGACATAAGTCTCATTTTCGTTGTTGGCGAAATAGGCCCCGACCTCGGTCATGCCCAGGGGCTTTTTCGAGGCACTGCCGGTGAAAATGAGGTCCTCGTTGTTTTCACCGCGCAGGTTCTTGATGCGCTGCTCGCCCAGGACCCAGAGCAGGGCGTCGACCAGGTTGCTCTTGCCGCAGCCGTTGGGGCCGATCATGGCCGTGATGCCCTGGTGGAACTGGATGACCGTTTTTTCCGGGAACGATTTAAAGCCGTGCAGTTCGAGTTTTTTCAGATAGATGCTCATGATTCCGTCCGGGCCGGGCGTTGCCGGCCGCTATCAAGATACCACAACTCGGGCCGTTTGTAAATTTCCCGAAACCCCTGCCTGGTGCCGGCGCTGGAGAAAAGCAGCGGACGAGTCCCTACTTTTTGGTTCTCCTGCCGATCTCCGACAATACGTCAAGCTGGATCTCCTGGATCTGGGCCAGGCGACTCCACTGATGGGAAAGGAGGTGATCCATCTTGTCATGAAGATTGCGAATTTCGAGCTCCGCCTTGAGGTTCACCTGGTAGTCATGCTGCGAGCGCAGGCGGTCCTTGGCCTCCTGCCGGTTCTGGCTCATGATGATGATCGGCGCCTGGACCGAAGCCAGGCAGGACAGGATCAGGTTCAGGAGGATGAAGGGATAGGGATCGGCAGGGCGCCACAGCAGAACCAGCGAGTTTATTCCGATCCACATAGCGATGAAAGCACCGAAAATGATGAGAAACGCCCAACTGCCACCGAAAACCGCGATGCGATCCGCCAGTCTTTCACCCAGGGTCCATTTTTGCTCGAACTCGGCATCGACGTTCTTGGCCAGGAGTTCGTGGTCGCGGATGCTGTGCAGGACCTCCTCCTCGAGCGTGGAAAGCTCCCCCTTCTCGGACTCGAGCAGCGAGTGCACGTATTGGGTCCGGTATTTCGCTATATCCGGCCTGCATATAAAGCTCTGCGCCGACCAGTCAGGATGATCACGGACAATCTCCCTGGCAACCACATCACGAACAGCTGCACCAGGGACGAGCTCCCCACTAGGGAAGGTCTTGCCACAGATCGCGCACACATGGCGGTCATTCTTTTGAATCATGCCCCTGCCCTCCACTTAGGCCCAGTTTTTTTCCTGCCCTGGTTCAATTATACGAAACAAATTGAATTTTTTGAATAGCAGCGCCGCTAATTCCAGAATATACCCAGGCGCTCCCGGGTGGCTAGGATGACAAAATCCCTTTATTGCCGTAAAATGAGCAAGGAGGGTTGCCATGTTCCGCATACGCAAGATCTACGATCGCCATACACCGAGCAATCACAAGGCTTTGGACCAGGCGCTGGCCATTCTGCGCAGCCATTTCACGGCCGTGAAGCCGGAAAAGATCCACGAGCTCAACTCCAGGATCGACAACCCCCTCAAGTACAAGTTTCAAACGTTGCTTTTTGTGGCCGAAGACGATAGAAGCAACGTCAAGGGATTCGCCATCCTGCTGGCCGCCCCGGACCTTAAATTCGCCTTCCTTGATTTCATCGCCACCCGCAAGGGTATCCTGGCCGGGGGCATCGGTAGCGCCATTTACGAGCGCGTCCGTGAGGAAGCCGAGGAGATGGGGGCCATGGGCCTGTTTTTCGAATGCCTGCCGGACGATGCCGGTCTATGCCAGCTGTCCCACTTGCTGAAGGACAACGCAGCCCGCTTGCGCTTCTACGAAAAATTCGGCGCCCGGCCCATCCAGGGAACGAAATACGAAACCCCGGTCAAGGCCGGTGATGTCTGCCCTCCCTATCTTGTCTTCGATGATCTGGGCCACGGCACCCCCCTGGCCCGAGACACTGCCCAAACGATCGTGCGAGCCATTCTGCAGCGCTTATACGGCGATTACTGCACAGCTGAGTACATCCAGATGGTGGTGGATTCCTTTCGCGACGACCCGGTGCAGCTAAGGCCGCCGCTCTATTCCAAAAAGAGTCCCGCCAGCGTCGAAACGGCGCTGCGGCTGAAGGCCAAGCGGATCATGCTGGTGGTCAGCGAAGGCCATCGCATCCACCACGTCAGGGAGCGCGGCTACGTGGAGTCGCCGGTGCGCATTGATTCCATCCTGGCGGAAATAGACAAAACAGACATCTTCGTCCGCGTGCCGACCGAACAATACCCGGAGAAATTCATCCGTGACGTCCACAGCGGCCATCTCGTGGGCTTCATAAAAAAGGTCAGCAGGGAGATCGACCCGGCGAATTCGTTATACCCTTATGTATTTCCCCTTCGTCATCCCGACCGTCCGCCCAGGGAGTTCTGGGTAACGGCAGGCTACTATTGCATCGACACCTTCACCCCTTTGAGCCGCTACACCTACCAGGCGGCCCGCCGGGCCGTGAATTGCGCGCTCACAGGGGCGGACCAGCTGCTGCAAGGCGAACCGTTGGCCTATGCGCTGATACGGCCCCCCGGCCACCATGCCGAAAGCCGCGTCTTCGGGGGTTTTTGCTATTTCAACTCCGCAGCTGTGGCCGCCCAATACCTGTCCCGGTTCAGCAGGGTAGCCATGCTGGACCTGGATTATCACCACGGCAACGGCCAGCAGGAGATCTTCTATCGGCGCAAGGACGTCCTGACCGTTTCGATCCATGGTGATCCCTCGTTCGCCTATCCGTACTTCAGCGGTTTTCGCAACGAAAGGGGTGAGGGAGAAGGACTGGGATACAACCTCAACATCCCCTTGCCGGAAAATCTGAGCGGGGCCGAACACCGCATGGCGCTGAAAAAAGCCCTGAAGCGGCTGGCGGATTTCCGGCCCGAATTCCTGGTGATTCCCTTTGGAGCGGATACGGCCAAGGGCGATCCCACCGGCACCTGGAGCTTGAAAGCAGCCGACTTTCATGCCATGGGCATGATGATCGGGACTATCCGCCTGCCCAAATTAGTGGTTCAGGAAGGCGGCTATCGCACCCGGCAATTGGGAGTCAACGTGCTGGCTTTCCTGAAGGGGCTGCTGCAGGGACGCAACGGGATTTAGCACGAAACCCAAGGCCAAAAGTATTTTTTAATTTCCCCGAAAAATCACCTCAGCAAAAGGCTAAACAATTACAGCGGGAAAATGATGGATATCAGCCGGCTTGCTTTTTCGGCAGCAGGAAATACCCAAAGCCGACGGTGAAAAAGAAATAGACGAAAATAATGCCCCAGCCGAGCGCATTCATGCCGCCATTAAGCTGGATCAGCAACATGGCGACAAAGGCAATGGCGTCATAGACGAACAGGTTCAGGATGATGGCCCGGCGCAGCACCGATGCTTCACCGTTCCTGGCAAACCAGGCCAGCATCAGGTTGCCCATGAGCGCCGCCCCGTACTCCCTGGCAGTGATGGCCGCTCCCGGCCCGAACGAGCTGCCCAGCAAGGTCAGCAACGGCCCGGGGAAGAACAGCAGCAGCGGCCCGAAACCGAGACATACCACCGCCTTGATGATCATCAGTGTCTTGAATTTCATCTCACCCTCCTAATAAAAGCACAAATCTTTTATTTGTTCTGCTTAAAGCAGGCCAAACCCCATTTTTTTCTTTACCACAAAGGTTTTCCATATACAAGAGCGAGGGGGGACCGGCACGATGCCGGGTTCGGGAACAGGATTGGTCCGGAACGCCGGACCAGGCAAAACCGGGAACCGGCGGCGGTTCCCTTTAAGTGATCAACCTGCAATTCATTTCCAGAGGCAGGTCATTTCACCATTTCCAGAAGCACTTCAACCGCCTTTTCCAGCTGCTGGTCGCGGCCGGCGGCGATGATTAGCGGTTCGTTTTTCACGACAAAATCGGGGACGGTTTCCAGGTTTTCCAGCCAGCGTCCCTTGCCATCTTGGGCGCTGACCGGGACCATGCCCCACATGGTGGCGCCGTCCTGCAACCTTTCCCAGCCCGCGAAACTGCAGGTACCTGGAGTGGGCATGCCGATGGTCTTGCCGATGCCGAGCTCCTGGTAGCCGCAGGCGAAGCAATGACCGTCGCTGTAATTCGCTTCGTTGAACATGGCCACGGTGGGCTTGGTCCAGCGGAAGGAGGGCTCAAAGCCCAACGAGCGCTTTTCGGTGCGATAGTCGAGGAATTTGCTGCCGCTGAAGAACATGGCCAGATCGGCAACAAGGTCGCCGCCGCCGTTGAAGCGGGTATCGACAACCACACCCTTGCGGTCGTGGTATTTGCCCATCATCTGTTCGTAGACATCGCGGTAGGGACCGTCGCCCATGCCTGATATGTGCACATAGCCCAACTGCCCCTGGCTCAGCTTGTCGACCTCCTCCTCGTTCTTCCTGACCCAGCGCTTGTACAGAAGAGCATATTCATCGTTCAGCTCAATGGGTTTGAGCGAAACCTGCCACCTGGTTTTCGTCGTTGGATCAAAAACTTGCAGCAGCGTGAACCTGCCGGCCTTGCGGTTCAAGTAAGCGGCGCTGTCGCGGTCGGCGGTGACCGTCTCGCCGTCGATCTGCTCGATGATCATTCCGGCGCCGATTTTTATGCTTGCCTTGTCAAGCGGACCGCCGCGGATGATTTCGGCGATGCGAATTCCGTCAGCGCTGTGATTGTAATCCATGAATATGCCCAGCGAGGCGGTGTCGTCACCGTCGCTGCGGCGCGGATTGTATCTGGCACCGGAATGGGAACTGTTCAGCTCGCCCAGCATCTCCGAAAGCAGGTCGACGAATTCGTAGCCGCTGCCGATGCCGGGCAGATATTTCAGATACGCGTTTCGCAGCCCCTGCCAATCGGCGCCATGAAAACCCGGCGAGTAGAATCCGGTCCGGGTGCGCTGCCACACATGCTCGAACATGTATTTCATTTCCGCGGCCCGGTCCAGTCTCATTTCGCCCTTGAGTTCGACAGCCTGACGCTTGCCTTTGTCCAGGTCGATTTTGGCGATCTTGCCGTCGGCAAGCAGGAACAGGTTCTTCATCTCCTTATCCCATTGCAGCCGCCCCGAGTCGGCGTCGAGCTGCAGCACCATTTTTGCTTCTTTGCTGCGCAGCTTGCTGCTCCAAAGGTTGAGCCCCTTTTCGAAACTGGCCAGGTAGTACAGGGTTTCGCCATCTTTGGCAAGCAGCGCGTCGCCGATCGTGGCGGAGTGCAGGGTCAGCCGCGCCTTGCGGTCACGCAGGTTGTCCCAATCGAACACAAGCGCGACGTCTTTTTTTTCAGAGTCGGCCTGCTTGTCCTTTTTATCCTTCTTGCCCTTGTCCTGGGCATCCTCTTTTTTCTTTTTCTCCTTTGCTTCGATCGCCTGCAGCAGGGCGTAATCCTCCTTGCTCAGGTTGAAGCGCTCCCAGGCCTCGCGGCTGAAGAACATGGAATATACATCGGCCTGCCTGTCGCCGCTGTTGGCCAGGCTGCGCAGGCCGTCGCGGGTACTGAACCACAGCATCTGTTTACCCGCGTTCACCCATTTGGGCCGGTAATCGTTATGGCCGCTCTGAGTGAGGTTGATCATTTTGCTTTTGCCGTCGGCCGCGATCAGAACAACATCCCCCACCATAAGTAGCGGACAATACTCGACCAGGAGCCATTTGCTGTCCGGACTCCAGGAAAAATACTGGTCGCCGTCGGACATGTAGTAGAGCTCGTCCGGAGTGAGCAGGACGCGTGCTTGCTTGCTGGCCAGGTTGTAGACCGCGAGCGAGGCGCGATTCTGGATGAACGCGACTTCCTTGCCGTCCGGAGAATACTGCGGCTGGTAGTTGTTGTTGTCGTTGCTGAACAGGAGTTCTTCTTTGAGCACGGTGGCTGCGTAAAAGTAAGGCTCCTCCTGGCGTGTTTTTTTGGTTTGATAGATCTGCCATTTGCCCTGGCGCTCGCTGGCGTAGAGGATGGCTTCGCCATCAGGGGAGAAGCTGGCAAAACGCTCCTGTTCGGGAGTATCGGTAATGCGCTTGGTGACTCCGCCCTCGACCGCCGAGACAAAAACCTCGCCGCGGACCACATACACGACCTCCTTGCCGTTGGCCGACACATCCATTTCCCTGGCGTTGCCGCTGATGGCCAGGAACAGGTCGTTGTTGCGCTTGTCCTCGCTGCGGATGGCCACGGCAACCTTATGCGCTTCAGCACCCGGCGCCAGAGTATAGAGGTCGCCGTCGTAGCCGAAGCAAAGGGTGCCGTCACTGCTGCTGCTCAGGAAACGAACCGGGAACTTCTTGAAAGATGTCAGCTGGCGGTTCTGCCGGGGATTTTTCAGCTCGAGTTTATGAACGTTGAAGTTGCCGCTCTCTTCGCTCAGGTAGCAAATGCTTTGATCGTTATCGGCGAAAACCGGATTGCGGTCCTCGCCCTTGAAGACGGTGATCAGCCGTTGTTCGCCGCTGCGGCTGTCGTAAAGCCAAATGTCGCGGGTTATGGACGAGGTGTGGTGCTTGCGATATTCGTTTTCGCCCCCTTTCTTGTCGTGGTATACCATTAGCCGCCCGTCCCGGCTTACCTGGACGGCTTCGGCAGGGAAGGTCCATACCATGCCGACGCGGCCGCCCTGGGCTGGAACGCTATAGAGTTCAGGCTGCGATCCGCTCGGAAACTGGCGGTGGCTGGCCAGGTCCTGGCGCTGGGCGCCGAAGAGCACCGCCTGGTCATCGGCGCTGAATGAGTATGGATACTCGTTGCGCGAGTGGCATGTCAGGCGCCGGGGCTCTCCCCCTTCGGCACTGACGATGAATACATCGAAATTTCCATAGCGATCCGCAGCGAAGGCGATCGATTTGCCGTCGTGACTCCAGACGGGCATGTGGTCATAGGCTTCGTTGAAAGTGATTGCCTTGGCGCTGCCGCCGCTTGCCGCCACGGTGTAGAGATCGCCCTTGTAGGTAAAGGCGATGGTCTGCCCGTCGGGGGAAATGGCCGGATAGCGCAGCCAGGTGGGACCATCCTGGGCAATAACCGTGGTCAGGCCCAGGCACAGGAACAATGCCAGGATGAATAGTTGTTTCATAAATAGATATACGCAAAAACGGTTTTCTTTTGTTTCACGGGAATAATGATTTTTTTGGCTCATGTCAGGAATAGTAAGAAATATTCGCGAAAATTACAACTGCCGTTTGAGCATTCAAGGATGATATGCGAATTGGTCCACCCTGACAGCTCCGCCGCGCTGTTCTGTCATAAGCTGAGACTTGGCCCCCGGCCGCCGGCTCAGGGGGCGAAGGGAATCGAGAGTATATAGACCGTGATATAGAACAGGCTTACGGCAGCGAGATGTATCCAAAGCGGCATGATGCGGGAAACAAGGACGACGCCCCGGCGGGCAGCGATCACAGTAGCAAAGACGATTCCGCTTATGACCGGAAAGACGGTCAACAACAAAATCTCCCGCCGCTCGATCGGTCTGGCGGCCCCCCAGAGCAGGAGCAGCGTCCAGCCAGCCATAAGCGCGGCGCCGATGCCCCAAGCGATGCGATACTCAATGTTGTTGCGGGCTGAATCGCCGCCGAATAAGGCAGCGCCGATTCGCCGGGACAGCATGGGGATGACGGCAAGGCCGTCGGTGACGGCGCCCACCAGAAATGCGACTTGCAGCAACAAAGTGACGGTTTCTCTTGAAACATCTGGCATATACTCCTCCTATATGGTCTTTGGGTCGCCTGCAAGCGCTGGCATGGAACACAGAGAAGATATGTCGGCTGAACACTGCCTTGTTGCCACTTCGGACAATTCCATTCAGCGCTACTCTTTCAACTTTTGTCTTTCTTGAGTTTTGCTTCCATTTTCAACAATTCAATATACAGGATTTCCGATATCTTCTCAGGAAGTGTGCGGACCTTCTTCACTTTCAGTATCATTTTTTGGTCAAAAGAATGGCGTAAAACCGTTTCCCTGCTTTCCACATCCACAATTTCCATGTCCATGGCCAGCCGCGCATACCATTTTTTTTGGAAATAGTATTTTTCAATGGCGTTGATCTTTATGCTCATGGCCAAATCGGAGTCGCCGCCGGAACCGTAAACATTCACTTTTTTGAAAACCGGTCTTTTTCGCCAGAAATCGACCACGGCGTCCTCGATCAGATCATCGGGAGATTTGGCCCACAGCAAGAAACTGTAATACTTCACCTGAAAAGGGGATTCGCGGTAGACTATCCTTTGGTCCTGGTAGGTTTGGTTGATCTCGACATCCTCGATCAGCAAAACCTTGTCCAGTTTTACAGCACCGGGATTTTCCGGATTTTCAAGGTGCAGATCGAAATAATTGGGGCCGCCGCAGGCCCAGGCAATCAATAAAAAGGCAGCCAACGGCAAAACGCGGATTTTGCTTTTTGACATTCTGTCCTCCTTGCTGATGAACGAAAAAAAATTGCGACCTTTTGATCATATCAACGATCCCCTGCAAATTACATGGCGCAATCCATTCCCGGTCCCGATTTATTTATTCTCTCCGCTGACGGCCATCAAGGCCGCGGCCTGGCCCTCAAGATATCCCTGTTCAAAAAGCCGTTTGCAGCGGAAACCGGATTGGAAGGCGATTTCCAGCCAGCGCTGCTCCGCGCCTTCGACCATGATCATCCCGGTCCCTGATTCCAGCCCCTGTTCGAAATATTTCATGTAGGGCCCGACCTTCTCCGGCGCCAACAGCGAAACGATCTTTTCCCTCTCCAAGCCGGCTATATCCCGCGCCTGCTTGGCGGCGAAAACGCCCCAGATGGCTTGCTGGTGTTTTTGCCAGTCGTAGGCACGGGTAGGCGCCTGATTGTCCAGGGCATGCTCATGGTCTTTTTTTCCCAAGATGGTCTCAAGCCAGGCCATGACGGCCTGGGCCAACTCCTCCCGCGAGTTCTTGAAATAATGATTGTCCTGAAAGGCCACGATCTTCACGTTTTTGGCCTCTGCTTTCTCGAGGGCCCGGTATAACGGCAAGATGAATTGATCGATCGTGACCTGGCGATCGTTCCAACCGCCAATGAGCAGAATATCCTTTTGGGCCAGCTTCGGGGCGCATTTTCGCAAATCGAAGATCGGGGCCAGCTTGTCGGTGCCCGACGTGAACATTTCCTTCGGCAATTCTTCCGGTACGAATCGCACCGTACCCCCGGGAGCGGCCAGGGCGTCAAAATCGTCATCGATCATTTTTTTCAACTGCGGATTGCGGGCATACTCCCTGAAGAATTCACCGTGATCGTTTCCAGCGATGGAAAAAACGGCCGCTATTTCCTGATGGCCGGCGGCATAGCCCAGGGCCATGCCGCCGCCGAAGCAGAAGCCGCCCAAAATGATGCGCTCCGTGTCGATCTTGTACAGGGCGATATTCTCCGGCCGGCGCAGGAAGCCGAACGCGGCCCAGATATCCTTCTGGGCATGATCCATGCTCATCAGCCCCTGGCTCTTATGGGTGCCGCTGTAGTTGAAGGTCAGGGCATTGATTCCGGCCTCGGCAAGCTTGCTGCCCAGGCCAAGAATATCCGTCTCGTTGCCGGGAAAGCCATGTAGTGGGAGCACGGTGGGAAAAGGCCCCGTGCCATCGCAAACGTAGAACTTGCCCTTCAGGAGCACGCCGTTGTTGTCAATGGTGACATCCTTCGGCGTCGCTGCCTGGGCTTGCGCGGCGGCGAGCAACATTAAAAAAACACCAGTGGCCAGGAATAGCCTGAAATTTTTCCTCATTTTATTCCCCCCTTCTACTAAATGCTTAATAAAAGTATAAAGTTCATTTCCGATTTATTCAAGACATGATCCGAATCAAACAATGGAATAACTGAGGACAAAATCAGGATTCATTCCGCTTTCTTTTATTTTCTTCGCATCCTTCGCGAGTAATCGGCAAAGCGCTCGGCATAAACCCGGGCGTTGATGCCGTTCTTCTCCAGCCCCTTCAAGCGCTCGACGAACAGAAGCCCGGCTCTTTTCTTGGTGAGTTCCAGGTTTCCTTCATAGGAATAATCGACAAAATGCCCTTTCACGTCAGCGGACAGATCGGCATGCATATCGAGGATCCTGTCTTTTTTTCCAGCGGAAAAATCCGCGTCATTAACGGCGAAATAACGGAATTTTCTGTTATCGCCTGTATGGAAATAGAATGTCATGTTCCTGACATCGATCAAAATGCCCCACTTGTTCCAATCTTTGATCTTGATCTCATCCAGGATCTTCAGGGCCCGGTCCCTGGGTATGCCTGGCAGCGATCCCGTAAAATCCTTCATCATCTTTGTCGCCTTCACAAAACGCGGCACCCTTGAAAAATTAATTTCCAAAGGGATCATGCCGCCAAAACCCTTAAAGTATTTCAGCCGTTCCAGCTCCTGGGAGTAGCGGGCATTGCACAGCACCGGATAGGCGAGATCCCTGTGCACGACCGGCTCTCCTTCAAGAAACTCGATGACCGCGCAATCACCGTTTCGATCCGCGACAAAGTAATGCCAGGACCAGCCTTGCAGGTTGATTTGATCGGCGTTGCGGATCACTTCATCCAGGGTGGCGCAATTATCCAGCTGGTGCTGGATCCACAGTGCCATAAACAGGGTGGGAAGGGACGGATCGTATTTGTAGCGGCTCTCCATGAGGCTCATCTCGAAAACGGCCAGTCCCTTTTCATTCATGCCGCCGTCCGGAAAATC
>Ga0268280_1001410_pt1 | contig 16210 bp, 11 predicted proteins | sample saktaG_9_FD_190139 | JGI IMG/M metagenome (GOLD analysis project Ga0268280, IMG submission 190139) | Saline water microbial communities from Sakinaw Lake, British Columbia, Canada - sak_2011_5_24_40m | ecosystem: Environmental > Aquatic > Non-marine Saline and Alkaline > Saline ... | reverse complement strand
ACGCGACGTTCTTCCCCTTTGCCCGGTCCGTCGAGATCGGCGAAACCAAGCCCGAAGGGGCGACGCTCACGGCCCTGGCCAAAACCAGCCCGAATTCGTGGTCGGAGAGGCAGCTCGACCAGAAAGAGGTCAAGTTCACGCCGGACAAGGACAAGCAGGGGCCGATCACCCTCGCCGCCGTATCGAGCTTCAAGGCCAAGGCCGCCGAGCCCTCCCCCGCGCCCTCCGAAGCCACGCCCGATGCGGCCGAAAAGGAGGCCCGCATCGCCGTCGTCGGCGACTCCGACTTCGCCAAGAACCGCTACTACGGCGTGTCGGGCAACGGTAACTTCTTCCTCAACATCGCCAACTGGCTGACCGAGGAAGCCGACCTCATCGCCATCCAGCCCAAGACGCAGATGCCGCGGACGATCCAACTCACCCCGTCACAGGGGCGGCTGCTATTCCTCGTCAGCGTCGTCATTCTCCCCCTAGCCGTGCTTCTCCTCGGGCTTTCCGTCTGGCTTCGGAGGAGGTCGCTGTGAAATTCCGGAGGACCCTGCTCCTGTTCGCGGTTTTCGTTGTCCTTTTGGGCATCGTTGCGTTCTTCGAATCCAAGGGAGAAAAGAAAAGGACCTCCGAGGAAAAAGCGAGCACGCTCATCAGCATCAATTCCGCCGACGTCAGAAAAGCGAGCCTCGTCCGGGACGGCGTGACCCTGACCTTCGAGCGTGATGAGACGGGGCCGTGGCGGCTGACCTCGCCGCTCCAAGCGGCGGCCGATGACGCCGAAGTCACCAGCTTCGTCGGCTCACTCGCTCCCCTGCGCATCGAGCGCGTCGTCGAAAAGGAGGCCAAGGAGCTGGCCGCTTACGAGATCCCTAAAATAGAGATCTCCCTCTGGGTCAAGGGTGAGGACGCGCCCGTCCGGCTCCTCGTCGGCATGGAGAATCCCCTCGACAAGACCTTCTTCGCCAAGCGGGAGGACGACCCGCGGGTCGTCCTCCTGGCCTCGACGCTCAAGACAGCGCTCGACAAAAAGATCTTCGACTTCCGGCAGAAAGACGTCTTCAAGTTCAGCGTCGACGACGTCAAGACCGTCCGTGTCCGGGCGAAAACCGTCACCTGGCAGGCCCAGCGTGAAGAGGCCGGCTGGTTCCTAAAAAATCCCGTCGCCGCCCCGGCCGCCAAGGGCAAGGTCGACTCCCTCCTCGATTCCTTATCGGGGCTCCGGGCCAAGGCGTTCGTCGCCGAGGCTAAGAATGCCGAGGTCCTCAAGAAATTCGGCCTCGAGAAGCCCGAATACGAGGTCAGCCTGTCCCTCCCCGCGTCCAGCCAGGAGATCGTCTTCTCGCTGCACCAGGAGGGCGAGGCCTTCTATGCGACGACTTCCCTTTCGGCCAAGATCATCGCCTTCGAGGGTGCTCTCCTGGCCGATCTCGACCGCAAGGTCGACGCGATGAGGGAGACGACGGTCGCCGATTTCTATTCCTGGGAGGCGGACAAGGTCGTCCTCAAGAAGGGCGGCTTCGAGCTCTCCGCGGTCAAGGAAAAAGTGGGCGAGGAAGACAAGTGGCTCCTCGACCCGGCGGCCAAGGAAGAGGCCGACCGGACTAAGGTCGAGGAGTTTCTGCGCAAGATCGAAGGCCTTGAAGCCGCCTGCTTCATCGACAACCCCGGACCGCCGGCCGCTTATGGTCTTGTCGGCGGGACGGAGGTCCGGGTCCGGACGAAGGACGCCCAAGGCAAGGTCAAGGAGACGGTCCTTCTCATCGGAAAGGAAGACGCGGAGAAAAAGCAGGTCATCGTCAAGAACGCCCAGTTCGACTTTCTCTTCCTCGTCGACTCGGGCTTTCTTCAGGATATCCCCAAGGAAAAGAAGGACTGGAAGACCGAACCGCCCAAACCGGAAGAGGGCAAGACCGATAAAAAATAGATTCAGCGAGCGGCTTCTCGCCTGGTACCGGGTCCAGAGGCGAAAACTGCCGTGGCGACGGAGCCGGGATCCTTACAAGATCTGGGTCTCCGAGGTCATGCTCCAGCAGACGACCGTCCAGGCCGTCATCCCCTATTATGAACGCTGGCTAGGAGTCTTTCCGGATATACCAAGCCTGGCCAGGGCCCCCCTCCGGAAGGTCCTGAGAGAATGGCAGGGGCTCGGTTATTACCAAAGGGCCGGAAATCTCCATCGAGCCGCCAAGACGATCGTATGCGAACACAACGGAAAAGTGCCCGAAGACGCAAACGTGCTCCGGAGCCTGCCGGGTTTCGGGCCCTATACCACGGCAGCCGTGCTAAGTCTTGCCTACGGTAAGCCGTTGCCCGTCATCGACGCCAACGTCCGGCGGGTCCTCATGCGGGTCCTCGGACTCCGCTGGACGGCCGTAGCAAGGACCGACAAAACGATCCACGCCTTCCTCGAGAAGGTCATTTCCAAGGATTCGCCCGGAGAGTTCAACCAGGCCATGATGGAGCTCGGGGCGCTCGTCTGCCGGAGCCGGAACCCTCAATGCCTCGCCTGTCCGGTGCGGGAGTTCTGCCGGGCGGCGCGAGAAGGGACGCAGGAGATCATTCCCCGGCCTCGGAAACTGAGGCTCGAGAAGATCGAAGCGGCCATCGCGGTCATCGAGAAGGACGGCCGCATCCTCATCCAGAAGCGGCCCGCCGGGGGATTGCTGGCCGACCTCTGGGAATTCCCGGGAGGGAAGGTCGAGCCGGGAGAGAGCCTGACGGCCTCGCTGAGGCGCGAGATCCGCGAGGAACTCGGAGTCGAAGTTGAAGACGTCCGGCGCCTGACGAGCGTCCGCCACGCCTACACCCGTTTCCAGGTCACGCTCCACGCCTACGCGTGCAGGATCCGCGATCAGGACTTCAGGCCGGGGCCCCGGCGCCGCTGGGTCACCCTGACATCCATCCGGAAATATCCCCTGCCCTCGGGGAGCGTAAAGATCGTCGATTTCCTGGCCCGCCGGAAAAACGCATAGGGCCGGGCGGTCACAGGGTGATATCCATCGCCAAATCGCCTTGCGACAACGGCCGAGAATCGGGAGACGGACCTTTTTTTAGAGCAAGCCTATTTCCCGGTGCTTCGCTGCCACCGCTTCGGCCAACTGATCGACGGCTTCCATGTCGGACGGCTTGGGCAAACCCTTGCAGATGACCGGAGGCAGCAGCTCGACCTTGAGGTTGGGCATGGAGGCCTTGACGACGTCGGCCATTTTCCCGGCCCAACCATAGGAGCCGACGATCGAGGCGAACCGGACCTTCGGCCGAAGGGCATTGGCCAGGACGACGGCGTAGAGGGCCATCGGGTGGGGCCCGACGTGGACCGTCGGACTGGCCACGATGAGCGTCGCCGCGTCGACGAGGCTCATAGCCAGCTGGCCGATGTCGGCCGTGGCCAAGTTAAAAGGAAAGACGGTGATGCCCCGCTCGGACAGAGCTCCGATGAGACGCTCGACCAGAAGGGCGGTCGAACCGTGCATCGTGACCCAGGGAATGACGACGGTGTTATGGGGCGTGTCATCGGTCCAATCCCTGTAGGCCCGGATGATGGACCCGGGATCGCGGTGGACCGGGCCATGGCTCGGAGCGATCATCCGGATATCGAGGTCACGGATCTTCTCCAGGTTCTTTTGGACGATCTTGCGGAATGGCATCATGATCTCGGCGTAATACCGTTTCGCTTCGGCCAGGATGCTATCGGCACCGTCGACGAAAAGGTCGGTCGAGGCGATGTGGGCGCCGAACCAGTCACAGCTAAAAAGGACCTTGTCCTCCTCGAGGTAGGTCGACATCGTTTCCGGCCAGTGGACCCATGGCGTGGCGATGAAGCGCAGGGTCTTTCCTCCCAGATCGAGCCTTTCCCCGTCGGCCACCGTCCGGATCCGGGCGGGATCGAGCCCGAGGTGGCCGATGAGCATGGGTTTGGCCAGCTCAGACGACAGGAGTTGGACTCCGGGATAGCGCTCGAGAACCCAGGGAATGGACCCCGAATGGTCCTGTTCGGTATGGTTGGAGATGAGATAATCGACCCGGGTGACATCTTTCATGCGGGCCTGGAGCACATGGAGCATCGCCGGCTCGACCGTATCGATAAGGGCGGTCTTGTCCCGGCCCCGGACAAGATAGGCGTTATAGCTCGTCCCGTCGGGAAGCGGGATGAGGGCGTCGAAAAGTCTCCTGTCGAAATCCTGGGCCCCCACGGCCAGGACGCCGGGCACGATCTCTCTGGGTTTCATGAGCACAATTCTCCTCGTAGATAACGACTAATTCCTACTTATTTTATAGTATTTGGCCAGAAAAATAAAGCGCTCACACGCCCGGATATTTCCGCTTGGCGAAGTAGATGATCTCCGGGTGCTTCTTGTATCCCAGCTTCTCGAAGACGGCCATGGAGACGGCGTTGTCGTCCTCGATGAGGCAGGCCAGGATGTCCATCCCCAGGGATTCGAGCCAGCCTTCGGCCGCGCGGACAAGAAGGGCGCCTATCCCCCGTTTCCGCAGCGCCGCGTCCACGGCCAGCCGGTTGATCCAACCCTTACGGCCGTCGTGGGTCGCGAGCACGGTACCGATGACCCGCCCCCCCTCCCCTTCCTCGGCCACGAGAAAGAGGACGTTGGGCATCTCGATCTGCCGGGCGATTTGCTCGCGGCTGTCCCGGCCCTGCGGTTTCAGCGGCAGGCCGCCCTCGGCCCAGAGTTCCATGACCCTGTCATAATCCTCGATGCGGAAATCCCTTTTCCGGACCTCGTCCGGGCCTAGTCTTTTTGCCATCGCATCTCCCATTCTCGACTCCCGAATCTTCCATGACCAAAGATTCATTTTAGCACGGGGCGATCTCACAGGAAAGGCCGGACCGAAGCTCTACGGACTCGAGCCCGCGCCATCCCGTAAAAGGGATGGAATAGGCCCGGAAAAGCGGGAACAGAGTCCGTCCGTTTTCGGACAAGGATATCCCGAAAACGGACGGCCCGGCAAGACCTGGCTCCGGCCATAGGGATCGGCTTTTCCCATTTTTCACAGGCGGACCGCTCTTGCCGACGACTGATCAGGCTGAAAATGCCGGATGTCGGGAATCTTGATCGTCAACGATATTCCTTAAATATTAAGGCATGAATCTTGCATAGATCCGGGTGGGAGCATGTCATGGATAGAATATTGACGCGCGCGGAAGAGTTCTTGATCCTGGCCGTCCTCAAGCTCGGAGACAACGCTTATCCCGTTTCTATTTTCGACGAGATCGGGAAAGCCACGGGGGCATCCTGGACGCTCGGGGCGATCTATTTTCCCCTGCAAAGACTTGAAGAAAAAGGCTTGCTGACGTCAATCTTGGGAGATCCGACTTCCGAGCGAGGCGGGAAAAGCCGGCGATACTACCGGATCACCGGATCGGGGATCGAAGCTTTATCCGCCGCCCGCCAAGCCCAGGACATCATGTGGCAAGGTGTCGCATGGGCGCGAACAAAATAGGCGTTTCCCTTCCGGACGGGCCGGGCCGGCCGCCGCGCCTGGGTCGTTGGATCCTCTCTCGGATCCTTCCCGTTCCCTTGAAACCCACCGCCTCCGGAGACTTTGAAGAGTTGTATCGGAGGATCCTGGCCAAGGACGGGGCCGGGAAGGCGGTAGCGTGGTATTGGCGGCAGGTCCTGAAATCGACCCCGCATTTCGTTTTCACGGAAATCCATTGGAGGATCACGATGATCAGGAACTATCTAAAGCTGACGTTACGCAATATGAGGCGCCGCCCGGGATTCACGGTCGTCAACATCGGCGGGCTGTCCGTCGGTCTGGCCTGCTGCATCCTGGCCTTTTTTTTCATCCGCGATGAATATTCCTTCGACCGCTTCCATACTCATATCGATCGTATCTACGAGGTCAAGTCCAAGATCTGGCGAGACGAGGGTTCTCTGATCTCCTTGGAGACACAGGGACCGGTGGGCCCGACGCTCGCCGCGGATTATCCGGAGGTCGAGGCGGCGACCCGGCTGGCCAAGATCGATGTCGTCGTCCAGGCAGGAGAAAAGGTCTTTCTGCAAGCCGGATTGGGGGCAGACCCCTCTTTCTTTAACGTTTTCAGCTTTCCCTTGACGCGGGGCGACGCGGCTTCCGCGCTGGGCACACCCAATTCCGTCGTTCTCAGTAAAAAGACGGCGCAGCTGTGTTTTGGGTCCTCCGATCCCATGGGCCAGACGATTTCCATCAAGATCGGAAACGACACCGCTCCTTATAAGGTCGCGGGCATCGCCGAAGAGATCCCGGCCAACTCGAGCCTGACCTTTGATGTTCTTCTTCCCATTCTTCGGGTCAAGGGGCCGATGATCGACCAATGGAAGGCCGAATCCGGCGATTCGGCCTTGGACGCGGCCTGTTTCATACGGCTCAGAGAAGGGGTGGACGCGGAAAGCCTGGCGGCTAAATTCCCGGATACGCTTGACAAGCATCTCGGGATGGGCGGCTACAAGGGCAGTCATTATCTCTTCCCGTTCGCCGAATATCATCGGGGCGTCCGGGACTATTCGTATTCCGTTATTCTGAAGCCGCGCAGCTCTCCCGTCTACTCCTACCTGCTGACGTCCATCGCGCTCCTCGTCCTCCTCATCGCCGGGTTCAATTTCATGAACCTGAGCGTCGGGGCGGCGGCGGCCGAGCGTATTAAGGAAATAGGCATGCGCAAAGTTCTGGGCGCGGAGCAAAAAAACTTGTTCCATCAATTCCGCCTCGAGGGAATCGTGATGAGCCTGGCCGCCCTGGCGGGAGGAGTGGGCATCGCCTCGGCCGTTCTGCCCGTCTTCAACCGCTTCGCCGGCAAGAGTCTCCGCCTCGATCTTATTGGGCCCGGATGGCCCTTGTTCGCCCTTGTTTTTCTTGCCGTTTTCCTGGGCGCGGCGGCCGGCAGCTATCCCGGCTGGTTTCTCTCTCGCCTGCGGCCAACGGACCTTTTCCGGGGCAATTTCCTCCTCGGCCGGCGGAGAGGTTTCAGCCGCGTTCTCCTGCTGTTCCAGTTCGGCATTTCCATCTTCCTCATCATCACCACCGGATTCGTCTACCGGCAGCACCGTTATCTTCTCCAGGCCAACTTGGGGTATAACACCGAGCAGATCGTCGTCCTCGACCTGCGGCAGCTCACGCCCGAATTCCAAATCGCCGCCCGTTTCCTGCCGGTCCTGAAATCCCGTTTGTTGGGGCATCCGGAGGTCAAATCCATGAGCGCCGCCGACAGTGGAATGGCCCAATGGTCGGCCCGGTTCGTGAAAGGCGTCGCGTCCCAGAAAGTGGAAATCGTTCGGTTAAATCAGGTCGACCCCGATTTCCTGGACACCCTCGGCCTTCGGCTGACCGAAGGCCGCTGGTTTTCCGCCGAATTTCCCTCGGATGAAACCGACGCCGTTGTTGTCAACGAAGCATTCGCACGGACCTTCACCCCGTCTCAGCCGGTCGGCAAGGGCCTGTCCGAGTTATTCAAATATAAAGCCTCCGCCAAGATCATCGGAGTCGTCCGGGACTTTCACTACGAATCTCTGCGACAGACGATCCAGCCGGCCATGATAAGCCTGGGGGCGAACGACGTCCGGTGGGCCTACATCCGCTTGGATGGGAAGAATCTCCATCAAGCGCTGGACATGATCGAGAAGGAATTCAAGGCCGTCGCCCCGGGGCATCCCTTCCTTTTCTCATTCCTCGACGAGGATGTGGCCCGCCAGTATGAGAAGGAGGCGCGCTGGAGCCTCATGATCAGCATTGTCTCCCTCTTTGCCGTCCTCATCGCCTGTTCGGGAGTTTTCGCCCTGGCCTTCCAGAGCTCCGTCCGCAAGACAAAGGAGATCGGCATCCGCAAGGTGTTGGGCGCTTCGACTCCTCAGATCATCGGGTTGTTGGGCAGTGAATTCGTTCGGATGGCCGCGGCGGCCAGCCTTCTCGCCTGGCCGGCCGCCTTCTTTGCCGCGCATAGGATCCTGGCGGGATATCCCTACAGGATCGCCCTCGGCCCGTGGATGTTCGTGGCCGGCGGTGCAGCCGTGGCCGTTTTGACCCTGGCCACGGTCAGTCTTCAAGCCGTCCGGGCGGCAAGGATGAATACCGTCGACAACCTCCGACACGAATGACCATAGGGATTCCGCCACGGCTGATGCCGCGGAAAGGGGCCGGCCCGCCGCCGTCAGCGGACGAACACGACGAAGGCAGCGAGGACCACGGCCGCCGCAAAGATTCCCGCCAGGAGGGCAGCCAGCCATGACCGTTTCCGGAGGATCCGGGCGGCGAGGATAAAATTGCGGAGGACCAGCGCCGCCGCGGCTGCGTATACGGCAAGGTAGGCCGTCTGCCAGGGCCCAGGTCTGGACAGGATGCCCACCCACTCACCCTGGCCCATGCCCAAGGCCAGGAACGCGGCCTCGACGGCCGAAGGAACCCAGGCCAGCACAAGCGGCCAGCCCAGGGCGAGGCCGGCGAGTGCCGCGGTCGCGCCGAAACCCGGCCCTCCGCTCTCGCGGCGTCCCAGGAGTCTCATGCTCCCCGCGGAGACGAGCCAGGCCGCCAAGATCCCGGGCAGGATGAAGATCATCTGCCAGAAATAGTAGTTGTCGGGGGCGATGCCCGCGCAGACCGGAGCCGTCGGCACGGCCCCGGTGAAGCCCAGGATGGCCGCGGCGGCGATGTAGAGCACGCCCACGCCGCCGAGGCGCGGGAGGACGCGGCGGGCCGGATGCCGGGCTTTGATGAGCTCCTGCATGGCCTGCCCGGGCTTGAAGAGCGCGTTCGCCATGTCGTCCTCCCTCAGCCCACGAACAGGTGCTTGCTCGAAAAAGTGGGGTCGGTGGTCAGGTTCGTCCCGAACCGCCGTAGACCGGCCTCGTCCCCCGGCGTCGGGATGTGCGTGATGTGGACTTCGCACCCCTGCAGTTCTTTCATTTTTTCCAGGGCCAACTGGGCCATGGGGTTGGTGGCGGCGTTGATGCTCAGGCAGATCAGGACTTCGGACAGGTCGAGGCTGACCGACTTGGCCCCGAAGACGTTCTTCTTGAGGGCGGCCACGGACTCGATGATCGAGGGCGAGAGGAGATGGATCCTGTCCGGGATCTCGGCCAGCTTCTTGACCGCGTTGAGGACCAGGGCGGACGAGGCGTGCATGAGGGGCGAATTCTTGCCCGTGACGATGGACCCGTCCCGGAGCTCCATGGCCGCGCCGACAAAAATCCCCTTGTGCCCCTTGCCCGCCGCTTCGGCCTCCGCGGCCGCCCGGCGGGCCGGTTCGACGACGCTCCGGTCTTCGAGCTTGACCCCGAGCTCCTTCATCAGGAGCTCGGCCCGTTGGACCGTCTCCTTTTCGACGAAGCCCAGCGTGTACTCGCAGGAGTAACGGAAATAACGCCGGATGAGCTCTTGCTTGGCCGCGTCGCGGACGACACCGTCGTCCTTGATGCCGAAGCCCGCGGAGTTGCAGCCCATGTCCGTGGGGGACTTATAGAAGGATGGGCCGCCGGTGATCTTCTCGATGATCCGCCTCAAGACCGGGAAGACCTCGACATCGCGGTTGTAGTTGACCGCGACCTTGCCGTAGGCCTCGAGATGGAAGGGGTCGACGAGGTTGAAGTCTCCGAGGTCGGCCGTGGCCGCCTCGTAGGCGACGTTGACCGGATGCTTGAGGGGCAGGTTCCAGATGGGAAAGGTCTCGAACTTGGCGTAACCCGAGGCCAAGCCCCTCCGGTATTCGTGGTAGATCTGGGACAGGCAGGTGGCCAGCTTGCCGCTGCCCGGCCCCGGGCCGGTGACGATGACGAGAGGATGCTCGGTCTCGATGTAATCATTGGCCCCATAGCCCTCGTCGCTGACGATGACGTCGACGTCCGTGGGATAGCCCTTGGTGAAACGGTGGGTGTACACGCGGATGCCCTGCCGCTCGAGTTTGTTCTTGAAGACGCGGGCGGAGGGCTGGTTGTCGAACCGGGTGATGACCACGGCCCGGATCTGGATGCCCCACTCCCTGAGGTCATCGATGAGCTTCATGGCGTCGACGTCGTACGTGTGGCCGAAATCGGCCCGCATCTTCTTCCGTTCGATGTCCCCCGCATAGATGCAGAGCAGGAAGTCCGCCTGGCTGCGGAGCTCCCGGAGGAGTTTCATCTTGACGTTCGGGTCATAGCCGGGCAGGACCCGGGCGGCGTGATAGTCGAAGAACAGCTTGCCGCCGAATTCGAGGTAGAGCTTGTTGGGAAAGCGGACCATCCGGTCAAGGATGGCCTTTTTCTGTTCCTGGAGGTAGTAGTCGTTGTCGAAGCCCGTCGCGTGGTTCATCTTATGTTCCAGCCCTTCCGTATTGGGATCTAGCGCTTGGTGCCCTTCAGCACCTTGAAATCGTCGAAAAGCCCATAATCGACGGAGCTGTATTCCGAGCCGGGAGGCAATCCCCCCTTGGCCCCTTGCTGGAAGGCCCCGGGCCAGGCTCGGCCGAGGGGCGGGTTGTTATGGAAAGGTCCGAGCATATTCCTGAGGGTGCCGTAGACGACGACGGAAACCTCGTTGGGACCGGGGGCGAGGGCGTCCGTCAGGTCCACTTCGTAGGGAGCGAAAGCGGCCGTGCCGACGCGCTTGTCGCCGACGAAGACCTCAGCCGTGGCCCCGAGCCAGGAACCGAGCCGGAGCCGGAAGGTGGACCGGGGCTCGTCCCGGGAAACGTCATACGTTTTCCGGTAGCGGACCGCCACCCCGTAAAAGGGCCAGCCTTGGGCCTTCCAGGAGCCGGGCTCAAGGGGCGCCGGCGGGCGGAGCTCGAAGCCGCGGGCGGCGGCGGCGAGGCGGAAATCCCCGAGGAGGGTGACCGGTTCGAGCTCGGAGTGGATAGTGAACGGCCTGACCTTGACCGTGATCTTGTTCCTGCCGGAGACGATGTGGGGGCCGACGGGAAAAACACCGAAAGCCCTGTCGAGCCACCATTCTCCCGGCAAGGCCTTGACCTCCTTATCGTTGATGAAGACGCGGAAGAGTCCGGGGCGTTCCACGACGGCATTCAGGTCCGCGAAGTCCCGGGCATCCCCCTTGACCGCGCGGAACCAGAAAACCGCCTCGAAGCCGGAATTCGCCGGGAACTTGTCAAGATCGACGATGTTCGTCTCGTACTGGACGGCGCTGTCCCAGGGGTTCCGCTTGAGGCCGTGGGCCTCGAACGTTTTTCTCTGGGCGTCATAAAAATACAGGTCCTTGTCGGTCCGGCCGCCGAGGACGAGGTCGCAGTAGTCCAAAGTCAGGACGTTCGGGGACAGGGCTTCGACAGCGAGATCTCCCTCGGGAGCGAGTTCCTGCCAGATGACGTCCGGAGGAGCGGCGACCGGCTTCGTCCGCTCATCCCTGATGCAGAGCAGAAGGCTCCCGCCCGGCGGGAGCGAGAAGGCGACGTCCATTTTGCCGCCTTGACGAACGAATGGATAAGGCCTGACCTTGCCCGTGAACGGGTCCCATTCTTCGGCCGTCCCGCCCGCCAGGGTCATCGTTCCCGAAGCCTTTTCCGCGCCGTCGGCGTTGGCCAGGAACAGAAACTGACCGCCATCGAACTCCCGCCGCTGGTGGAAGAGACGCGTCGCCGCCGGGCCTCCGAAGACGATGACCGGCGGGCTCATCATCCGGACCTTGTCCAAGCCTCCGTCCGGCCCGGAGTTGATCCAACGATCGCCGAAGGAATCCTGCAGGAGTCGCAGATCCTCGGTGACGATGCCGTTGATGAAGTCGGGCGGCGCGACCCAAGAGACGATCTTGCCGTCGCGGATGAGGTAGTCGCGGACAAGGGCCACGGTCGAGTCCTCGAGGTTGCGCAGCCCCGGCGGAAAAACGACCAGGTTGTAGGAGCGTGAGCCGATGTTGAGTTTGGCGTGGCTGACCGAGGCGAACTCCTGGAGGGTTTTTTCGCTGACGAGGTCATACTCGACCTGTGCGGCCTCGAGGATGTGGACGAAGGCCTGGAAATCGGCGCCGACCGTCCGGAAGTCCTCCGACTCCGCGGCCGGAGAGTAATACATCCAGGCGGTCGTCGTCGGTTCGACGACGAGGATCCTATTGACCTGCCGGCCCAGGCTCATGACGACCGAAAGCCGCCCGAAATAGTCGGCCAGGGTGTTGTAGCACGGCCACCAGGGTTCGTGGTCGGAGAACGACAGCGGGTGGTCGCGTTTGCGAGCGCCCTTGATCGTGGCGTAGGACAGGTGCTGATTGAGGAAGTTCACGCCCAAGGCGTACTCCCAATCGCCGATCCGCTTCTGGTCGGCGAAGGTCAGGTCCCAGCCGCTGGCTCCGTACGTCTCCGATAGCGTCCTCGACCGTCCCATTTGATTGGCGACGCTCCGGATCTCGCGGACCGAACGCGCATTGCCGAACTGGGCGTGCGGACCGGTTTCCCAGTCGTTCATCAACATATCGATCCCGGGCATGTGGGCATAGGCGCCCATGGCCAGGTTGTCCGGGGAGACACGGGGCGCCGGCCATTCGTGCTCCCAATAGTGCCCGGTGAAGATGAGGTTGTTGTCCGTGGCGTAGGTGTAATAGGGCTTAGCCCAGTTCTCGATGAACAGGTCGAGAAGTGTCGAATAATAATCGTGACGGACGCGGCGCCAGTTGCCGACCTCTTCGAAAAGGGAAACGAGGTTCGGCCGGAGGTCGTAGTTCCAGCGCGTCTGGAACGTTTGGAAGAGGGCCGGCGTGTAGTTCACGGCTTCCCGGCCGCCGGCAGGGGAAATCTCCGCTTCATCCTGAAAGACCCCGGGCACGGTCAGACCGAACTCCTTGCCGATGGACCGTTTGTAACCGTTGAGCGTCAGGTCGAGGAATTTTTCGGTGACGTCCTTTCGCATGATGTCCACATAGGTGAATCCGCCGTGCCAGGGCGAAGGATCGGCGCGGACGACATCGAAGACGTAATAGGCCGCGGCGTCCTCTCTCCCGGTTTGGACCTTGCCCGTCACGTCCTCGAAGCCGGTCAAGGTCCTGCGAAGGACGATGAGGGGCCCGTCGGCGGACGGCCGGGGCGGGCCCGCGAAGCGTCTCATTCGGAGCCCCGAGCGGGCGGCGTCGGGCATCTCCGCGGGCACGTGACCCCCGGCGAACCCGGACGGATAGGAATTCTCGTCGTAGAGCCAGATCCTGAGGCCGAGGACCTTGCCCGTCTCTACCGCGTAGGCGCAGAGCGAGAACCATTCGTCCGTGAGGTACGGCGTGATCAGGCCGGGCCGGGGATGAATGAAAGCGCCGCCGATGCCGCGCGCCTTGAATTCCTCGAGCTGGCGCTTGATCTCGTCGCGGGTCATCAGGTCGTTCCAGACCCAGAGAGGAGCGCTCCGGTATTCGGCCGGCGGGTCGGCGAACAGCCGGAGGATCCCGTCGTAGGACTCGGACACGGGCTTCTTGGCGCAAGCGGACCCGGCGACCGCGAGGGCAAGGGCTAACGCGAGAACGGTCAAGGCCGGATTTCGACGGTACATTTTCATGGAATGTCCCCCTCGCGCTCCTGCGGGAATGCGGCGTCGGGCCGGAATGGGCTTAGGAATAAAAACATACGGCCCCAAATTTAAGGGAACGGGGCCGCAAAGTCAATCCCCGGACTTCCGGGTCCTGCCGGTTTCTCCAGAACAGCCAAGGCCGGGGCCCCTTTCGCCGCCGGCCAACGCGTCAGGCTGAGCGTCGGCCGTGATGAACCTCAAAAAGGAAGCTCGCCGGATGAGGATGTCAATGGCGGAGAGGGCGGGATTCGAACCCGCGGCCCCGGTTTGAGCCAGGGCAAACGCTTAGCAGGCGTTCCTGATCGACCACTCCAGCACCTCTCCGCGGCCGGGGAACGGGGCTTATTCTAGCACGGGAGGCGCGACAAATCCAACCGGAGCTTCGGCCCGTCAGCACGGGCCCCACTTGTGGCGGGGGTGCCGTTTCTCGTACTCTCCGGCAGTCGTCTTCGTGATGCGGTGCCACGGCTCGCCCCTCTTGGCCCCGACGATCCCGGCCAGGGCGCAACGGCATAGCGTCGGGTCGACCTTGGTCCTCAGCTTGTGGAAGACGTCGTAGGGATCGCGCTTGAGGAAGTCCTCTTTGGTCCGGATGCCGATCTGTTCGAGCTTGGCGGCCGTGGTCTTTCCGATGTTCGGCAGGTCGGTGAGTTTGCCGGAAGCCTGTCCTGAAGTTTTCACGCCGGACCTCCTCGCCGCGGGAGTTAGAGTGGCGGAGGGAGAGGGATTCGAACCCCCGTTCCGGAGACCGGAAAGCGGTTTTCAAGACCGCCGCCTTCAACCACTCGGCCATCCCTCCGTCTTATCGTTATTTCAGAGCTGAGATGCGTTCGATTCCGTCCATGTAGGGCCGGAGAACCTCGGGCACGACGACCGATCCGTCGGCCTGCTGGAAATTTTCCAAGATGGCGCTGACCGTCCGGCCGACGGCAAGGCCCGAGCCGTTCAGGGTGTGGACGAACTCGGGCTTTGCCCTGGGCTCGCGCCGGAAGCGGATACCCGCCCGCCGGGCCTGGAAGTCGATGCAATTCGAACAGGAGGAGATCTCCATGAACCCATCGCGGCTGGGCATCCAAACCTCGAGGTCGTAGGTCTTGGCGCTGGCGAAACCCATGTCACCGGTCGAGAGCAGGACGATGCGGTGATGGAGCCCCAGACGCTTCAGGACCTCCTCCGCCGAGGCCGTCATGTATTCGAGCTCGTCGAAAGAACTTTCGGGCCGACTGAAGATCATCATCTCGACCTTGTTGAACTGGTGCTGGCGGATGAGTCCGCGGACGTCTTTTCCGTACGACCCGGCCTCGCTCCGGAAACAGGGCGTGTAGGCGACGAAGCGCGTCGGAAGGGCGGCCCCGTCTAGGATCTCGTTGCGGTAGATATTCGTCAGCGGCACCTCGGCCGTAGGGATGAGGTACCAGTCGAAGCCCTCGAGCTTGAACAGGTCCTCCTTGAACTTGGGCAAGTTCCCGGTACCGGTCAGGCTCTCGGCGTTGACAATGAACGGCGGCAGAACCTCCATGAAGCCGCGCTCCCGCGTGTGCATGTCGAGCATGAAACCGATCAAGGCCCGCTCGAGACGCGCGCCGGCGCCGAAGTAGAGCGCGAACCGCGACCCCGTGATCTTGGCCGCCCGCTCGAAATCGAGGATGCCGAGTTTCTCCCCGACCTCCCAGTGGGCCTGCGTCTTGAAGCCGAATTCCGGCCGGCAGCCGAAGCGCCGGACCTCTTTATTGTCCTCGGAGCCCCGGCCGACGGGGACGGACTCGTGGGGGATGTTGGGGATGTTGAGCAAGGTCGTCTTGATCTCATCCTCGAAAGTCTTGAGTTTTTCCTCGAGCCCGGCGATCTCGTCCCCGACCCCCCGCATCGCCGCGATCAGGGACGAGGCGTCCTTCCCGTCCTTTTTAAGCCGGGAAATCTCTTCGGACACCCTATTTTTTTCCGCCCTGAGATCCTCGACTTTCTTGAGGACGTCCTTTTTCTCGCGGGAGACGCGGACGAATTCCTCGAGGCTTATCCGCGGCCCCCTCGCTGCAAGCCTATTTTGAACCGACTCAAGGTTTTCCAAAACGAATTTCGCGTCGAGCATGGCCCGATTATAGCATGGAAGACCGGAATTTGCCGATAGTCGGGTGGAATTCCGGGACATGAACGAAATCTCTGGATTTCGTGTCGTGTCCCAGGGAATTCCCAAACCCTCCGGAGAATGAAATTGCGACGTTTTGACAAGACGGACGGATTATTCAAGAATAGGGTGCGATGGACGGCTATATTCAGGTCTACACGGGCGACGGCAAGGGCAAGACGACCGCCGCCCTGGGCTTGGCCCTCCGGGCCGCCGGGCACGGGATGAGGACCTACTTCGGCCAGTTCCTCAAAGGCCAGCACTACGGGGAACTCGACGCTGCGAAGAAGCTCTCCCCCTTGATCCGGATCGAACGTTTCGGACGGAAGGGCTTTCTCCACATCACGGAGGGGCCGGACGACGAGGACATCCGCCGGGCCCGGGAGGGCCTGCGAAAATGCCGGGAGGCCATGCTCTCCGGCCTTTTTCACGTCGTCGTCCTCGACGAGGTCAACACGGCCGTCCTCCTCAAGGTCCTGACGGCCCAAGACGTTCTCGATTTCCTGGCCGAAAAACCCGCGGGCGTAGAACTCGTCCTGACCGGGAGGGGCGCTCCCCAGGCCGTCATCGACAGGGCCGACCTCGTCACCGAGATGAAGAACGTCAAGCACTATTACGACCGGGG
>Ga0268280_1001409_pt1 | contig 16213 bp, 14 predicted proteins | sample saktaG_9_FD_190139 | JGI IMG/M metagenome (GOLD analysis project Ga0268280, IMG submission 190139) | Saline water microbial communities from Sakinaw Lake, British Columbia, Canada - sak_2011_5_24_40m | ecosystem: Environmental > Aquatic > Non-marine Saline and Alkaline > Saline ... | reverse complement strand
GGCGACACGCAGGGCGTTGATCAGCCCGGCCAGGGTCACCGACCCCGTGCCCTGGGCGTCGTCGTGCCAGACCGGAATGTTGCACTGCTCACGCAGCGTGTCGAGCACTTTATAACAATTGGGCTGGGAGATGTCTTCGAGGTTGATCGCCCCGAAACTGGGTTCGGCCATCTTGACAAAATCGATGATCTTGTCGGGATCATGCTTGCCCTTGTCGTTGTAGCTGTTGACGCACAGGGCCACGCCGTCGACACCGCCGAGATATTTCATTAAAAAGGCCTTGCCTTCCATGACGCCCAGGCCGCCCGAAGGGGTGCAGTCGCCGTCGCCCAGCACACGGGTGGAATCGGAAACCACGGCCACCAGGTTGCCGCGGTTGGACAGGTCGAACGATGTATCATTGTTATCGCGGATGGTGGTCGAAACCTTGGAGACGCCGGGAGTGTACCAGACGTTGAACCAGTTGAAGCCGTACACTCCGGCCTTGGGCATGGTGGCGATTTTGCCGCCGTAAAATTTGTGGCAGGTGTAGGCCAACTCTTTTAAAAATACGGTCTTGGCCTTGGCCAGCTGTTCCTGAGTGAAATTGTCCGGAAACAGTTCGTTCAGGTTGGCTAATCCCAGATCGGGTTTCTTCATCATAGACCTCCTTAATGTTGTTAACAAATAAACTATTCGTTTGCTTTAAAATCAACTTTAAAGATTTTGTTTTCAATAGTCAAGAATTAAATATTTTTTGTTGCATCCCGGTCCTGCAATCATTATCCGCGCCAACGCACGAAACCGTCACGGGCCAGCATGGCGAAAAACCGGGCCAGGCGCGGCTCGGCCGGTTCGATCTTGGCCGCGAACGCCTGCTTCAGAATGACGCTGATCTGCAGAATGGTGCGTTGGCCGTCGGTTTCGAGCCAGGCGGCTGAACCCAGATCATCGAGATGGATGTGAAAATCCTGATTGCGGCCCAGCCAGCCGATGATCTTTTTCAAGAGTTTGTTTTTGGTTTTTTCCTTGATTAAAAAAACCTTGCCTTTTACATCCCGGTCCCATTGACAGTTCTGCAGCGGCACATATTCAAGGATATTGTCTTTATTTTTCATTGTAAAATGTAAGGACGATCCGTCCGCCAAGCGCAGTGCCGGCGGATCGCCCCTACCCTATTTTTTCTTAACCGTAAACCGTACGCCGTATACCGTACACCGTTTTATTACATCACCGCCGGCGCCGAGGGTTCGTCGGGATCACCGGCATTGGCCAGGGGCAGCTTGACCAGCAGGTAGCCCAGGGCCAGGAATATCGCCACGCTGATCAGGTACGTAGGCTGGCTGATATTGAAAAATTTCTCGGCCAGGTTGGGAACGCGACCGTCGTTGAAAAAGGCGATGGCGGCAAATACCAGGCCTATCAGCGCTTCGCCGGCGATCAGCCCCGAAGCCAGCAGCACGCCCCGGTTGTCTATTCGCGATTTCTGGTTGTCGTTGTACTTGCGGCGGGCGATCAGAGAGTCGACCACCCAGCGGATGATGCCGCCCACGAAGATCGCGGCCACGGTCTCGAACGAGAGATACATGCCGACACATACCAGCATGGGACTCTTGACCTGGACCAGGATGAAAGCGACGGCCATGAGGATGCCTACCACGATCAGCGGCCAGACCATCTCACCGCCGACGATGCCTTGCGAGAGCTTGGCCATCAATCCGGCCTGGGGTGCTGCCAGGACCTCGCCGCCGAAACCGCCCTTGTAGCCTTTCAGGGCAGCCATTTTCAGGTCGCCGGCGTTGAGGATAAACAGCGGGATCCACATCACCAGGGCGGAGATGATCACGCCGATCAGGTCACCAACCTGCATTTTCCAGGGCGTGCCGCCCAGGATATGGCCGACCTTCAGGTCCTGGAGCATTTCACCGGCCACGGCAGCCGAGACGCAAATGACGCCGGCCACGGCCAGGACGGCCGTCACGCCGGGAATGCCCTTGGCTCCCAGCAGCACCATCAGGATGGCGGCGATCACCAGGGTGGAGAGGGTCAGGCCCGAGATGGGGTTATTGGAGGAGCCAATCAAGCCGACCAGGTAACCCGAAACCGCGGCGAAAAAGAAACCGGCGACCAGCATGACCAAGGCCGCCACCAAGGCTGGCACGAAGTTGGTCTGGTTGAAGCCCATGAACCACCAGTAGACGAAAAAAGTGACCAGCGACATGCCGATCAAACCGGCAAATACGAACTTGATGTTGATGTCCTTGTCGGTCCTGAGCGTGGCCTGCTTGCTGGTGGCCGCCTTCTTGACGTCGTCTACCGAGCGGCGAATGCCGCCGATCAGGCTCTTGCGCATGCGAAACAGGGTGTAGGCCGCGCTCATCAGCATGCCGCCGATGGCCACGGTCTTGACGATGTTCTGAAAGATGGCGTTGGAAACGTCGGCCCAACTCATAAGCCCCGCCGCCACCGAGGAAGCGTACTGGGGAGCAAGCAGCAGCGTCAGCAGCGGCACGAACAGGCCCCAGGACAGGACGCCGCCGGCGAAGTTCAGAGACGCCAGGCGCGGGCCGATGATGTAGCCGACACCCAGGAAGGCCGGGCTCAGGGACGGCGTTTTAAACAGAAAACCGCCGCCGGTGGCCACGCCTTTAAAGTTCTCACCAATGCCGGTGCGCGGAATGAGCTTGGCGGCGAAGGCGCTGAATTTCTGCCACTGCGCGGCCAGCAGGCTGAAGCCCTTAAGCAGTTCGATGAAACCGCCAATGCCCATGGCGTAAAAGAGATACTTGGCCCCGGTGCTGCCGCCGCGTCCGGCTTTGTGGATCTCCGAAGCCGCGACCGATTCGGGGAACTTCAGCTCCGGATCTTCGACCATGACCCGGCGCAGCAAGGTGACGAAGAGGATACCCACGATACCACCGACCATCATGATGACAGTGGATTTGAGATAACCGCCAAAGCTGCCGAAGTATTCCGGGCTCCAGACGCCGGCAATCAGAAAAGCCGGCAGCGTGAAAATGGCGCCGGCGGCCACCGATTCGCCGATGGAACCGACGGTACGGGTGAAATTCTCCTCGATGATGTTGTTATCTTTGAACAGCCGCAGCAGGGCCATGCCCAGGACGGCTGCCGGGTAGGTGGCGGCGATGGTCATGCCGGCCTTCAAACCCAGGTAGGCATTGGCCGCTCCCAGCAGGACCGCCAGGAACAAACCGATCAGCAGGGCGCGAAGGGTGAATTCCTTCAGGTTCGTTTCAGCGGAAACATACGGTTTGAACTCATTGCTCATGGATATCTCCTCTTGAAATATTTAAAAGGACAATAAATAAACGTTTTGCTATAGGCATTCTTCGATTTCATAGTCTCACTTTAGCAACAGTTTGATTTATCATCTTTAGGGTCAATAATACATTTTTGAAAAATCAATGTCAATAATTAATAAAAAGGGAATTTCGTCTCCAGGAATCTATTGTTCAGAGGAAATCAAAAATTGGAATTTGATTTACTATTTGCTATCTAATATAATTTAAAAATGGGAAGAGAAATGGAAAATATTAAAAACAAACTTTTAAAAGATAAAAACAGATTAATTCCAACAATTGACTCGATTGATACGGTAACAATATCGGTTGGAGCAATCATTGATAGATTTTATAGTAATCAGAGTACATTCAAAACCACGATAAAGTCAATCAATGATAGAACTAAAGTTTTTAAATATTGGCTGTCGGAGTTTACTACTCATGGTGATTCGCTTAAATCTCTTGAGCAAGAAACAATTAATTTAATTGACAATATAATCTCTGAAATTGAGTATCTCGGTCTTCCATCAACACAAGATAAAAAAATCGACAAATCTATTAAAATAAAAAATGTACTTTACCAAAATCAGGAACAATCTCAAAATGTAAATTTGAATTTTGTTATTGAAGCAATACGGAATGAATTAACTGGGAAGCAATTCAAGGAAATTGAAAATATTATCCAGCAAGAACCCAATATAGAAAAAGCAAAGCCAAAAATTATTGAAAAATTGAATTCCTTTGGTGAAAATTTGTTATCAAGCATGTTAGCCAATGTATTAACTAATCCAGCAATTTGGAGTTTATTTTTTGATAAAATGGTTGGTGTTTAAACTCCGCTTCTTCGGAATATCCCTGCTCACAATAAATTCTATTTTATGTTTGTGCCTTTTCACAATTTCAACTTGAAGTTCATCAAAGGTAAAATTCCAATTTTTACAATCCTATTCAATGACTCGCCGTATAACCTCTTCAATCAATTCATCGGAAAGCAATTTCTTTTTAAGGGTTTCCTGGGTAATAGTATAAAAAGTTGAACTCATAAGCTGGCCGTCATTGTTTATTTGAAAGAGTGCTTCGGTCATAACTCAATAAACATATAGGACAACTTTACATTTCGGGCAAATCATCGCTGTCCATTGCTGTGTCCACTCAAAGGTCATTTTACCATCCGGGGAATTTGAGGTCAAACAGTGGCCAAAATAAAAACCTTTTATTCTTTCAATCCTATTATAATGAAATGTTCTTTAATATCTTCGAGAAAGAATTTAGCCAAGTCCTCACTAATTTCATGTTCTTCATTTTCACATCGCAACCATGTTTCTCCCAAGTGTATTTCCGGGAGTCCATCTTTTTTTTGCCGAATCCAAGGTTGCCGCTCAAATGAACAACCGCTATATGCGCATTTCAATTTGCCGGTCTTTACATCTTTTAATTGCATTACATCTTTAGTCATTTTCCATTCTCCTCCTTATTTTCATCAATCGAATTATTTAACTCTTTCCAAATCAAATCATCTTTCTTTTTCCATCTCGAATAATAAACATAACTCACTAAGATTATCAATGAACATAAAATGGTTGCTTCAAATAACCAACCATCCATAAATCCCAAAAAAAGAAACAAGCCAATACTAGTTAATGGTCGCCAATCATACCACCATTCATGAAATAGTTTTTCTCTCCATATATAATGTCGCTCTTGCCACCATTCAGAACTTATAACAATAAAAATTGCAAGAGCAACTATAATGAGCAAGCCAAATATCCAAATATTATCCATGATAATAATTGACACGATTCAATCATACTTTGGCGTAATAAAAATAGCCAGAGTTAAGTTATAATTCCAACCCAAACCATTGATATTTTGTATATTAAAAGTTAGAATCCCCATGCGATTTGGAGGGAAAATAAATGAATCGAAATCAAAAAATAATTCTCATGGTGGGGCTATTTCTAATTTTACTTTCAGGCATTTTTCCTGCTTATGAGGGGGAGTGGAGAAGAACAGGTGATAATTTAAAAGTAAATCTTGGATATAATTTTATTTTTGCTCCTCCCAATTCTATAAAGGTTGCAAAAGCATTTAATGAATATGTTGAAAGAAAATATGAGATATCTGATTATCTTGAATTCAATGCTACTATAATTTCTTCACGTTTTTTTATTCAGATAGTGACAATACTTATTCTTACGATTGGATTGATTTATTTATTTAAGGATTTCAATTTTAAGTTTAAGCCAATTGTATTCAAAAAAAACCAATTAAGAAACATTTTACTTGCAATATTGACTATATTAGTATTGGGTTCATTTATTTATTTCATTGTTAGCAGGATTATTGCAAATACTCGATAAACAGAAATAAATCAGTCGTGATTTCAACTATTTTAAAACCGCTTCATACCGCTTTGCATTTCGCCATTATAAGGCCCCCCGCCCCCGGCGCTTCCACTGGGGGGGGCAGCAGCAGTGCAGGAACGTGGTTTCGATAATTTGCTATTTCGTCACGGCCTCCAGTCAAGGTTCATTGAGTTCGTGCCTCTAAAACGATTGTAGAGCAATTCATCTTGTCAATAAATTACTTGTTCATTAATTACTTTGATTTTTTTGCTTTTTTCTTTGCAGTCAATCCTAATGCTTTCATGTGTTCTTTTGGCCAATTCGCCTGATTATCCAAAGATAATATGGCGGTCGCCCAATCATCTTCTACTTCACACGGAATTCCTTTCTGACATTGCCGCCCCTCACATGCCTCGCATTTGGCCATGAGTTCATGGTAAATAGTCGTGAATAAGATTTCGCGTTTATTTATAATCCTTTGTTCTAAAGTATGAGCATTTAATTTTTCAGGAATATTGATGCGTTTTGATAAAAACTCAAAAACACTTTTCTCAGTTACCTTTAAACTAAATGGCCATTCTAAAAGCAACACACCATTTTTTTCACATTGTTCTCGAACAAAATCATCTCTTGCTTTCTGTTTAATCAGTTTTTCATCGCCACCGAATCTTGGCACTCCTTTAAAGTGCTGAACCCCATGATATTCAATTGCGACTTTTTCAGATGGAATATAAATATCTATTAAATATCTTTTTAACCATTTAGCATTATATTGCCGTTTCATATCAGGAAAATATTGTTTAATATAATTGGCAAGTATTGTTTCATTAATAAAAGTATCTCCAACTTCTTTTAGGCCATGTTTTTTTCTAACATTGTTTTCTGCCCTTCGAGAAATCGAATGCCGCTTTTCCTCATTGGTATATATTTCGCTTATATTCTCTACTTCATTGCGTACAATTGAAGTGAATTTTTTCTCAATTTCTTCTAAATGATTCAATCCAAATTCTGATAAGTTGCGAATATTTGAATGAACGAATACATCGTGTCCAGTTATTGGTAATTCAGTAATAACTTTTATATATGCTCTGGCAAACCAAGTTCTTCCGGGGATTATTCCGCAAAATGTTAAGACATTAAAATATTTTGAATGTTTTTTAAATACATTTTTTATCAAATCATATGCTCTTTTTGTATTTTCTATAAAATCATCTTCTTTTGCCGGTTCAAGTTCATTCATTTCACTTTGAACCCAATCCATATTGCAAATTGCTAATGGAAATTTATCCCAATCAATATAAATTTTTAAATAATATTGCCGAGTTTTATTTTTGTCAAATGACTCTGATTCCCAATATATAGAAGTTTGTTTAAACCCATAAGGAATCACTTTAAATCTAAATTTATTTACTCCTGAACCAAGTCCCCTAACGCTTATATCCAATATTTTGTCGCCTAATTCCTTTTTAAGTTTAATGACTAATTTATCAATACTCGTTTTATCATTTTTGATAGTATAAATGTGCTTTTCCGATTTGTAATTAACTGTAAATATTTTATCGCTCATTGTGCTTATATTAATTGATTCTGGCATTGAGGATAAAATAAATCAATTATGGTTTTCAAATAGCAGGGAGCGGAAATGCCGACCGCTCGATTAGAATGATTTGCAGGTCCATGACGTTGGTGCCGCTGGGACCGGTTTTCAGATGGTGCCGGCCGCCGCTTAAACGGTCCAATTCACTGAAAAAAGAATAGGAATCATTGTTATCCAGGAATGCCCGGGCGTCGAGACCGAGCCCGGCAGCTTTCGCTACAGTGGCGCCGTCCACTATGGCGCCGGCCGCGTCGGTCGGGCCGTCGATGCCGTCGGTTCCGGCGCTCAGCAGTTCGATCCCCTGCCGGCCGGCGACCGCCAACGCGAAAGCCAGGGCCAGCTCCTGGTTGCGGCCGCCGCGGCCGCTTCCGCGCACGCTCACCGTGGTCTCGCCGCCGCAGAGCAGGCAGAATTTCCGGCCAGGCGCCAGCCCGGATTGGATGCGCATGGCCTTGGCGGCCAGGAAAGAGGCCGCAGCCCGGGCTTCACCCTGCAATGCCCGGGTAATGATTTCGACCGCGATTCCCATGGATCGCGCTTTTTTTCGGGCACCCTCAATGGCAGTAAGGATGCTGCCCACGACCAGGTGAGCGGAACGGGCCAGGCAAGGATCGTTTTTCTTCACCGTCTCGCTTTCCAGACCGGCCAGTCCCCTTTCAAGATATTTTCTTGCCCGGACGGGAATCTTGTCCTGCAGGCCATATTTTTCGATCACGGACCAAGCGTCAGCAAAATTGCTCGCATCGGGGGCCGTCGGCCCCGACCCGATCACATCGAACCGGTCGCCGATCACGTCGGAAAGGATCATGGTCAGGATCGTCGCCGGAAAAGCGGCCCGGGCCAAACGTCCGCCTTTGACGGCTGACAGATGCTTGCGCACGGCATTGAGTTCGCCAATGGCGGCGCCCGACCGGATCAGCAGAGAGGTTACCGCCCTTTTATCGGCAAGGGTCAGCCCGGCGGCCGGGATCGCCAACAGCGCCGAAGCCCCGCCCGATATCAGGCACAAAACCAGGGTTTTTTCGTCAGCACCGCCGAGCATTTCCAGGATTTTCCGGCTGGCGCGCCGTCCGGCTTCATCGGGAAACGGGTGCCCCCCTTCAGCCCGGGCCACACGGCGGAGGGTAGCACGGAGGCCTTGCGGCATGATGAGCAACCCTGCGGAGATGCGGTTGTTTAAAACGGCTTCGACCGCCTCCCCCATGCCTGCCGCCGCCTTGCCGGCTCCGACTACCAGGATATTGCGGAAACGATCCAGATCAAAAACATGGGGACCGGCAATGAAACGGCCGCGCTCGAGTTTTACATTCGCGGCAACAACCCGGAAAGGATCGACGGCAGCCAAGCCGGCTTGGAATATCTGTAAAATTTCGCCCATCGATGCCAGCAGCGATTTTTCAAAAAAAGCAGATCCACGACCGCCCCCGGGAAAGCTTTTATCAGTCCGGCTGGTTTTTTTCGTCAAGTTGGGTCTGGATCCTGCGCTCCAGGATCTTGTCGAAAGAAAAATCCTGGATGCCCAGGTAATAAAATGCCGATTCGATGAAAGCTATTTCCGGGATCAGGCCGATCATATCCACCTTGCGTACGGCCACGGCAAACCTTCTGGCTTCGGCGCGCAGCATCTCCAGCACCCGGTACATGGGCATGGCCCGGTAATTGGATATCGTCACCGTGATCTGGGCCACTTTGTGCTCGCTGTCCATGCCGGGATTGGCGGTGATATGGGCCAGACCGCCGCTGGCGTGCTGGATGATCCGGCTCACGTACTCGGCGATCGACTCATCGTCGGTGTCCAGAATGGCCTTGAAACTGATCATGGGATAGCGGGCGCCGACCACCGTGGCCCCGGAAGTGGGATTGAAAACAGCGGGCCCGAAATCGGGTTTCCAGCGCGGGTCCTTCAGCTTTTGCTCCAGACCTTCGTATTCGCCTTCGCGGATGTTTTCGATATAGCGGCGCATGGGAAAACGCGCCGACTCACCGTAGAGAAAAACCGGAATATTGAATTCCTCCGCCACTTTCTGGGCGAAAGCGACCGACATGGCCACGGTCTCTTCCAGGCTGGCGTCCTTGAGCGGCACAAAGGGGAAAACATCGAGGGCGCCGATGCGCGGGTACTCGCCCTGGTGTTCGCGCATGTCGATATGGGCGAGGCTCTCGCGGTAGAGCATCAATCCCGCTTCGAAGATGGCCTCCTGGGGACCGGTGAAGGAAAAGACGGTGCGGTTGCGCACACTGTCGCGGGAAACGTCCAGCACGATCAATCCGTTCACGACGTTCAGCTTTTCCACCAGGCTGTCGATGAATTTCTGGTCCTTGCCCTCACAGACATTGGGAACACAGGAAATGATCTTGTTCATGGCTTCTCCTCCGTAAATCAAAAAATTCCCAGCAGGATGCCGGCGGCGATCGCCGAACCGATCACCCCGGCCACGTTGGGTCCCATGGCATGCATCAGCAGATGGTTATCGGGATCGAACTGGCGTCCGACCATTTCCGCCACCCTGGCCGAGTCGGGCACGGCCGACACCCCGGCCGCGCCGATTAGCGGATTCACTTTTCTGCCCTCGCCTAAAAAAAGGTTCATCAATTTGGCGAACAGCACGCCGCCGGCCGTGGCCACGGCAAAGGCCAGGCAGCCGAGCACGAAAATCAATATGGAACGCGTGTTGAGAAAGACCTGTGCCGTGGTGGAAGCGCCGACCACCAGTCCCAGCAGCATGGTGCTGATATCGATCAGTGAAGAAGACGCGGTTTTGGCCAGGCGGCCCGTAACTCCTGATTCCTTCAACAGGTTGCCGAAAAAGAGCATGCCCAGCAGGGGGATGGCGCCGGGAGCGATAAAAGTTGTGACTATGAAGGCAACGATAGGAAAAATGATTTTCTCGATCCTGGTCACCTTGCGGCTGGGTTTCATGCGGATGCGCCGCTCCTTGGCCGTGGTCAGCAGTTTCATGATCGGCGGCTGGATGATCGGCACCAGTCCCATGTAGGAATAGGCAGCGATGGCGATAGGTCCGATCAGCGCCGGCGCCAGCTTGGAGGTGAGGAATATGGCCGTGGGCCCGTCGGCACCGCCGATGATACCGATGGAAGCGGCCTGGGCCGGCGTGAACTTGAGCAGCAGCGCCCCGATGAATGTGGAAAAGATGCCGATCTGGGCGGCGGCGCCGAGCAGAATTGTCTTGGGATTGGAAAGCAGGGTGGAAAAATCGGTCATGGCGCCGATGCCGAGAAAGATAAGCGGCGGGAATACCCCGGAAGTGACGAAAGAATAAATGATCCCCAGCACCGAATTGCTGGTGGTGTTGAAGACATATTGGTGGGTCAGCGGGTCGATCATGTATACCGACAGGCTGTTGAACAACTGCACCGGCAGGGGGATGTTCCCCACCAGGATGCCGAAGCCGATGGGCACCAGCAGCAGCGGTTCATAATCCTTGCGGATGGCGATGGTGATGAATAACAGGCCGACAATGATCATGATCAGGTTCTTGTAGGAAAAATTCATCAGGCCGCTGGAACCGGCGATCTGCTCGACGTAATTCTGGAATCTGCCGCTGACCGCGTCGCCGGGGCCCATATTTACGTTCAGGGAGGTCACCGCGGCGATGGCCCGGTCTTGCTCCACGGCCACAACTTTGAAAAAACCCGCCAAAGCACCCTCGGCATCGTTGAGACGACCCTTCATGCCGCAACGGACCGCCTGGCGGCTGCCCCGGTCCAGGAACAGGTACGCCCCTTGAGCCTCAACCTGGAAGTTTACCTTGCCCAGGGCTGGGGACATTATTTTGACCGCGTCCAGCTCCAGCATCTGCCGGCCGGGCAACAGCTGCACCTTGGCCAGGGCCAAGGCCAGTTCGCTCTCCATCACCGTGCAGGCACCGATCTCTTGGTTCAGGCTGTTGAGCAGCACGCCGCGGCAACCGACGGTGATGCCGCTTTCTTCGCCTTTGAGCAGGCGGATCACCGGCAGGTCGAACGGGGATACGGCAATCGTGTCCGCGGCCGGGACTGCGAGCGGCGCTGCCAGGATGAACAGCAATAGAATCCATTTTTTCATATAGACCTCAGATAGGCTCTGGCCCGTCCCTACAAAGTGGTCATGAACGGTCGGGATATTTCGATCAACTTGTCGCCTTCACTGATATTGGCACCTTTTTGCACAAATATCTTTTTCACTGTGCCGTCGAACGGTGCCTGGATTTGGTTCTCCATTTTCATGGCTTCCATGATCAGCAGGGATTGGCCGGCCTTGACCGCGTCGCCTTCCCTGACCAGCAAGTCCAGGACCAGCCCCGGTAAAGGCGCCGGGATCGTACCTGAACTCTCCGGCGCGCCGACAGCGCTCTGCGGCGGTTGGGCCATGGCTGGGGCGGATTCCCGACCAGGCGCGGCGGCGGCAATAGTTGCCGGTTGGACAAGGCCGCGGGCCAGGCCGCTGAAAACGCTTTGGCCGCTGCCCAGCTGCTTTAAGATCACCTTGTATTCCGTGTCATCGACCTGCACCAGCGCGTATTCCGCGTTGAGTTCCTTGATGCCGGCGTGAAATTCCTTGCCGCCGATCGACATGACATATTCGCGCATTATTTTACTCCTTTTATTGGTGCGTTGGCTGGAGTTCCAATCTCTTCCCTTAGGCTTGAAAAGGCAGGCTCGCGCCGAAAAGTGAAGCGACCGAGCCGGTCGCCTCCGTGCAAACGCATTTCCACTTCCAGCAGAGCCGCGATCACGGCTGCCGTGTCGGCAGGCGGCACCGGCAAGATGACCGGCGCCATGTTTTCCTTGACAACAGCCATGGGCGGAGGCGACGCGATTTGCCGGCGCCGCTCCAGCCAGACCGGTACCAGGGAGATTGCCGATATCAGCCAACTGGTGATCAGCAGGCCGGCAAAGACCACGCCAATGCCTACCAGGGAAATTATGAACCCGTCGCTGATCGCCATATGCTCCTCCCCATTACAGCGGAATGTTGCCGTGCTTCTTGGCCGGATTGCGGTCACACTTGGCGGCGAGCATTTCCAGGGCCTTGATCAGGCGCAGCCGTGTGCCGGCCGGCTCAATAACGTCATCAATGTACCCTTTGCGGGCGGCGCTGTAGGGATTGGCGAAAAGGTCGCGGTACACGTCCTTCAATTCCTCTTTTTTCTTTCCGTCGCCTGCGGCATTTTTCAATTCTTCGCTGTAAATGATTTCCACCGCCCCATCCGGCCCCATGACTGCGATCTCGGCGCTGGGCCAGGCCAGGTTGACGTCACCGCGGATATGCTTGGAACTCATGACGCAGTAGGCCCCGCCGTAGGCCTTGCGCACGATAATCGTGATCTTAGGCACTGTGGCTTCGGCAAAAGCGTACAGCAGTTTGGCACCGTTGCGGATGATGCCGTTGTATTCCTGGTTGGTGCCGGGCATAAAGCCGGGTACGTCCTCGAATGTGATCAGGGGGATGTTGAAGGCGTCGCAGAAGCGGACGAAACGGGCCGCCTTGATCGAAGCCAAGTTATCCAGCACTCCGGCCATGACCTTGGGCTGATTGGCCACGATGCCCACCGGCTTGCCGTTCAGGCGGGCGAAACCGACGATGATGTTGGCGGCGAACAGGGCCTGGATCTCGAAAAAGTCGTGGTCATCCACGACCTGGGTGATGATCTTCTTCATGTCATAGGGTTGGTTGGGGTTATCGGGGATGATCTCGTTCAAGTTCGTGTCCAGGCGGTCCAGGGGATCACTGCATTCCTGCAGAGACGGATTGCCGGCATTGCTCTGCGGCAGGTAGGAGAAGAGTCGGCGCAGTCCTGCGAAACAGGCGTCTTCGTTGGCGTAGACCAGGTGGGCCACACCGCTTTTGCTGGCATGCACGCCGCTGCCGCCAAGCTGCTCGGTGCTCACGTCCTCCTGGGTCACCTGCTTGACCACCTTGGGGCCGGTGAGGAACATGTAGGACGTTTTTTCCACCATCAAGACGAAATCGGTGATGGCCGGCGAATAGACGGCGCCGCCGGCGCAGGGGCCGAGGATCAGTGAGATCTGCGGCACCACCCCGGAGTAGAGCACATTGCGCAGAAAGATGTCGGCATAGCCGGCCAGCGAATCGACCCCTTCCTGGATGCGGGCACCGCCCGAATCATTGATGCCGATGATCGGGGCCCCAACCTTGGCCGCCATCTCCATTACCTTGACTATTTTTTCGGCATAGGCCTTGGAGAGCGAACCGCCGAATATGGTGAAGTCCTGGGAAAAGACGAAAACCAGGCGCCCCTGGATGGTGCCGTAGCCGGTGATGACGCCGTCGGTCAGGGGCTGGTTCTTCTGCATGTCGAAATCACTGCAGCGGTGGGTGACGAACATGTCGAATTCCTCAAAACTGCCCGCGTCCAGCAATTTTTCGACCCGTTCCCGGGCCGTGTATTTGCCCTTGGCATGCTGGCTGGCGATCCGTTTTTCGCCGCCGGCCAGGCGAGCTTTTTCCTTGCGCGTCACCAGGTCGAGCAATTTTTTGTCGAGCGACATCATGCCTCCGTTATTAATTTTCTTTTTAACATAAAAAAAGCTCCCGGTCAAATGCCCGCTGCTTAAATTTAGAGGAATTGCTCTGCCAGTACAGGCGGAAAATGGATGCCTTTAGAAAATTATTTTTTTATTTCATCCCGGCCATGGCTTCACCCAGTTTTTTCTGGGCTGCCTGTACGGCCGGGTCCTGCATGTATTGCGCCGCCTTCATCGAGGCCGTCATCATGCGCCCCATGGCTTCCTGCATCTTGTCCATCTCCGGTTTCAATTCCACCGGCGCTTCAGCCTGGTCATTCATTTCCGGGAACTGCTCCTGGAATTTTTTCAAATCCGGGATCAGGTCCTTGGTGTCGGCGGCATAGGCGTTCAGCGCCGCGACCACGTCCTGGGCGTTGTTGGCCTTATCCATGGCGTCGGCATAGCGGTTTATGATCGATATCTGCTTGCCCATCAGGGCCTTGGCCGAGGCATACTTGCCTCCCCCACCGCAGGCGATCCCGCCAACGATCATCAGCACCACCAGCAACCCGAGCATCATCTTGCTTGCTTTCATTCTGTACACTCCTGTTTAATTTATTTCACAAACTCAAAGGGAAATTAGAAAAGTTGAAAAATCGGGTTTCCCTCCCGGACATTTTAAGGAGAAAAGAAAATATATTCAACCGTGCAAAAAAATAAAGAGGGAAGAACATGAAAAACTAGTTAAAACGTTGAATCGTTGAAATGTTGAAACGAAAAAGCAATTTTCTGAAATTTTGTATTGGCTGTTCTCACTTCAACACTGCAAGAATATTTCATTCTATGTCCTATTCACTTCAACGCTTCAACACTTCAACAATATTTCGTACTATATTCCCGCTGGGATCATTCCCTGGTCAGAATAATTTTTTTCCTGATATCCAATTGGAGCGGATCGTCCCAGTTTTTCTGGGAAAGAAGCAAACGCAGCCCCGAGAGTGATTTGAACGGCACGCCGTCGACGGCCAGGATGAAATCGCCCTTCTTCAGCCCGCATTTCTCGACCGGGGTTCCCTTACCCACCCGCTCCACCACGTAAAGGCCCTCGGCATTCACCTTGCCGCTGAAGCCGGCTTCGGCGAAATAGGGTTTCTCCTCGGCAGTTATGGCGAAAACCGCGTCAGCCAAGCCGCGGGCGAACAGGGCCGCGGGTTTTAACTGCCCGGCCAGGGCCTTGACCATGGGATTTTCCTCCCCGGAGGTTTCAGCTTTCTTTGCCGGGACTGTCACCGGCACCAGCGTAAGGATCTTGGCCCGCTTGTCGCGCAAGCGGTAGCGCCAGGGAATGCCCAGGCCGTAGGCCACGTGGGCGCTGCCGGCGATTATGATCCCCTTGCGGCCGCGGAATTCCGGGCGCGCCAGGGCAAGACGCATTGATTCGGCCATGACCGTGTCCCAGCACTTCTGGGCGCTGTAGACGTTCAGGAACCAGAGCGGCACCTGCACGGCGAATTCGCCGAGCGTGCTGCGGATGAAGTATTCGTGCTCTGGATGCGAGCGTTCGGCTCCGGGGAACAGGGCCCGCTCGGCGGCCGAAAGACCGGCCCAGCCGCGTTTGGCCACCCTGCTGACCATTGCGCGCGGGACGTTCAGACCCACGGCCTTCAATCCCAGCTTTTTCACCGTTTCCAAAACCAGGCGCGTGTAGCCAAAATTCATGGCGCCACGCTGATACCAGCCGGTTTTCTCAAGAAACTCGGCCTCGCTGATCTTACCGTTCAGATAAAGATCCAGGAGCGGATCGTCAGCGCGGTTGAAAAATTCGAACCCCACCAGCAGGCGCGGAGTTTCTTTGGCCAGCGCTTCAATGAATTCCTTTTGCCGGAGGTGGCAGGCGTAGCTGTCGTGAAACTCGCCGATGATGAAAACATCCTTGTCAAGGTTCTGCCGGACCAGGGTGGCCATATCGATCTCCTGACCCCGGGCCGTGGCCATGATCTGTCCATCCGGCAGCACGGCCAGATCCAGGCGCTGCGGCGACGCCCCGATGGGGAGTTGATCCAATGCCGACGCCTCATCAGCCCGTGCTATACCCACTGTGAAACCGAGTAGAAACAAAAGCAGTGTCAAATGATGTTTTTTCATTCGCGCTCCCCTGTGGGCATTCTGACACACTGACTGTAAAAATCAAATCCCAAATCACAAATTCCAAATTTCAAATAAATTCCAAGTTCCAAATTCCAATGTTCCAAACGAAAGCCCTTGCAGTTGCCTGATCTTGCCTTTGTTTTGGTCATTGGGTCATTGGTGCTTGGAGCTTATTTGTGATTTGGAGCTTGGGATTTGGAATTTGTCTTTCTTCAACGTCGAACTTCGAACATCGCACATCGAACTTCGTTTTTTCAGTCCGCAAACCCCTTGTCCATCTCGGCCTTGATCTTGGCCACAGTTTCCAGCACGCTGGCACACATCTGGCGCGCCCGGGCTCGAGTTTCACTGCGAAAAGAATCGGCCGCCAT
>Ga0268280_1001407_pt1 | contig 16221 bp, 11 predicted proteins | sample saktaG_9_FD_190139 | JGI IMG/M metagenome (GOLD analysis project Ga0268280, IMG submission 190139) | Saline water microbial communities from Sakinaw Lake, British Columbia, Canada - sak_2011_5_24_40m | ecosystem: Environmental > Aquatic > Non-marine Saline and Alkaline > Saline ... | reverse complement strand
TTTCTTCTTTTTTTAATCAATTCTATAATTCCCAAACTTGCTTCAGGAAATTTTATTTTTAACTTTACGATTTCATCATTTAGAATAATTAGTTCTTCTAAACTAACATTAGTAGACACGCATATTCTCCATTTTATAACTCATCCGCTTACTGGCCTTTACAATGCTTTCATTCAATTATCTATCTTTCAAAAAAACAATTACCTCTGAATAAAGTCACGCCCAATTTAACTGATCTAGACCATTAAAACCACCTTATTGTAATAATATATTGCTATACCTAAATAAGACTTTATTATTATTAAATTTCTTCAATTTCCCAAAGATGGTACATTCCAGGCTCAAGATCTTTGTCCAAATCCCTTGATTCATCCCATGATGGATATTTCGTCTTAAAATCTTCCAAAGACAATTTTTCTATATATCTTTTTACTTTGAGAAGGCGTATTGGACTATCTGAAAGCGAAAGAGGAATCCATTCAATAAACCTTGGGTCGCTTCGAAGTTTATTCTCATGACATGGATAAACATTGTTTTCAATAGCCCAAGCCTGCAATCCTTTTACCGGCCTATCACGCAAGAACACTTCCGCATCGGAGATATTTTCAACCCTCACTTTCGTGCCTTTTTGGGGAATAATCATGGAGAGGTGTTCTTTAGATTCACTATTAATCAATTTGTCTACAAAACCTTTTAGTAGTTCACGGTTCTCCTCATCTTTCGGCCTTAAAGGAAATGCTCCAACATTAACTTCTTCTATACTTTTGAAAAAATTCGCATTCTGTATCGCCAGTTTTTCGCCTGTACCAGGGAAAAGAATATAACCACCAATGACTTCTTTTTTTAATCCAAGAGGGTCTTTGTAGTAAATTGCATCCCGATAACGATGCATCTGGTTGATAGCGTCATCCGGCGGAAAGTCAACTTCTTCTATCCGTCTGTCAATTCGATACTTGGCATCAAACAGATAAGTGAGCGTGATACTGCTTTCGCTGAACTTCTTTATCAATTGTAATACAATATCGGGCTTCTGAGGAACTGTTTTAGAAACTACATCTTTCAGCTTCACCGTTTCATTGTCGCTTTCCGTCTTTTGGTTATAGAAAAGTTCCACCAGCTCGACTCCATCCTTTTTGAAGAGTATCCTCGATTGATTTCCTTTTTCAAGATTATAGGTAAATCTCCTACTTAAATCAGGTCGATGCTCGTTAATCATTTTCATATCGCTTCCCAAAAGTTCCCTGACTATGTTCTTCACCTCAATAAAACACCAGATCTCATACAAAGTCGCAATATCTTTGGTTTCAAGACTATGCATTCCATCGTTAAGGGAATGCGACGCTTTCAGAATCGCCCATACTCTGTAAATTACACTGTATCCCATCGCTCTCTGAAACACCAGAGAACCCTGACTCAACGCTGTGAATTTCCCCACTGTTCTAAAAAAAGGATTGGAACAAAGCGACCTCAGTACTCTTTGCATCTCGCTTATTTCTCTCTTGTGATAATCGCTAACTTCATCCATCGCCGTTACCCGCTCCGCCAAAGCATCATGCTTCTTCGTGATGAACTGCAAGGCATACTTAAAGAACCTGTTCTCGGGAGTATCATGTGAAACACAACTCGTTTCACTCCTATAAAGACGAGATTCAAAGCCTCTGTGCTCCGTCAGTTCATTCTCCAGCTGAGGCGTTAGATGTTTTAAATTATCTTCCCGAAGATATTGCACCTGCGATTGGACCCGATGTCTTGGCTTAGAGAGAATCAACCGTGAAGCACCAATAAACTCTTTCTGTAAATCCCTGAAAAGATTCCACCAAATTATATCCAGAGTTTCATGATTGAAATCTTTTGAGAAACCATGATAGGTCTTCTTTAGAAAATCAATCGACAACATCCTGTATTCTGCTTCAACATCTCCAACAATCTTAGGCCAATGCTCACGATAATCCAGCTTAGTCGAAAGCACCTCAAAGAAACACTGAAATAACTTTTTTTCTCCGCCGATTTCATAACTCAATGAAAAATCGCTCTTGCCGATATCGTTGCCATAATTTAAAAACCCCGAAAAAATTCCTCTATCTTTATGATAGACGAAATTATCCTCTACGCTTTTCAATGCGGTTTTCACCTTAACTAAATCGGGCTTTTTATTTTCCTTAAATTCCACCCATACCGCATAATCAGCGTTATCAAAAAAAACAGCGGGAGCTGGTTCATTCTGTATAATATCAGCTCTTTCCCCGTCCTCACGATAAAATACACTCTCAACCCCATCTGTCCAATGATAGAATGTTTTTAGCCCTACCTCTCCAATATTACGCTTTGCCTTACCGAAAATATAATCAAAGCGGGAATTCTCCACGTGAATAGTAAAATCGGTATGTTTTATCGTCAATAATCGCATTAATTATCCCCAAAAATCAACATATTCTGACTTCGCCAGCGCTTCAACCATCTCTTCCAGCTTTTTAACTGACTTCGATTCCGCGAGCTTCAGCTCATCCTGAATCAACCTGCTCAGGTCCTCCAGCAGACTCCCAAGTTTCTGTTTATCTCCTTCAATACGAGAAAGAATCTTCATATGAGTAATTTCATCCAAAGCTGTTTCAAGGGAAACTCCTTTTATCGTACGGTAAACAGCATAAATCATTGCTTCATTCCGCGTTCTATAAGCAATCTTAAAAGGAGTTCCATCCAGCCGCTTATTTACCGCTTCTAAATAAGCCACAACTTTATCACAAACATCTTTATTACCCAAATACACATCCTCGGCTTCTGCCTGACTGCCAATAACCCTTTCAGCTTCAATCTTCAACCCCTTATTTGGATTGCCTTCAAGAAATGCATGCAGATTCACCTCATTCAACTCAAATGACATCGCCCGATCCAAAACCTTGCGACTAAAAGAAAATGTCGTTTCATCCATATTCACCGTTCCCATCACAACCAGATTCGGTGGAATGCGCATACCGCCATCTCTCTTAAACTGACCCTTGAGGTTTCTTATTTCTTCCTTTTCAGAATCCTTCGAATATAACGAGTCCAAAGCTTCATCAATCACCTCATCATCCAGTTTTATTAGAACATCCGTTGTAATTTCACCTTTAACAGAATCAAACTTCCGCGACTCAATCACGCTCAAATACTCTGCAAAGTATTGTTCTACAGGAGCCAGATTCATCTCGTCTAGACACAAGAAAAACGGCACCTGCTTATTGTTCCACGCTTTCGCAATAAACTTTACGAAATCCTTCATAACATAATGCGGCGAACCCGAAACCCGCGAAACATAACCCATCAGTTCCGTAGAATCATGCCAGTTTGGGCGAACCTGAATCATCTCAAAGTTCTCCGGCTTCTGCACTTTATACGCATTCTCGCCATCAATCGTATCCATTGCCCTTGCCAGTTCCCTCACCAAACGACTTTTTCCAGTTCCAGAAAGTCCAGCTAACAATAAAAAAGGCTTAGTTTTGATTGCAGCCAAATAGTGATCATAAGAAGTTGGCACCGATATACTTCCATAAGCAATGCGCGACATAAAACTTAATAAATTAGGACATATAGCCTTCCCCCACGTATAAGTCTCTTCCCTTCGAAGCATTTCAACAATACCAGATGTTGTATTTCCCATGTAATTATAATATGCCTGAGTATCCAAATCCTTGCTAGGAGTTACAGTCAATCTGTTATAATTAAAAGCGACAAATTCAAAAAAATCAAAAACATATGACTGGGGGAGCGGCCTGAGAACACCTCCTACAGGTTTCATAAAAAGATTTATTTCCGCAAGCGCATTAAACCAAATATCTAAATATCTACCATCACCACCCCGCCCTGCTACCATCGTCGTCTGAACAAACGTATCTGTAATCTGACTGTAATCATTAATGGTAAATAATGCAATGCAATTTTGCTCTGTAATTTTAGGCTCAAGTCCAAGACGTTTCATTTTTGACAGAATCAAGCATATCAAAACAAACGGTTTTATAATCCCTCCTGTCTGCATATCAGCACATCGCTTAGACAAAACCATCAAGACAGCCTCAGCCCATGTTATCTGTCCGCTTACAAGTAATTGCCCTATTCCGCTTGGAACATCACTATCATTTCGCAGAAAACCCCAATCAGATAATGCATTTGGAAACGCCGCAGGATTTCCACCTGTGCGTACGGGAGATAATAAAAAAGGTAACACATGCTCTTTCACAATATTCTTGTCACGCGCTATAAGCCAATCTGAACTCATGTTTTATCTCCTTTTTAAGGTTCTTTGAAAGAATCGACCTGCTTGTAAATTGCGGTAATCAGTTGCTTAAGAACAGGGACCGCTATAGAATTGCCCGACTGCTGATATGCAGTTTTATCATCAACAACAACTCTGAAATCTAAAAAACCCATCAGGCGAAGACATTCAACCGGCATCAGCTTACGAACAACAGCTTTAAATCCTTTATATTCACCAACAAATACTTTACTGCATTCAAAATGCCTATCTTCTGGTTCTTCAAGTCGAAAATCACCGGACCAATTAAACTGTTGCACAGCTGTCTGACATCCAATAATGTCACGATTTATGCGTGCTTTGTTTTTGTTCCTATGAACTTCTGTAGTCCACTTAAATCCTTTTTCAGGAAGATAATATTCAATAGGAATTCTTTTTTCTAAAAGATCTGTACTTTTTGTTGTCAGAGGGATCACTTCCGGAAAAGTAAATCTGGAAACCCGCAATGATTTATGAATTCCAACAACGAAAATCCGTCTACGCGATTGAGGCAATCCATAGTGCCGGGCATCCATAACTTTCCAAAAAATATTGTATTGCAAGTCGTCAAAAACCTTTTCCATAACTTTCCAGGTTTTTCCTTTGTCATGACATAAAATTCCTTTAACATTTTCATATATAAAAACTTTCGGTTTTATTTCTTTTACCAACCGCGCATAATCATAAAAAAGTGTTCCCCGGGTGTCTTCTAAACCACGTTTTTTCCCATATGTAGAGAAACTTTGACAAGGACTACCTCCCACCAATAAATCAATCGTACCTTTATACTTTTTCCCATCAAGAAAACGGATGTCCTCGTGCCAACGGTCGTCAGTAATTTCATGGTTCGCAAAATATGATTTCTTAACCATATTTTCTTTTTCTGTCGCTACATAAAGACTGTTAACATATTGTTCCCTCTCCGCGCTGGTCAACTGCTTTGTTTTCGCAATAATTTCTTTATATGTGACTCCAAGATGACGCCCTCCATTATCACAAGCAAAAACAATCTCATGCGGCAGACTTAACTGTTTTAGCGCCTCTTCTACTGCACCTATTCCTGAAAACAGAGTCGCTATTCTAATTTTTACTCCTTTTCTTTTCGCCATCTTAACCTACCATATTTATTTGTTCATTTGCAAACATCACTTAATTCCAAACTCAAGAAACATGGGTGCTTTACTATCTCGCCAAATAGTAATAAATTTACTAAAAACAAAAACCTCCGCCTTATGGGCGAAGGTTTTAGTTATTTTAACGTGGCAGTTCCCCCTTCAAACGATACCACTCTAAATTGTTAGTTACTTTATATACCATAAACTCTTCCTTGTCAAGCCTATTCGCTTATTCATCCAGAAAATGACCGGCAGGCTTCTTCAGAACCTTTGCAATCTTAACAAGGGTTTCAATGGAAGGCAAAGAAATCCCGTTCTCATACCTGGAAATACTCTTCTGTTTGGCTTTTATCTTAGCTGCAAGGTCAATCTGCGTAAGGTCTAATTCAACGCGGGCCAGCTTTATCTTCTTACCTAGCTTTTTAGCATCCATTTAACCTCCTAAATATTACTTGACAATATATACCTTTTAGGGTATAATTTAGTCATTATAGGAATATCGAATTTTATACCTTCTATAGGCTAATATATACCTGTTTAATAATAAAATCAACGAAATTATGAACGAATTAACGCTATTAGAAAACAAAGTTCAGGAACAGCCCACTTCAGGAACAGCCCCTTTAGTAAACTGGAAGGATTCCCTTTCTATCCAACGCCTCTTAGACATAGTCTCTTCTATTATAGCTGAGGAGTACATAATGATAGCCAAGCAGAATCCTGATCTGTTCCTTAAACACGGAGATACCAAATGAAAGCAGCGATATACGCCAGATACTCGTCTGAGAACCAAAGCGAAAAAAGCATCGATGACCAGGTAAGAGTGTGCAAAAACTACTGCAAAGAACACGAGATCACTGTCAGCGATGAACATATTTATGTTGACGAAGCCTTATCCGGCTCCCTGCTTAACCGTCCTAGCCTTCAAGCCCTAGATAAAGCAGCTGAAAATAAAGAATTTGAGGCTGTACTTGTAGACGACCTCTCCCGGCTTTCGAGAAGCAACCACCAGATGCTTACCTTAGTGCTTAAATTCAATTATTACCAGGTCAAACTAATCTCTGTTTCTGACGGCATAGTTACCGATGACGAGAACTCTAAGCTTGGAATCCAGATGCGCGGGCTTATAAACGAACTATACCTCGATGACCTGAGAAAGAAAACCTCCCGTGGCCTTGAAGGACAGAAACTGCGTGGATTTAGTGCAGGAGAAAATGTCTATGGCTACTGCACAAATCCCGTAGGCGAGCTTAAACTAAATAGAAAAGGCCAGGCTAAGTATGAAGGCATGGTCCATAAGATAAACCCTGAAGAAGCGGAGATCGTAAAAAGAATATTTAAAGAGTTCAGTGAAGGCAAAAGCTCTCATAAGATAGCGATACTGCTTAATGAAGAAAAAATACCGACTAAAAAGAAAATGCGCGGCGGTTGGGATTATTCTACTATATCGAGAATGATAAGGAATGAAAAATATATCGGCAAGTGGAACTGGAGAAAAACCAAGAATGTGCGCGATCCCATGACGGGTAAGAAAAAATCTGTCCTCCGGCCTGAGAAGGATCGCGTGCTTATTTTCAGAGAGGATCTAATTATCATCGATAAAGAAACCTGGGAAAAAACGCAAAAAAGATTACAAGAATTAAAAGGAACCTGGCCGGTAAGCGCAAAGAAAAAGAATTTCTACCAGCAGAAAAGTTATATCCACACAAGCCCCAACTATCTATTTTCAGGGTTAATGAAATGTAAAGCCTGCGGGGCAGCTATTGTGCTTATTAGCGGTAAAGGTACGGGATACTACGGTTGCTATAACGCGAAGAAGAAAACCTGCAACAATACCCTGCTTATTCCCCGCAAGAGAGTCGAAGAAACCATTATTAAAGAACTCAGGGATAATATATTAACCGCGGATAATTTGGAATATGTTTATAAAAAGGTAGAAAAACTGGCTGCGGAAGGTTTTAACGAAGTCCCGGAATTAGTTAAGAAAAAACGGGCGCAATACGAGAAGATCCAGCAGGATATACAAAATTACCTTAAGTTTATCCAGTTAGGCAACCTTTCCAAAGCAGTGGCTGGTGCTTTAGATGAAGCAGAAAAGAAAAACGAAGAATTAACCCAGGAAATCGGGTCTTTGGAGTTTCAGAAGGCGAACAGCTTTAAGGCGCCGCCAAAAGAATGGATTAACTACAGGCTAGAGAACCTGCGTGAAACCCTAAATAAGAACACCGTCTCCTCTGCCTTGGCGCTTAAGGAGTTGCTTGGGCCTATAAGCCTGGAGCCGGTACTAACCAAAGAAAACGACTTCTACCGGCTTTCTGAAGGGAATGAGAAGAATTTCAAGCCTTATTGTGTCGCACATAGCAAAATTCGAACCTTAGCTCTCCTGGATGAGGAGAAAAAAGGTTCGAATTGGTTGCATTGGCGGAGAGGCAGGGATTCGAACCCTGGAACCTTGCGGTTACGTGTTTTCCAAACACGCGCGCTCGACCACTACGCGACCCCTCCAAAACTTAATTCTATTAAAAAATTTTTAAAATTCAACCAACGCTACGAGATTTTTCAATCAAATCCAACTTCTCTTCCCTGTTAAATTCTTTAAGCTCTAACTCCCTACCCCTTGCCTCGTGATGATTCAAACACTTTTCCTGATACACTAATTTTAACGGCTTACGAATTCTAGTATATTTACATATACTGGTTGTATTATGCTCATTAAGGCGCTTAACTACATCTAGCGTCACACCAACATATAAAGTCTTATCCTGGCACTCTAAAATATATACAAACCAAGGAAGATTATATATATCTTTTTTCAAAATACCTATCCTCAAGCCTAAATTTGTTAACTTTAAAATTAACAAGTTCGCGGAGGCGGGAGGGTTCGAACCTCCGATGGCCTTACGACCATTCCGGTTTTCGAAACCGGTGCACTCAACCAGCTATGCGACGCCTCCTCAATTCCCCTCTATAAACCCACGAAATTGACCACGAGTTACCTTTAATTTTCAAGGTAACGAGTGACACAATAATCGGTGGGGCAGAGATTCGAACTCTGGGTGGACTTACGCCCACAACGGTTTTCAAGACCGCCGCTATCGACCACTCAGCCACCCCACCAAACCTAAAATAAAAAAAGCTGCTTGAAAACCGCAAGAAATATGTTCCTAAACATAGTAAAGGAGACATTGCAGAAATTAACAAATGAAAACTCTTTAAAAATAAAACTAAAACCTAAAGCCAACAACACCAGGTTTAAAATAAAAATGAACGAAAACCCAAAAATATAGTTTGCTTTTAGGAAATCTCCTTTTTTCGAACGGATAACTTTAGCGGAAAAAGTCAAATGCAGGATACTGCTAAAACCGATTAAAAAAAGTGTATATTCAATCAACCAGCCCGATTTAACGCCCAAAGCCAATAAACCGTAAATTATAAAAAACAAAATTGCATAGATCGGTAAAAGAAAAGGCGCGACATTAACCATTGGCTTAAAGAAACTAAACATAATTTCCAATAGCTTATGCCCTTTGTTATAAATTACCGTCGGTTCCCAAATGAATAGATAGATTGCCAGAAAACTAATTATGCCATTATAGAAGATCTGCTGCAGCCCCTTATCAATCTGGATAAACTCTTTAATAAAAGCTACAGCCGATGAATAAACCAGCGGCAAGATGACAATTGCCAAAATAAATTTAATTATCCCGAAGGCTTTACTAGACAACCCGGAGATCTTGCTAGAGAAATCACCGGAAACTCCGCCCAAATCATTCTGAGTGAATTTTTCTTTACCTTTTAATGTTTGCTTCTCAGGAAATTCTTTCTTGGCCATTTAAATATGGTTGCAGTACTTTAGGAATCAATACTGAACCATCCTCCTGTTGGTAATTTTCCAATATTGCTACCACGGTGCGGGCTAAAGCAATACCGGAACCGTTTAAGGTATGCACAAATTCTACCTTTTTGCCTTCCTTACGGCGAAATCTTATATTCGCCCGGCGAGCCTGAAAGCTTTCAAAATTGCTGCAACTAGATACCTCAAGCCATTTATCAGTAGCGGCAGTATAAGCTTCCAAATCATAGCATTTACTGGCAGAAAAACTTAAATCCTGTGTAGCCAACATCACCACCCGATAAGGTAACTCCAAAAGCTCTAAAACCTCCTGAGCATTAACTACTAGTTTCTCCAATTCATCAAAAGAATCTTCTGGCTTTACAAATTTAACCATCTCCACCTTATCAAATTCATGCACGCGGATTAAACCTTTAGTCTCTTTACCATAAGAACCCGCCTCTCTTCTAAAACAAGCCGTATAAGCAGTATAATATATCGGAAGTTTATCCTCTTCCAAGATTTCATCCCGAAACATATTAGTTACCGGCACTTCTGCGGTAGGAATAAGGAAAAGATCATCATCATTTAATTTATACATATCCTCTTCCAATTTGGGAAGTTGCCCCGTGCCTAACATTGAAGCACGATTAACCAAAAAAGGCGGAAAAATTTCGGTATAGCCATGTTTATTAGTATGCAGGTCCAACATAAAATTGATCAACCCGCGCTCTAATTTTGCCCCCCAGCCCTTAAACAGAATAAAATTTGAACCCGTAATTTTAGTTGCCCGATTAAAATCAACAATATCTAAATTCTGGCAAAGCTCGATATGATTAAGAGGTTTAAAATTAAATTTTTTCTCCTTGCCCCAACTACGCACAATCTTATTTGCAGAAACATCCCCCACCGGCAAAGTTGCATGCGGCAGATTAGGAATATTCAAAAGCAGCTTATTTAGCTCCATCTCCTGCTCTTTTATTTGGGCTTCTAACTCACCAATCCGCCGGGAAATTTCTTTCATCGAAGAAATTTTGGCCTTAGCGTCTTTCTTCTCTTTAAGCAATACACCTATCTGATCATTAGCTTTATTACGCAAAGCAGCCAACTCTTCAAACTCACTTAAAGCCTTACGCCGCGCATCATCAATTTTAATGGCGCTCTCAATATCGATCTTTAAACCACGATTTTTGATTGACTGTCTTACTAAATCCTGATTATCTTTTATAAATTTTATATCTAACATTTTCCCCTTTATTATGCCAAGTAGGCACAATTACTTATTCTATTAATATGCTAACTAAAGAAGCATTCATATTATACCTTTAGATTCTAATTCTTTCAATAATTTATCTACAGTGTAGATTTTAGGAAGGATGAAAAAATGAGCCATGTAGGAGTCGAACCTACGACCTTGACATTAAGAGTGTCCTGCTCTACCAGCTGAGCTAATGGCCCAAAAATAATTATACTAATTTATCCATAAGATTATATATGCAATATTAAATCTTATCAAGATATTTTTCTATTATCCAGGTAAATCAACATTAAAATTGTATCCAATCCAGTCCCAAAATAAACATAAAAATTATTTAAGAAATAATGGATTATTAGCCATAACTACAGCATTAGCAATATATTATGAGAGAAAAAATATTTTTACCAAACTATTGAAATCTTCTAAACTATATGTTACACTTTTAATACAATCAGGAACAGCTTTGAAAAAGGCTAACTAGCAGTAATGCTGGGGCGCAAAGTGACAGCTCCGAAAGTTTTCGGAGGGCTGCACTGCCAAAGGATGAAACCCTAAAATATCCTTTTAGGGTTTTTTATGGCCCCGGCTCTTAATAAGCGGGGTTTTTTAATGGGCAAGGAGGTGTAAGATGGGGAAAAAAGAGATTTTAACGGGTTTGCTGGTTTTTTTGATGGTTTCCACTGTCTGGGCTGGTGATAGCGTAACCATCAGCATGTCTTGTACTATACCCTCTATTCCGGGGGTAAATGCTCCCGCTCGTGTGCCAGAAACGTTAATTAGGAATTACCAAAGAGAAGATGTCACCAATAAAAACTCCACTGCCACGGTAAGTGAAGAAGTTATAGAAAAGGAGGAGAGAAAAGAAACCCTTCTTGCCCAAGGAGAAAAAGTTACCACGGAGCTAAGAACAATTTATACGCGGTAACCCCCCTCCTCCTATTTCTATATTTTACGTAGAGGAATGTTTCAAACCGGAAATTCCCCCTCTAACAGGGGGAATTTCTTTTTAAGGACGACTAAAGGCTAAAAAGAGATACTCGAAAAAAGACAAATTTTCTAGACAAGTGCCTAGGAAATTACCTTTCCCACTCGGAAAAGTATAGACGCTATTAAATACACTACGGCATGCTAATTACGGTGTAAGCGTAATAGTAACCGAACCGGTATATGTTCCTGCCGGTGTATCCAGGCCAATCGGGGTTACGCCTGAAGCATCTTTTCCTGTTTCTCCGGTACCCACACCATAATATATACGCAACCAACCACCTGTTAACTGTGCCTTAGTATAAGCAATACTATTGCTATTGCCGAAACTGAGCTTTTGTAACTCTGTAGCTACAGTAGCACTAGTCTGCTTATTAAAAGAAACATTAACTTTACCGTTTAAATTATTCGCTCCATTAGCCAAAGACGCGCGTGTATGTGTCACTGTCCAGGCAGTCCCGGAGTTATCGGTTACGCCAATATCTACAGCATAATAACTAGTGGGCAGAAAAATATTGTTTATTTTATCCCAAATCAAGGTTCCGAAACTAATCGATGAGGCGGTAGTCCAAACAGTACCGGTTACCTTGCTTACAGTGACGGATAATCCTCCGGTCATTGTAGGAATAGTAGCATTAACCGTAACCGTTTGGCTTACGGCCGCCCATGAGTTTATTGCGTAAAAAACAGCGACTACAAAAACCATACAAATAAATATGTTTTTCATTTTTATCACCTCCTTTATTGATTGTTTTAGCATCAAGTTAAAAATACTTACCTTAAATTCTTTTTGCATTTGCATAATTCCATCAACTTTCATCTTCAATTCAATGAAAAAATAAAAAACCGGATAGATCCAAAACTTGGTCTTATCCGGTTAAATCACGTGGCCCCTTTGCCCTCCAGCAAAGGATCCCGAATATATTATCTCTTTGTATAACAAATGTAACACTGCTTGAGCCAATTTTCAAGAGAGTTATGGGGAAAAAAGAAAGCGGTTCCATATCTAATTCTCTTGTTTGCCAGCAGAACAATTGTATCAAGAGGAATTAATGATGTAGCGCAATCACTTATATACTTACCTATTTACAAAGGGAATTATAACTTAAACTTATACGTCTAGGTGGGCTCAAAACCATAATAACAGAATCGTAGATGAAGAAGCTATAAAAAGGAGAAAAAAAATAAACTCTTCTTGCCTCCTCCTATTTCTATATTTTACGTAGAGGAATGTTCCAAACCGAAGATTCCCCCTCTTGCAGGGGGAATTTCTTTTTAAGGACGACTAAAGGTAAGTAATAAACCGGTATTGAGTTTAAATCTGCGATTAGCTCATGCTCCCCGGGCTGCGCCTGAGAATAAGCATAGCTGCCATCTACGCTAGTAGTTACTGTTTTATCTCCGTCTAGAGTTATCACTACTCCGGAAACGCCTTTTTCTCCCATTGAATATTCACCGTCTTGGTTTAAATCTTCAAAAACTATACCGCGAATTTCTGAACGCGAAGTTATCCCGAAATAAACTTTTGCGGCAGCGGCATTGGCGATCGGAATACCCTGAGTTACCGGAACAGTAAGGATATAACCTGCCGGCAGAGTCCCGGTATCCAAAGTTACATAAGCTACCTTGCCGTGGACATTAACAAATTTAAAATATCCAAGCTCATCGGTAATCTGGAATTTATTCTTACCTAACCAAATCTTGATGCCAAAAACCGGAGGTTCATCGCGATCCATCAGGCCGTTGGAATTATAATCTTTAAAAACATAACCCTGGATAGTTGAGACAGCATCCCAACGCAGCCCGGTATCCCAAAGCAGCTTCATCCCTACGTTAAAACTAGCCTCAATCCGATTGATGACCGTAGGATTTTCTTTCCAGATATTTCTAATCCTGGCAGAAGCGTAAATTTCTTGGCCATCCGCAGGCCGAAAAGAAAGTTCGCCATACCCCTCGATATAATCTTCGCCGGAAAGAAATGATAACGGCGAGTTTGCGCGCTCTTCATCGCGATAGGTAAAACGCATAGATCCCCAAAACGGAGATCTACCAATGCGATCATACCAATCCAGGCCGGTTTCGCTAACATTGGGCCGTACGCGATTGCCGGTGTTTCGTTCGTTAAGCCAATTCAATTCTCGATTAAAATAAAAATATAAGGCTCCAATAACACTAAAACGTAATCCTGCGTAAAACTTATCGTTCGCATAATCCAAACTAGGAGCAGAAAAATTATGATTGTCTTGATGAGAATATTTTATATAAGTAGAAACCTCTTTACCAAATAAGGAAAATAGCCTGTTTGCGCCAAGGCCGGAAGACTGATATCTTACCTGTGATAGTTTACCCAAATCATTCTGAAGGGTATAGCTGGCTTCCAGACTAGTCAACGGGTCTAGTTTATAGGTAAGCGTACTATCCAAATCCTCGTTAAAACGATTAGGATTATCTTCTGCCGGATAAAGCCGGTCGCGGTATATATCAGCACGCTGAGTAAAGGTAATTTTATCCGTAGGCCGGTAGTTTAAATTTAAAAGAGCGCCGAATTCTCCCTGCCGCCATCCAGCGCCAGTGATGCTCACAAACTGCTTATCAATGTCTCTAAGTTGTAAATTTGCATAAAGATTATCCCCGTTATAACGGCTAGTAAATAACTGCGCTAAATTCTTAGTATCGCTGGCGATTTCATAGCTATAACCTTGCTTATTAAAATTCCAGCTTCCAATAAAATCATAAGCATAATCCTTAAGATAATCCTGCCGGTCACGCCCCCAGCCATGAGCTACGCTAAACTTATAATTCTGCCAGGTAGTCGGAGAAAGATTTAAATTAAAACCACTAATAAATGCATGATTTGTTTTATAAGTATCCATGGTTAATGTCCCATAACGGCCACCATTCTCTCTCCCCCAGAATATGGCGTAATCAAGCTTATTATTGAAAGCAGGCGAAGAAAAATAAACACCCCTTAAATCTGTCCCCGATATAGCCAGGTTATTGAAATAGGGGTTGTAATCTCCTGCCCGAAGATTAAAACCTTTAAAATCCCCTAATCTTCCGTTAGTCAAGCCTGCGCTAACATAAGTCATATCGGTAGTATTAGATAAAGTACGCTCTGTTATTGCCGCATCAAGTAACCCATAAGGAGTAGCCCCATCCATACGCAAATTATGAATCCAGGAATAACTTCCGTTACGCTTAATTGTTTCTAGCCTACGCCCGGTATAATAAGAATACCAGTCTAGGTTATAGCGTAGCCTAAAATTACCCATTCGCTCTTCTTCCTTGCGCATTATTTCTTCCAAAGTCGGAAAATCAGGAATAGGCATAATTCCGGTGCACTCGATACTTGTGCGCCCATTATCATCCCAGATAACAATCGAAGCTAAGCCCCTGCTCTTAGCCATAACCGAAATTTCATTATCATTTAATCTTTCCGCGTAGAGAAGTTCCGGCTGAACAACTAAAAAACGTTTAATATTGCTGCCACTGATAATAACGTATTTACCTTCTTCGATTTCTATTGGTTGTTGAATAGAAAGGCGGGGATCATTGAGAAAATACCTTACCTGAGATTTCCTTTTAGCATTAGTAATTGAGCCGTCTGCCTGGCTCAACTCAGGAATAAAAATCTGAGAGACATTTAATCCCCCATCTTTCTCCATAGTTTCCCTGATTTTAGCCTTATCCAAAGCATTCTCCATTACCGTCTGCCGATCCAGCCTGGCAGAGGAAGAATAAGCCGGGAGATTAAACTTTCCGCCGCTAACAACTTTACCTGACATTTCGCTGATAAGGCCAAGATAGTAGATTGCGGGCTGATAATCTGGTTCGGCAATAAGGGCCCGATTAAATTCATCCTCTGCCTCCGGAAAATTACCCTTTTTTAAATCCCTAATGCCTTCCTCGCAGAGAAATTCGGCGATCTGGCTATAAGCAAAAGCTGAATGTGGAGTTGCGATAATAGAGAATAATAAACTGAAGACTAAGAAAGAAATACCCGAAAGAAAAGTGAATTTTCCAGAAAGGACTATGCTATGGCGGGATTTTTTAGGTAGCCTTCCAGCAAAAAAAAGCATATTACTGAAGCTGGCCGATCTGAACAATTTGATTGTTCTCCCCTATTGTAACTGAGGCTTCTTTGGTAATCATCGGCCCCCTACCTACACCGGCGTCCGTAAGCGCTTTCCCCAAGTCAACGATTATTACCAAATCATAATCTCCCGCGGGGATCTTGTCTTTCCAAGTGCCTAATAAACTCCCTTTCCCGCCCGGAAAAGTATAGACACTATTAAATACACCGCGGGCACTAACCAGTCCTTCATTATTCATCAGGCTAAAATTTCCGGAAGTAGTAATGTCTGTGTTACCGGTGTTTTCAAAATCTAAGGTAATATCTAAAGACCCTTTTACCTCTTTTGAAGGTTGAATATTTAAATTGCTGATTTTAGCAGTCCTCTGTATCGTATCCTTTACTTCTACATAAAACAAAGTAGCCACTCTGACATTAACATCCAGCCCTGCGGAACGGCCGGAGCCCGAAAGAGTACCTTTACCAATCAAGGTCTCAAAAAAAAGGGTGGCAAAACGCGCGCCGCTTGCATCGCCAGGAGCATTAACTGAATAGTTTATTCTCTGCTTCCCAAATGCAGGCACGATCACATCTGCCGGAGAAAAGGTTATCCATGCACAAGCCGAAGTAGGAATGGAATTTGCCGGAAGAAATTCCTTAGCTCCTGATCCTCCCGGAAGATAATACCAATCC
>Ga0268280_1001405_pt1 | contig 16227 bp, 11 predicted proteins | sample saktaG_9_FD_190139 | JGI IMG/M metagenome (GOLD analysis project Ga0268280, IMG submission 190139) | Saline water microbial communities from Sakinaw Lake, British Columbia, Canada - sak_2011_5_24_40m | ecosystem: Environmental > Aquatic > Non-marine Saline and Alkaline > Saline ... | reverse complement strand
CGGTTGACATCCTTCGTATCGTAGAAGACATATGTGATGTCGTCCGGTTCGGCAAGTCCGGGGAACGTGAAACTGGTGGTGACATAGATGGATGCCTGGTAGGCGAAATCATCGCCGCTGCCGTAATGGGCCAGAAAATCGACCTGGGACGCGGCCGACGCCTCGAAGACGCCGACGATTTCAAGAATGGAACGGCCGAGAATGCCGTAATCACCGGAATTGAGAATCCCATAGATCGGTACCGAAAGGATTTTCCCGACGGCCGACTCGCCGCCGTAAAGCATCAGGGCAGTCACCGAATCGATGAGCGCCACCGGCGCATCCAGGGTGACGTCTTCGTTCGTGAAGGAACGGCCTTCGGTCATGTCCGATGGCATCACGTAGTCGCCTTCGAAGATGAGACCGCCGTTGAACTGCGTGCTTGTCTGGACGAGACGGTATTGCAGGGCGATGTCCTGACCCTCGGCGCGAAACAGCGTGAGCGATCCTTCCGCCAGTGGTTTGAAGGAGATGTACTTGTCACCGAATTCGGAAGTGAGGTAGGCAAGAGGCCGCTGGCCGGAACTGTCAACTTCGACCTGCATGATCGCTTCTTCCTCGTAGTGCGAGTATTCGTTGAAATTCGAGAAGTAGATCGAGTCCAGCACAAAATACGAGGCCATGAGGATGATTCCCGGCACGACGAGGCCGATGACGGTCAAGGCGAAGCGGACTTTGTTCTTATACAGATTCTTGAACAGGTGCTTCAAACGATAGAGGGGCCCGAGCCGTTTCATAATAGATGCCCCATCGCCAGCCGGTACACCCGGTCGGCGTCTTTCGTCAGGGAGATATCGTGGGTGACGAGGATGATCGTGATCCCCTCTTCATTGAGTTCGCGGAAGATCTGCATGACGCTGTCGCGGTTCTGCTGGTCAAGCGACCCGGTCGGCTCGTCGGCGATGATCGTCGCCGGATGGTTGATGAGGGCGCGGGCGATGGCGACGCGCTGTTTCTCGCCACCGGAAAGCCGATTGACCTTCTTCTTGCGGAGCGGCTCGATGTCAAGGCGTCGAAGCAGGGTGTCGAGGTATTCGCGGTCGACGGTTCGCTTCCGGCTGTACATCACCGGAATCAGGATGTTCTCCTCGACGGTGAGGTCGCTGACAAGATTATACCCCTGAAAGACGAAACCGAATTCCTCGTTGCGAAGCCTTGCGACTTCCTCGTCGAGTTTGTGGACGACGTTCTGTCCATCCAGAAAATAACTGCCCGTCGATGGCATGTCCATGAGGCCGAGGATGCCGATCAGCGTCGTTTTTCCGGATCCGGATTTTCCCATGATCGTGATGTAGTCGCCGCCGTTGATCTGCACCGACAGATTTTTAAGCACGGCGAGATCGCCGAAGGATTTCGAGACGTTTTCCAGCTTAATCATTGTATTTCACGATCGTTCTGCCCACAAATTGCAGACCGACGGTCACGATGGTATAGGACTGAAGCGTCTGCTGGACGGTGACGTATAGCTTGGATACGGTGTCGGTGACTGGATCGAGCAGGTAGATGAATTTCGAGCCAAGTTCGTCGACGACGAACGTGCTCGGAACATAGGTCACGTTGGCGTAGGATGCCAGTTCAAGCCCGGTGGCCACGACGCTGCCGGGAAGCAGGGTCAGGCCGGGGACGGCCAGGTCGATGGTCACCAGACCGTCGACGACTTCATAGCCGATCGCTACGACGTCAGCGGCGTAGGTGGTGCCGTCATAGTAGACTTCGGCGACCGTCGCACCGGTGATGAAGCCTTCCAGCGCCTGCGGAATCGTCGTCCGGACGGTATGGTGCGTATAGTCGATGTAATAGATGATGAGGTTCTCGTCGGTCTCGTCGATCCGGATGACTTTGCCGGCGGTGCCAGCGAGCTGAGGAATCGATCCGACGACGGCGAGGCGCGTCGTTTCTGAGAATTTCTGGCCTTCGACGACGTCGATGCTATAGGTCAGTCCGACGACCGGATAAACGAACGTCAACAATCCGTCGTCGGCGGAAACGACTGTCCCGGCATTTTCATACAGATCGCGCAGGGTGCCATTGCGGATCACGTCGATCGTGTACTCGCGATCTTCGACCGATTCTTGGACGAGTGTCAGCCGCGGGCTCGTGATGTCTAGGGATTTGTCGAGGATGATGAGGATGGCGACCGTCATGACCGCGATGATGGAAACGAGAACGATGGTAAGTTTTTTCATAGGTATTCCGCCTTTCAGTGAAAAAAAACTATCTGGAAAAAGATAGTTCCCATTCGGCTGCGTGTTGCTATCTTTGAATAAAAGATATCACAAAAACGTGAAAAAGACAAGGGTGCGATGCACGAAATCAATGGTAATAGCGGGCAAAGAACGCCGTTTTGAACGCTTCCAGTCGATTCGCGCGGATGGCGTCGCGGATCTGTCGCATCAGGTCTTTCAGAAAATACAGATTGTGGTAAGTCACAAGCCGCAATCCGAGCAGTTCTTCCGCCTTGAACAGATGCCGGATGTAGGAGCGCGTATAGGTCTGGCAGACCGGGCAGCCACAATGGGGATCGAGGGGCTTCATATCCTGCTCATATTCCTTGTTCTTGATGACGATTTTTCCTTCGGACGTCATCGCCGTGCCATGGCGAGCGATCCGTGTCGGTTGGACGCAGTCGAACATGTCGACGCCCATCATCGCGCCGACGATCAAATCGTCAGGTGAACCGACGCCCATCAGATACCGCGGCTTGTCCACCGGCAGCAGGTCATCCATGTAGGCGAGCACCGCATACATTTCGGCCTTGGTTTCGCCGATGGCAAGACCCCCGATCGCATAGCCCGGAAAGCCGATCTTCTGCAGTTCTTCGGCGCAATGCTCCCGCAGATCGCGGTGCGGACCGCCCTGGACGATGCCAAAAAGCGCCTGTCCTTCGGGATTCTCGTGCGCAGCTTTGCCGCGGGCGGCCCAGCGGATCGTCCGCTCGACCGAGGCTTTCATATAGTCATAGGTGGCATCAAACGGGGGGCATTCGTCAAAGCTCATGATGATGTCGGCACCCAAACCGTTTTGGACGCGGATGCTGTCTTCGGGCGTCATGAACAGCTTTTCACCGGAAAGGTGATGACGGAATTCGACGCCTTCTTCTTTGATCTTGCGGATTTTGGAAAGACTGAACACCTGAAATCCACCCGAATCGGTAAGCATGGCTCCGTCCCATTTCATGAACCCGCGGACGCCGCCGTGTTGGCGGATGATCGCTTCTCCCGGTTGGAGCCAGAGATGATACGTATTGCTCAGAATCAGGCCGTCACTGACGGCTTTCGTCTCTTCCGGATCCAGTGTCTTGACCGTCGCCTGGGTTCCGACCGGCATGAAAACGGGCGTTTCGATGTCGCCGTGGGAAGTATGCAGGACGCCGGTACGGGCCTTGGTGTCGGTAGAAACGTTCGTTACTTCAAAGGCGAACGGCATAGCGCTACGAAGCCGGACGGTCAGAGGACCGTGCCGTAGACGACACCGGTGACGCCAGCGGCATTGCCTTCGTCGGTATCGATGTGCATCGCGGTCGCAAAATCGGCGCGGACGCGCACGACGACGTCGCCGAAGATGAGCGAGCGGCCCTCGGTAACGACTTCGACCTGGACGAGTTCCTTATCCTTGACGCCAAACAATGCCGCATCGGCGGGCGTGAAATGAATATGTCTTTTGGCGATGATGACGCCTTCGGAGACGGTGATTTCGCCTTTGGGACCAATGATTCTGCACGGGGAACTCGCTTTGATGTCGCCCGATTCGCGGATCGGGGCGACAAGCCCGATCATCCGGGCATCCGTGAGCGATAGTTCGATCTGGGTATCCTTGCGGATCGGTCCGAGAATCGAAATGCCGGCGATTTCCTTTTTCGGTCCGACGACGGTGACGCGTTCCTCGGCGGCGTATTGACCGGGTTGGGACAGAGGCTTCTTGACCGTCAGCTGATAACCGGGGCCGAAGAGCGTTTCGAGGGCAGCCGGTGACAGATGAACATGGCGTGCGGATACTTCCACCAATACTTTGCGTTCCATATAAAATCCTCCTGGATGAACATTTTTTTATTCTATTCCATCCGGAAACCCCAAGTCTACGGGGATCCGTATTCTAATCATGATGATATTTGTATAAACGTCCCGATCCGGCCATTTACCTTAATTGGAAGCACGGAAGAACATCGCATCGCCAAACGAAAAGAAACGGTATTTTTCTTGGATCGCCGCTTCATAGGCATGCATCACGACCGCTTTGGTCGCGAAGGCGGAAACGAGCATGATCAATGTCGATTTCGGCAGATGGAAATTCGTGATCAGGCCGTCGATGGCACGGAATTGGAAGCCCGGATAGATGAAGATGTCGGTCCAGCCGGATGCGGCTTCGAAGCGGTCGGATTTTCTAAGCATCGTTTCAAGCGTTCGGGTGGTCGTCGTTCCAACCGCGATGATCCGTCGTCTTTCGGCTTTGGCGGCGTTCAGAATCGCCGCGGTTTCAACACTGACCGCATAGAATTCGGAATGCATATGATGCTTGGTCACGTCCTCGACGTTGACGGGCCGGAAAGTGCCGAGGCCGACATGGAGGGTGATCGCGGTGACGAAAACGCCCTTGGCACGGATTTTTGCGAGCAATTCCTTGGTGAAATGAAGACCGGCCGTCGGCGCGGCGGCCGAACCGACGACCTGGGAATAGACCGTCTGATAGCGGTCGCGGTCGAGCAGTTTTTCATGGATGTAAGGCGGCAGGGGCATCTCGCCGAGACGGTCGAGAAGTTCGAGAAACACGCCTTCGTATTCGAACCGGAAGCGCCTTATTCCTTCTTCGCCGATGCCGATGCAGCGCGCTTTGAGCAGACCGTTTCCAAACGTGATGACGGAATCGGCTTTGACCCGTTTTGCCGGTTTGGCGAGGGTCTCCCAGACATCGTTTTCTTCCTGACGCAACAGAAGGACCTCGATGACCGCAGCGGTGCCCGCTTTTACGCCGGTGAGGCGTGCGGGCATAACCTTCGTATCGTTGAGGACGAGCACGTCGCCGGCTTCCAGATATGCCGGCAGATGGGAAAAATGGTCATGTATCAATGCAAATCCGTCACGTTCACAGACGAGAAGCCGCGAACTCTGGCGGTCGGGAAGCGGCGTCTGGGCGATCAGTTCGACGGGCAGATGATAATCGAAATCGGCTGTTTTCATATCAGAACAGACTGCCTTGATAGCCTTTCTTCACGTGTTGGTATCCCTTTTCCGTAACGACGCGGCCGCGGGGGGTGCGGCTGATCAATCCCTTTTGGATCAAATAGGGTTCATAGACGTCTTCGAGCGTGAGCGGGTCTTCACTGATCGACGTGGCGATCGTTTCGAGACCGACCGGCCCGCCATGATATTTTTCAATGATCGCGACCAGATATTCGCGGTCTTTTCCATCCAGACCGGATTCATCGATTTTCAGTTTGTCAAGTGCGGTCCGCGTGACTTCGATCGTGATCACGCCGTCACTCAGGACGTCGGCGTAGTCGCGGACCCGGCGGAACAGCCGATTGACGATCCGAGGTGTACCGCGACTGCGTTTGGCAAGCTCGCGGATGGCCGTTTCGGCGATTTCGCAATCATAGATTTTCGCCGTGCGGCGACAGATGATTTCCAAATCCTGATCGGTATAGAACTCGAGTTTGTGGACAATGCCGAAACGGTCGCGAAGCGGTCCCGTGAGATCGCCGAAGCGCGTCGTGGCGCCGATCAGGGTGAATGGTGGCAGATCGACGCGGATCGATTTGGCACCGGAATCCTTGCCGACGACGATATCGATGACGAAGTCTTCCATCGAAGAATAGAGAATCTCTTCGACGATTTTCGGCAACCGGTGGATTTCGTCGATGAAAAGAACGTCCCCGGGTTCGAGTGACGTCAAAATAGCCGCGAGATCGCCGGTCCGTTCGATCGTCGGTCCGCTGCAGACCTTCATGTGCACGCCCATTTCGTTGGCGATGACCTGAGCAAGCGTCGTCTTGCCAAGACCGGGAGGACCGTACAGGAGCACGTGATCGAGCGTTTCCTGCCGCATGCGTGCGGCCTGAACGGCGACTTCGACCATTTCCTTGACGTTCAGTTGGCCGATGAACTCCGTAAAATGCTGCGGCCTGAGGGTCGCTTCGATTTCATCGTCGATCAAAAGGCCGTTGGATACCATCCGCTTGTCCATCGTCTGCACCTCACTCCTATTATACCAAATCGGCCCTGAATTTAACCCGGTTATTTTCTTGTTGTTTTGTTGAAAAATCGACCGTGATGGACTATAATATCAGTAAAGGTTTCAAATGGGGTGACAGAATGGCTGAAAAGCGCGTTGTCAAGCCTTGCGAATCTGATTCGGCCGTCCCCGCTGCGGAACTTTACGCCGCGAAGCGGAAACAGATTGCCGATTCAGTCCGTGAAATCGGACAGCAATATGACTTGGAAATCGCGAAAATTCAAGCAGATTTCGCTGTTTTTGAGTCTGAACACCGAATGGAATACGAGCGCCACGAGAACGAGTTTCAAGCGGCGCTTTCTTATATTGGCACAGAGTATCAATCGCTCTTCCAGATGCTTGCGGAAGACGAGCAGGCAAATGAAAAAAAGATGATGGATGAACTGTCTGGCGAAAACGATAAATACCTCGGAATCGTCCGTGATTTCCAGACGCTCCAGAACGAAGCATTTGCCAAGTATCAGGATCTGAGCCGCCTGGCCGCAGCCGCGATCGACAAGGAAGCCGAGATCCACCGCGATTTCGTTGATGGCGAAGATGCCCGTTTTGAGGACATCAAGCGGAACTATGGGATCATGAACAACGCCCAATATGACAAGTTGCTCTGGTCAATGGAACGCTCCAAGAACATGCTCGACAAACTCACCCGCGATTTGAACGAGAATGCCTTCAACGACGCTAAATTTCTGAGTCAGGCGATCCTTCAGGTCCTGGAAACGTTACGTGACACCAAAAACAAGATCACCTCGCTGTTCAAAACGACAACGTCTGTCTATGCCTCGAAGAAAGCCAAAATCGACGAGCTCTCCCTCATTCGACAGAAACCGCATTCTGTTCTCAACCAGTCGATCATCGACCAGTTCGTCGTTCAGATCGCCGCCGTGGAAAAGGAAAAGGCGTCCTTCGACCGCCTCGTCGGTGAAGAACTCGAGGAATCGAAGACGATCCTTGGCAAGAAAATCATCGACGCCGACGCCCGCGGTGACCGCGCGGCGACGGAAAAATACATCATGCAATACGAGATCGTGATCGCCAAAGCGAAATTTTTGCTCAATCGGAACCGGCGGATGTCGGATCTGCTGATTTCCAAGTACCAGACGGAAATCCACAAGATGAAGGTCGATTCCTTCCGGCGTGTCGAGGAAATCAAACTCGCTTATTTCATGCCCAGCCAGTTCTATCAAAACAGCATCAATCTCTATAGCAATTTCGCCTTCTTCATCAACGAATCGTTTGACGAAATCGACAACATGCTTTCCGATTTCATCCGTATCAACCAGGCGATTACGCAGGCTCAGGTCAATTACGTGAAAACGAGTGCCAAGGTCTTCGAAGACTACAAGATCGACCTGCTCGTCACCGTCAATGCGGTGACGGCAAAACTGTCCGACCTGATCACGGACATCGACCGGATTTCGAAGGACATCATCTCGCTCGAATCGAAGAATCGGCTGGAAATCGCCGAAGTAAAAAAACAGATGGAGAACGCCGAAATCACCGGCGACTATCACAAATATCTAAAAGGTCTGGAATATGACCGTTTCTTCGCCGATTACCAGTTCGACATGAACGTCAAAGCCATCCAGGCCCACGGCGACGAAACCGGTCAGCTGCTTTCCATCGAACGGAAAGTCACCGCTTCGAACAAGGAAAACCGGATCGATGAGATTTTCGCCAAGCATAACCGCACGATCAACATCCTCGAAAAGGAAATCCATGACCAGGCCCTCGATAAGGAATTCGTCCTCGCCGAAGCGAAATTCCGGCGCGACGCGGCGCTGATCGACGAACAGGCGAAGGATCTCGTCGCCGCCGCCGAACACCGTACCCACCATTCCGAATCGCTGTTCGCCAACGCCTTCCTTGAGCAGCAACAGAATCACGAACAGATCAAAACCGACGGTTCGGCCTTCGTCGTCGACTTTGTGCACGAAACGCAGAATCTGATCGACCTTCATCAAGGGGAAGCGAAAGCGGCGAAGGAATATATCGGTGCCGCCGATGACCGGTACAAATACGCCTACCTGCTGGAAGCCGAGCGGTCGCGGATGCTCCGCGAACTCGATCTCCGTTTTCTTGACGACACCTCTTCGCACCGCCGCGCAATCGATTACTACAGTCATTTCACCTATGTCGCCAATCGCCACCTTTTCCACCGCGCCGATCGCTATCTGACGGCTTTTGGCCGACTTCTCGTCGATCTCAAGCCGGAAACCTTGCCGCTCCAGATCGCGTCGCTCAAACTGGCGGACTTTTATCGGTATGAGATCCTGGCGACGTTCGAAGACGCCAAGCGGACGATCGCCGACATTGCGCGCAAAGCCGAGCACCCCGAATTGTCCCTTGGCACCGTCAGCGCGATCGAGACCGCCTTTGCCCGGTTCACGGTCCGAAGCGTCGTCGTCGCCAACGACAAGGCGTTCGAACGGACCGCCGCCGGCAAGCGCCGCGCCGTCCTGGAACGCTTTTACATCGAATCGATCCTCATTCTTCGCGACTATGAATCCGCTCTTGACGTCTTCTTCGACGACCTGCTGGAGACGATGATCACCCGGGATGTCCTGACCGTTTCGACGGCCAAACGCAAGACCGATCGCCACCGGGCGATCATCGAGAACCATTTTGACGCCGAAGTCTACCGTGCGGCCAAAACCAAGGCCAATGACAACACCGTCATGGCATCGATTGATGCCGGTCATAAGGAATTCGAAACGACGATGACCGATCGCGTCATCCGCCTGAATCAGGCCTATCTCGAAGGCGTCCGGGAAGAAAAGAATCGCCTGGACTATATCCAGAAAGAACTTGAAAGTGACATGAAAGGCGTGAAACGGCATTCGAAGAAAGCCGTCGCCCGGATCGAAAAGGATCGTCAGAACGCCCATCAGGCAGCGAAAATCCGTTTTGACCGCCTCGTCGACGCCTATGAGGAACTGAAGAAAACACTGCAGCGGAACATGGATGCGGACAACCGCGCCGTCGAGGAAATCCTGCAGACGAAGATCGCCGAACATCAGACACGCCTTGATTCGCTCGCTTCCTCCATTCAGGCGCTGCCGGCCAAGAAACAGGAACATCTGGCAGCGCTCGAGGCGGACAAGCAGGCGCTCGTAACGGCGCGCAAGCGCATCCTCGAAGCCGAACTTTCCGAACTTGAAAGCCTGAAATTCAACGCCCGGCCGATGTTCGTCGCCAAAATCCAGACGATCCGCGACCGCCTGCCGCAGGATTACGTCGATCTGTATAAACGGATGGCGGAATCGCAGGAGGCCTATATCCGCGAACATCGGACGACCGAGCAGACTTTCGACCAGGCATTCGCCCGCTTCGTCGAGAATCAGAAGGAATACGAAGCGATCGTGATGAACGACGCCGTCGTCATGAATCCGTTTGACCGCCAGATCGCTGTCGCTGACAAGATCATCGAGAAAACGGATGACGCGTTCAAGGACTCGATGGCCAAGGCCGATGCGACCCGCGACCTCATCCGGAAGCAGACCGTCGATTCCGAAGAAAACCAGAAACGCATCCTCAACGTCTGAAGGAGGTGTCACCATGGCAAAAGACCGGATTCCCGCAACGGAACGCCATTCGTCGCTCACGGAAGCCCAAAAGGGCGCCGTCGGCGTTTCTTTTGTCAAGGAGACGGATCTCTATGAGGCGTTTTTCCAGAAGATCACGGATCATGCCCGCACGCACCGGCAGATCACCATCAACAATCTGAACGCCGTCGACGAACGGCTCGCCAAACTGTCGCAAGAAGCCGAACGGCTGAAATATTCGATCTTCTTCCATGACGAGGAAATCGTCGTCGAACGTTCCAAGATCATCCGCAACACCGAATCCGCCGTTCACGACCAGAACGTCTCGATCCTCGAATACGACCGGATGAACTCCGTCAACCTGCTCGAGGCCGTCGATCACCTGTCGCGTTCGCTGCTTTCCTTCAAAGGCGACTTCTTCAAAAGCCATCAGCGCGACTATCTTCACTCTGTGATCGAAACGGAAGACTATTTTGAATTCTACATGCAGAAATCGACCGAATTCCAGACCATTCTTTCCCGCTACGAAGAAGAGATCGCCAAGATTTTCCAATCACTCGACGCCGAAATCGAAGGCATGGACACGATGATTGCGAAGATCATCCATGACAAGAATGCCAAAGTCGTCGGTATCGAGCGCTTCTATGACCGGGAAATGAAACACTATTGGGACAACCAGTATACCTACAGCGCCGAACCGGATCCGACCTCGATTGAAATCCAGGCGATCGCTTCGGACAAAATCAACCAGTTCAACGCCTTCAAGAATCACAGCATCAGCCGCGACGCCGATGTCCGCAACGCCGTCGAGGCCGACTACCTTGCGGTCTATGACCGCGTGTTCCAGCATCTGCTGCGGCGGGCGTCCTATCTTCTGGTCGAGAAATACGACTTCTTCGACGATCCGGAAAAATATCTCGAAGAACAGAAACGGCTGGTCGTCACGCTCGAACTCGGGAATAACAAGCGCGCCGTCGCCCCAGCCGTCCGCAAGCTTGAACGGCTCGAACAGTGGCGGAAGATCAACGACCGCTGCGCCCGCAAGGCCGGGATGATGCTCCGCCGGCAACTCACCCAGAAGAAAATGCTGCTGCTGTCGGCGGAAACCGACACCGCCCGCAAGATCGGGAAGATGGCGCTCTCGCTTGACGAATACCTGGCCATCATCCGCATCGATCCGTTCCTCGCCCAGGCCCTCGGCGACCAGTCGTCGCAGGTGATCAAGAACGAACGACTCGATCTGTCGATGCTCCGCGTGAATAAGGAACTGAAGACCAACATCAACTACGACATCCAGTCGGCGAAGATCAAAAGCCAGATCAACGCCCTGGAAACGAAGCTTTCCCATGCTGTCAACACCCAGATGATCGCCGAGGAATCGGAATTGCTCCAGAAGATTGCCGACATCAACGATTTCGTAATCGAGACCCGCGAAAACGAGCGGCGCCTGCGGATCGCTATTGCCCGCGAGCGCGGGTCGATCGCCCGCCTCGAGCGCGCCGTCAACGTCCATCTGTCCTACCTCATCGATTCCCTCAATACCGACCGGATGTGGCTTTCGATCGTCTTTGATGAACTGATCAAACGCACGCGTCAGGGCGAAACGCATGAAATCTATGTCGTGGAGGCCAAATCGGAAATCGAATTGCTGCTCAAGCATTATGAGATGAAGGCGCTCCATTTTCAGACCAGCTACCAGAACGAACTCGCCTACCTCGTCCAGCAAAAATCGCGGATCGGCGAAGAAAACAAGATCAACAACGAATTCATCCTGACGACCTACATGAACCAGATGCGGTTCGCCCAGGAACAGCTCGAATTCGCCGACAGCGAATTCCGGCTGCGCCTCAAGGCCCTCGCCGATACCGTCGAAGACGAACGCCGCTACCATCGCGAGGCGATCGACAACGTCAAACTGCGCTACGAAAAGGAAATCCGCCTCGCCGAGGACGACTATCAGGCCCGGTTGTACACCGAAGCCCAGCACCTTGAACAGACGACCGATCCGAAACGGAAGAAATCCGTCCAGGGCGAACTCGACAAGCAGCGGAAACTGCGCGACAATCGCGTCAATACGCTCGTCGCTTCGCTCTCCGATGACCAGACGATCGCCAAGGCGATGCGCGAACTGGCGCGGCTTGACGATTACTTCGAACTCGCTGTCAAGGACGCGGAGAAACTCCGCGAAGCGACGATCGACGAATTCACCGCGCTTTACGAATTTGCAAAGGCCCGTTACGAAACGCTCAAACCGTATCTCGAAGCCGCTGTCGACGTCATGGATCCGGTCTTTTACGACATGCTCGCTTCCATCGAGGAACGTCGCCATTACGAACTGAAACTCGCCGAGGCACAACTTGACGAGCGGATGGAGCCGCTTCTCAACCAGTACCGCGAAGTCTTCTTCAAACAGACGGAAGGCTATGACAAGGTCCAGTATCTGGAGCTGGTCGATGCGATCATGGCTTCCCGCGAACGCTCCGAAGCCGTCTACCGGACCGGCCTGGTCGCCATCGAACAGGAACATCAGGCGGCGATGGCCGTCTTCGATGCCGATGACGCCGCCGTCGTCGCCGAAGCGAAAACCGCCCACGCCGAACTTGCGGTCAAGACCGACTTTGCCCGGGCGCAGCTGAAAACCCGTGGCGTGACGCTTGAATCCTCATACCTCCAGCAGGTCGGCACCGATTCCGACAAACTCCAGAAGACAATCGCCCAGCTGACCGACGAATACCTGCAGGCACTTCGCTCCCATCACCAGTTCACTTCCGAAATCGCCGAAGATTTCGCCAAGTTCCTGAAAGCCAACGGCCGCTACGTCAAGACGGCGATGCATCAGGTTTCCTACCGGCGGGTCACGGCACCTTTGAAGGCCGAAAACCGCCACAAGACGAATCGTATCGTCCGGGATATCCATAAAAAATACCGTCACTACCAAATTACCGCCCCAGAATCGAAATAGGAATGCATCTGGGAGAAGCTCGCTTACTCTGATGTGTCATCCTTATAGTAAGATGGGCTCGAATTAATATGGAAGATTGAAAAGTGGCTTTCGAACAGTCCCGTTCTTGAAATAGTTATGTAAAGGACAGAACCAGGTATAACCCCAGGTCTGTCCTTTTGTATTCTTTACAGGGAATCCGATCAACCGATAAAGATTTAGGTCAGTCGCCACGTTTTGAACTGGTACCATTTTTCTGTACTTTCTCAACGGATTATATATGCTGTTCATTCATTTGTCTATATTTTACGGAAGAATAGTTATTTCCTATATTTCAACATCGAAATCTAACCCCCGCGTCATTCCGCCTCAACCCCCGTCATTCACAAAATAAACTGAATATACAAAAAAGGGCCACAAAATCGTCCAGAACAGCTGCTGGATGATGTTGTGACCCTTACATCAGTGATAATTCAGTAAAAACAAAAGATGTTGATTCGCTCTAAATGGCCAGATTTAGAGGTATTTAGCCATTTATTCAACAAACAAACATCTTTATATGCAGATGTCTTGTCATTCGTATGTTTATCATGATTTCCAACGAAGAATGACAAGTTTATCTATATGATATTAGCAAGTTGCTTTCAACCAATATCTACTTTGTATGGTTTCTCATTTCTTCAGATTGTACCAATATGATATCATATCGGACCCACTAATTAAAAACCATACCAGTCCAAGGATGATTTTCGTCATTTGTCTTCTTTTGGCGCTTTGATTATTCCAAAGTTTTCCGTTCCTTTCAATGATGAAGTAGCCCTATCAATCTTTTTCTTGAACACAGCCAAAAAGATAAACTTTTATTTACATTATTTAAGAAAATAATTAATAAACTTCTCATCAAATTCAACATCTAGATGTTTCTCATTTATATATTTAAAAATACTAATTCCAATCATCTTGAAATCTTTGAAATATCCAGAAAAAGTCATAAATCTATTGTCTTTAGTGTGTATAAAAAGTTTAGTAAATGGTTTATGTAACTCTATTTTTTTAATTTCATCAAATCTTATCTCCATGAAGCCAAATCTCCTAAAGCCGGTGTAGCGGATTATCTTAATATCGCTGATACTAATGTTTGCTTTAAATTGAAATATTGATAAAATAAATATTATCAATATTATTGAATACAAACTATAGTATTCATCCTTATTCAGCATTTCAGATATATAGAAATACATACAAATGGAAAGCACAATTATTCCGATATATAACAGAATAAAATATCTTTTTTGTATTTTATATCTTTTCATAAGAGTTTCTCCTTTCATTCTATGTCAAGCCAATTATATATTGATTGTGAAACGTATTCTGCAAAACCCCCGCCCGCAACCATTATTATTCCTCCACCGACTATCGCTCCTAAATTCATGGTTGCAAAGCCGGTTGCAACCAAACCCACCCCTAAAAATGAAGATCCTACTACTATTATTGTATTAAGAAAAACGACTCCTGTCTTTGCAAACCGTTGCCATATTGTATTGTTATTATTCTCGGTCCAAACATTTCCAATATCAAATAGTAATGGTATCACTATAGCTGCTTTTCCAAGTATATTTCCTGTTTTATTTAAAAGTTTAGTTAATTTTTCAAAACTTCCATACCCAAATCCTGCATTTATTCGTATATCAGTCGTTGATTTTATTATTCCTAATGTTCCACCGCCAAAAATGTTTAATAATACATTCTTAACTTGGTTTAGTGATGGAATTGTGACTGAAGACTTCGGCACAGAGTTAAGCCAATCAATAAAATCAGACCAAAGGTCACTGATCCAACTGTATCCGTCGCTGTCTGTATACATTACTGGATTAGTGTATCTAGAATGTAGCACATGCAAACTGTTTTGAGAAATAAATTCTAGCGGTTAGTGTATCAATTTATTATATTTGTTTTCATCTAGATTTTCGATTTTCATATCTGTATATTGTCTTATTGCCTTTAGTATTGAAGGTCTAAAACTCATCTGCATAATTTTTTTATGTTTTGTCAATTTATAGTAATCTAATCCATCCATATATACTTTTCCAACAAACAACCAACTATCGGCTCTATTAACAATTCTTAGTTCTTTTATATCCTCCCAAACATAATCTTTTCTCAAAAGACACTTGAATAATGCTTTATGTATCCCTTTTTGATCTATTGTAATTATGGAAAAACAATTATTTGAAAAGGCAACAAGCATGATAGAAGGTACAATACCAAACATTATTTTTATTCCCATAACAGTGAAAATAGTTGCCCTCTCTAGATTCTCTTTAGGTAGGATATAAAATGTCAAAAAATAAGCAAAGTACATGGCAACGACAATAAACATAATCCCAATCAACCAAAACGGAGAGGCTAAGAACTTATTTTTTGTTTTCATTACAGTTAGTTCCTCCTCTCAATCACAACCTGCATATCCATCAATTACTATTTCGCCTTCTTCGTTAAGTCCTAAATTCAATAGAGAGTTTAAGGTGGTGTAGATCGCTCCATAAGTTATTGCCACACAGAAACTCGCTGTACTTATTGAAAGGGAACTGTTCAATCTAGAAAGATATGGGAGAGCCGTATTTGTTATACCACTAAAGTACGACGGGGTTGAGTTAGTGATATAGCTCATTGTTCCAAATGTAAGTAGTGAAACAGCAGACGTAATAATACCAACTGAAACCGCGTGATTTAAATCAATATTGTCCCACCCATTTTTCATTCCTTGATTAACAATGTCGCTAATATATCCGCCCGTAAAACCTGCTCCAGCACTTACTATTACTCCAGCAACTGGGCTCAGTGTTAATGAAACAGCAACTCCAACTGTAACTATTACAGCAGAAATCGCTCCGCTTGCCATACCCGCTCCAATATCATCCCCATTGATAGCAGCGGTTACCCCACCAATTATAGCCCCAATTATGGCGGCTAAAACAATCGTACCTAATATAGCAATAAATGATTTCCCGCTAGGATCTAGATACATTACTGGATTGTTGGTGCAATATGCATACATATTGGTGGAGGAAATGTCGCCAATCTGTCCTAGCATTCCATCCGCATTCAGAAATCGCCAGATCTGCGGATTGAAATAGCGACTGTTTAAATAAAAGTGTCCAATTTCAACATCATATAACTACTGATCTTTTTATCGCTTTTCAAGGACATTATAACAAATAAATGAAATTGTTACTACCCAGTTTCATAATAATCAAGCATGTCTTCAATAAAAAAGATGTAGTCGAGTTTGAGGATATCTTCGATCATGTGCATGTGGCCAATTGAAATACGTGGATCTTCTGCCTGGACAAGCCGCAAGGAAAGGAATGTCAAGATAGAAACGCACATGTAGAATTATCAGGAAAACATGACTACATGATCTTAAGACTACGCCATTTCATCCACTTCTCCATCGAATTCTAACCCCCGCGTCAT
>Ga0268280_1001403_pt1 | contig 16253 bp, 10 predicted proteins | sample saktaG_9_FD_190139 | JGI IMG/M metagenome (GOLD analysis project Ga0268280, IMG submission 190139) | Saline water microbial communities from Sakinaw Lake, British Columbia, Canada - sak_2011_5_24_40m | ecosystem: Environmental > Aquatic > Non-marine Saline and Alkaline > Saline ... | reverse complement strand
CCGCAGGACAAAAACCTATATCGAAAAGCTTTTCGGCGAGCCTCTTGAAACCCAGCGGCTCAATGTCAACAAATTTATCGCTCCCCGAAAGGAGGGACTTGACATGCTGCACCGCCATCAAATCACGCTGCTGAAACAGTGGCGGGAGCTGCAGCACTCCGGAAAGCAGGAGGAGGCGGAGAAGATGCTCCCCGAACTCTTCCTGACGGTCAACGCCATATCGGGAGGATTACGCACTACAGGATAAGAACAGTGGGCTGAGTTAACAATGGAAAAACGGGATAAAGCGAATGGGTTGGCTATCGTGGGTGCCCATTTGCTTGTAATAATCAGAAATGAGCGGACAGATACAAGTATATTAAGGACGACTTTTTCATACCTGACTGAGTCGCACCAATTCATTGTTGATCTCTCCAATAACATCCTTGTTGTATATCTCCTTTTTTTCACCGCTTTTATACGAGTAGATATAGAACACCTTTCCACCAAATTTTTCGGTGAATTGACGGTGCGTTTTTTCCTGTATGGATTTTTCCTTGAATATTTCGGGGAGCTGGGCAGTACCGGCACCAAATGTGATCGGTTTGATCTGAAGGCCAACAAATTTTTCACCTGCTCTGATAAAAAAGTCAACATTGAACAACCGATCCCACTCATCAGATGCAGGTTCAATTGTTATGCCAAGAAGGCGTTCCAACTGTCCATATACTGTTTTGATTTCGGTGATATAGCCATCAAACGTTCTGTCAATAACAAGTTGTATCATGTATGCAATGCAGTCCTCTTCCGTTACCGAGTCAACTTCAGCCTCAATAACCTCAGTTATTTTAACGTAGAGTTTTTTCCCCAGTTCCTTGATGTGCTCTTCAGGCTTGACATTCGAGAAGTAATACTCTCGCCACTCTTCAACTGTTTTTGGAGCGCACTTCCTGATAGACTCGGAGGTAGGCCCCACATTCCTCTTGAAATTAAGCTGAAAGCGATTCATCACACTGTTCAAAATCCACTCTTTAGCCATTGATCTGCTCGGATAGTGTTAGAAACTTCACCTTGTACTTGTACTCATAGCTGCTGTCAATCCCGACCAGGCCGCTTTTGATCAGATGCGCATTGACGAAGGTCTTGTTTTCAAGATAGAGGTAACAGAGCAGATTATTCTCCTCGTCATGTTTCAGCCGGTCGTATTTCAAAAATATCCTTTTACCGTTGATTTTTTCAGTCAGATAGCTGACAGCCTTGTCATGCATGAACTGATCGTCCTTAATGCCGATCAGTTTTACCGTCAACCCGTTGGACAATCTGACTTTTTCCGGACCGATTATCTCCTTGACGGTAAAAAACTCTTCCCGCTCTGTCTTGCTCTCCTTGTCAATCCTTGAACCAAAGGTGAGTTTTCTTGGATCTGTTTTTTTATCGAGTTTGTGAGGATCTTTAAACCGATAAGACAATTGCTCAATCGAAGCACTAAAGTCACCATTAACCGTGTCGTGCAGAAACTCATATTCCGTTCCGGCAAAATCGGATTGATTGGTGTTAAGCTTCTGCCGGGCAATCTCGATAAACTCAGGATTGATTTCGTACCCGACCGAGTTGCGTCCGAGTTTTTTTGCTGCCAGTAAGGTTGTCCCGCTTCCCATAAATGGATCGAGCACCGTTTCGTCCCGGAAAGCGAACATTTTAATAAGACGATGAGGAAGCTCTTCGGGAAACACGGCAATGTGCCCATCCTGTTTTGCTCCGGCGAAGTTCCAGTGGCCTGAAAAGCAGGTGTTCCACTCCTGGGTAGTCATGGCAGAAAGCTCTTTTTGCTCTTTAGATGGCTTTGGAGAGTCGCCCTGTTTTTTGAAAATGAGAATAAATTCGTAATCAAGCTTGAGAATACCGTTTCGGGGATAGGGAAAACTCCCCATTATCGAAGCACCTCCTGTGGTGTTCGTCGTGGTAACCTTCTGCCAGATCACTGCGCCCATATAATCGAAACCTATAGTCTCGCAAAACTTTATTATCTCCGTCCTGATCGGAATGACTTTATACCTTCCGTAGTACACCGAGCGGGCAAACTGGTCGCCGATGTTGATGCAGAGTCGGCAGCCGGGATGCAGCACTCTCTTGCATTCGTTCCAGACAAGGTTCAGATTGTTGATGTAGCTCTCATAGCTCTCGTGAAAGCCGATCTGATTGTCCGTTCCATAGTCTTTTAGCTGCCAGTAAGGCGGTGATGTGATGACAAGGTGCACCGACCTGTCAGGCTGGAGGTTCATCTGTCGGCTGTCGCCATGAACAATTTTGTGATGTGTTTTCAAATGACCTTTTTTATTAATGTTACCAGCATAACAACTGCAACAGGCCTCTTTCAGCCCGATAAATCAACAACACTTTCAACAAGTATAATCTTTCCCTTCAATTTACCACAATGCATAAATGAAGCCTGTATAGCGGTATGATTTTCAGATAATCTCGTATAAGTTTTCGGTGATCATTGCGAAACTGAGAGCAGGATAAAGCATGAATTCACTGATTCAGGAACTTTCAATTATTTGTATATTTTAAGTATAATTATCAGGAATCCGTCATCTTTTCCGCCCATGCTCTCAACACTCAACGCCGCGGCACTGATCGGCATAGACGCCATGAAGGTTGCTGTTGAAACCAACGTGACCGGAGGCATTCCCTCCTTTACGGTCGTCGGTCTTCCGGACAATGCCATCAGGGAGAGCAGGGAGAGGATTCTGACCGCGATCAGAAATTCAGGGTTTGAGATCCCTCCGAAAAAAGTCACCGTCAACCTTGCGCCCGCCGACATAAAAAAAGAGGGGACGGCATTTGATCTCCCCATTGCTATCGGCCTTCTCGGCTCGCTGAAGCTTATCACCCACCGGTTCGAAGATACACTGATCATGGGTGAACTTGCCCTTGACGGTTCGGTAAGGCGGATCAACGGAGCGCTTCCCGTTGCGATCATGGCGGGAAAGGAACAGATAAAACGCCTGATCGTGCCGCTTTCAAATGCGCCGGAAGCCGCCGTGGCGGTCTCCGCGTCAAGCTCCGGCATCAAAGTGTTCGGCGTCGAAACCCTGAACGAGACGGTCGCACTGGTGAACGGCAAGACCGAGCAGGCTCCTGTAACCGTCAATGTAGCCGAGCTGTTTGACCGGGAACCTGAATATCCGGTTGATTTTGCCGATATCAAGGGACAGGGTGCGGCAAAAAAAGCTCTTGAAATCGCCGCTGCGGGCGGGCACAACGTCATTATGGTCGGTCCTCCCGGCAGCGGAAAAACCATGCTGGCCAAAGGGCTGCCGGGAATCCTGCCCCCTCTCGGTTTTGAAGAGTCGCTTGAAACAACAAAAATCTATTCGGTCGCCAACCTGCTTGAAAAAGACCGGCCGCTCATGGTCACGCGCCCCTTCCGCAGTCCCCACCATACCACGAGCAATGTCGCTCTGATCGGCGGCGGAACAACGGCCAAACCAGGGGAGGTCAGCCTTGCCCATAACGGTATCCTCTTTCTCGACGAACTGCCTGAATTCACCCGCAACGCCCTTGAGGTGCTCCGCCAGCCTCTTGAAGACCGGGAGGTCACCGTATCAAGAATTTCCATCACAACGAAATATCCGGCAGGATTCATGCTTATCGCCGCCATGAACCCGAGCCCGGCCGGAGCCCTGAAAGACCGCGACGGGAACCTGACCGCCTCGCCCCAGCAGATCCAGCGGTATCTCTCAAAAATATCAGGACCGCTGCTTGACCGTATCGATATCCACATCGATGTGCCGAAAGTTGAAAATACCGACCTGTTCTCCTCTTCGAGCGCTGAAAACTCCCGGGCAATCCGTCAGAGGGTCATAGCGGCAAGAAAAGTACAGCTGGAACGGTTTGCCGCACTGACAACACCGAAAATATATACCAATGCCCAGATGAATACCCGCCTCATCAGGACATTCTGCCGGCTCGACAAGGAAAGTTCGCAGAAACTCATGGATGCCATGAACCGCCTGAACCTTTCCGCACGCGCTCATGACCGGATACTCAAGGTAAGCCGCACAATTGCCGACCTTGACGGCTCGGAACAGATTGAGATGAAACATCTCATCCAGGGAATTCAGTACCGCAACCTCGACCGCGATTTCTGGAGCTTCTGAGCAACCGGTCATGCCGGAAGCTCCCCGAAATACAGGCAGGGAATTATTACCCTTCTGCCTATATTTCCGCTTCAGCGACATTCCGTCACCTCCCTTAACCTAAACCATCCCGCATAACCGGGAGCATCTCCATGAATGCAAAAGGAAAATTCCGCTCCGCCCTGCTGCTTGCCGGCTCGCTCCTCTGCGCTGCACCAGGCTTTGCCGCCGAAAACCTTGAAACACGCATCAGCCGCCTCGAACAGGAGCTTGCAGAACTGAAGGCGCTGGTAAAAAACAGGCCTGAATCCCCGGCTGCAGTCGGCATTCCTCAACAGCCCGCACCGGCGTCAAAACCAGAAACGCAGAGCCCGCTCACCGTTTCACTCGGCTCGGGCGTCAAAGCCCAGCTCTACGGTTTCGCCCGCTTTGACGCTTCATACGATACAGGACAGATCTATCCCGGAAATATAGCACTCTGGGCTCAGCCTGATGGCTTCGGAAGAAATGACGGCGAGTGGAACCTTACGGCCGGCGCGACAAGACTCGGTCTTAACCTCAGCGGCCCTGATACCGAAAAAATGAAGCTTTCCGGCAATATCGAATTTGACTTCCTCAGCAGCAACAGCACTTCGGAAAACAACCAGCTGCCACGACTGCGCCACGGATTCCTGAAGGCATACTGGCCGGCTTCCGATTTCAGCATCATTGCCGGCCAGACGTGGGATGTGCACTCTGCGCTTATACCGTTCGTGGACGATCCTGCAATTATGTGGGCAGCGGGAAATACCGGCTCCCGCCACCCCCAGCTCCGCCTGACCAAGGGATTTTCAACCGGTGAAAAAAGCCGTGTGGAACTGGCCGTTGCAGCAGCAAGATCAATCGGCGAGAAAAACACTATTACTGGCACCAAGATTATAACTGATCCGGGAAAAGATGCAGGCATACCGACCATCCAGGGAAGAATTGCCTTGTCCACACCGCTTCTCGTGAAGAACCAGCCGGCAACAATTGCGGTTTCCGGTCATTACGGTCAGGAGGAGTGGGAAACCGATATACACGGCACCCACAAAACGCTTGACTCCTGGTCATGCAATGTGGAGCTCTCCATGCCGCTCAGTGAGCAGTTTATGCTTGCCGGGGAATATTTTACCGGGTCGAACCTCGACGACTTCTTTGGTGGAATAAGTCAGGGCATCAATACAACAACATGGAAAGAAATCCGCTCTCACGGCGGATGGGCCTCACTCAGGTACACCATTAACCCTTCGACATCCTTCAGCCTCGGCGCAGGCATTGATGACCCGAAAGATACCGATCTCCCTGCTCTGGATCTATCAGCGACATATCCTTCACGTTCGCTGAACAGGACCATCTTCGCAAACTTCATCAACAGGATAACCCCGAACTTCATTCTCGGAGTGCAACTGTCTCAGTGGAGAACCGGCTACAAAAATGCTCCTGACAGCGATGCGTTCCGGGCACAGAGCTCGATGACCTACAAGTTTTAGCCTTCTCAGGGGCGGGGGCGGGACCGCGCCCCCGCCCCTGCACCCTCCCTTTCTGTCAGCGGATAATGATCTCGCCGGGCATAACCGCCAGCATACGCAGCTGGCCCGACTGCATCAGCATCTCATAGAAAGACTCCATGGAGGAGAACTGTCTTCCGGGGATGACCTCGTGGAGAATCTGTTTTTTCAAGTCTGCCGTTGCCATTGCGCCGATACCCGCACCTTTTCCCTGGAGGAGAAGTTCCAGCCAGCTCTTATGCTGCGGATAGAGCAGCAGCACGGGACGACGGGCCTTATCGATCCCGCCGAAGAGCTGCGCGGCCTGAATGGCGTCAAAAAGTCCTCCGGAACGGTCAACAAGACCGGCTTTCAGCGCACGGGTTCCGGTCCACACCCTTCCACCTGCGACAGAGTCCACTGCCGCCGGGCTCATCTTTCTTGCAGCTGAAACCTTTCCGATAAAGTCGTCATAAATCTCTCCCGATTCAGCTGTGAATTTGCCGTAGGCCTCACCTTCAAGCGGCTTGAACGGCGTGTTGGCATCGGCATACCTGCCCCTTGTCACAACGGTGCGGCTCAGACCGATTTTTTCTGCAAGTCCCCTGAAATTTGGTTTCAGGGCATAGACTCCGATCGATCCGGTAATCGTCAGCGGCTGGGCGAAAATGGTCCTTCCGGCAAGGGCGGTCATATACCCTCCTGAAGCGGCGACGCCCGACATGGAGACCACGAGAGGTTTTTTAACCGCTGCCGAATCCAGCATCTGCAGCATATCGGCGGATGCAAGGGCATCTCCGCCGGGGCTGTCAATGCGCAGAACAAGGGCTTTGACCTTTTTATCCTCCAGGGCCTCATCAAGGGAGCTTTTCAGTGTCTCAACATCAATGCCCTCACCAACGGCAGCGGACTCCCCTGCGGAGCGGACAATGGTCCCTGACATGGTTATAATGGCAATACGCTCTTTAGTGTCCGGCTTTCGGGGCCACTCGACATGATCACGGTAGCGGGCTGCGCTGACGAACGCATTGTTATCGGTTGAAGGCTCTTTCCCTGTTATTTTTCTGGTCAGGGTACGCTGCAGTTCCCAGTAGGAGGCCTGGGCGTCAACCAGTCCGAGAGCTACGGCTTTTTCAGCTGATACGAGAGCATCCCGGTTGATTACAGCTTCGAACGCATCACGACTGATCTTTCGATGCTGAGAGACGTAGCTGAGGTAATCATCGTACACCTCATCAAGCAGCAGATTGATCTGTTCGAGATACTCCATGCTTGCTTCCGTTCTGACGAACGGTTCAATCCCGCTCTTGTACTTCTTCCACTGCGAAGCCTGAAACTCAACACCTATTTTTCCGAGAGGCGTGGTATAGAACAGTGTTTCAGCCTTCAGACCGTCAAGAAGGAGATATCCTCCGCGTTCAACAATAATGGAGTCACATGACGCGGCGAGAAGATAATCGCTGTCCTCGGGCGAGCGGAGAAATGCGGTGACTTTTTTCCCGCCCAGACGGACCTTTTCAACGGCCTGTCGCAATTCGGCTATCTTTGCCGGAGTCGTCTGCAGCCCTCCGATATCAAGGAGCACCTCCCTGACCCGCTCATCCGAAGCTGCGTGATCGAGAATAAAGAGCAGCTCCTGAAGGGAGAGCGGCTCCCTGGAAGCAAGAAAAGGGAGCGAAACGCTCTCCTGATGAATTTCATCAATGCCTCCGCTGAGAGGTATGGTCAGCACAAAACGGTCCGGAACGGACTGTGAGGAGCGAAGAGCCCAGAACAATCCTCCGCAGAGCAGAAGAGGTATGACGAAGAAACCGAGACAGCCGGAACGGAAACATCCCCTGCCCTTTTTCTGCATATTGCTTTGATTTTTATTGTCATTCATAGAGAATACAGCTTACCAGATGTCCGTTATCAAGTTCTTTAAGTTGCGGCTCCCTCAGCCGGCACTCCTCCCTGGCGACAGGACACCGGGGATGAAAACCGCATCCGGAAGGAATATGCAATGGACCGGGAAGGTCACCGTTCAACAGGATCCGCTCACGCTTTGCGCCAGGTTCAGGATTTGGAATTGCAGACAACAGCGCTCTCGTATAGGGATGTGCAGGTCTGGCATAGAGTTCTGCGGAATCAGCGATCTCAACAATCTTGCCGAGGTACATGACGGCCACCCTGTCGGAGATATACTCAACAACCGAGAGGTCATGGGCGATGAACAGATAGGTCAGCCCGAGATCCCGCTGCAGGTCCTTGAGGAGATTGATGATCTGGGACTGGATTGAAACATCAAGAGCGGAAACGGGCTCATCGCAGATAATGAATTTCGGATTGACCGCAAGTGCCCGGGCAATTCCGAGCCGCTGCCGCTGCCCGCCGGAAAATTCATGGGGATAACGGTTGAGATACTCCCTGTTCAATCCGACAATATCGAGCAGTTCCTCAATCCTGCGGCGCGCCTCATCACCCCTGGCGATCCGGTGAACCAGCAGCACCTCCTCAAGCATCTGCCGGACCGTCAGACGGGGGTTGAGCGATCCGAACGGATCCTGAAAAATCATCTGCATCTCTTTGCGAAGAGTGCGGAATTCACGATTGCTGAAAACGGAAATCTCCTTCCCGTCGAACTCGATCTTTCCGGTTACAACGGGACGTCCGAGACGGATCAGGGCTCTGCCGAGAGTGGTTTTACCACATCCTGACTCGCCGACCAGACCAAGCGTCTCTCCCGGGAAAACGTCAAAGGAAACTCCGTTGACCACTTTTACCGGAATGGATTTTCCCAGGCCGCCGTTCTTTCTGAGCAGAAAATGCACCCGCAGGTCGCTTACCGACAATAACCGCCTTTTATCCTTCATCTTTGACTGAACGCTGTTTATCGCATTTTTATTATTATACTGAATCCATTGTGAATCTACCATAAACAAACCCTTCGTTCAAGCTTGTCTTTTACCCTTGCAGACCCAGCATATACATAACGGAACACTCTACGTTGTTGCAACGCCTCTCGGCAATCTCGAAGACATTACCCTGAGAGCCATAAAAACCCTCCGCCAGTCAGGAGCAATAGCCTGTGAAGATACGCGCCGCGCATCGATTCTGCTCAAACATCTCGATATCACAGGCAAAAAGCTCATCAGTTACCACAACTACAATGAACCGAAAGCCATCGGGCAGATTATCGATCTGCTTGAAGAGGGTACCGATGTCTCACTGATAACCGATGCGGGAACCCCGGTGATCAGCGATCCGGGGTATGCCCTTCTGCATGAACTGCATGAACGGGATCTCCGGGTTATTCCGATTCCCGGCCCGAGCGCGGTAACCACAGCACTCTCGGTCTGCCCGCTTCCGGTCAACAATTTTTTTTTCGCCGGCTTTCTGCCTCATAAAAAAGGACGAAAAAGCCGTCTTGAATATCTCGCCGCCCTGCATGCCACTATTGTCATCTATGAGTCACCACACAGGATCATGAAGCTTCTTGATGAACTCGGCGTCATCATGCCGGATGCACAGGTTTTTATCGGGCGGGAGATGACCAAAATCCATGAAGAGTATATTACCGGAACCATTGATGAGATCCGCCGCCGGCTTGCCGACGGCAAAACCAGAGGGGAATTTGCCGTTGTGGTCCACCCTTGCGGAAAAAACCCAATTAAACCGGATGAGTACAATGCAGATCATCACTGACCCCGGACAGATGCAGGCCATCGCTGAGAAACTGCGCCTCAACCGCCAGCTCATCGGCGTTGTCATGACCATGGGCGCACTGCACGAAGGACATCTCAGCCTTGTGAATATCGCCCGCCAGATTGCAGGAACCGTTATCCTCACTATTTTCGTCAACCCGAGGCAGTTCGGACAGAACGAAGACCTCCACCACTACCCGAGGCCCTTCGAAAACGACCTCTCTCTGGCAAAAGCGGCGGGAGTCGATTACCTTTTCGCGCCTGAGGCCGGAAGTGTCTACCCTGCCGGCTTTCAGACCACACTTGAATGCGGTCCGCTGGCCGCAGGGTTTGAAGGCGCTCTGCGGCCCGGACATTTCAACGGAGTTGCGACCGTCGTCACAAAACTGTTCCATATCACAAAACCGCATATAGCTGTCTTCGGCCAGAAGGATGCGCAGCAGCTCGCCGTTATCCGGCAGCTTGTCATTGATCTCAATATGGACATAACCATTACAGGGGCACCGATTGTCAGGGAAGAAAACGGACTGGCTGTAAGTTCGAGGAACATCTACCTCTCAAGCCGTGAGCGCAGCGAGGCCGGCGTTCTGTACCGCTCAATCCTCCATGCGGAAAAAAGAGTATCCGAAAATGAGATCAACCTTCAGGCAATTGCCGAAGAGATCCGGCAGATGATCAGCTCGACACCCGGCTTCAGGCCCGATTACGTTGATTTTGTCGATGAAGAAACATTTGAGCCGGCCCTGACTGCTGAAAAAGGGAAGGAGTACCGCCTGCTCCTTGCAGTCCATGCCGGAACGGTCAGACTGATAGATAACGGAAAGGTCCGGGCATGAAAAGCCGCTCACTGCAAGTTTACCGGAAAACACTTTTTTGTGTTATATTTCGAAACGCGTTCAGTGTATTACTCTAAGGCTGAACACTGAAGTATGCACTGAGCAGGGCCGGGACAGAAGGGGAAGTATGCATAGAAAAACCGGACAACATTTTTATCACTACTTAGCAAACGATTTCCATGATTATCAACAAAAAAATTGATCTCGGTAACGGAAAGGTAATCTCCATCGAGACCGGTAAAATGGCAAAACAGGCCGACGGCGCCGTTGTTGTCCGCCTTGGCGACACGATGGTGATCGCAACGGTCGTATCAAGCAAAAAAACGCCGCCGCCGAATCAGGACTATTTTCCTCTGCAGGTTGAATACCGTGAGAAATACTCGGCAGCGGGCAAATTTCCGGGGGGATTTTTCAAGCGTGAAGGCCGCCCTTCCGAGAAGGAAATTCTTTCGGCCAGATTAATCGACCGTGCACTCAGACCGCTTTTTCCTGACGGCTACCTCTATGAAACCCAGATCATTATAACAGTCATCTCATCAGACCAGATCAATGATGCCGATGTGCTCGGCGGCCTGGCAGCTTCGACCGCAATCATGGTCTCGGACATCCCCTTCCCGAACGCAATGTCCGAAGTCCGGGTAGGAAGAATAAACGGCCTTTATGTCATCAATCCTGATATCAACGAGCTTAAGGACAGTGATATTGATATCTGTATCGGCGGCACGAATGATACCGTCTGCATGCTTGAAGGGGAGATGAAGGAGATTTCCGAGGCCGAGATGCTTGAAGCCATCAGGTTCGGTCACGATGCCATCCGCAAACTCTGCGCGCTCCAGAACGAAATCGCTGAGGAAGTCGCAAAACCGAAGCGCCCGTTTGCTCCGGCAGCAATACCGGCTGAGCTCACAGAAGTCATCCGGGAAAATTGCGAAACCCGCCTCAGGGAGCTCGCCTATACCCCGCTGAAAAAGGAGGAACGCGCTGAACAGACTGCGCTGATCTATCGCGAAATCATTCAATCCACCATTGCGCATTTCAAAAACACGATCAGCAGCGAAGATATCCAGGCCGATCCGTCGAAAGCGCTCTGTCTGAACGAGCATATCATTGACGAACAGATCCATTCGATCGAAAAAAGGGTCATGCGCCATATGATTCTTGACGACGCCAAACGCCTTGACGGCAGAGCCCTTGACCAGGTCCGCCCGATAAGCATCGAACTGGGTATCATCCCGAGAGCCCACGGTTCGGCACTCTTCACCAGAGGAGAAACACAGGCGCTGGTAACCATAACACTCGGAACAAAAAAGGACGCCCAGTCAGTTGATACCCTGACAAACAGTGCCGACAAAAAATTCATGCTCCATTACAACTTCCCTCCGTTCTGCGTCGGTGAAACCGGCAGGCTCGGAAGTATCGGCCGGCGGGAAATCGGTCACGGCAACCTCGCGGAACGCTCAATAAAGATGGTCGCACCGTCTGAAGAGGAATTCCCGTATACCATCCGTATTGTTTCGGACATTCTTGAGTCAAACGGCTCTTCATCAATGGCCTCGGTATGCGGTGGAACGCTCGCCCTTATGGATGGCGGCATTCCTATCAGAAAACCGGTTTCCGGCATCGCCATGGGACTGATCAAGGAAGGAACGGCTTATGCAGTGCTTTCAGATATTCTTGGCAATGAGGATCACCTTGGAGATATGGATTTCAAGGTATCCGGCACAAGGGACGGTATTACGGCCTGCCAGATGGACATCAAGATCGACGGTCTGGACTACCACATTCTCGAAAATGCCCTTGAGCAGGCCCGGAAAGGACGTCTTCATATTCTCGACAAAATGGAGGAGGCCATCCCCTCATCCCGTCAGGATCTTGCCAACTTTGCACCGAAACTTACGTCAATTAAAGTTCCGGTTGACTGCATCGGCATGATTATCGGCAAGGGTGGAGAGACCATACGAAGCATCACGGAAGAAACCGGCGCGGAAATCAATATTGATGATGACGGAACCGTCACCATCGCCTGTTCGACCACTGAAGGGACAAACGCCGCACTGGCCACAATCAAAAGCCTTGTTGCCAAACCTGAAGTCGGCACTGTCTATATCGGCAAGGTCCGTGACATTCGTGACGAACTCGGAGCCTTTGTGGAATTTCTTCCCAAAACCGACGGACTGGTCCACATTTCAGAGATCTCAAACGAAAGGGTCAGCAAAGTCAGCGATCATCTGAAAATCGGTGAAAAGGTCAAGGTCAAGCTTGTGGATGTCCGCAAGGACCCGCGCACGGGCAAAACCCGATTCGCCCTTTCAATGAAGGCCGTGGGAGATGCGCCGGAACAGAATGCCCGGAATGAGGGCGGCGCGGAAGTTAATTAATAGCATCAATGCCGGAAAAAGCAGTGCAGATTCAACTGCACTGCTTTTTTTTTGCATCCGGTTGTTTTTCCTGACACCGAAAAGCGCATTATCTATCATTTAAGGGATCCATGGATCCAACGCAATTCATCAAAATACCATGAAGTACGACGTTTCAAAAACAGAGCTGAAATGGCAGGCCTACTGGCAGAAGCATCATACCTTTACAGCGGATGAAGCTCACGACAAGCCGAAATACTATGTGCTCGACATGTTTCCATATCCCAGCGGCACAGGACTCCATGTCGGTCATCTTGAGGGATATACCGCTTCGGATATCATCGCCCGCTACAAAAGGAGTTGCGGCTACAATGTTCTGCACCCTATGGGTTGGGACGCATTCGGACTGCCTGCCGAACAGTTTGCCATAAAAACAGGAACCCACCCGAAAACCACCACGGAACATAATATCCGGAGCTTCAGGGAGACCCTTCAGGCAATGGGTTTTTCCTATGACTGGTCACGGGAGATAAATACCACCGATCCCGAATATTTCAGGTGGACACAGTGGATTTTTCTCCGGCTTTATGACATGGGGCTGGCCTATATGTCGGAAGTGGACGTCAACTGGTGCGAAGAACTCAAGACCGTTCTTGCCAATGAGGAGGTGGATGAAAAAATTGCAGAGGGCTACACCGTTGTCCGGCGTCCCCTGAGGCAATGGGTATTGAAAATAACGGCTTACGCCGACCGTCTGCTTGCCGACCTTGACGAAGTGGACTGGCCGGAAAATGTCAAACAGATGCAACGGAACTGGATCGGACGTTCGGAAGGGGTTGACATTGATTTTGAACTTCCCTGCCACAAACGCAAACTCAGGGTTTATACAACAAGACCCGATACCCTTTTCGGCGCCACCTACCTTGTCATTTCGCCCGAACACCCGCTGGCAGAAAAACTTGCCACCGCGACTCAGCTTGTCGAGGTAAAAAACTATATCGGTCAGGCCAAACTGAAAACAGAACTGGAGCGCACCGGGCTTCAGAAAGAAAAAACGGGTGTCTTTACCGGATCCTACGCCATCAACCCTGCCACAGGTCAGCCTCTCCCTGTCTGGATATCGGATTTTGTCCTGACAAGCTACGGTACCGGGGCCATCATGTCAGTTCCGGCACATGACCAGAGGGACTGGGAGTTTGCAAAAAAATTCAGCCTTCCGATCATCGAGGTTATAAAAAGCCCGCAAGATGTCCAGGAAAAAGTTTTTGAAGAGAAAGGAAGCACCTGCGTCAACTCCTCAAACTCGGAAATAACGCTCGACGGCCTCTCTTTCGATGAGGCGTTTGAGCGCATGGCAGCATGGCTTGAAACAAAAAAACTGGGTGAAAGAAAGGTCAACTACAAACTCCGCGACTGGATATTCAGCCGCCAGCGCTACTGGGGAGAACCGATCCCGGTCAAACATTACGAAGACGGATCGCTGCGCCCCGAAACAAACCTCCCGCTTGAGCTGCCTGATGTTGAGGCCTATCAGCCTTCAGCAACAGGTGAATCGCCGCTTGCCAACATCACGCACTGGCTCTTCGGAAGCGATGAGCACGGAGCGTTCCGGAGAGAGACGAACACCATGCCCCAATGGGCGGGAAGCTGCTGGTACTATCTCCGGTTCATCGATCCGGAAAACACGCTTCAGCTCGTCGATCCGGAAAAGGAACGGTACTGGATGAACGTCGATCTCTATATCGGCGGCGCCGAACACGCCGTCCTTCACCTTCTTTATGCCCGCTTCTGGCACAAGGTCCTTTTTGACATCGGCGTCGTGAGCTCGAAAGAACCCTTTAAGAAACTCTTCAACCAGGGAATGATACTTGGTGAAGACAATGAGAAAATGTCGAAATCACGCGGCAATGTCATCCCTGCCGACCACGTTCTGGAACGTTACGGTGCCGATGCTGTGAGACTTTATGAGATGTTTCTCGGCCCCCTTGAACAGGTGAAACCCTGGAACACCAACGGCATTGAGGGCATAAGCCGGTTCCTTGCGAAAGTATGGAAACTTTTCTTTGCTGAACCCGAGAGCCCCGCAGTATCGCTTTCCGATGACCCGATGCCGGAAGAGGTAGAGCGAAGACTGCATAAAGCAATAAAAAAAGTCGGCGAGGACACGGAAAACCTCAAATTCAATACCGCCATTTCTGAAATGATGGTCTTCGTCAACGAACTGCACAAAACCGGATGCAGAAACCGTGAGGCTGTTGAAACCCTCCTCATTCTGCTTGCTCCCTATGCACCGCACCTTAGCGAAGAGCTCTGGGAGAGCGCCGGTCACCGTTCATCGATCAGCCTGCAGCCGTTTCCTTCGTTTAACCCTAAACTTGTCGAAGACACGATACTGACCATTGCCGTACAGGTCAACGGAAAACTCAGAGGAACCTTCACTGCTCCGGCCAGAAGCCCGAAAGAATTTCTTCTCAGAGAAGCAGGAAAAGTGGAGTCGGTCATTAAATTTCTTGAAGGAAAGTCAATCGTACGAGAAATAGTCGTAGAAGACAAACTGGTGAATTTTGCCGTAAAATAAGAGAAAAGAAAATCAAGAAAAAAAAGGTTACAGGCAACAAATATTGATAAGAAGATTTTTTTTATGTAAAATTCAACATGTAAGTATAAAACTCGCTGACTGACATTTTAATCTCCGTTCCAACCGGTTATTTTCAATGTTCACAACGACCTGTGATGGGGTTATTTCTTTTTTTCAAACACATAAAACCAGGGATCAATGGCTACAGACGAAACAACAACCAACACACAGCAAACCGTGGCCCCGTCTTTAAAAAAAGATTCGATAAGCTCTGTTCTGTCTGAAAAACGGAAATTTCCACCTCCGGCGCAGTTTTCTGAAAATGCTCATATCTCTTCAATGGAACAATATGAGAAGCTCTATGCTGAAGCTGCAGCAGATCCTGACGCTTACTGGGCAGGCATTGCCGGTCAGTTCCACTGGTTCAAGAAGTGGGACACCGTACTTGAGTGGAATGCTCCTTACGCCAAATGGTTCAACGGTGGAAAAACAAATATCTGCTATAACGCCCTCGACGTCCATGTAAAAAGCTGGAGAAAAAACAAGGCTGCCATTATCTGGGAAGGCGAAGAAGGTAATCAGAGGGTACTGACCTATGGTGAACTGCACCGCCAGGTCAGCAAGTTTGCAAACGTGCTGAAAATTGCAGGGATCAAACCGGGCGACCGCGTGGCAATCTATATGGGCATGGTTCCCGAGCTGGTCATCGCCGTTCTTGCCTGTGCACGTGTCGGCGCGGTTCATAACGTTATATTCGCAGGATTCTCGGCTCATGCCATTTCTGAACGCGTCAATGATTCACGCGCCAAGATGGTCATCTGCACCGACGGCACAAGACGCAGGGGTGGTTCCATCAATCTGAAAAACATTGTTGATGAAGCAATCGTCAACACTCCCTCGGTCCGCAGTGTCATCGTTCTGAAGGTTACCGGTGAAACTGTCCATATGCACGACGGAATGGACCATTGGTGGCACGATCTCATGGGCCTTGCCGTTGATGAATGCGAACCGGCTGAGGTCGACTCGGAACATCCGCTGTTCGTACTCTACACCAGCGGTTCAACCGGAAAACCGAAAGGCATCCTGCATACCACTGCCGGATACATGATCCATTCGGCGAGCTCTTTCAAATACGTTTTCGATATCAAGGATGAAGACATCTACTGGTGT
>Ga0268280_1001401_pt1 | contig 16263 bp, 16 predicted proteins | sample saktaG_9_FD_190139 | JGI IMG/M metagenome (GOLD analysis project Ga0268280, IMG submission 190139) | Saline water microbial communities from Sakinaw Lake, British Columbia, Canada - sak_2011_5_24_40m | ecosystem: Environmental > Aquatic > Non-marine Saline and Alkaline > Saline ... | reverse complement strand
TTAATTTCTATTTAGGGGAGTAAGTGCCTAATTTATGTTTCTATATACCAAGGCTCGAGAGGCAATTAAAGTAACAAAGACTTTATTATTCTCTTTGTCAATTCCATAAATCACACGGTAATCACCTATCCGATATCTATAACGCCTCTTCTCACCCTTTAGCAACTTTATATTTGGGCCCCAAAAGGAATCGCTTTCTAGGTCTTCGAAGCATTTATTTAATTTCTTGGCGAGTTCATCTGGAGAGGATTTGTAAAATTTAAGCGCGGCTGGCATTAAAAGAAGTCCGAAATTACCCACGCTTTATTTTTCTCCAGTTAGTACCTTTGCCTTTTAGGTATTGCTTTTCACCCTTTGCAACAATCTTTTGCTCTGCCGAAGTAAGAGCGCTTTCTATCTGCTCAACAATTAATCCCCGGACAAATGAAGATATTGAAACATATCTTTTCTTGCAGAGTTTTGCTGTCTCTTCATAAAGTGAAGAGGGCATTCTTATGAGAAGTTCTTTATTCATCATCACGGACATCTTTATCACCTCCAAATAAAGTATATCACTATGATATATATTTGTCAAGAATATAAATGAAGAGCCGAACCTAGTAAAGCGAGGCCAATCTCTGTTTTACTTTTTCAAACACCTCATCCACAGTTATATCATTCAAACTTGCCTTCTCAATCACCGTATGTCCCTTACCCCACGGTCCCCATCTTTTCGCAGTCTTCCCGATTAAATCATTCCTGAACAACGCCACCACCGGCGTACCCACCGCCGCAGCCAGATGCATCGGCCCGCTATCACAGGAAACAAGCAAAAAGCAACATTTTAATACTGCCGCTAATTCCAATAAACTTGTTTTATTAATCAAATCCATAGTTTCTAAAGGAACCGACCACGGGAGCGAATGCTGTCGATCTTCCACTTTTCCTACAAGCACAACCTCCACCTTCATCTCCTGCTCAATTCTTTGCGTGAGCTCAATAAACCGCTCAACCGGCCATTGCTTAACCGGATCACTGGTAAATGGATGAATGGCAACCGCTCCCTTTAAAAATTTATATTTGTCATTATCAGGAATATTTAAAGTAACAGCAGAAACTGTTTCCGCAGGAAACTGTTTCTGCTTTTTCCCAGGGAACTGCTCCAGATCTTTAATTAACCCCACCAACTCCAAATTACACTCCACTTCATGCCGATCGCCAAGATGCTTAGTATCTTTTATCTTATGCGTCAGCAAAAAACCCCATTTTCTCTCATAGCCCACACGCACAGGAATCCCCGCCCAAAAAATTGCCCAGTGCGCTTCTTTCAGCGGATTTAGAACTACACAGAGATCAAAACCGTATCTCCTTAAACACCCTTTAATCTCATCCCAGATCAATACCTCATCAACGCATTCAACTGTACCAGCCAGATCAAGCACCTCAGAATTTACCGCCAAGCTAATCCGCGCCTGCGGATATAATCCTTTCAGCGCCAGAATAGCCGGAATATTCAGCAAAAACTCCCCAAATCGATCATTACGTATAACTAGTATATTTTTAACCATACAAAATAGGCACCTCAATTACGCGCATCTTTTTTCTTATCGCTTTAGTTAAAATCTCAAAAGAAAAATTACCATTTTTTAATTCCGGCAATAATTTTAAAAGACTTTCCCTATGAATTAACTGACAACGGCTATGCCAGTCATTTAGCTTAATACCATATACAATACTTAATAAAATATTCCCAAAACTCATCTTAGTAAAACGTGAACCTAACACTATATTTGCGCCTGAATTCTTAGTTGCCTCTAAAAGTTTAGCATAATCGTTTATGCCATATCCCGAATTAACATCTTGAATAATCACAAATTCACCAATTGCATTTTCAATCCCCGTGTGCACCGCGGCACTCTTACCCCGATTGCTCACATGGTGAATAACTTTTAAATTACTTAAAGAAAACAATCTTAAGATTTCAGCAGTACGATCACCGGAGCAATCATTAACCACAATAATCTCTTTTTCAATCGGCAGATTATTAACTTGATTTATGATTGCCTCAATAAACTTCTCTTCGTTATAAGCCGGTATGATTACTGACAACATTTTTATCACCTCTGTTTAACGATAAGCCCACTCCAATCAAAAACCAAAAAATCATCACTATCCGCGCATAATAAAGACTTGTTTCAGTAAGACCATTAATTAAATAAGCCATGATTGCCGCAAAAATTGACACAGATAATGCTTTTAAGAAAGGATCTGTATTCTTCTTAAAAGCTGCCCATATAGATCTAAAAACAAAAAATAAAAAAATTAAAAACGTACCCAGGCCCAGCAGCCCCATCTCTCCACCCATCTGCAGAAAACTATTATGCGCATAAATAGTATCCTGGGTCGGCATTCTAGCCTCAGCGGCAGCGGTTCTATATTTACCGTAATTTTTTGAAAAAGTATTAATCCCGACACCAATAAATGGATGTTCACTAATCATATGCACTGTATTACGGTAAATACTTAACCTAGTCTCACAAATAAACAAACTCACCGGATTATAGTTTACACTTTTTGCCCATACTTTAATATTTTTAGGCATCACAAAAGGAAAGATTCCCAGCACTAAAATAAGCCCCCAAACTATAATCTTATTCTTTCTCACTAAACTTAAAAAAAACACGCTTATAAAAAGCCCCAGGCCCGCGCCCCGAGAAAAAGAAAGATAAACACCAGCGCTTCCAATTAATGCGGCAATAGTAAAAAATAACTTACTTTTTAATCGTGAAGGAAACAGAGCTAACCCTGCAATCACCGGCGTTAATCCGGTAAGATATACTCCCATCGCGTTACAGCCCGGAAAAGACGCTGTCGCCCGCACCAAACCAATCACCCCGTTAAGGGCATTGCCATGAATAAAATCCCTTCCTGAGAATAACTGCCAAAGAGCATCAATACCAATCAGAGAAATCGCGCAAGCTACCGAAATTGCAATTTTCTTAAAATGTTCCTTATCTTTAATCTGCTCACTACAAACAACGAAGATTAAAAAAGCCTTAAATAATTTAATCATTCCATTTAAACTGTTATTTATGCTTACCGAATTTATAAAAGAAACTACGCCAATCACCATGAACACTCCAAAAATTATAACTGGCAATGTGGCAGAACATAACTTTTCCCTCTTCGTTATTCTCTCGATCAAAAATGTAACAATCATAAATCCGATAACCGTATTCGCAATTCCCGGAGCAATCGCTACCGAAAACGGCAATAAAATGATTGTCCAATAATTAATCTTTTCTATTATCTTAATAAACTTTTCCACTTAAGATCTCCTTCGTCATTATTCTAGGGACTGTCCCCGCAGGGGACTGTCCCTAGAAAAACCCTAATACGGATTCTTCTCTTTTCTAAAAATATTATAATACCCCGAAAGCTTTGCCCAAAAACTAAACGGCTTATTTGTATCAGAATTAGTTACTTTAATTCTCTTAAGCTCATATACATCCTGATTAAAATCCGCAAATCCCCGATTCGTCGTACAAGCGCCTTTATAACCAGCCTTAGCAACTAATTCTGTTACCTTCTCATTAAACCCTCCCGAAGGATAACAAAAATAATCTGCCGGCATATTTATTTGCTGCTCAATCGCTTTTTTTGATCCAGCTATCTCATTTAAAACAATTTTATCATCAGTCACGGATCCAAGATAAAAATGAGTTTTGGTATGTCCGCCAAAAGATATTTTATCTTTAGACATAATCCTAACCTCGCTCCAACTTAAAAAAGCCGGGTTTTTGTCTATAAAATTAGTAACCAAAAAAATAGTAGCCGGGAATTGATGCTTTTTCAAAACCGGATAAGCATTTATAAAATTATCTTTATACCCATCATCAAAAGTAATCACAACTTTATTCCTTTTTAGTGGCCGTTTATCTTTTATACTTGCCACTAACTCATCCATGGTTATCGCCTGATAACCATTCTTTTTAATATACTCCATCTGTTTAATGAAATTTTCAGGGCTGACAAAAAACCCGCCTTTTTCATAGCCAATATTATGATACATTAAAATAGGTACAGTATACCTGGGAGATAGCCAGGAAAAATAAAAAACTCCTAATATAATAATTATTAAAAATAATAGTTTTTTCATTAAAACGATCCTTCTACGTATAATCTTAAACTACAGTCTTATTCAAGTTTTCTTCTCAAGCAATAAAAAAATATTATAGTGCCTTTTATCCTTCATTCCAGGCAATGGTAGATGCACAAGCAATTTTATTAAATTAAGAAAAGACTTTCGCAGATTTTTTCCTAGTTTTTGTAAAAATTTACTCTTTTGTTGTTTATCAGATACTACTGGTGTGGTTGCCGTAAAACTACCATAAGCGCTTCGTGAACCACGCAATGTCGCGGATGTAGCATACGAAACGTTAAAATTATTATTTTCAGCTAACTCGATTAATTCCTGCCGCGTCCAATTTCGATTATGCCTCCCATAACAACCCAAATTTGTAAATACATCATCAATATTATTATTCAATATAATATCCGCCATGCGTTTGAAATGTAGAGAGTTTACAGTTGAGACCAGCATTAATCCTTTATCTTTAAGCACGCGGTAGCTTTCTTTAAAAACATGTGTTGGAGAATACAACAAATGCTCTAGCACTTCTGTGCAAATAACCACATCAAACGTCTCGTTTTTAAATGGATACATATCTTTTTCAGCATTACATGTCCAGCTGGTGATTCCATATTTCTTATGCGTTATTTCATTTGGAATAATAATATCCTCTTTTGCTATGTTGTAAGGTTCTCCGGGAAACAAACAATTTGGAAGATGCAATGAAGTAACATCTACAGAAAAAAGCTCAATAAGCAAGGTCGAGAAACAATACGGCATCGCTCCTATTTCAAGAATTTTATCTCCTGCCTTAAGAGGCGCCAAAAGACCTAAAGTAAAAATAATTCGTTTGGTGCTCTTAAATATATGCTTTGATATCAGATCTTTTGACAGCTTATCAGAAATACTATCGTATACATTAGCCAATAGGAAATTCTGCGCCTTCTGGATATCCGCTTTATTCTTATAATTATAAAACATATAATTCTACTTCTCTTTAGAAAGCTAAAAAATAATTTAATTATATTCTTTTATTAATACCTGCTCAGCGACAAATTGACTGACCTCTTGATCTTACTTAATATTCTTGCCAGCCTTCGGCTGCCCAAAGCCCGTTTCTGAATCAATCCAGCTGGTACCGCATCCCAAAAATACTTAACTGCATGCGGTATTTGAGTCCCACAATGATTTACCATCTTGCGCCATCGATTCAAAGTTCTAATATTATGCTCTTTAGTATAATAATTAACAGCTCCGGACCTAATCCATTTCTTTTCATCAAACTTATTTTCCTTAACTAAATCCGCATAAATCTTTGTTCCCGGCAGCACATAAAGCATCGAAGCGCCCGCTCCATGCGTTGATCTTATGTTCGCATTAGCATAGTCCACCGTTTCTCTTATTGTTGCTTCGGTTTCACCAGGCGTACCCACACAAAAAAATGCCGAAGTAGTCATCTTATCCGTAAACTTAGCACAAATATCAAAAGCATTTTTTACCAGTTCCCTGGTGATCTTTTTGTTTATTTTACCAAGTATATTCTCAGATAAAGTTTCTACTCCCCAAGTTATATGCCGACAACCAGAATCGGCCAATTTAGCAATCATCTCTTCATTTACCGGAGTAACTCGGCACTGAATCGCATATTCTACTTCGCTTTTCTTTAATTTCTCTGCGATTTTAATCGTTCTCTCTATTCCCAGATTAAATGTATCATCGTGAAAAAAAATACGTTTTGCACCCATCTGTTTGACTAGTTCAACTTCCTCTCCAATTCTTTCCACAGAATTCATCCGTACATTCTGCCCCCAAAAAGAAGAAGTAGAACAAAATGAACAATTAACTGGACAACCCCGGGAAGTAATTAAATATGCGATTTCTTTTTGCTTAATTTCTTCCGCCGCGTAAGCATAATCTGGCAAATCTAATTCATCCAAATCTTGAACAAGTTCAGAAACCCTATTTACTGCCATACCGCCGCTTTTATCTTTATAAACTAATCCACTAATCGAAGATAAATCGCTTCCTCCTTCCAACGCTTGGCACAGCTTTGGCAAAGATCTTTCTCCTTCAGACTGAATTATAAAATCTAAATCATTATAAAAATATTTAAACGTCTGTTCATAAAGTGTAGATGGATGCACTCCGCCTAACACCACAAAGATCTTCTTATCAATTTTCTTTATTTGCTTTAATAACTTAAAGGCGCCCCAGCGATTAAAAGAATTAAAAGATATCCCCACTAAATCCGGCCGTTTAATCCTTATCGAAGATAAAAATGCCCTAATACTTTGATTAAATTCTTTTCCATTATAATTAAAAATATCAACTTCATGCTGTTTATTCAAAGAGGCACCAAGATACGCCAAACCCAACGGATAGCCTTTTAGGTTTAATTCTGAAGCTGGAGGATAAACTAACGCGATTTTCATTTGTAAATTAGTAATTTTATATTTTTTTAAAAATATCAACCAACTAATTCTTGGTTGACTTAAGAATTGCATGCCTACCTAACAACATATCTTTTGAAAACAAAATTTTATTCATCCGCTGAAAATCAACCCCACCTTTTCTTTTAGCTCGCTTTTCTTTTGATCTTGCTTGAAGAAACAAAATCGGAAATAACAAAAAATACAAAAAATAAAAATTAATCTTTCTTCTATCCGTAAAAAATCCCACTGTTTCTAACCCATTTTGTGCCAGTAAATACTCTAATTCCTGGTACCGCCAAGGAATTACATGCATATTCTGAATAGCCACCGGAAAACATTTTGCGTAATCCAAAGTTGGCTCTCGAAAGAAATCAAAGCTTCCTTCTACTAGAAAACGAAATCTTGAACCAATATTTAAAATATTAGGCGTTGATAATATCAATCGCCCCCCCTTACGCAATATCCGACTAATTTCAGAAATTACAAAATAAGGATTATAGATATGCTCTATGACTTCCATAAGAATAACATAATCGAAAGAATTATCCTTATAAGGCAAAGGACTGTTTAAATTTCCTTCTGTAAATTGAATTTCCTTATGAAACCCAAACCTTTCCTTATCCATATCGCAAGCTTCTACAGAGAATCCCAAATCTAGCAGCCTTTTTCCCGTACTTCCATCTCCGCATCCCAAATCTAGTACTTTACCATTTTTATCTAAAGATATAATTCCAACAATTTTTTCTAATAAATAATTCTTCTTCACTTTTTTAATTCCTCACTAAAAATTTAATCCTAAATATCGCCCACAACGCAGGAAGCATATCCATAGCCCTAATCGTTTTACCTTCTTTATGACTCCGCGCCTTATACCAAACCGCTACTTCTCCTATTGCACACCGCTTCTTACAAAGACTACTTGCTAACTCAAACTCAAGAGCCTGATTGTTCGCCCTACAATTCAATTTCTTTAAAATATCGGTTTTCATTAATTTAGTAGCAATGATATCTGTAAAATTCTTACCATATAATAAATTTATTAAAAATGTTGCAATAATCGTACCCAGCCAATACGGCCTTTCTTTAATTAAATCCCATTTTGAAATATCTTTCTTATCCAAAAGTCTTGAGCCAAATACAATATCTAATTTTTCACTTTCCATTTTTTCCATCATTTTATATACATCTTCCATTTTATACTCCAAATCTGCACACGGAGAGTAAAAATACTCGCCTTGAGCAAGACCGATTCCTTCACATGCCGAATATCCCGCTCCCATATTTTTAGAGTGTAAAACCATCTTTAACCCTTTATCATTTTTTAATCCTTCTAATATCTCTTTTGTGCCATCTGTCGAACAATTATCTATAACGATTATTTCCTTATCAATATTTATGGACTTAGCCTGCTCAATAACCTTAAGGATAGTCAGCTTTTCATTGAAACATGCGATGAGAATAGTCAATTTCATATTTTACTTGTAAAAAAATTACCCACAGTTTCTTCAATATAGGATAACATTGGCTTCGTAAGCCCAGGATAAACACCTATCCAAAAAAGATTATTCATTACTAAATCTGTATTTTTTAAATTGCCTGCTAATCTGTATTTTATATCTCTATAGGCTGGTTGCTTCAATAGATTACCACCAAACAGCATTCTTGTGGCAATCTTGTTATCCTCTAGATGATTAACGATATCCGCTCTTTTAAACGGAGAATTCTCTCTCACCAAAATAGGAAATCCAAACCAGCTTGGCTTGGAATAATCTTGGGCCTGTGGAAGAATAAGATAATCCTCGTATTTCTTAAAGATCTTAAATAAAAATTTAAAATTATTTCTTCTTGCTTCAATAAAACCGGGCAATTTTTTTAACTGCGCACAACCAATTGCCGCCTGCATATCCGTAACCTTAAGATTATATCCTATATGAGAATAGACATATTTATGGTCATATCCATATGGTAAATCACCGAATTTCTGAGTAAATCTCCTTTTACAAGTTTCGTCCTGTCCAGAATCACACCAACAATCCCTGCCCCAATCTCGAAATGACAAAATAATTCTTTTTAAGAGCAAATTGCTAGTTAACACTGCACCTCCCTCTCCCATAGTTATATGGTGAGGTGGATAGAAACTACAAGTAGAGATATCTCCAAATGTTCCTGTATACCTGCCCTTATATTTAGATCCAAGGCTATCGCAGTTATCTTCTAGCCACCACAAATTATATTTTTTAACAATTTTACTAATCCCATCTATGTCAATGGGGTTGCCAAGAGTATGCGCAGTAAATATGGCTTTTGTTTTCCTAGTAATCGCCTTTTCAATCTTTTCAACCTGTATATTATATGTGCCCAACTTCACATCCACAAACACAGGTACAAGATTATTCTGTAAAATAGGATTAATGGTAGTAGGAAAACCGCAGGCTGTCGTAATAACCTCATCACCCGGCTTCAATTGCCGGTTTTTTAACATTGAAGAAGTTAACGCAGAAACTGCCAAAAGATTTGCTGAAGAACCAGAGTTTGTTAATAAACAATACTTCATTTTTAAAAAATCAGAAAGCTTTTTTTCAAACTCCTTAGCATATCTACCCGTAGTTAACCAAAAGTCAAGCGAAGCATCCACTAAAGAAACTAGTTCTTCTTCATTATAAACTCTCCCGGCATAAGGGATAAACGTCTGCCCGGGCACAAATCTTTTATTAGTCCCTTGAGAAATGTAAAAATTTTTTACTTTCTTAAGTATTTCTTTTCTAATTATTTTAGTATTTTTCATTTTATCCTGAGCGCTAATTCACGCAAAGCAAACTTTACCTCTTTTTCATCCAAATCCGTTACTTTATTCGCGTAAAGCCCATCTTTAATTATTATTAAAGGCAGTTTTACACCTATTCGTTTCTTATCTTTTTTCATAGATAGAATGATATCCATTTCTTTTAAAAGGTATTCTTTCGATTTAACAAAAAGTATGGATAATAATAATTCATTAAAAAACTTATTCTCCAGCTTGGATGATAATAAACCACGCTCTCTTGACACAATATTTGCCAACATCATACCAATAACTATTGCTTGACCATGGGGAATTTTAAAATTAGAAGTTGTTTCTAATGCATGGCCAAAACAATGGCCATAATTAAGCAGATTTCTTCTGCCACCATCAAATTCATCTTCCTCAATATATTCTTTCTTAATTAACAGTGAGTTATATATCGCTTTGAATAGATATTTTTTTTGTTTACCAATAACACTGGGCAGATATTCCGATATAGCCTTTAAATATTTAATTCCCCCCATAATATGTAATTTTACTATTTCGCCAATCCCGCTATAGAAATCTAACTTTTTTTGAGTATAAATAAAATCAGTATCAACGAAAATATAGTTTGGCGGATAGAACGTGCCGATCAAATTCTTATAATCTTTATAATTAAGGGAAGTTTTCCCGCCAATGCAACTATCCGCTTGGGCTAATAATGTCGTAGGAACATATATCCATTTTACGCCTCGGTATATAGTTGAGGCCAGAAATCCACTCACATCCTGAACTATACCGCCACCAATTGAAACCAGAACAATATTCCTTTTAGCGCTTCGCTCAATTAGCGCATCGTATAAACTCATAACTGCTTTAAGCGATTTATTAAATTCGACAGCCTTGATCAATATTACCCTGGAGCTATCTAGCCACTTAAAATAACTATCTTTGTATAAATCCCATACTTCTTTATCAATTATATAGCAAGCTAACTCTCCCTCTTTCTTAATGATTCCATTTAAAAAAGATTTAAACTTTCCAAAAATAACACTATAATCGCGAATTCGAGATTTAACTTTAATTACACGCATAAATATCCACCATCTATGGCAATTGTCTGGCCAGTAATATAAGTATTTTTATCGGAACAAAGAAACGCAACTAACTCCGCTACCTCAGAAGGCTCGCCTAAGCGCTGTAACGGAATGGTATTTTTAATCTTCTTGATCTCCTTTTTAGTATTATTTGCTTTGGTCATTTCAGTATTCACATACCCCGGAGCAACGCAATTAACTAAAACATTATGTGGGGCAAGCTCAACTGCCATCGATCTAGTTAACCCGCACAAACCAGCCTTGGTCAAAGTGTATGTAATCCTACCTGGCTTAGTAATAACCCCCCAGATAGAACCAATATTTACAATCCTTCCGTATTTTCTACTAATCATCTGCGGAGCAACTTTACGGATTATCCTTAAAGGAGCCAAAAGGTTAATCTGCATAGTTTCATCAATGCCTTGATCAGTTAGGCCTTTAATTGACCCTAGAATATTAATTCCTGCATTATTCACTAAAATATCAATCGGACATTTCAATGAAGCAAGATAATCATTAATAGAATCTTCACTCAACAAATCTAATTCCTTCCTACTGGGAACTAATATATTTATTCCCTGTTTTTTTAAGCAATTTGCAATCGCCAAGCCTATACCTCTAGATGCTCCGGTAATTAATGCATTTTTCCTTTTCATCATTGCTCCTTTATAGCCGGGATCAGCATATTTGACATAAACTCATCCCTGCTCAAAAATGGAAACATATCTTCCAGCGGTTTAGAAATTATCCTACCATTATCAAGCTTCTTAGATGAAACCCGCGGTTGAAATTTATATTTTGGTTCAAGAATTACCTCACATAAAACCGGACCATTAAATTTTAAAACCTTTTTTATCTTTTCAACCATGCCATTATGCCCCTTGATACTCTCGACTTTTAAACCGTATGCTTGAGCAACTTTAGTAAAAGAAGGAAAATTAACTCCGGATCCGGGATCGCATCCTACATACGGAAGGCCAAAAAAACTTTCCTGGGTTTGCTTTATAGATACATATCCATTATTATTCAAAAGAAATATTTTTATAGGTAACTTATTATAAACAATAGTTTGTAGCTCTTGAATGTTCATCTGAATACTTCCGTCACCGGTAACACAAATAGTATTTTTTTTGTTGTTGGCAAGGCAGGCTCCAATTGAAGCCGGCAAATCATAGCCCATTGAAGCACAACCTGAGTTCCAAAAAGCGCGTTGATTTTTCTTTACAACACCTGCCTGGAATAAAACCACGCAAGCCGAAGCATTACCGGCAACCAGAACATTATCCTGCTTAACAATCGCAGTGAGCTGCTGAATAAAATTATATGGGTTTACTAATTTGGATTTCTTGTATTCCGGCAAAACAACGGGATACTTGTTTTTTCTCTTCTTACACCACTCTAACCACCAATCATAATTAGACAATTTAGATGAATGCTTAGCAAGCTTTTCCAAAAAATACCCAGCATCACAATTTATCGCTAAATCTGGCTTCAAAGTAGGCTTTTTTAATTCCATCGAATCAATATCTACAATTACCTTCTTTGCCGCTCGGGCAAATGTTTTCCAATTGTAACTAACCTGCCTAATATTATTCCTAGAACCTATGGAAAGAACAAAATCGGAGTTCTGGAGCGCTAAATTACCGGCCCTACTACCAAGCGTGCCTATCCTTCCAATAAAATATGGATTATCAGAAGCCACTAGATCAAAACCATTAAAAGTAGTTACAACCGGAATCTTAAGCTTTCTAATAATGCTTAAAAGTTTTTTCTGAGCTCCGGCAATACGAATACCATTACCTGCAATTAAAACAGGTCTTTTAGATTTTTTAAGAAGACCTGCTACCCTAGTTATTTGGAGATCAATATTACTACCACCAAAACCCACACTACTTTGCTTATAATGATAACCTAACATATCGCTATATTCTACTTGCGCCCCCTGCACATCTAAAGGAATATCAAGCCATACTGGACCGGGGCGACCACTAGTGGCAATACACAACGCCTTTTCTAAAAACTTCCTGATATCCTTAGGGTTCTTTACCGAAACAGCAAATTTTGTAATCGGCTTTACAATACTTATTATATCTACTTCCTGATCTCCCAATTGCCTTAAACCTATATTCGGACAAGAATTAATCGTGGTTTCTTTCTTTACCTGGCCAGATATATATAAAACAGGAACTGAATCCGTCCATTGCCCCATAACACCAGTTAAAGTATTTAAGCCTCCCGGCCCTGAAGTAACATTAACCACTGCCAGTTTACCGGTTACTCTAGCATACCCCTCAGCAGCCATAGCGCAGGCTTGTTCGTGGTGGTTAAATATACACTTCATCTTCTTAGCGCGGCCAAAAGAATCATTAAGATGCATAGCTCCGCCGCCGGTAATCATAAAAACATGCTTGACGCCGTATTCAATGAGCAGTTTAACTATATAATCTGAAACTTTGATCCGCATTTTTTATTCGTAAAGCCCACCCGCCTCTTTAATTAATTTATCATAGCGCGACTGTAGCATATCAATACGATGCTTATCCTCATTAAAAATCATGCCATAAAAATCTCTTTTATTCTTAAGCCACATCAATTCAAATCCAACAGCTTTAAGTATTCCTTGTTCAGCTTTATCATTCAAGGCTTCCGGACATTTAAAAATTACTTTTCTTGTTTCATATCTATCTAACAACCCCTGAAGTTTTCTTATAAAAGGCAATGCCTCTTTAGCTACCCCTCCCCCTACCACACATTTTAAGCCTCTTCTTTTTGCCTTTGTAAATACATCTTTAGCGATTTCAAATATTTTGTCGGAATTTATATCCTCCCTACTTAACCCCAAAGAACCGCTCATATCCACCCTACCTAAAACAATCCCACCTAATTCCTTAATTTCAGGAAGCTCAAGCATTCGATCAAAGTTTTTATATCCATCAATTGTCTCTATATTAATTAAAAAACAGATATCCTTTCGCTCATCTTCAGGAAAGCTATTCTTAACTGAAATTAAATATTTCTTTAATGCATAAGCAGACTCGATCATCGGAGCTACAAGATTAGCTACCCCGATAGCGCGAGCATCATACATATCTTTTATTGCTTCACAACCACCTGTTTTTATGGTTAATTCCAGCCCTGCCTTGGTTACCACTTCTTTAAGTCTAAGCGCTTCTTCTATACGCGTCCCCTCAGCTTCAAACTCAGCCTTAACCCCAATTACATGGTGGTTTTCTTTAAGATCTTTTAAAACTTTAAGCATATGATTTTCAAGCGTGTTCATAATTTCCCCCCTGTTGTTAGCTTAGTTTTAATTTTTTGAAGTACTAACCTATCGAAAACAATCATAAATGTCATCGCTAGCATTATTAATATGTTCAATACAATTGCGATACTGATATCGCTTGTCCCGCTATCAGAGATTATTTTTGGAAAAATATAATAGTCTTTAGGTATCAACAGTAATCCAAACATTATAATATAAAAAGTATCAAATCTATCCTTTTTTTGAGTATTTATAAATAGAAATAGCGGAATAAAAATATGCAATAACTTATAATCCGCAGACATATGCGGCAAAAGCAACATTGCAAATATTAACAACGCTACTTTTTTCCAAAATTCTTTTTCAAAAAATATTATATATCCAGCAAGCACAACAAAAAAACAAAAAACCGTTTTCAAATAAACACTCAAAAACTTAGCCATATCCACAGAGTTAATGACATTAAATTGAATAAAAGCCAACTTAACTAACGAATATAAACTTACACCCCTTTGCACAAGATTATTATTCATGGTAAAAGAATATACATCTGTATTGAATCCTGAAATCATTGAATTCCAATTAAAAATACCCATCTTTTGAAATGCTAAAACACTAATCATTATAAGCAAAAACATAAAAATTATTTCCTTATACCTTTTATCACTTAAAAGTAAAACTAGGAATACAGCTGGATACCCCTTCATTCCAATAGCTAAAAACAAAAATATCGTACTCAAAAAAAATCTCTTTTTGACATAAAAATAAATAAACAAGTACAGAAAAATAAACATAAATATTTCAATATTTGCCCTATCAACAGCAAAAAGTAATGGGTAGGTTAAGCAGAAAAAAATAAAAACATTTTTTAAATATTTGCCCTTGTCTTTCATTTTCAGATTTGAAGCATTAATATAGAAAAATCCGGCCAAAAACAACCCTAAATATAACATTAAAGATTCTAACTTAGGTAAAAAACTAAAAATATATAAAAAGATATTTGCAACAGGATAATAATTATTTATTTGAAAAAAATTCGGAAGTTTAGCTAATCTACATTGTAAAAGAAGATCATCGAATCTTCCGCCAGGACTAAATAAAAATGTGTAATGTGGATAATGAAATCCCAAGCATATACTTGTAATTAAATGGTAAATAATCGAAACTAAAAAACCAACTAAAATAATTTTTCCTATATATTCAATTTTGTAACTTTTATAGGGATTATCTTCCAAATTTGAATTTATTTTTAAACTTTTCTTTATCATTTTTCTGGCAAATGAAAAAAATAAAAATAATATAAACAACAAAAAAAACAGCTGACTGAAGAAAATCCTTGTGATCACCACCTTGTACTGTCCAAGATTAAATACCACTTCTCTATCAAATGAATCAACAGAATCTGGAAAAAGAACATAGCCAGAATCAAAAAATTTAAAATAATAATTTTGTATCTTAACCACAACACTGCTCGGAGGTTCTTTAAGAAAATTTACAATAAGCGCATTTTGGCCTTGTTTTACTAATTGTTTAGGCAAAATTAAATAGTTTATTTTTTGAGTTCCCCTGGATTTAACTGAAGACACCAACTCAGCGCCATTAAAATAAATAACCTCATACTGACCTGGCTTAGAAACGTAATGAATTCTCAGTAAATAGGAATCTTTGTTTAGATTTAAATTTAAATTTACAGTGTTACCGATTAAATTAACTTTTTGTTTATTTTGAATAAATGTATTTCTGGGAGAGAAAATTGACGTGCAAGCGTTCAGCCAGACTAACATGGCTAGCAATGCTACTACAACTAAGTTAATAATAAGTTTTCCACTTCTCATAGGTTATCAGTAAGAATTAACGGATTGCTAGTTATAATATATTGTTTTAATTTATTTGAATAATCTGGATAAAGCATTGGATAGTTCCAATTGACATACATTTGGTGAAAATTTTTTATCCTATTATCAAACGTCAGAAAAAGAAAATTCCCACCGTTAATAATCACATTCCCACGGGGATTATTTTTAAAATAATCTTCAATCTTTTCATATTTTTTAGCATATAATTTCACTTCTTCTCGGGTTAAACGGATATTTTTCAATATACTAGGCTTATCTATAAAATAATATTCCGTATTCATCTTTTTAATTCCCATTTTTAAATAAATGGAAACGGCCGGTAGAAAAATAATTACAAAAATAATAACTGATAAATATTCAATTTTATTCTTAATTATTTTTAATTTATGGCTAAGAACATAACCGACGAACTGATAAATTAATAACGCAACCAATCCTAACATCAATGTACCACCCCAATAGCAATGACGGATATCATGAGCCGGATAAAATTGAAATCCAGAAACTAGACTAACCAAAACAAGGAGAACAATAATTGGTTTTTTAAAATTCCTAATTAGAACAAAAATAAGTAACATTGGCCAACCGTAAAGAAAAATACGCGCTAAATAATGAATGACTCCATTACTATTGCAAATATAAATACCCCTGATACTGTTAATCATAACTTCGCTACCAACGCCAGCACTAACGCTACCAACGCCAGCACTAACGCTACCAACGCCAGCACTAACGCTACCA
>Ga0268280_1001400_pt1 | contig 16264 bp, 7 predicted proteins | sample saktaG_9_FD_190139 | JGI IMG/M metagenome (GOLD analysis project Ga0268280, IMG submission 190139) | Saline water microbial communities from Sakinaw Lake, British Columbia, Canada - sak_2011_5_24_40m | ecosystem: Environmental > Aquatic > Non-marine Saline and Alkaline > Saline ... | reverse complement strand
ATTCCCGACGGCAGCTTTATAAAAGGCGTTAACCTTCCATGGATAAATTACGGCACGGATATGAATGGCGGATTTTCGGGTAATCCGGCGGCGCTGTATACCCAGTTTGAGAAGTGGAAGGGGAGCTGCGTGAGGATATTTCTTTTTTGCGACCTTCGCAGCGGCATAAATTTTGATGCTTCCGGCAATCCCCGGAGTTTTAATTCCAGCGTCTATAATGACATGAATGCTCTCTTGGCTGCGGCAAAGGCTTTCAATATAAAACTCATCCCGGTATTATTTGACTACATGATAGCCGATGGTAAATCCGGTACTTATCTTGGCGAGCATCCTGACTTAATAACCGATGGCTCAAAGAGACAGGTTCTACTGACTCTATTTAATGATTTCTTTAGTACCTTCGCCGGTGATTCCTCGATATACGCCTGGGATATAATTAATGAGCCCGAATACGCCTCTGCGGTCTCTATTTCCGATGCCCAGTCATTTGTCTCGGACTTCGTAAATCTCATACATTCGAAATCCCCGGAAGCGCTTGTTACCGTAGGCAGTGCAAGGCGCGACTGGTTGTTGCAATACTGGACAAATGTAGGGCTGGATATCTATCAGTACCATTACTATGACAAGCACGAGTCCATCACCCCAATAAGCTCCCCGATTTCAGTTCTTGGTTTAAATAAACCGGTTATAGCCGGTGAGCTTGAGCCGACATCGGTAACATCGAAACTAACCAATTTAAAGTCGGGCGGTTACGCCGGCGGTCTATTTTGGCAGGATGCCACATATGTAATCTCTGAGGCTTCTTATAACGACATACGAAGTTATTTCTCAGGGTCAAAAGCCACCTATTCGTATTATGCCTCCGGAAGAATAAAAAGCGAAAACTGGACTAATGGTACCGTGCGCGAGTTTGAGGACGCGGCTATATATGTCAATGGCATGGGCCGTATTATCAAAGAGACTTTTATAGGCACCTCTTATGTGGCTTACCAGTATTTTAATGACCCTGTAGTTTCCAAAAAGGTTATCAGTTTCTCGGTTTCGGGATTGCGTATCATGGAGAAAGATTATAACTCTAATGGGGTTCTTGTCTCCACTACGGCTTACTATGATAACGGTCAGATACGAAAAATTATCAATTCCGACGGCACGTACCGGATCTTTGATCAACTCGGAGATGTGATTGAGCAAGCTGTATTAGCGGGTGGTGTCATAACTATTATTGATGGTCAAAATAATGTTTTAGCCAGGATATTGGAAGAAGGGGCGATCATAGAATATTCTCCGGATGGCAGCCCCTTAAGGATGTTAAGGCCCGATGGCCGCTCCTCGGAATACTATTATACTCCCAATAACGCTCTCTCATACCGGCATGAGTATTCAGTTAATGGAGATTTTACGATATTTGAGGGCTGGGGAGAAGTGGTCTATTCCTATACATATCGCGCGGCCAATACGACTCCGGGGGCCATGTCTGTTACTACCACACTTGGCGATATAATAAAATATGAGAACGGTAAGATAGTATCGATCGAACGAAAATCCGACGGTTCGATAATTACTGATATAGAGCTTGATATAAACGGTAACCTGAAAAACGCGCATGTAAGGCATACTAACGGTTCACTTGATATTGTATACAATAACTCCGTGATCGAAACGATATCTGTCGGAGGTGCCATCGGCCACTATAGAGATGACCGAAAAGCGTTCGAGTATTCCCTGATGACAGGATACACCCGCTATCACTATGCCGAGGATGCCGAGAACGTCACTACCTTTATTACTGTCATTAATAAGCTTGCCGTATGTTTATATGACGCAAACGGCCTTCCTATAAAATTTGATAAGGCGGACGGCAGTGCAACTGAATACGAAAATGGTTATTTAAAGCGAATAGTCGATCCGATCGGCCAGGAGTATCTATACACTGTCACCGCCGGAGATAATCCATCGTCGGTTTTAATCACAAGCGCCGGCAATAACGATTCCGTGCCGGCAACCGTACTATACAGCTCCGATGGTTCGAAAAGAGCAGTCAGTGTTACACTACCCGACGGGACTATGCTTGATTCATCGGGAGGTATTTTAAACGGCATATACGGTCTCGATGATAGAATAACTATTGTCGATGGAGTTTTCAGTTTTGATGATGGAGAGTATAAAAAATACTATAACGCAAATGGCAGTCTCGAAAGGATTACAACCGGCGACAATACGAACATATATTTCAACGGAGACCAGATAAGTGAAGTAGACACAGAATCGGGCTCAAGGGTTCTTTATACGGGCGGGCGCATAACAGATCTTTATGACTGTGAGGAAGGGGCTCACTATATATCCGATCCCGATGGCCGTGTAACAAAGGTTACCTACGATAACGGCTCTGTTTTTAACTATGACTATGATCCTCTTCCGGATGGCACCTTAAAGGTTTCTATAATAAAAGAAGATGATTCGACCGATGTCACTACCAGAATCTATGATGCGAACGGCCTTCTTATTGAACAAGATCTGCCTTCTGGCGTTATCTCTTTATATGCATATGAGGCAACCGGAAATCGAAAGATATTAACCATTACCCAGACTAAGAACGGCGTTGTGATAGGTTCCTACTCTTATGAGTATCTGCCAAATGAGACAAGAGTAACGGATGTGATGGAAAATAAGAGAGTGTATGCCTCAAATGGCGACATTAAGTTTATGTATACCTCCGGGGGATATGTCTATGAATACCACACTACGGACCAGAATACGCTCGTATCGGAGTTGGTTAAATGGATAAAAGGCAACGGTATCACCGTATATTATAAGAACGGCGATGTCGATAGAGTAGAAACAATAGATTCTGATGGAAAGAAGACCATTCTTAAAAACACTGTTTTCGACTCTTCAGGAAAGCTCAAGAGTTTCACGGTGGTGCTGCCTACAGGCGAGAGCCGCAGATGCACTGTCTATGATGGCGGCTGGTCAGAAATAAACACTTCAGACGCTAAGCTTATCTATAAGGATGATCCCATAACCGGTAACGGCCATCTTGTAGCGGTAAATTCAAGTAACCGCTTATTTATTTTTAACGCATCTTTAAAGATTCCCTCGTACATCAATGTCGATATTGCCGATGACCCATCGGCGCTTGATCATATAGATTTGGTTGATGGAGAAATGACCGACTATATGAGGCAAAAACTTCTAAAAGATTACGGTGTTATTAAAAAGGAGATTGTTCCGAATACGCTTGTTCCGGGTAATAGGACTTGGCAGACTCAAACCAATCCGGAAACTCATACTCTTGGCATATCTTCCGTGTCGACGGGGAGCGACATGGTGGTAATGCAGGCCGCTATAAATAGTACACCAAATTATGACCAAGGGGAAGTGTTTCTTGATTTAACGGTCGATACAATAGGGCACACAATAGCTAATCCGTATGATTTTAACAATAGGAATATGAGTTTTTATGTAAAACTCCAGGATGGAACCCTTCCAGCAGGCGGGAGCCTTACAGTGCAGGCATTTGCCAAAGATGCCGCCTGGAAGACGGAATATTCCATGGAAATAACCATCACGCAAGCAGGGGCATGGTATAAAGTAGATCTTGATATATCTGATATAGCCCCAATGTTTGGACTTAAAGAGGCCCTTTTCAACCCTTCTCAAATAAGGCTTGTGGGGCTAAGAATCAAACGGACCAATACCAACCTAATTTATTCCGGACAAATATATGCAAAAGACGCAAACCACCAGTCCCCACCGGTAGGCGAAAAAGTTATAGATTTCCCATTTTTCGTAAACAAGAATTCAATAAAGCCTTACGTTGGGGCTATCCCTGCCGACCAGGTTACCGGTAATCCTAACTACATAAGTTGGGATGATATGTCGCGGTTTTTTGCTCCGGATAATTCTACCGATAATGGTCAGGTTGATCTTGATAAAGGAATCTGGAGAGGTCAAACATACTCATACTCTCAGGGCATAGAGACAGTGGCTAGAGATGATGTTAATAACCAATGGATATTGGGCCTTAATCTAATGGCGGGCAGCCAGGTTAAAAATGATGGCGAGATGTATATAGATCTACGTTATGACATACCCGGCTATACATGGGCGGGCCCCATTGATCTTACAGGTAAGACCCTAACCTTCAAAGTAAAAGCCCCATCGGGATTTTTAGCGGCATCCAACAGCGCAAATAATCCTATGTGGGCGCAGGTCTTTGTTAAAGACGAGAATTATGAGTTTCAATATGGTAAGAATGTCCAAATCACGCAGGAGGGGCAGTGGATCATAGTAACTCTAATGCCGCAGGTGGGAGAGATAGAGGAAGGGAATTCCGAAACCTCGCCTGAATTTGATCCTACAAGGATAGTAAATATAGGAGTGAAGATATCCTGCAATAAGGGTTCGGTATCGGCATACAAAGGCAATTTCTATGTTCAAAATGCTACTCCAACCGACATATTAAATCAGACTACCAGCATATATCTACTGGACATCAATGCCCTCAAGGATTACGCCGTGGCTCATAGTATAAATCTTACCTATGAGGAAAACCTCGGGCCACAGATCAGGCTGGCCAAGCAGAGCCTACCCACATATTTTAAAGACGATAGCTACAGTATGATTACGGAATACTATCCCGACGGAAGTGTGAAGGGCGTTTTGAAAGGGAATTCAAGGGTTGAGTATTACAATACGGATGGCAAGCTCATAAAGATCACCGATAAGAACGACGAGACATTGGTCGAGTATAAGTATGATTCTAATGGCGATCTTATTGAGATCGATTATTCGGGTACGCGAGATACTATAAGGCAGGCGATGAACGATGCGCGCATGCAGGCGCAGCAGGAAGCCGATAATACCATAAAAGAGATCGCTGAAGCTAAAGGCCGCGCCGTCCAGTATGTCCAAGATACTATACAGCCCGCGTTAGACGAAGCATACCGCACGAGGTCAGGTCTCCAGACTATGTGGAGCGAATGGAACAACAAAAAAGTAGGCTGGTTTGGGACAAGCATGTTCGGGGATACTTCACGCGATGAGAAAAGGGCCGTGATGCGTTCGCTTGAGACTGCCATAGCTCAGGTGAATCAAACTATATCAGGTCTTCTTACCACGGCTGCTGAATTATACGCCCAGATTGATGTCGATATTAATACCGCCAAACAGAGTATTCAGCTGCAGCTTAATACAAGCCTTCAAGCGATCGACGCTCAAGAAAATACAGCGATAACTGAAACTTCAAAACAGGAAGTGATGGAAGTGGTTGATACCTATTATAAGAAGGCACTGGGTAGAAACACATCTTCTATTGAAGTGAATACCTGGATTGCTACGGCACAAGCTAAAGGATGTCTTGATCCGGTAAATCGTAAAGCATTTGATATTTCCTTGGTGAAGACGGAGCTTGCTACAAATCCGATATACGTTAGTGAGGCCGCGGATAGCGATACATTTATAGGCAACGTAAATACGGTGATAGTGGGCTTTTTAACAAACTTTAAGACAATGACATCTGCCCAAAAAACCGCAGCGCTCAATGTATTGGGCCTTACCAACGTAAATGATATCAATTACGTCGCCTCCGACTTCGACACTATCCTGAGATACCTCTCGTCCAATAATAAACACTTTGGGAAGAGTGCGTTTACGGCTCTTGTTGAGATTCTAAAGAATAACGGCAAAACCTTGAGTGCTCAGGATCTTGTGGATTTAGCCGCCGGGGTTATTCTAATTGATATATTTTCAGGTTCTATAACGTCCATAACCAATGGCGAGCTCAAGATATCAATGTTCGCTCTGTCAAAGTATGCCGCAGCAAAATACAGCGTCACTCTTTATAATTCAAAACTCAATAATGCCGATCTCTCTGCTTTGCAGGACGCTATATCGGGCGGTAAGAAGGCGATAGCGCTAGTGTCAGGAGATCACTTTATTGTAGTGACTTCGATATTGGCCAACGGCACAGTGAATTATTATGAATCATCCAAAGGTGCGTCGGGCGAGAATATGACTATGAGCAAGAAGGATTTTCTCGCTAATTGGAGCGGGAACGCTATCATCCAGAAGCAGCCAATTAATGACAGTGTCTCAAAGGCATTATCGGCCGCCGAAGCCCGTCTTATAAGAGGAAGCGATCCGTTCACAATATCAATTCTGGCGGCTTTAAGCTTGATATTTGCCGTTACGTCTACAATCCTATCTTTTATCGACAACGAGATTTGCCAAATGCTTTCCCAGGTATTTGCTATAGTAGCCCTTGTTACCGGGATATTAAATATAGCTTTAAGCTTCGACAAAATAATAAAAAGTTTTGCTACGGGACTGCAGAACATAGGCGAAAGCCTTAAAAACTCTACGACCTGGCTTGGAAAGATGTTTGAGGATGGTGTAAAAGGATTCGTGACAGGCATGGCTACAATATTGACAAAAGCTGTTTCAGGGATTTGTCTTAACATGTCCTATAATAAAGCTCTCACCACATTCGGACTTAATTCTGACCTTGCCGGCATAACAAGCGCATTCTTATCAGGAGGATTTACAGGGGTTAATTCGACATTCTCATTAACCGGCGGTTTCACATCTCTTACAATGGAAGGTGTCCGTTATGCAGGGAGAGAACTTGGGTTGGATCCGACCATTACCGGAATAATCGGGATGAGCGCCGCTACAATTGTATCAGCGGGGCTGGGCGGCGTTTCGTATTATGATAATAACGGGATTCCCCAGCCCTTAAAAGGCCTCGAAGCCATAGCTTATACAATCAAAACCACGGTCTTACCAAATGTAGCGAGCGAGCTCGCCTACTACGGCATAACTAAGCTCGGGGAGATGATAGGAATAGACGCTATTGTAAGTCAGCTTGCGGGAATAGGTATCCGCTCAACTATATCCGCCGGCCTCAGGGGATATGACACTAACAATATCTTTCAGGGTGTCATGGGCGGCCTACTACAAGGTGTCACCTCAATAGGTTTAAACTACGCCACTGAGGAGCTCGGTTTAAACCCGCTACTTGCGAATATTGGTTTTTCAGCGATAGCCAGCGCAATAAATGCGGGTCTCACGGCTACCATCGGCCAGAATCCGCTGGGCAAGACTGTGTTTGAGCTATTCTTTGATACCTATATGGATAATGCTCTGACTTTCTTAGGCTATGGCAATTCCAGCGACCCCAACTATCTCTGGCTTGAAACAAGTTACAGGCAAAGTATCCTGGACTTTAGCGATATTGCCAGGCAGAAAGGCCTCATCGAAGCCCTCAATACTTACGGCGTGAGTTTCTTTAATTCTACCGCTGTGGGAGCGATATCTCAGTCAGGTATGACGATAGGCAAATATTTCGACGATAAACTCTCCAAGGGGCAATCTACCAGCCGCACTCTGCCTAATAACGAAACGGTAAGGCAGGTGGCCGTAAAGGACGCCCAGGGCAACACTGTTGCTAACGTCTTCTTTGTGCAAAAGCAGAATGGCGCTTCGCTTTACTGGGACATGGTGGGCGTAGAATATCTTACTTCAAACGGCACATACCTTGATTATGGAAGCCTTGGCGTGGATTCCTATGCCAGGCTTGGTTTTACTGATGCGGAGTTGTATTCAATATTCGATTCCGATACCCAGTTTCAGAGGATCCATGACGGTCAACAAGTCTACGCCGAGCTAAAAGACTCAACCGGCAAAACCCTTCTCGTCATCGAACCAACCGAGGGCGGAGATTACAATGCGTATGATTCTAAGGAGCAATATATTAAAGCGAAGATAACAGACTATATAACTAATAGAAAATACGTATTTGATGAATCAAAATTAAATGGGTATTCTGAATTTGATCAGTTAACACTTGAAGATCTGGTTGGTTTAGATTTGAATGACCCATTGGTTATAAGCGTTGTTTTAGGTAGTAGTATTTCTGCGGAGCAATTAAATTCACTCAATCTCACCACGCAAGATAAATTACAAATATTAAACATTTTGCTATTCAATGGCATTGGTAATCCAGAGCCAATTGGGGCGTCTCCAGCATATATGCAAGGGTTTACACAACAATTAGGTCTGGCATACCCGGGTGCAGCTAATACTACCTTTATTGCCAGCTATGAAGACAGTTCAGGATTCTCGGGACACGGGAATAATGTTATCTCATGGTTTGGCGATACATACTTACATACAAACGAGATAACGGATTATATTAAATCTGAAGTAAATTTACAATTTAGTAATAACCCGCCTTCGAATATGGTAGGTATAGCTTATAGTGGTACTGGTAACCCCTTATTGCAAATGTTAAATGAAAATCCCAGCTTTGATATGGAATCAGTCGTGTTGGTTGGCGCACCTTTGAGATATGGAATGACAATTACTAACTCACATGTCAAAAATGTCATTTCAATTGAAGGCGGATCAGATCTTGTGGTATCATTAGCAGGAGGATATTTTGGGAGTCTTGCGGATAGTCCACAACCATTAAATCTATACAGAATCGTGTTAAATGGCGTAGATCATTTTAATTACACCTATGATCCAGCCGACCAAAATCCTAATCCGAAAGCTGTGCAGTCGGCAAGATTTACTGCTGAAATGGCACGCTTAGGAAATGATAAAACGAGAATAGATGCATTCATCAATACACAGAGACAATTAGGCGCTGTTACATATAATGCAATAGCAAAAGTATATTTTGTTGACTTGGAAAAGGTGAGATATGGGTAAAGTGGTTTTAAGGGTTACAGTGATAGTAACTATTGTTGTAAGTATCGTTGTTTTAGGTATAACGTACAGAACCGTAACTGCAAAGAAACAGCAAAAAGCATATGTGATGGTAGGGTTTCCTAAAGAACAGGGTGCTGGAATACAGAAAGAATTGGAATATATATCTACCGAGCATGATTATATAGACAGGGGATATCAGTATCTCAAAGATGGTAGAATTAAAGAAGCGATGGAACAATTCAATGCGGTACTAAGTAGAGGTAAAAAAACATCTGCTCTTGACTTTGCTAGAAGAGGTTTGGTAGATGCTTGCGAAAAATCACGAGATTATAAGACTGCGGCAGATTTATTGGATAAGATTATTGGCACTTTTGTTATACCAAAAGGCGATATGTGGAGAACAGCCGAGGATGAACGATTACTTTATCTGCGGTATGCTGCCAATGGTGACTATGACCTTGCTATAGAACATTCTCAGAAAGCACTTGAGGCAGACGCGCAACTTCCTAATAGACCGCAAGGTGCAAATCCACAATATTATGAGCGATTGGATGATTTGAAGGCAGCGAAGGATTATATATTGTCTCAAAAGCAAAAAAATGAAGCCGGTGCCATCCTATAAGAATAACAGCAGACGTCCTATTTAGGTACACCCTACCATAATAATTTCTCAGTATTATAAATAAAGATTTTTGCCCTGGAATTTTGCAGAGGAAATTCCAGGACTTTAAGTCTGTAGCTTATTCGGATTTTGTCTCGTAAAATCCGAAGATTTTTGCAATAATTTGACCTCTTTTGCCGTCTTATATATGGGGGTATATAAACGCAAAAGGAGGTATTTTATGCCTACACAGAGAAGGGTTATATATGATGGTGCTATTTGCCACATAATCCAAAGGGGTAATAATAAACAGGAGATATTTAGGGAAGAAGAGGATTATGCTAAGCTTTTGTCTTTGATCAAAGACTATAGAACTAATATCGCTTTTGAGCTGTATAACTATTGCCTTATGTCAAATCATCTGCATATGCTAATGAAGATAATTAAAAAAGATGATCTCTCGAAGCTTATGCAGGGAATTTTTCAGTCGTTTCGCTTCTATTATAAACGAAAATACGGATATACCGGTTATCTATATCAAGGCAGATATAAGAGTAAATTGATCGAAAAAGATTCTTATCTATTGGAATGCGCACGTTATATTGATCGAAATCCGCTAAGAGCTGGAATAGTCAAAGATTTATCATCCTATAGATGGTCATCGTATAATTTCTATGCGTATGGTCAAAAAAATGAATTAATTACTGCGAACCCAGCGTTTGTAGTCTTGGATGATGATTTTATGGCTAGGCAAAAGGTCTACAGGGAGTATGTTTTAACCTCCAGGCTGTACGAAGATATTATTGATAAAGAATTTAAAATAGCCTGAAGAGTAGGGTGTACCTAAATAGGACGTCTGCATGCACTCAAAAAATCCCACTTTCCCACTTGACGATATTCCCACTATATGATATACTTTAATCGAAAAGGAGGGGAGACAGATGAAGACTATGAAAGCCGCACAAGGAAAGAAACAAGCCCTTGAAGTCAGGGAAATGTTTATGTTGGTGGATACCCGACAGCTTGATTCCAAGCACCGTATAACGGTAGGGGAAAAACTGCAAAAACTTATATCGGGCAAAATGAATATCGATTCTTACCAGATATTCATCGGCAAGGAAGGGGATATATTGCTTAGGCCCGCCGTATCTGTTCCCAGCAACGAGGCATGGGTGTATCGCAACCCCAAGGTTATCGGCAGGATACGCCAGGGATTAAAAGAGGCCGCTGAAGGCGCGACGGAGAAGGTTGATGATTTGGAGAGTTTCTTGAGAGATCTATGAGTTTCTTTTTAATTCTTACTAATACCGCAAAACAGAGCTTAAAAGAACTTAAAGACTCCGCCCATTTAGAGAAACGCTTTAAGGCGGTTTCTAAAGCCTTAAAATACCTCGCGGCTAATCCGCGGCATCCGGGTCTGCAAACTCATTCATACACCTCTCTACTTGGTCCTCATGGAGAAAAGGTCTTTGAAGCGTATGCCGAGCAAAATACCCCGGTAGCTTATCGTATTTTTTTCTATTACGGAAAAATACAAGGCGAGATCGTTGTCTTTGCAATTACACCGCATCCTTAAAATAGCCTGAAGAGTAGGGTGTACCTAAATAGGACGTCTGCGGAATACATGGTCTCTTGTAGGCAAACAGGAAGGGAGTGTGAGGGTTGTAGGCAAGTTAGGAAAAGATTCATATGGCAGACTTGCGTTCATAGATGCCGATATATATGAAGACCATGGAACCTATACTCTGCATCAGGTTATTCGTGATGGTCAGCAAGTCTACGCAGAGATGTTAGATCCTCAGGGCAAAACACTTCTTATCACTGAACCTACCAAGGATGGAGGCTATAACTATTATAATTCGTATGGGGAGTATGTTAATGCGAAGATAAAGGATACTCTTGGTATGAATTTCTATCTCGAGAACGGCGAACTAAAATATTCTTCGTTAGATGTTACTGCTGAAGATATGAATAGCATACCAACGTATGTCTATGATTCGAATAAAACAAATATTGAAAATGCCGTCAATTATACCGACAGCATGTTTGAAGATATTAACAAAGTATTTACCGGGGATGTAATATTTAGTGCATCGTCATGGGAAGTAGTTGTGAAAGCCATTATGTTGACATCGACAAAGTTTAATGTAAGATATGGAGGTGAATTGATAGGGTTAACAAGTAGACTATCAGCAGAAGATAAGAAGGCATTTCAAGATTGTACACTTTTAAAATATGATTCTCTGCTACACCCATACGACTATTTTGACATAGCTACGGAGGACGAGCTCGCTATATGGGCGTCTTTAAAAAGTCCGCCGAGTAGTAATTATGGTTTTGTTTTAACGGCGATACACGGAATCGGAAAACACTCGAATATATGGGCTAATAATTTTAATAATGTAAAAATAAAAGACCAGTATTTTGATGTCGTTGCAAATAGCTGGAATAAACCAGGTAACACTATTATTAAAGGCGATGGTCTTACAGAATATTGGATGGACGAAACCAAGAGGAGATTTATAATAAAAAGTATAAAAGATGATATAGTCACAGGTTGGAATAGAGCGCAAGAGCAAGGCGTTTCTTTTGATGTTGCGTTACATAGTCTTGGCACTGTTGCTGGTTACGAAGCTATTAGAGAACTCAAGAACGAATGCCCTGATATTAAAATTCGCAATGTATATATGATGGGGTCGCCCCTACGGTTCTTTATACAAAACGGAAAAGCAACATACGATTCAAATGCGTTTCTAAATGTTAAAAATGTAGTGAATATATATAATGAATGTGATGATATGAATATTGCACAAACTATAGCTTTATCTTTGCTAACTAACGATCCAGAGATAAGAGAAGTGCTGAATAATAGACTGTTCGGATCTAGCCCCGTTACTGGTAAATTAAACGATTTATTTACAACGATTAAAGATGCAACACCTACGAATGTTTCCCACGGCGCTATGTGGAAAGATCCGGATATGTTAGATATTATTAAAAAATATGGCGATTTTACTAATTAAAGGGTGATTATGAAAAAAATAATTATAGTTATCTCATATTGTGCAATATTTTTTATAATTTTAGCTTTGCTGATAAACATAGTAACATCTTTAGTTCCGCGATTTTCGACATATGAAGAGCAAAAAAAATATGGGTCAAAGATGTATGATGTAGCTGGAAAAATTGATGAAGCGGTTTTTTATACGACAAGTCCATTTAGGTGCAAATTAATTAAACAGATTCTTTTATTACCAGCATGGAATAAATCCGTTAAGGCAAATTTATATATATTAAAAAAATTTCCACAAGCGAAAGAAGATGTTGATGTTTTAGGTTGGATAGCGGACTCCTATTTTTATGGAAAGAAATATGATAAGGCCAGAGGGTGGTATGAAAAGCAACTGGAGGTATTTAAACGGAAATATTTTAAAAATCTTTCATATCCGGAGAGAAAAGATGTTATTGACAAGAAAGCGTTAACCGAGGAATTACGTTATATTGTAAATATACAAGATTCAATAGCAACATGCCATACAGCTGTAGGTGAATTCAGTAAAGCTATAGATATGTACGAAGAATCGTTACGGTTTTTGGAAGAAGCTTATGATATAGACAGATACGATAGAGAGATGATTTTTAGGAAAACATACATATATATCGCAAAGGTTTACAAGGTGGCACTTAAAGATTATCAAAGAGCATTTGAAACATATGAAAGAATGAAAAAAGAATTTTCGGATGCTAATTCTGTTTGTGCGGCAGATATTTTTATTGGTGATACCCATTTAGCAGTTGGTAATATTCAAAAAGCTAAAGAAATTTATGAAGATGTATTGCGTAACTATAAATACCCTAATAGTCCCGCAAATTATGGAGAGGCACAGGATAGACTTAGATGCTTAAAAGATGGGTCTTCGATTGTAGCCCTTGATGGGGTCGTATATAAAATTAAGAACGGTAAGGTAATTGTTAAATATTTTTAATAGTTTAACAGTATGTAACAGAGTAACAGTAGACGGCCTATTCAGTAACAGCAGACGTCCTATTCAGGTACACCCTACCCGAAAGAAATAAAAATAACAATTCAAATTAGAGGACAAGAGTAAATATGGCGCTGTCTCCTATTTTCAGTTGCCGCAAGATAAACTGTATGATTTTTAAATTTTATTGGAGGAAACATGGTGTTACGGATATATTGTTTTTTACGTAAATATTTCATAGTGATTTTGGTATTAATTTTTTGTAGCAGTTTAACAAATCAATTACTAGCAGATAGTGTGAAGGGCTTTTCTAAGCAAGAAGAAAAATTACTTAAAGGTATCGACGAACACCCAAATGAACCAGCCGGATATATTAAGATTGCCAATTATTATAGTGGAGAAGGCCACATAGATAATGCTGTGGCCTATGCCAGCAAGGCCATTGAATTGGACCAGCAGGATATGTCTAATTATAAAGCATTATCAGAAATTTTATTAAAGGGTGGAAGGGCTGATGATGCTGTTAAGATTATGGAAAAATCATATCGAATTAATCCGGATGATTATGATACTCTTACGTATCTTGCTACCATCTATTCAGTTGCAGGCCTAAAAGATAAGGTAATTAATACATTAAATGAGGGAATTGGAAAAAATACAGATCGTAAAGCCAATTTAAGGGTTAAGTTGGCGGAGTTTTATGTGAGACATAAACAATATAAAGATGCTATCGAACAATATAAGCTTCTTATATCCGAGCGCCCAGATTTATCACATTTTCAAGAACAAATAGACAAGCTGAGTAATGAATTACCGCTAAGTAATAAAGAAGTTAATGAAAAGGCTTTTAAGGAATCTAAAGAGATAATGCCTGAAGAATATAGGGAAATAACGCTTAAAGAGTTAAAGAATGCATATGTAGATTTCCAAATAATATTATCGGAGCCATTTGGTATTAAGCTGAACAAGATGACGGATTCGGTTAAGGAAGATTTTAGGAATAGTTTTGTGGAGAAAATCAAAAATATAGGTTATGGCATAGTGGACAATGAAGACAAAGCCGATGTTGTGGTTACATGTAAAATTGAAGGAGCATTAAAAGAAATTATCGGCGAATGGCAGGCATTCCCAGCAAAAGTTAGCCTGCTTTTGCCAAAGAGCAGATATGTAATAGCGCAATACACCATCGTTGAACCCCAGGGGTTTCGTCCCGAGATAAATAAGATAATTAATAGGATGACAGAAGAGATTAAGAAAGATTATGAATCGAGTGGTCCAAAAATTCGTCTGATGGTAGATGATATGCCATTAGATGCTCCGGAAAGCAGCATGAATAGTCCGCGGCGGTCATTCATTGTAGAGAACAATGAAACTGGCCCTAATGGAGAGAACATTTATTATATAAAGAATTCAAAAGCGAAAATTGCATCTTTGATATATAGGTCATATAATACTGATCTTGACGTCGATTTTCCTGAAGAGACAGATGATTTTAGTAAAATAAAACTAATGATTAAGACTCATGATTTTGAGCAAGAGAATAAAGATATATTTAATAGATATGGATATTTTATAGGCACTAACAAAAGAGGAGAGCGTCGTATTACTGAGACAGGAAAGTTCGGTAAAGTTTTGTATCCAAACGACTTAGAATCCTCGATTCATCAAGTTATATGTCGCCTGCTTTTTGAAAACGGCTGTAGTGTTGTCGATTTAATGCCTATAAGAAGCTCACTAAATGCGATGGTACTTTCGGATATTATCGCGCGCTATGGATCAACACAGAACATAGATGCTTTTTTTATATGCTGTTACCAATTGTATTCAAAAGTGCAAAGGACGGTGCAATCGGCCAATAGAAAGCAGATTTATAATGATTATGGTCTTATGCTTGAATATAAAGGCTTATTAATCGATTCAAGAACTATGGAAATAATATTTAAGTATTCTGGACAGACACGAGCTAATATGTCAACAACAGAGAAATCGGGTTTTTTCGCAAACACAATAACGCGCCAAGCGCCTCTTGAGTGGTTTGAGGTTGAAGGGGAAAAAGAAAAGGGGTACTATATTATTAATCGCAATTGGCTAGAAAAAAAACTATTAGAATCCTTAGACTCAAAAGATGCACCAATTCTAATAGACAGTCCTAATAAAATGATTATTGTAAGTGCTCATCCGCTACCATCACAATTTAACTACTATTTTAATAAGTATTTCCGAAGAATAAAAGATGTCCTGATTAATATTGAATAACAGCAGACGTCCTATTTAGGTACACCCTACCGAGTGCACAATAAAATAGTTTAAAATAATTGCAATAATTTAGCCTCTTTTGCCGTCTTATATATGGAGACATAATAAAGACAGAAAAGGAGGTATGTTTATGCCTACGCAAAGAAGAATTATATATGATGGCGCGGTTTGCCATATAATTCAAAGGGGTAATAATAAGCAAAATCTATTCAGGGAAGAAGAGGATTATAGTAAGTTTTTATCTTTAATCAGGGAATATAAGGATAAAATCGTCTTTGAGTTGTATAACTATTGCCTTATGTCAAACCATCTGCATATCTTAATGAAAATAATTGACGGAGATGATCTCCCGAAGCTTATGCAGGGAATTTTTCAGTCATTTCGCTTTTATTATAAACGAAAATATAAATATACCGGTTATCTATACCAAGGCAGATATAAAAGTAAATTGATCGAAAAAGACTCTTATCTGTTGGAATGCGCACGTTATATTGATCGAAATCCGCTAAGAGCTGGAATAGTCAAAGATTTATCATCCTATAGATGGTCATCGTATAATTTCTATGCGTATGGTCAAAAAAATGATTTAATTACTGCGAACCCAGCGTTTGTAGCTCTGGATGATGATCCTGAGGCTAGACATGAGGCTTACAGGGAGTATGTTTTAACCTCCAGGCTGTACGAAGATATTATTGATAAAGAATTTAAA
>Ga0268280_1001396_pt1 | contig 16317 bp, 14 predicted proteins | sample saktaG_9_FD_190139 | JGI IMG/M metagenome (GOLD analysis project Ga0268280, IMG submission 190139) | Saline water microbial communities from Sakinaw Lake, British Columbia, Canada - sak_2011_5_24_40m | ecosystem: Environmental > Aquatic > Non-marine Saline and Alkaline > Saline ... | reverse complement strand
GCACATCGTCTCTAGAACCAATTAAGGTAGCCCCGCTTTACATAAAATCATATGGCCGCGGCTCACGACAGGTTTGGCAAGCAGACTCCTTTGGTTTTCCAAAACGCCCTAAGACTAAAGAAAAGATAAAATTTAGTTTCCGCACAGGCGATTGGGCGAAAGCCATCGTGCCCAAAGGCAAATTACAGGGCACTCACATCGGGCGTTTAACGACCCGCGCCGCCCCCAATTGGTTTTCAATAGGAAATGCAAACGGGGTAAATCCGAAGCACATATTACTTCTCCAGAGGAATGACGGCTATGAATACAACTGCACAAAATAATAACCGCAAAGCTGCTATCAGCAGCTTGTCATACGTAACTGAGGAGTTACGAAAAATAGTAATACCACTACGACAAATAATCGTGTGCCAGGATTTGCAATTGATTGCAAAAATGAAAGGAGACTAAAATGAAATATATAGAACCTTATAAATATGAATACGAAGAAAACGAACCTCACCTCCGATCATGTTGGGTGTGTAATGGCGCGCACAAACACTTAAAGAAAGCCAACAAACTCTACACTTGTTTCATATGTGGCAAATCGTGGATGCTAGGCAAGTTCACTTCAGATATGACTGAAGAAGAATTCGAGACGTTCATGGTTAGGAACAAGAAGAGATTAGAAAAGCCCTGGAACACTGCGCCTATCATTATAAGCTTCTCCACCTAAACCTGACATCCCCAAACACCTCCGCATCTTTTTCCACAAAAAAAAGCCCCTCGCAATGAGGGGCCTGCTGTTGCTTCATCTGCCCTTATACCTCAATTCAAAAACCCGTAAGCCTATCTCCAGGATTTATATCAAATCTACAAGCGGTAAACTTTGTGGCGCATATGTCCACGCAAGACAAAGCAGAGATCAAGAAAAAGGGGCCTGAGAGGCCCGTCAGTCGATTTTATACAAAAGCCCCTCATAGACACAGATAAGTAAATAAGATAAGATGACGTGGCTCACAGAGGCCAAATTACCTAACCATGTTATAATGCATAGGTTCAGTAAGTGTTCTATGAACAGACCAATGTTTATCAAAGAGACGAGACTTCAATGTCTTTAAGGGAATATTAATCTCTTCAGACCATCCCACAAGACTCAACGTTTTACCGTTAAATGTGATAAGCTCATCTTCTTTTCTTCCCGGCTTTCTATAAGGTCTAGCATTAGGAGGAAGAGTAAAAGCTTCTTCTACAGTCCATCCTCCTACATGTATACGATAATATATATCTATACCGGTCTCTTCCGACCATTGCTTTATGGGCTTAGTCTCTCCTTTATAAGTAAGAAGCATAACCGGAGCTCTAGTTACTTCTTTAAAAGCGCGCTCAATATCCCATCCTAAAGTAATAACTCTACGATATAACGTATGATAATCCTGGCCTAAATCATCTGCCCAGTGTTTTAATATCTTTGTCTCACCATTATAGGTAAACCATAAACTATTCTGTTTATTATTGGCTTGCTCTTCTTTAGGGATCCAAGTGCAATTCTCTGGACAATAGTTACCATTTACATTAATACGCTCTATAGTTAATTTGTCTTCATATCCATTTTTAAGGGCCCATTCATAAAAAATTTCAAATTTATGCCATTCCTCACATACAGTAATTCCCCTGACTCCGTAATATTTATAAGCTTTGTTGGAAGGATCGTAGCATCTTAACATCATCCCTCTATGAATTCTGTATATACTGTGACCAGACAACCCGTGTATAAACTCACGTTTACTGACAGCCTCCCTAGCATAACATCCACAAGAATGTGCCCTCCCATTTCTTAAGTCTACTCCTACTACAACGCACTCATTTCCACAATCACAAGCACAACGCCAATGCCACTGCCCCTTCTTGTCCTGAAACATAGGCTCTAAAGCTACCAAGCGATGAAACCTCTGCCCCGTAATGTCTTTCATTCTACTCATATCTACCTCCTGTGGGTTCTCCTGATTTATTTTATTTACTAGCAGGGCATATCAGGATTTTTGCCTTTTCGGGTGTACATCCCTAGCTAGTAAAATCATGTTACCACAAAACAAATTACTTGTCAAGCTTTTTATTTAACAACCTTAGGATATTCTATAGGAGGCACATTTGGCGCGCCCGTGGTTGAAGGCTTACCTCCCACCTCTCCGCTAGCAGGTAATTTAGTTTGAATTCCTGCCTTAGGATCGTTATTTGTAATTTCCTTCAGTTGGAAAGATCCAATGTTAGATTGGTTTTTCACTAAAATTACAGGAAGACTAGACCAAGGCTCGTTATATTTAGACACATGCATATTGAATAAATTGTTTAATATTTCCACACAGTTATCCACGCTCAATGCCCCAGCTTTTACCATAGTGTCTATACTTAAACGCAGCTCTTCTGTACTAGCTACCTGCGGCCCAAGAGAAGTATACTTCCACATTTTACAACCAAGCTCTTTCCAGAGGATTTGTTTATTTATGTGCTCGTCAAAAAACTGCCTCTCAGGCTGAAAAACTTGGTTTTCTGTAATCTTGATTATGCTGTAGGACGAGGCATAACTACCTGATATATCTAGAGTTCCCAAGTACATCAAAGGAAGACGAAAAGCCTGCCTTATAGTATCCGCAGTAGACTTCAAGTAACCGTCAAACATTAAGTCGTTAGCACGATAATCTATGAGATTTTTTAGCTCTATTTTCACCGAATTTTTATCGTCAAGGCCTAATAAATTCGATTCGCATTCTAACAGAGCCATTCTGTTGAAATTTTCTGGTCCTCTCATACTTTGCGCCCACACACGTAATTCATCTTTGGACTCGTCTGTTAAGCTACCTCCTGTTATTAACAGCATCAGGGGCGGTACTCCGCTCGTTTCCAGAACGTCGTAGTTTACATATTGAGAATTTGCACGGCCCATTACATCTGTCACACAAGGAAGCCATTTAGGAAGCGCGTAGCTGCGCCCGGATTCGCCATTCTTTATCATAAACAATTCAGTAGCTACTTCCTTAGCTTCTTTACGGCTACTAACTACACGACCATTTGTAGAATCGACGACACGTGGATCGCCTAGTTCTTTGTACCACCTTATAGCAGACGATTCATAAGAAATCTGGGCAAACCTTCTAAAGCGCTTCTTTATATTAACCTTACGCCATCTCCCACCTCTATATAATGAAGTTACTACTGTAACAGGCTCGGAGTCTAGGACCGAAAGACGTATATCAATTGCAGGACAGTAGTACATCGCAGCTATTCCACCGGTTCTAAATCGCACCACTTCAAAGTATCCCTGCCCTAAAAATTCAAAATCTTTCCTAAAGGCTTCTCGCAACATTTGAAAACTTTGATTAGCATTGGGCTCATCAAAAAAATTGATGGCAGTTTCATATTGATCCTTAGCTTCCTTGGTATTGATTTCTGTTCGATCATCTCCAAGAAAATCAAGCCGGTAACCAAAGCCATCTATATTCTTTTGATAAGCAGCTACACATGCAGAAATTATGTCACTCTCTTCTGCAATTTTGTATAAATTAGGATAACGATATGGGGGTTGAATAAGATTCTCTTGTTGATATACCGGTTCAAAAGGATCTACATCTGCTCTATTAGATGAAACATTCTCGAGTCCAACATCATCTACTTTTTGTAGTGGGCTATACGATTTGAATAAAACTTTACGTTTTGCTTGAGGTGCTGTAACATTTTCCATTTAAAATCCTCCAAAAATAAACATGGTATGTGATTTTATTTAAAACCATGCTACATTATAAGAGGATGCTATAGAAATGTCAAGTTTTATTTTGAGGAAGAGCAAAAAAATTTGCAATTGATTGCAAATCCAACTTTTTATTCAATTTTATAATCTACCATATCTGCTAATGATTTCCCTACTTTACAGTCTGATCCTAGAGGGATATTCAAAGTTATTCCAAATTGAGCTAGAGGGGGATGGGTCATGTGATATTTAATAATAGGAGCATACTTATCTACTAGATCAGTTTTAACTTCCATTGTGAGCTCATCATGTATAAATAATACTGGTCGGCATTCCTCAGGATCTGCTACTTTCATTATCTCCAAGCAAGAAAGAAGCACTGCGTCTGAAGACACACTCTGAATAGCATGATTGAGTGCCTGTCTTTCTGCTCGACGAGAAATAGTTTCATCCTTAGAATATACTTCTAGTAGGTGTCTCACCCTTCCTAAGGGACTAATAACTCCTCCGTTGGTGTGACATTCTCTTATTACTTTTCTATGATATTCCTTTATTGCTGCGTAAGTAGAGAAAAATATATTCCTAAACTCTTCTGCCTCAGCATCTGTCATATCTACGCCATAGTCTGTTTTAGCTACTCTCTGAAGGGTGCGTGCTCCAGACCCGAAAATCAGGCCAAAATTTATCGCCTTCGAACTCTGTCTAGCGGCTTTAAATTCCTCTGGGGTCATATCTTCTTTCTTTTTTTTGGTTATAGCTTCTGCTGTTTTACCGTGAATGTCTTCATAATTGTTATAAACCTCCAACATTACGGGATCCTGCGATAAAAAGCCAAGCCATTTTAATTCACTCTGGGCGGCATCAGCAGATATAAATGTGTAACCAGGAGAAGAAACAAATAACCTTCGTATAGTATTAGCTATAGGTCCTCTCTTTGGAATATTCTGTAAATTCGGTGAGTTACAATTATGAACGCATACCCCGTTAGCTATAAAATTAGAGGGACCCTCTATAGAAATATCATAAACATCCTCATATGCTTCAAATAAATCTACACTCAATACCATGTGATTATTATCAGAAGAAATAAATTCTTTAGCTTTGTAATAATTAACTTTAAGTAATTTAGCAGCATCCCTAATGTTCTTACACAGTTTAGCTTCAGCTATCCTTTCTTCTGTTATAAGATCCCCATCTCCATCAAAATGTTTAGCTATTTCTTTAAAGTCTACTCCCAAAAGCTTCAGTTTTTTCATCACACCTTCGTAATCCATATGATAAATATCCCTGAATGCAGTGGGCCTGCCTGAGTTTTCCCACAAGATTTTTATACACCAATCCCTATCTAAAGATTTCCATGCGGGATGCTCTTCTCCTGATTTATAAATTCTATTTATTTTACCTTCTGCATATAATCGTTTTAAAGTATCTCCAGCCTGCTTACATCTTTCTTCCGAAAAGGGATGATAACTACAGTGTTCTTTACTAGAAGTAGTATATAATAGATTCTCAGGTCGGTTATCTAAAGAATTGTGATTAATGTGATGAAGATGGTGCCACTGATCTGAAAGCATTCCTTCTTTACTTAAAAAAACTTGTTGATGCTCTCTTATTTCCCCCTCTCTTCCTGTAAACCACATTCGCCTATAGCCTCTAGTTGTGCCTCTTTCTATAGACATTAGGCGATCGCCCTGCTTCAAATTTTGTGCTTCTACATAGCTTCCGTCCCTAAGCATAAATAGATGTTCAGGAGTACATTTTAACTCTTTAATGTTTCTTTTTCCTTGAGTCTGATATTTTACTGTAATTACTCTTAGTTTTATTCCTGTCTTTCCTTGCCATTTTACCTGAGCAGGAACAGGCCGTAAACCACTATCAAAAGACCATACCCAATCACCCTGCTTAATTTTATCTATGGATACCTTTTCTCTGCCATCTAATACGTATACGGGAGTATCAGCAACAAAACAAGAACTTCTTCCGGTAGCTGCTACACTTAAGGAAAAAGATGGATGTATTTTTCCATCCAACCTTGTGGCTTTTTCTATCCCTTTTATATATCTAGAAAGAAGAGTATCAATCATTTTCCATCGATCGTAATCCTGAATAAAGCAAGTCGCACGCTCACTTATCTTTGTGGAAAGAAGAAGAGTGCGAGTTTTTTTCTCGATACTAATATTAGGCTTCTTAGTTTTTTTATCTATTAAAGGCTTGACATTAAGCCCCTCTTTAGTGTATAACATATCTCTTATCATATTAGTCTTTGTAAGAGGGGCCTCCGGTGTCCTCTTGTCTACATACCTGTCTTTAATACAGTGAGGAATAGCTGCTAATATTTTTATATAAAGATAATCTAATTCTTTTTGGAGCTCTTCTTTTACAGAAGGCAACAAAGACATGTCTGTGCACACTCCGTTTTCTTCCATTTCAAACAAAACCCGATTTACGACAGGTCCCATCATATTCTGATAATAAAAGAGCTGTTTTTCATAGTTTGGTTCTTGTTTTAAAGCTCGGGATACCCCTTGCATTACATTATAAGTAACACAGGCGTCTGATGCCGCATATTTAGTCAACTTATCCTGCGGAATAGCTAGCATATCACTCTTATCAAAAGTGGCATCAAACTCATCACTGTATTGTGTATTCAATGTTGTGAAAGATTTTCTCAGAAATTCTAGAGTGGAACGTGCGTATAAGTCCTCCGAAACTAGGTGGGACACATCTCGACAATCTAATATAATACCGTTTATCTCCGGCTTACTATATCCATTATTTCTGAACAACGCCATTATATGATGTAAATCATACTTCACATTCATAAAAACTTTTTTAATGTTCTCGTCTGCTAAAATCCTACCAAGTTCTCTCACCTTAATGTCAAAGTTACTACATCTCCTTACAAACACTTTGGTCCATTTTTTAGCTTTTCCTTTTCCTCTCTCCCAATTTATAGAAAAATCTGCCTCTTCTTCTTTGCATTCCTCATGAAGAAATACTTGATAAGCCCGTCTCCTATCATTAGATATAGAATAAGATACCATTACACCATTAGGATTTATATAATCAAGCCCTTGGGTTTCTGTATCAACCGCAATCACTTTTGAAGAGTCAATAATATCAGCTATAGATTCCCTTCGCTCTACTATAATCTCGGTGTCTTCTATCACAGTCTCACCATCAGTGAGAAAAGTCTTCACTCTTCTAAGATCTGCGGCAAATAAATTAGCGGCAGAAGGTTTCTTAGTACAAAAATAAGGATCGTATGTGGGAAACACGTAACAATTGAATTCTTCAGACCAAATAAAAGTACCTCTCTTGTCTCCCAAAGTTTTCATCTTAATGAGTTGCTGAGCCGCTAGTGCTCCCATTGTAACAATAACTTTTGGTTTAAGGGCTTTGATCGCACGCTCGAGATGGCTTCTACAATTATTAAGAACAGTATTGATTTCTTTAATCTTTAAATCTTCCTTTGGGATATGACACATAGCAGCAGTTGCTACAAATGCTTTATAATTACCAAGACCTGCTCTTGTTATCTCAGCCCAAAAGACATCACCAGGAGAACCAATAAATAAGGACCCCATCTTTGTCTCAAACAAGTCGGGACTTTCTGATACAAAAATAAGGGACACGTCTTCCGTGTCCCCCATATATTTTACCCTCTTTGTATCGTAAAGAGGGCACTCTAATTTATCGCATAGTTTCTGCAACACTTACTCCAGTTTTTTTTCATCTAATTTTGTCAAGCGACTCTTTAGGAGGCTACTAGTTACGAATTTAACCCTAGTCTTGGCAGGCACATCTATAGTGGTACCTGCGATTACATTTCTGCAAACCCTGGGAGATCCTTTAAATAGGGAAAGACTCCCTACCCCAAACATTTTAATTGTTTCACCTGCTACCAAACTATTAGAAATCTTCCTGAAAATACCTGAAACTATGTCATCTGCATCTTCCTTCTCTAATTTACCTTTTCCTAATTCTAAAACCACCTCTACTAAATCGAATTTCGTCATATATAAACCAACCAAAATGAAGTATCCTAGATTTCATTTTTTCTCCTTGGGCTGGCCTTCTTTCCAGTATCCCAGCCCTAATCCAATAGACTCCTCTTCAAGAGGCAGCCTATCAGGAATTCTATGTTTCTTATGCGCTTTTGTTTTACTAAGAACCAGTTCCTCATCAGCATCTATTAACGCACGTAACCTCTCCGCTGTAATCTTAGGAACACCCGCTTTCTCCCAATCAAAACCTTCTGGAAGCTCCCTACAAAATACCGGTTCGTCTGCTCTCCCCACCCATTCCGTTACATCTATAGCGGGAGGTAGCTCATCTAAACCATCACTACATCCATCACAAGGAACATTACAATTACAAGTATCTTTCTTAAATGTAGTTTTAACATAAGGAGAACCAGTACTTAAATGACCGTGTTCCTTATTAAATTTCTCTCTTTCAAATAGTTTACTATAAGGATGATCGTTGGAAAGAGCGGGATCTGGATCTATATTATGTTGTTTCCCCACAAAAGGAGAAGGAGGAACAATCCCAGCACACCTTTTCAATTTTTCAACATCCAATGCAGCATTATTCTGAAGAATCTCTTCCTGTGTTATAGGGCCGTAGACTCCCTCATTATCATGCCAGATATCTTTTGCGGTAGGTCTAGCAGGACCAAGTATTTCTGGCTGCCATACATCCTCCCTTTCCTGCGCGGGGAAACCAATCACTGTAGTGTTAGGAGGTACGTTTTTAGTGACTACCGCTCCAGCACCAACACGCGCGCCTTTTCCAATAGTAACTCCAGGTAAAATCGTACAGCACCCACCTACGACAACATCGTCCTCTATAGTAACTCCATTAGGAATAAACTCATCGCCTTTTATAGAAGGATACATGTCATTTAATAATTTGGTACCAGGACCCAGAAAAACCCTGTCACCTATCTTGCAAGAGGGGCATATAAAAACATACGCACTTATTACACAATCTTTACCTATAACTGCTCCGCCGATTTCAGAAAAGCTTCCAATACGCGTACCATCTCCTATATCAGAATCGTAAGCATTAATGAGATTTTCATGGTAAGCCTGAATATTTTTCCCCAATCTACAATTATTTGCTGGGCTCATTCTTCTACTCCTGTCCCGTGACCATGAACAAAATACTCACATTCGTCACTACATTGCATAATCTCATCTTTTAAAAACAATTCCTGTTTCATTTGGAAGCCCATTTTACATAGCGCACACGTTTTCTCGTAATCATCCCTACCTTTACTAGCTTTTAAACTTACCTCAAGATAATCTCCGATGATCATCATAAGAACTCTGGGATGATCGTATGTTTCGCTGTCTTCCAAGCGCGCTATACATACAGATTTTAACCAAGAATCAAAACAACTATTCTTAATGAACGAAATTGCTTTTTCTCGCTTAAACGGGTGTCCTAAGTATTCGTCCTCTACTACAGGTTGTTTCGGTTCAATCGTCATTATCTGTATCCATTATAAAGCCCTGGAATCTATTATGCCCATCTAAAATAACTCCACTATCCTTAAAAATCGTTCCAGTATTCCTACCCCTATTATTATAAAAACTGGTTTCTCTATCATTATCTCGGGCAAAACCCTGATAATTCCCACGTTTATCAAAATAATTATAATCCCGGTCTGCGGCATAAACGCAAATAGGAATTACTAATGCGACACACAGCAACAAGAACATAAATATTTTCATTTCTTTTCCTCTCTTTTAATAAGTTTTTTCCTAAGAATCAAGACATCTAATAATCCGCCTAAGTCACTTACATATTTTCTAATCTTATGCATATCATTTACTGTGTCCATAGTAACCAGCTCATGACTAAGTAGGATATCTTGAATTATTTGTAAATCTTTTACCACCTGCCTCATTTTCTACTCCTTCTTTTCCGCAAAATCATTACAACAAGAATGATGACATGAAATTAAATAGTCACGCTTGCTACATCTGCCCTTATTCCCAGGCAGAAATTCCATTATTTTCCAATACTTGCATAAGGAACAGATTCCTCCCTCCTCTTTACAGCTTTCTTTTATAGGACTCATATCAATTATTCCTTTTCTTCGTAGTAAATTTCATCAGCAATTTTTTTCAATTTCTCGTCTATCTCCGCTGAGAACTTTATAAGTTCAAATGCTTTTTTTCTCAGTAGAAAATTCTTCTCTTCTATTTCTCTAAAATTATCAATTATATCAGCTACTTCCATCAGTGGGGCCGCTCCACGCCATTAGTCGTCACCTTATCTGGATTAGCTCCTCCCCACACGCCCTTATACAAGCCAACATCTTTTTTAGTAATTCCTTCGTCGAAATGCATCACATGAAGCGAAATGACGCGTGCTCCCCTTCCTATTCTTACCGTATCAGAAGGAGCCAAACCAAACCTCAATTTACCAGAGAATCCTGGTGCGATCCAGGTAACCCCGGGATATAAGCCATTAAGAAAACAAGTAGAGCGAGCAGCTAGAACTCCCGCTATATACCAAGGAAAATTAACAAGTTCCCCTGTCATAGCTATATAAGAATTGTTAAACCCTGGCTTTAGTTCCCACACCATTTCATCCCTCTCATCATCATACACAGGGGCTATCTCTTCCAATTTTGCGCCTTCCCTACTCTTCCTTCCAATAAAAGGAACCTTTACCACACCCATAGATCTTGTAAACAATCTATCAATCGTCAAGTCAAAAGTGCTTCCTTCAATAAAATCAATACGTTGTGCCCAATCGTCTTCTGAATCATAAACCGGCCTTGATATAAGATGTTCCTCTTCAATTAATTTTTTAATCTGTGATGCTGCCAATAAACTCATTTATTTCTCCTTATTTGCAATCAATTGCAAATTAAAATTTCTTCTTCTTTTTATTCAAATTAATATTCTTGTCTGTCCTACATTCCCATTTAATGCATTCCTTTGGAGCATGTTCTGGGAACAAAAAAGAATTACGATTAAGACAGAAATACGCTACGTCAACATAATGTTCGCAATTCGAACATGTTTTTTCATCCATTATTAATTACCTTATCATAAATTTAATTGTGTGTCAAGTAAAAAATTATCAATTACGAAAAAATTAATCTGGATAGCTGTCATCCTCGTCGCCAAAGAGACCATCTTCTGTTTCCAGAAATTCGTCACAGCTATCAAACGCATCAATATCTCGTTCATACAACTCACAATAATCAAGTGAAAAATACGTACAATTTCTACACGAAACTTCCATTTACTAATTCCCTCCAAAAATATTAATTACGTTTCTGCCCCTTAGGCGTAGTCAAAGCTTCCTTTATAGTCCATCCTAATTTATCTATTCTATCCCTTATTAACTGCCCCTTTTCTCCAATTCTTTCTCCCCACTCTGACATACAACAAGCATCATTACCAAAAGAAATTATCCTATTAGATCTCTTGTTCCTGTTCTGGACTTTCATATCAACCCATCTGCAATTCTCAGGGCAATAGTTACCATTATTATCAATTCTATCTATAGTAAGAGTATCCTCATATCCACTTTCCCTAGCCCATTTCTGAAAATTTTTAAATTCTCTCCATTCTTTACACAGGGTAATCCCCCTTCCCCCATAGTTTTTATACCCCTTATATTTATTGTTCTCACATCTCTTTACTAAAGTACCCCATATACTATAAAGTCTTGTATGTCTACCATTATGTATAGTAGATCTATCTATACTATAACAACCACAAGAAACAGTATTACCTCTTCTAAGTTCTACTCCACTAACCTCTACTATACTCCCACAGTCACACTCACAAAGCCAATAAATAGCCCTTCCTGTTATCCCAGGCTTCTTACCTAGCCTCTCTATAACCAATAATCTCCCAAAGCGTTGGCCTAGGATATCTATTATTTTAGCTGGCATTTTATATCTCACATCCTGTGGCACTAGAACATGCAAGAGTACTCGCTCCCTCTGTATTATCTGTATCCTCAAATTCGCATAACCTAGTAAGGTCTATTTCAGGCATGGCATTAACCATTCTCTTATAGGTTAACTCGTCTATTTCCTCATAAGGGGGTTGATCATATTTCTTATTGGAATAAGGGAAAAAAGAAACCCCAGATATAGTATCCCAATTCCTATAAATATAATCCATAGTCTCGATCCATTCTTCATCTTTTATATAAATAGTGCAGCTCGCATTTTGATCGCAAAAATTAGATACAATCATCTTATACCACTCAAGCTGGCCTATAGCAGTGTCCTGTTCTCTCAGTTTAGCCCCTTCTGGGGACTTAATGGGAAATGGAAATATAGCAGTATCGTGGTTTCCTTTATCTAATTCATAAGGCATCCCCTGATCCACCATAGTTTTAAATAAACTATCATGCGTAGAAATTCTTACCCTACGAATATAAAATTTGGCCCAACGTGAATGAAGACCAGAACTACAGTCCACTCTCTGAGAGACAGTATTATGACTCTTAACCGCGCCATTAAAATACCAAGGACTTCCCTCTATTTCTATATCATAAGTTTCTTCTACTGGTCCTACAATAACTTCTTTAACTTTACCTATAATATAATTATTACTGGAAGTATTTTCCCATGCCCATCTTCTAAATAAAGGATTAAGGAAAGTTTTTTGTAACTTACTACTATTTCTTACAACAACCTCCATAGCAAAAGAATCACAACCACTATTTAAAGCCATTAAATACATCTCTTTAGTTTTTTGTAAATTTTCACCACAACTATTAAGAGAGCTGCTTAAAGTAACTCCTACAGACCACCCTACACTCTGTATATGCTCTGCAAAAGTTTTTGACGCTGTAGTAATTGTAGCCCTACCTACTCCTCCGCTATCCTTTTCAATATTAGACCAGCCATCTGCATCTAAAAGACCAGCAAAAAAAGCAAGAATATCATTTCTAGAAGAGGCCCTTATACAATAAGGAATAATATCTATTTTTTCCGCAAAATATTTCCATACATCATTTCGTAACAACCAATGCCACAGCATCTTTGACGCAATATCAATATAAGAAGCATTCCTTCCCTGACTAGCAGGTCTTATAACGACATCTAAATTAAATTCCTTTTTTACGATATCTCTTATCTTCTCAAGATTATTAACGTGCTCATCTATAAACCTAATTCTATACTTACCTGGAGACATAGCCCCGTCTCCCCAGAGGTACCCCAAGAACCAAGCAATATCCTCATTCATTTCTACCGGCTGACTAATGATATCACAATCGCTTCTCATTTTTATTGACATAGAGTTAAAATTATTAAATTTAAAACTACTTTCTTTTTTATAATTTCCAATTACAATATCTAATATATCATTTTTCTCTACCTCGTCTGCTCTTTTCCAGTCATTTACTTCTATATATCTGTTATTCTTTAAGTATTTACTTTTAACAAACCATTTATGATTGGGAGTAGATTTAACCTGTAAACCATAATTCATTTTTATATAAACCAGTTCCGACGGCCCGTTATGATAGGTTTGTAGAATTTTAGCCTCACTGCCTTCCTCCTGAATTACCTTTATATCTTTATTAAAAGGTGCCCATTCTTTATCACTAGGGTGCTCCACAAATAATTCTTCTAGAGTAAGTAAACCTTCTGTAGTTGTAGTAATAGAATCCCAGGGACGACATCCACTGGGTTTAAGAAGAGTTATAGCCGCAGGCATATTTATATCTAAAACCTTTGATGCTTCTTCCGCTGTCTTAGTCGCTATCCTTCTCCAGTGCCTAAGTGTCTCTGGGGTAATAAGATCCATATTATCACATAGACCAGTTATAGATACCCCCATTAGTCTTTCTTCCTCGGCATTTTTAGTCCACTCGGGACGAAGGACCGGAAAATAAGAGAGGGTACTTTGAATAGCGCCCAACCAACTAACTGCTTTAATTTTATTAACCATATCATCAAAATCATCAGCAGCCCTAACCACGGCCTCCGACAAATTGCAACATTGCATGTCGCGTAAAGTTGTTTCAAAACAAGGGTTTGTGAGGATTACTTGAGTTTTATCTCTCCGCTTAGGTGATCTTTTTCTCACCGCAGTTAAATTATAAATTCCTCGTTCGCCCGAACCACTACGACCCATATTAATAAATTCCTGCGCAAAGTCTAGGACATTAGGTTTCTTTCTATATACTCCAGATATATTAGCCATAAATCTTCTAGGATTAAAGTTACCCTGCTTAGAATCTCTCATAGTAAGATCATCTACATCTGATAGGCAAGCCTGACTTGAGCGCCTTACGCCTCCACAAATTACCGAGTTGCCAATTTCATTATTAATATCAGATACTTCCAGAGGTTCTAGTTGTCTTTCCTGCGCATTTATAAAAGTTTCCCTCAAAAATTCTATACACCTCTGTAATGCCGCTGATCCTGAAGCATAACCCCCAGAAATGACTAATGGAGTACCAGCGGGTCTTATCTTCTCATAACCAAATACCGCATCTCTTCCGTCTACCCAAGCGCTCACACCAAAATCTATCGCCTGTTTCCATCCTAGTTTTGTATCTGGAATAACGAAATGTAAGGGATCCCTGTTTTTTTGCTTCTTAATGACAGGTAATTTAGATACATATCTATCTTCTACTGAGTATCCACATCCTGCCCCTGCTAACAGTATATACATCATCTCACCAAAACACTCTAAAGAATGCATAGCCATAGCAGCACAATTATAAGCGGCTATATTATCCCTCTTTACATTCTCACCCGCACTCCACATTAACCTCATAGAGGGTGCAATTTCTAAATTAAGAATGAGCTCTCTTATTCTCTTTTTAGTTTTAGCAGGTATTTTATTACAGTTTCTAGTTTCGTTAAAAATAAAATTACAAAATCTATCCACTGTTTCTACGTAAGTCTCTCTTCTCTTCAACTCTGGAATCCATCTAGAATATGACCTAACGTAAATAAAATCTTCATAAAGTCCCATGTATCACCTGTATCCTTTTTATATTTTAATCTTTTAGCTCTAGTAATCGTTTAATTCTTTCTCCAGTAGGGCGGTATGAATGGTGCTTCGTAATCCACTCTCTCGTCGCCGTACGCTTGTTTATTAGTTCCTCTCGGGGCAATGCCAACAATTCTCTCAATCGTCGCTCCAGCTCGTCCTCAGAGGCACTAGGAACGATCTCACTGATGCACCCATAATCCTCTTTGTAATCCTCAAATGAAGCGAAACAAGTTACAACTATTTTAGACAGAGCACACGCCTCCATTGCCGTAACCCCAAACTCTCCGAGAATTTTTTCCTCTTTACCCCCCTCACCTATAGTGTAGGCTTGACTTTCTATATAAATATCACAAGTATCTAGCCTATCTATATTTTCAATCCAGTTCATCTGCCATCCCTCACTAGTCTGGAAGACAAACTTATCCTTGGTAGTAGGATCCGCTTTTAACTTATCTATTACTGCTAGTATATGTTTAGTACCTTTTGCTTTAGGACTACGGGGGAAATGTGCTATTTTTATGGGACAATTATGAGACATATGGGACACGTCTTGCTTAGTTTGAACTATATCTGTATCCACAGCAGGAAGAAGCCAAGCCTCGGGATAATTAGATTTACCTTTTAAATCACTACCTTGATAAAATACTTTATCCAACCTAGGGTATCTACCAAGAACTTTTTCCCAATTGTTACGATAACCTTGGTCTCCACAAAAAAGATAGATTCCAGCCTTGGACTTAGCATTTCTAGGCCAAGCATCACTACATAATGCTGTAGACTGACAATACACAATATGACTTGCGCTATTTATTGCCCCCACTAACTCAGCTGCATGTTCTCGTATCTTCAACTGCTCTGGGTAATTAAAAGCATGGGGATAATATTTAAGACCTTCTGCAATAACACCTGTTGTTCTAAGGCTCATCATAAAGCCAAATGTGCAATTTGCCCAATCCTCTGAAACAAGAAAAAGTACAACTTGCTGCATAGTTAGTTCATTTCCTTGATAACAGAGTCATCTACGATTCTCATATCTAGAGGCAAAGGTTTAGCCAGATCAGCGTTATATAAAGCAAGCACTGCTTCTTGATATGCATCCACCTCATTCTTTGCTATAACAGTAGAAAACCAAAACTCATGATCTGGTAGTTCCTTTATTCCACATAATTCTTTGTAAGCTACATACCCAGAGGAACATGCTATAGGGAATTTTTGACAAAACTCTGGACTTAATCTCATACTACTTGCCAGTAACTTTTCTGTGTCATTATCAAAACGTTCAAACTGTACCGAATAAGTCTTCACTATAACGCTCCTTTTATAAAGCTCCATAATTTTAAAGCTCTATGATGATTAGTGTGATTCTTTACAACAAAGTCTAAACCATTATTTGCAATCAATTGCAATTTTTCTCTATCTATTAATATTCTCTCTATCTGCTTTGGAAGACTTTTTAACTGGCCCACATCGTAACTAATATAATTAACTCCGTCTTTAAATCCTAGATAGTCAAAATCGGTGGCGGTATCAGTAAGAAGAAGAGCGCCACATCCCAAGACTTCAAAACACTTTAACGCTGTGCTCCTGTATTTA
>Ga0268280_1001393_pt1 | contig 16358 bp, 21 predicted proteins | sample saktaG_9_FD_190139 | JGI IMG/M metagenome (GOLD analysis project Ga0268280, IMG submission 190139) | Saline water microbial communities from Sakinaw Lake, British Columbia, Canada - sak_2011_5_24_40m | ecosystem: Environmental > Aquatic > Non-marine Saline and Alkaline > Saline ... | reverse complement strand
ACCCTATTATTTGGGTTTTCATAGCTCTTGTTATAATTGGGTTTTTAGTAGCTACATTTATGAAACATCGAAAAACTATGTTTCTTGGACCATTACATGAGCATAAAAATTTAAGGAGTTTTAAAGAAGAAAGAGGATTCAAACTTATTGTTCCTTCTAAAGACGACAAAGAAGATAAGAACGAAGATAAGGATAATTCAAAAAAGGCCCCAGTTCCATCAACAAAGAAGAATGTTGAAAAAATAAAAATTCAAGGTGAAATTAGAGAAGCTGAACAAGCCGGAGTGTTACATGGTACAAAACAAAAATGTAGTGTTATTGCGATAAAATTCAAAAATGAAACACCTACTGAAATGGGAAAAGAAAATTTAATGAAGGCTTTAGAAGTAGCCTACAAAAATAAGGGGGTAAGTTACTTCTCAGGAAATTATGTTTTAATTATATTCGCTCCGCTTCTTACAAGAACATTTAAGAATGAAGATAAAACAATAAAAATAGCCCAGGATATTGAAAGAGACTTACATGGCCATAATAAACTATTTAGAGAAAAACTTGATTTTGGAATTGGTGTTAATGAAGGTGATTTAATAGTAAAGAAAGAAGATAATATCTTAAAATTTGCAACAATAGAAAAAACAATTCCTATAGCTAAGAAAATAGCAGAAGTTTCTACTGGAGAAGTATTATTAAGCAAAAATATTCACTTAAAAACAATGGGTAGTGTTAAAGCCGAAAAACAAGAAATTCCTGGAGAAACAATGGAGATATTTAAGATAAAAAGGATTGTTGATCAAAATGCTGCTGAAAAGTTTATAAAAGATTTTATGCGAAGAAACTAAATATTTCTAAAGTTTTATTAAATTTGCAGATACCTTTGTTTAATTAATTGTTTGAGCTACTTTTCTCTAAGCTAAACGGGCAAGTATTTTAAGATTAATTATAGTTTACTAAAATAACTAATACAACCCCTGCTCTTCGGCTTCTTGAATATAACCTTCTTTCTTGGAATCAAAATTAAAGTAAACCAAGAATTCTCCAAGTACATTTTTATTAATAGCTGTACGCTTTAGGATGTTAAAAACTCCTTCTGTAAAACAATAAGGACAAAGAGCTGCTTTCTTCTTATTACAAGCTACACAATTCAAAGCTCCAACTGCCTCGTTATTAACTTCTTGAATGTACTTCTTTATTTTTGGTGCAATTTTCTTCTTTATACTAGGGTAAAAGGCAAGCCACTTATTAATCTGCTTTCCTAGACAATCATGGCAAATTGGATTTGTTATAGCCTCACTGCACTTTGGACACTCGTAGAAATTGTCTGTTTCAAAACCGGGATATAGAAGTTGATTAACCATTTGATAATTCCACAATCCGTTTGTTAATAACGAATTAATAGAGTTTTTTAGTAGAACAAATAGTAAAAGCTAAACTAGGGGAGACTCCGCAAAGCCAATGCATCCTATTTTCTCTTTTACTTAACATAGAATAAATAATCATCTGGTATTTAAATACTTTTTGTTACTGGATAAAAAGATATGAATTCAACTAATTTAGTTTATATAATCTCGTAGAAATATCTTCTTGAATTTCTTCAACGCTTGGCAAACCATTAACATTTAAAACTAAGCCTCGATCATACTTCTCAAGAACCGCAGCAGTATCTTTTTTATAAATTTCAAGTCTTTTTCTGATTACTTTCTCATCGCTGTCATCTTTTCTTCCCTCAATAAGGGCCCTTGACTTGAGACGCTCAACTAAAACATCATCTTCGTTAACTACTAAAGAAATTATTTTAATAACTTCAATTCTATCTTGAATTAAATCGACTTGACTTGGATTTCTAGGAATTCCATCTAAAATAAGTGTTTGACTTAGAGGGTCATATTTTCCTTCTGAAACATATTCTTCAAGAGTTTTATAGAATAATTGTATTGTTAAATCATCTGGAACAAAGTTTCCACTAGATATCAACTCTTGAATTTTATGAGCCAACTCAGTATCCTTCATTCGCGGATTATCTTTTAGAGCACGAAACATTTCTCCTGTTGAAAAGTGCAAATATTTTTTATCATTACCTAACAACTTTGCTTGGGTTCCTTTTCCTACGCCCGGCGGACCAAAGATTAAAATTGCCTTGTATATTTCAGGGGCTCCGGATTTATCGTCTGTTTCCATAAAATAAAGTCCAAAAGCTAATTTATAAAGTTAATTGCTTTTTATTCGCTCACAAGATTAAGCATTCCACTAGGATATAAGAACAAACCTAAGGTCTTCCAGGTATAAAATGATGGTCTACACAACGAGGTTCATAGGTTTCTTCAGGCCTGTTTCCCTCTGTAGATTTAACTTGATCTAAATAATGTGCTGGAACACCGTTGATTAATCTTTGAGTTCTTGTGGCTGTTCTTCCACAGTCATTATATTTACAAATTGCTTGTCTACACTTTGTAACGTGATCTGCAATAGAAATTAATCTTGCCATTGAACCAAAATATTCTCCTCTAAAATCTAAATCAAGTCCAGCAGCGAGAACATTAACTTTAGAACTTAATAATTCTTCAATTGCGTGGACTATTCCTTCAGAAAAAAATTCTATTTCATCAATTCCAACAACCATTGTACGCGAATCTAAAGCTATCTTAAGGATTCTTTCAGGATTACTATCTTCAATAAAAGTAGCATCAAAAGGACAGGTTCTTTCCGGACGATTATCACTAGTTGGACGAAAAAATAAATAAGAACATTCTGGAAGATGAAGGACTGGTTTAAATCTATAAGCTAAAGCTTCGCTTTTTCCAGAATACATTGGGCCAAAAAATAATTCAAATTGACCAGGTTTAAAATGCTCTGGATTAAGTGTAGTATTCATTTTTCTTTCCCTCAATTTTTTTAATTAAAAGCTTTTCTTATTTTACTATAGTAGTTATTCTAAAAATTCTATTCCTAATTCATTAGTCATTTCTGCTTGTTTTTTTGTTTCTGGAGTAAATCCTGAAGAGACACCTACTATTTGAGAGCTCTTGACTCCTGTAACAATAAGCATTACCCTTAATGAATGATCTAAATCTTCAGAAATTTGTGCTCCCCAAATCATTTTTGCATCTGGCGATAACTTATCTCCAATTGTTGAAACAACAGTTTTTGCTTCTTCAAGAGTCATATCTGCTCCCCCAATAATGTTTACAAGAGCACCACCCGCATTACTTATATCCACATCAAGTAGAGGGTTAGTTATTGCTTTTTCAACTGCATCTAGGGCTCTATTTTGTGAATCTGATTCACCCATGCCTATTAAGCTAACTCCCCCATTAAGCATAACTGCTTTAACATCTGCAAAGTCTAAATTAACTAAACCAGACTTAGTAACTAATTCAGTAATTCCCTTAACTGCATTTGTCAAAATTTCATCAGCTACCTTAAATGCGGTTTGTAAAGGTAATTCTGGAGCTAGCTCTAATAATTTATCATTAGGAATAACAATAAGAGTATCTACATTGGATTCCATTCTCTCTAAACCATACATAGAATTCTCTATTCTTTTTTTTCCTTCCATTGTGAAAGGTAAAGTAACTACGCCAACAACTAAAGCGCCTTGCTTTTTTGCTAATTCTGCAATAACTGGAGCTGCGCCAGTACCTGTTCCTCCACCTAAACCGCAAGTAATAAAAATCATATCTGTATTTCCAAGTTTCTTTTTTATTTCAGAATCAGACTCATGTGCTGCTTCTTCTCCTACTCTTGGATTACTTCCTGCTCCAAGGCCCTGCGTTAAATCCTTACCAATAAGAATTTTGTAATCTGCATCAGAGTAAAGTAAATCTTGAGCATCCGTATTAACTGCTATCATTTCGCAACCCCTAATTCCAATTTCTTTCATTCTAGAAATAGTATTTCCCCCGCCACCACCAACTCCAAAGACCTTTACCTTCGCTAATTGTTTTTTTAATAATTCCTCTAATTCTCTATCAATGGCTGCTAATTCAGGATTATGGTTATAGGCTTCTTCTCTTCTTTTGAGTTCATCTTCACTTTCCATTTTTATTGCCATCTTTTTTAATCTCTATGAAAAATAAACATGAAAAAGAGTTTATAAGTATTATTGAGGTAGAAAATAGAATTGATTAATTCTGTTCAACAACTGTTTTTTCTTCTTGTTGCTCTTTGATTTCTTCCTTATTTTCCACCTTTTCCTTTGAATCGGTTTTTACTTCTTCTTTGATATCTTTTTTAGAATCTTTTTTTGATGTTTCTAAAATTTCTACTGTAAAACCAAGTATTTCTTTAAATTGGGCATTAAAGGCATTCATTATCGGCATTAATTTCAGGTCTTTAAAGATTATTTTTTTATTTTTCTCGTCGATATCACAATCAAATTCTTGATTAAACAAAAAAAGCTGAAGTGCACTTACTTTCTCTTTTGTATCTGCAACTTTGCTTTTAATTGTAAATTCATATTCAACTTCTTTTCCAGCCATTGGATTATTAAAGTCCACCATTACCCTTCCTCCTGAAACACTTATTACCTTAACTAAATTATTGTCCAAAGCTAAAACCATTCCGGGTTCGGGCATTACTTTTTGCTCCAAAAACATCTTTAATGGAATAAGTCTAATAAGCTCTTTATTTCTTTTACCGAAAGCATTTTCTGGTTCGAGTTTAATAGAGTATCGTTTTCCAAGCTCCTTAGCTTCTAGGGCTTCATCAAATCCCTTTACGACCATTCCTTGACCAATACAAACCACAAGAGGTTTTCCTGACAAATTTAACTTTATTTTGTTAGCTTCTTCTGTGATATTTGTATCAAAAACTTCATTGTTCTGTAAATTTCTTGCTAAGAATTCTATTTCAATAAAATCCTTTTTTTGTGTTTTTTCTATTTCTGGCATAAATAAAGCTAAGAAGTAAGGTTTATAAATCTATTTTTTGTGTGATAGGTATGGCACTTAAATTAATAACAGCACATGAATGTCATTCAGGCACAACTATCCTTATAGATGGTTCGGCATATATAGTGAGGGGTAATGATGTTTCAAAAACAGGTAAGCACGGTGCTAGCAAATGTAGAATTGAAGCAATTGGTGTAGTTGACGATAGAAAAAAGATAGTTGCGGTTCCAGGTTCAGATAGATTTGAAGTTCCCATGATACAAAAAAAGAAAGCACAGGTTTTGAGTGTGAACGGAAATATGGCTAATGTTATGGATTTAGAAAATTTTGAAACTCTAGACATTCCTATTTTTGAAGAGCTTGTAGGACAGTTAAATCCAGAGGACCAAGTAGAATTTATGATAATTGATGAAAAAGAGAAGATTATAAAGAGAAAAGTATAATTAACTAAAATCCAATTAAACAAAATAAATATAAAACAAAATAAAAATGGCAAAAATTCCAGCAGCTCAAGCAAGACTTTTTAAGAATATTTTTGTATGTAAAGAGTGCAAATCAAGAATAAGAACAGAACCCATTAGAGTTATTAATGGTAAGGTTAAATGTAGAAAGTGCAAAAGTAATCGTTTAAGACCAATTAGAAAGAAATAATTCTAAATAAAAAAGAAACACCTCTCTTGGGAATTAATAATTTTTGCTTTGTATTCCTTTTTGGATTTAAGCTAGGGCTCGTTCTACTATTTCTCCTAATGTTCTTCTTCCACCGCAACCGCTCCAAATCAAAGGCACACCCAGCCTTCTTGCAGCTGCTTGTTTTTCTGATGCGTCGCAATCACAAGCTACAAGTGTAAGCTTATTACCTTGGCCTGAAAGAATTCTTGCTGCTCTTAATGCCCCTCCTCTAGCATGTAATCCCACATAGAGATATACCTGTCCTATGTCTTCAGGGTTTATCCTCCCAAAAATTCCATGCATGACACTTCCAAGTTTTTGTTCAGCTAAGTCTTCCCAGGTTTCTGTGTTGTCGTTGCTATATACAATGACCGGCCCATTTTTTCCATTATAGGTTCCAGCAGGGTAACCTCGCACACTATTATAAGTGATTACTACTGTGGCTTTTTTATTTTGTGTTGTTTCATCCATTTTTTAGTTCATACCTCCTTTCAATATTTTCAAATATAATTTTATTTTTTTGTTTTTCATTTTATCTTTGTGTTGGGTTTTTACTTTATTTTTTTCTTGTTTTCTATTCTTTACCAGTATCCCCTTCTAAGAGCTCCGTAGCAGTCTGCCTTTGCTCTTCCGGTTGCTAGTGCTAACCAAGGAGCTACCATTCTTTCTGCATGAGTTGAGGTTGCTACTGGGCAAGGCCTAAGCTGTCCGAAGTTCAAGATGTACATATGGCTGTTTCCTTCTCGGATTCTTGCTCCAGCTTGGGTTGCAGTTCTAAGGACATCATTCAGTCTTATTCCGTCTCGCGTTTTGTTTCCTGCCATTTTTGTTTTTCCTCCGTGTGTTTAGTTAAAATTAATTAGAATTTTACTTACTTAATTTTCTGTTGTGGTAAAGTCTACAACAGCAGAAAGATTTAAAAAGGCACAAATACTAATCTTATTATGAAGAAAGAAAAAACACTTATTATTGTAAAACCCGATGGAGTTCAAAGAAAACTTATAGGCCAAGCTCTTGCAAGATTTGAAAAGGCTGGACTTGATATCGCGCATCTAGAAATTAGGAAGATAAAAAAATCTGTTGCAAGAAAGTTTTATGGACATTTAAAGAAAAAGCTTCATCCGAAGTTGTTTGACAATATTATTGAATATATGACTTCAAATAAAGTTGTGATTGGATTAATAGAGGGAGATAATGCTGCGGCAAGAGTAAGAAAGTTAGTTGGTAAAACCAACCCTAAGGAAGCAGAAAAAGGAACAATCCGGGCAGACTTTGGAGAAGAAGACATGCGAGTTTGTATAAAGAAGAATAAGGCAGTAAAAAACATAATCCATTCATCTGAATCACATAGACACGCTAAAAGAGAGTTTAAAATATTAAAAGGTAAATAAAAATGGACTTTGAACAAACTCGAGAGACTTTAAAAGAAATTGGACTTGGACATAATGAGTCTAAAATATATTTAACTCTTATAAAACTTGGACCAAGCATGGCTGGAAAAATAGCCAAGGAAAGTAATATTGATAGAAGTGCTTGTTATGATTCTCTTAAAGCTCTTCTTAAGAAAGGTTTAGTAAGCTACTCCATTGAAGCAAATAGAAAAAAGTTTGCTGCTTCAAATCCACAAAGACTTAAAGAATACTTAAAAGAAAAAGAAGACCTTGTTGAAACTATTCTTCCAAATCTTTCAAAAATGTTTAAATCAAAAGAAGAAAAATCTCAGGTTAATATGTTCAAGGGATTAAAGGGAATAAAAACAGTTTTTGAGGATATACTGCATAGCGCAAAAAACAGCGAAAACCTGGTTATTGACTCTTCAGGCAAGTTCGGAGAAAAGATGCCCTATTATCTTCCTCATTTTGCTAAGGGACTTGAGAAAAATAAAATAAAAGTAAGACATATAGTTAGAAGAGATAAAGCTGAAGAATTACACCCAAGCAAAACAACTGAGCTAAGATTTTTTCCAAAAATAGTTGGAGAGCAAACAATTACTACAAATATCTATGCTGATAAAGTCTCTTTTATACTTTGGACAGATGTTCCAGAAGCAGTTATAATAAGAAACAGGGCTGCTGCTGAAGCTTATAGAAGTTATTTTGAAATTCTTTGGAAAAGTGCTAAAAAGTAATTATATAAATAAATAAAAAGCCAGAAAGAGTTCTAAATTTATGAAATTAATCGATAACGGGCGCTTTTGGGGTTGGGATGAAAAGTCTAAAGAAAAAGATTTGGCTATAATGGCCTTACAAAGGGGGTATAAACAAAAAGGATTGAGTATTTGGGGAACTACTGGTTGCGAAAGATGTGGTGCATGCTGTTATAAATTTAGAATTCCAACATTCAATAAACCCCAATATGAAACCTGTAGCCATTTAACTGTTTCTGATAGTTGTGCTAGTTGTGATTTACATAAAGCTAAAAAACCACGCGGATGTAAGGTCTATGGTTGTTGGGAAAAGAAGTTTCCAATGGGAACAGATGCAGAAAGATTACAACTAATAAGAATGGCTATTGATATTCTAAAAACAAAACCAGAGAGCAAATTACAAGAACTAATTGAATCTAGTAAATAAAAACTTAAAGTAATGGTTTAAAAACATATAAAACCACCTCTTATTAAGTTAAAAATGAGTTTCGTATTATATGATTTAAGCTTTTTAGTTGTATTTACACTAGCGATAGTTATTTTTCTTTATACTAGAAAACACAATCTTAAACGGGATGGCATTATGTATCTTTATAGAACAAAGGTTGGTTTAAAGATAATTGATAACCTTGGCAAAAAATATCCTAAAACACTCAGAGTATTGAGTTATATTATAGTTGCTTGTGGATATTTGCTTATGATTGCCATGATTTACTTTTTAATTGAAATTGTAAAGATTTTTTTAAATCCTACTTTTGTGCAAGCAATTAAAATTCCACCCCTAATGCCATTAATACCTTATTTACCTAACTTGTTTAAAATTACTTGGTTACCTCCGTTTTATTTTACATATTGGATTGTAGCTATTGCACTTATTGCATTATTTCACGAGGGCTTTCACGGAATATTTGCTAGATTTTATGGTGTAAGAATAAAATCAACAGGTTTTGGATTTTTAGGTCCTTTTCTAGCATTCTTTGTTGAACAAGATGATAAACAAATGCAACAAAAGAAAATCTTTCCGCAATTAACTATACTTGGAGCAGGAGTATTTGCCAATATCTTGATTGGGATTATATTTTTCTTTTTAATGGCTGGATTTTATAACACTGCCTATAGTCCTTCTGGTGTTGTTTTTAATGATTATTCTTATTCTTTGTTTACTCAAGAGCAAATGCAAAATCTTAGTTTAAATAATAAAATACTTGCTGTTGATGGAATGAACTTAACTGGAATCACTCTTCTTGAGAAGAATTACTATATCTCTCCAGAATATTTTAAACTTGATGAAACAGAACTAACAAGCAAGACTTTAATTAAGGCTTATCAGGATTTACCTGCAATTAATAATCAAATTTCAGGAGCTATTAGAAGAATTAATGAAGTTCAGGTTGATACTCAAGAAGATTTTGTAAATGAAATGAATAAACATATTCCAGGACAGGAAATAACAATAACCACTCAATCAATAACTAATTCTTCTGATGTAAAGACATATAATATTATTCTTGGAGCAGATTACCAAAATAGCTCAAGGTCTGTTATTGGAACAGTTGTTTTATTACCTAGCGGAAAAGGAATTAGGATAATGATGTATAATTTAATGAATTACTTCCGCGAGCCCGGTGTGAATTATGCACCAAAAGGAAATTATGAAGCTACTATTTTCTTTTATAATCTTTTATGGTGGATTGTTTTGATTAACTTTAGTGTTGCTCTTACAAACATGCTTCCGGTTGGAATATTTGATGGCGGAAGATTCTATTATCTTACTATTTTAGCAATAACCAAGAAGAAAAAACTTGCAGAGCAAGTTTTTAAGTGGACAACAAAAATAATACTTGCTGTGTTTGTTTTGTTAATGGTTCTATGGGCTTGGGGTATGTTTAGGTAAAGAGGGATTAGATAAATTCTTAAACAATCTTTTTCTAAATCTAATATGGAACTTCCCAATAATCTTAATCATTCTATTGACTGGAAAAAACTAGATGAGGTAATTAAAACAGGCCTGGGAAATGAGAAGAGCGGGCATGATTATGAACATACTCTAAGGGTTCTAAGCATTGCTTTAGAAATAGCAAAAACAGAAGAAGTTGATTTAGATGTACTTGTTGCTGCTTGTTTATTACATGATATTGCATTTAAAAGTGGTTTTGCGAAGGATTATCACCTTAGAGGAGCTGAAGAAGCAGAACCAATACTTATTGAAATTGGTTTTCCAACGGATAAAATCCAAGCAGTAAAAATAGCTATTGAAGACCATGTTGGAATGATTGGCCAACCAATAAGAACTGAGAGTAGCTTGCAAATAGAATCAAAAATACTTAGGGATGCAGATAACATAGATGCTCTTGGAGCAGTAGGATTAATAAGACAAATAAGTTTTTGTATTCAAAATAAAATCCCTTATTTTAAATCAATAGAAGATGGTTTAAATGACAGTATTTATGGCGGGACAAAAGAAATATTAACTTGGCCAGATAAAATGCTTTTACCACAATCAAAACTAATGGCAGAAAAAAGAACAGAAATAATGAAAAAATTCATTGAAGAATTAAAAGAAGAGAATAAAGATTTATATAACAAAAAATAGTATTTATTCTATGATATCACCAAACAATCTTAAGTTACTAAAAAGACAAAAGTACGGTGTTGCAGGAAAACATTCGGCAGTTCAGATAGGTAAATGAACTAGAAGTATACAATGTAAACCTATAGTAATATTTAAATACCTATAAGTATTACTGTATACATGAAAAGGGCTAAATTTAACAGTCTAGAAGAACAAAGGAAATTCTTCACTGATTCTAAGAAAAAATTAAATGTGGGGGGTAAAAAATTAGCACTCATTTTAGGATTAAAATCCAGAGGCCCTATTGAGAATTATACCTCAAAAAGAACTTCCCCCCCATTAGAAATAGTAAAAAAACTTGAAAGTTTAACGGGCATAAAAGCAGATTATAATGAAGTTGAAGGAAAAATATATAGAAAATCTAGAGGGTTCATGCCTATGAATTTGGAAAATGCCGAAAAAGTAATAAAAAACAAATTTGGAAAAAAGACCCATGAAGTCTATGATTTAATAAAAAGTGATTTAACCCTTAAACAAGTTGTTAAAAAAATTAGAAAAGGGAATTATCATTTTGATACCTCTAAAATGAGTAAGGCGCTTGGTGCAATTAGAACAAATTTCTTATCCAAGATAGTTAAAAATATTGAACCAAAAGAGGGGGATATTCTTTTAAATGGATTTATAAGGCCAGGAAGAAAAACACTTGAGATATGCTTTAATTTAAGACCATTAAGCAAAATCTTAGAAAAGAAGAAGATAAGAGTTGGTCTAGAGATTTCGGAAGATAGAAAAAAAGTCAAACTCTTCCCCTTGACTTTTGGAAGAAGTATGTTTATAAATCAAGATACCATAAAAGTATTAATCACTGAAAAATCCGGATTAAAATTACGAGAGAATATATCTATTATATTTAATCCAGAAGATTTTAATTTAAATATTTATGATTCGATATATGATAAAGATTCGCAAGAGTTAGCTAAATTAGCTTCACAATCGGGATTTGTTTTAGATAACTATCGTAGTACGCCTTCAAATCATAAAGGAGATCTTTCTCTTTTCTATAAAAATAAAAATATTATCCTAGAATTAACGCAATCTGAAAATTATAAAGCCTCTTATTTTAAGGTTGGCCAATGTTATGTTCAAAAAAAATTATGGCCTAATGCCACCCATATACTTGTATGTAAAGAAAAATTTTTAAGTAAAGAATGTATCTCTGCAATAAAAGAATTAAACATTAAGATTATATACTCAAATTTTTATAAGAATTGGGAAGAAGAAGTAATAAAAAACTTAATAATTATGGAAAATGATAACTGAGACAAAAAAAATATTGAAAAGACAGAGTTATAATACCGTTGGAAATCATTCCATCGTAAAAATATGTAACTGGTGCAAACAATCCTTACAGGGGGGTGGTGAATGTTATAAGCATCAATTTTATGGAATTCCGAGTTGGAGATGCATTCAAATGTCGCCTTGGCTCGCTTGTGAAAATCAATGTGTGCACTGTTGGAGGCCTATTGAATTAAACATGAATGAATTAATAAATAAAAATAAAATAGATAATCCAAAAGAAATTATAAGTGGTTGTATTAAAGCACAAAATAAACTTCTTACGGGTTTTGGCGGACATGATAAACTTAATAAAAAAAGATATAAAGAATCCCATGAACCTTCTCACTTTGCAATAAGTTTAATCGGCGAGCCCACTCTTTATCCGCATATTGGGGCCCTGGTATCTGAAATTAGAAAAAAACAATGTACAAGCTTTATAGTTACAAATGGGTTGCATCCAGAAGTCCTAAACAGATTATATAAGAAAAAGCAACTACCTACTCAACTTTATGTGTCCTTAAATTCAAGTAATAAACTCGAGTATTTAGAATGGCATCGCTCTAGTATAAAAAATGCCTGGCAAAAATACAATAAAACCATGGATTTATTAAATAAGTTTACAAAAAAAGGTAAACGAACTATTTTAAGAATGACTATTGCTAAAAACAAGAATATTGATTCCAAACATATAAAAGAGTTTGCAGAAATAATAAAAAAGTCCGGAGCATTATTTATTGAAGTAAAAAGTTATATGCCCCTTGGTTATGCAAGGGCAAGACTTGGCTATGAGTATATGTTAACTAGTCCTGAGGTAAAAAAGTTTTCAAAGGCTCTAGCAAAAGAACTTGGTAAGAGCTATGGAGTTTTAGCCGAGCACTACCCCTCAAGAATCTGTCTTGTTGGTAAGAAAAAAGATAAAAAAAGAATGAAGATTAAGAAGAGTGAAATTTAAATTATTACAATAAAATATTTAAACAATCTAATTTGCTTTTGATTATGACTACCTTGAGCTGGACGGGTTTACCGATTATTGCACTTCTTACATTAACTGATAATGGCAGTATGAGTTTTAGAGAATTAGCTCACCATTTAACGATTACCCGGCCCGAAACGTTTAGGGATGAAAACACATTAGAAATAGCACTGGATAGATATATAGCTTGTTTAGCCTTTGAATCCGGAGTAGTATCTTTTAATCGTAATGCTAGAAAGTATACTAAGCACTCTTCTGCTGAAAGAAATGTTCAGTCCTGGTTACATAAAGCAGTCCCTGATATGGAAAGATGGCAACTTTATCCCTTTAGAGACCGAAGAAATTCAAAAGAGTGTTATCTAGAATTCCCTTGGGAGTGTATCGCTTTATCTGAAGAAGAAAGAAGGGGTTTCCAAAATTACCCTCCGGGTTGTGATTTTAGATGTGATGGAAGTGATAGTTGCAAGCATGGTTGCGGTATAAGAATAGACTAATTTTCATTTCACAACATTTAAATACTCATATGAATTAATTTTCATATGAAAAACAGCACATACCACATATTCTTTAGAAATCTAGCAACGCCACTTAGAGTAGAGATTCTAGCCTGTTTAAAGGAAAAAGATAAAACCGTTGGCGAGTTATGCAAGGAAATTAAAGTTGAACAAAGCAAGCTGAGTCATGCACTTGCAAATCTGCGAGCCTGCAATATTGTTCATGTTAAACAAAAAGGCAAAGAAAGAGTTTATAGTTTGAATAAAAAAACCATCCTGCCCATACTAAAATTAATTGATTCACATTCAAAATTAAATTGTAGTGGAAATTGTGCTTTCTGCACGATTCAACATTAAAAAACAGGGGAATAAAAATAATATGTCAAAAAAAAGAATATACCTTGATAATGCTGCAACAACTCAAACAGATTCTCAAGTGATTAAAGAAATGCTGCCCTATTTTGCCAGGGAATATGCAAATGCTTCTTCTCAACACTTTTTCGGTAAGCAGGCTCTGGCTGGCATTGAAAAAGCTCGAGAAATAATCGCTAAAAAGTTGAATGCAAACAGCGAAGAAATTATTTTTACTTCTGGTGGAACAGAAAGCAATAATCTTGCGCTAAAAGGTTTATTCTTTAACAAAGAAAACCAAAAAGCAGGAAAGAACCATATTATAACAACTAAAATTGAACATGATTGTATTCTTAATACTTGCAAATGGCTTGAAACCCAAGGAGCAATTGTGAGTTATTTAGATGTTGATAAACAAGGAGTAGTTAGCCCAAGTGATATCGCCAAGGCTATAACTCCAAACACATTAGTAGTTTCAGTAATTCATGGAAACAATGAAATCGGAACACTTCAAAATATAGAAGAAATAGGAAGGATTTGCAAACAAAAAGGAGTTTATTTTCATATTGATGCATGCCAAAGCTTCACTAAAACATCTATTGATACTAAGAAACATAATTTAGATTTAGTAACAATTAATGCGCATAAGATTCATGGACCCAAAGGAGTTGGGGTATTATTTGTTAAAAAAGGAACAAAAATATCACCTATTTTTCATGGTGGCGGACATGAAAAAGGATTAAGAAGCGGAACAGAAAACACGAGTGGAATAGTTGGATTTGGAAAAGCTATTAAAATTTCTAAAACAAGCGATTTAAAAAAAATACAAAAGCTTCGAGATTATCTTATAAAACAGCTACTGAAAATAAAAAATACTAAAATAAATGGTTCGCTCAAGAATAGACTTTGCAATAACATTAATGTTTCTTTTGAAAATGTAGAAGGAGAAGCTATTTCCAGTCATTTAGAACAATTTGGAATAATTGTTTCAACAGGAAGTGCTTGTGCAAGTCATACCTTAAAGAAAAGTCATGTGCTCAAAGCAATTGGTTGTAGTGATTTAGATATTAATAGTTCAATTAGAATATCCTTAAGCAAGTATAATACTAAGGTGGAAATTGATTTTTTTATTAAGAAACTTAAAATAATAGTAGAAGGATTAAGAAAAATAAGTCCTTTTGCAACTACTTAATAAAAGCAATAAATGATTATAAACTCCAAATCACTAATTAAATTATAAAATGGCAAAGAAAAAAGACAAATACGAAGAGTTCGCAGGCGAATTCAAGAATGAAGCAGAGCTGGAAGAAGAGCTGGAAGAAGAAGACCTGAACCCTAAGATTGTTGAAGAAGAGCATTTTGAGGAAGTAGAAGTGCCTTCAGTAAAAAATAGGGAAATAATTGCTATTAAGAAGAAAAAGAGATAGCTATGAAAAAGTCTTCTAAATCTCGCGTTTCTAGAAGAGTTCATGAAAAAATGAGCTTTAGTGAGCTACTTGAAGAATATCCTGAAGCCGCAGATGAGCTTTTTGCTTCAGGCATGCATTGTGTTGGTTGTCCTGTTGCGCGTTTTGAAACAATAGAACAGGGAGCAAGCATGCATGGAATTGATACAGAGCAATTGATAAAAAAGATTAATATGAAAATAAACAAAAGAGCCAAACTCAAATCAAGAAAATCTAAAAAAAGCAAGTCTAACAAAAAATCAAAAACTAAAACTAATAAAAAGAAAAGATGAAAAGTCTAGACTACAGCAAACAAGCGAAAAAGCATTTCTTTAATCCAAAATACGCTGGCGAGATTAAAAACCCAAGTTCAATTGGAGAAGTGGGCAACCCTTCCTGTTTATTACCTGATGAAAAAATATGGGCAAACGATGAATTACTATCTATGCAAGATATCCTCAAAGATTCCGAGGTTATTTCTCATGAAGGTAAAAAGGAAAAAATTATTCAAGTATTTAAAAGAAATTATAAAGGAAAAATTGTAATTTTAAAAAATGCACTTGGAATTTTGAAGTTAACACCAGAACATTTAGTCTATGCATTGAAAGTTCCAAAAGAGACTAAATTTTTAAGAACAAAAAATAAAAAAAGCCTAATGCCTGCATGGTACCATGCGGAACAATTAAAAAAAAGAGATATTATATTGTATCCTTTTCTAAAAAATGAAGAGGATTGTAAATTTTTAGAGATAAACATTAATAAGCTCAAATATGACTTTCGAAGCAAAGAAATTCCTAATAAAATAACCCTAAATGAAGAATTACTTAGACTATTTGGATATTATCTATCTGAAGGCAATGTTCAGGATAAGATTACTAAGACCTACGTCTCCTTTTCATTAAATATAAATGAAAAAGATATTGTTGAAGATATTAGAACAATTGTTAAAAATTTATTTAGTCTTGAAATTAAAACCAGAGAGATTCCAGAAAAAAAGGGGGTCGTTGTTTACATCTATAATGCAAAAATAGCTCGATGGTTAAAGTTTCTCTTTGGTAACGGTGCAAAATATAAAAAAATTCCCAAGGTACTAATGAATCTCCCTACTGAAAAGCAAAAAGCTCTAATTTATGCAATGTGGAAAGGGGATGGGTACGTAAATTTAAATCGAAATGGTCCAAGAGCAGGATACTCTACGATTTCGTATGATTTGGTTCAACAGCTGAAAGTATTGTTATTAAGACAAAAAATTGTCCCTTCTTATTATAAGGAAAAAGAAAAAATAGTAAGAAATGTAAAACATCAAGACTCTTATAGAATTCACGTGGGTCAAAGGGAATCATTAATCAAACTATGCAAAATACTGGGTATTGTTTATTCCCCCAATTCTTATTCTGCTGTTGATTCCTGGTTTGATGAAAGTCATCTTTATACCCCCATAACCAAAATCGAAACAAAAAACTATGATGGAAAAGTTTATA
>Ga0268280_1001391_pt1 | contig 16362 bp, 18 predicted proteins | sample saktaG_9_FD_190139 | JGI IMG/M metagenome (GOLD analysis project Ga0268280, IMG submission 190139) | Saline water microbial communities from Sakinaw Lake, British Columbia, Canada - sak_2011_5_24_40m | ecosystem: Environmental > Aquatic > Non-marine Saline and Alkaline > Saline ... | reverse complement strand
AAAGCCAGCCGCGGCCTCATCGATGTTTATCCGAAGCCGCACAACCCCAAGTCCGTGCGGCTTCGCCTGCGGCGGATCGCCGAGCTGCTGGGCGTCGACGTCCCCGAGAGCTTCGTCGTCGACGTCCTGGGGCGCCTGGGCTTCCGCGTCGAGGGTGGCCATAAGGGCGCCTGGCGGGTGGAGGTCCCCACCTTCCGGGTTGACGTCGAGCTGGAAGCGGACCTCATCGAGGAGGTCGCCCGCTTTTACGGCTACGACCGGATCCCCTCGGAATTCTCCCCGGTCCGCTCGTTCGATCTGAGCGTCAACAGGAAGAGGGAGCGTCTCGGGAAGATCCGACAGACCCTGCTCGGCCAGGGCTTCGACGAGGTCATCAACTGGAGCTTCGCCGATCCGGAAAAGGAAGCGGCGGCGGGGAGCGGCCTCCGGCCCGTGGACATCCAGAACCCCATCTCGAGCCGGGCGTCCGTGTTGCGCACGACGCTTCTCCCGGGACTTCTCGAGAACGCGGCTTGGAACCTCAACCGGGGACTCGAGGGGGTCCATATTTTTGAGCTGGGGAACGTCTTTTATTGGGAGGGAGACAAGCACCGCGAAGATCTCCGCCTCGGCCTGCTCTCGACCGGGCTCCTGCCCGAGGCGGGCTGGACTTCGGCTGCGGCGGAGACGGATTTCTACGTCCTCAAGGGCGCCCTCGAGGCGTTCGTGGAGGCGCTACGCTTCGAGCCCATCGTGTTCGAGGAGCGGGACCACCCCCACTTCGAACCCGGCCAGGCCCTGGCGCTCTTGTACAAGGGCCTGGCGGTCGGCTGTCTCGGCACCCTCCGGAAGTCGCTCGCGGTCGCGTCGGCGGGCGACCGGGCCGTTTTCGCCGCCGAGGTGGACCTCGCCGGCCTGTTCGGGAAGACGCCTCGGACCTTCCAGTACGCGCCGGTCCCCAAATTTCCGGGCGTCAGCCGCGACCTGTCGTTCCTCCTGGACAGGGGCGTCGCCTATCAGGAAGTCGGCCAGGTCCTCTCCAAGCTCAACATCTCTCTTCTCGAGGGGTTCGAGCTCCGCGACCGGTTCGGCGGCCCGTCCATCCCCGGGGACAAGATCAGCCTGACCGTCCGCTTCCGCTTCCGTCATCCCCAGAGGACGCTCGTGGCAGAGGAAGTGGACCGCGTCGAGCAGGACATCGTCGGCCACCTGAGATCAGCTTTGAACATCCAATTGAGGGAGGGGAAAATTGACAACCGAACTTGAGCGAATTAAGATACTGGAAGGGAAGATCGGACAGGTCGTCGATCACATCCACAAGCTGTCGACCGAGAACGAGAAGCTGAAGCAGCAGCTCAAGGAGTTCCGGACCGAAAAGAAGGAATTCGAGGAAAGCGCCCGCAAGCTTACCCGCATGGACGAGGAAATGAAGAAGTTCGAGGGCGAACGGGACATCATCAAGGGGAAGATCGAAGCCATCATCGGGCAGATCGATCAACTCGGCTTATGACCGAAAGAATCCTCGAGATCGAAATCTTCGGACAACGATACAAGATCCGCGTCAAAGGAGAAGAGGATGAGAAATATATCGGCCACCTGACCTCGCTCGTTGATCAGAAGATGCACGAAGTGGCCGTGAAATCCAAGTCCGCGGACATGACCAAGATCGCCGTCCTGGCGGCCCTGAACATCGCGGACGAGTTGTTCCTGAGCCAGAAAAAACTCGATCAACTGAACGAGGCCCTTGGCCACATGGAGACGGAGATTGAAAGCTTGGAGGTTCATCTCTTTGCGGATGAAAAGACATACACGGACGCCGAAAAATCACCTTCGTGACGGGCAGGCCGCGCGCGGCCGGCTCGCTGGACGGGCGGACCCCTGGTCCGGCCCCGGCACCTGACGCCTCCTGAACTTTCCTCGCGTCTCCTCATTCAAATAGATGAGGAGGTCATCCCATGGATCCGATCACTTACGCCGGCATCGCCGTTATTGCCATTCTCCTGGGGGCGGTCGTCTTTCTCCTGCTCAAGCGCAAGGAGAGTTCCCGCCTGGCCATCGAAGCTCAGGAGGAAGCCCGGGCGGTCATCGATAAAGCCCGGGATGAAGGAGAAAAGATCAAGCGGGAAGCGGCCCTCGAGGCCCGCGAGAAAGACCTGGCCCGGCAGAACGAATTAGAGGCCCAGAACAGGGAAAAACAGCGCAAGATCAACGAGACCGAGCGCCGGCTCCTCAGCAAAGAGGAGAACCTGGAACGGCGGTTCCAGTCGATGGAACGGAAAGAGAAGGATTTTTCCCAGAAGGAACGCCGCCTGTCCCAGAAGGAAAAAGACCTCGAAGTCGAGGAGGCGAAGATCGCCGCGGCCATCCAGAAGGCCATGGAAGAGCTCGAGCGGGTGTCCGGGATGACCCAGGACGAAGCCAAGGCCATGCTGATCAAGAGGATCGAGGACGAGGCCAAGCTCGAGGCCATCGCCACCGTCCGGCGGATCGAGGAGGAAGCCCGGGAGAAAGCCACCCAATCGGCCCGGGAGATCATGTCCAACGCCATCCAGCGGTCGGCCGCCGAGCACGTCGTCGAGACCACGGTCTCGGTCGTCGACCTCCCCTCGGACGACATGAAAGGCCGGATCATCGGCCGCGAAGGCCGGAACATCCGGGCCTTGGAGATGGCCACGGGCGTCGACATCATCGTCGATGACACGCCGGAGGCGGTCATCCTGTCGAGCTTCGACCCCATCCGCCGGGAGCTGGCCCGCCTGTCCATCCAGAAGCTCGTCACCGACGGCCGGATCCATCCGGCCCGGATCGAGGACATCGTCGAGTCGGTCAAGGCCGACCTCGAACAGAAGATCAAGCAGGAAGGCGAGTCGGCCGTCCTCGAGCTCAAGGTCCGGGACATCCATCCCGAGCTCATCAAGCTCTTGGGCAAGCTCAAGTACCGGACGAGCTACGGCCAGAACGTCCTCCAGCACACGAAGGAAGTGGCCATGCTCGCGGCCATGATGGCCCGGGAGATCGGCCTCGACACGAACGTCGCCCTGCGGGCGGGCCTCCTCCACGACATCGGCAAGGCCGTGGACAGGGATACGGAAGGGACACATACCGAGCTCGGCGTCGCGCTGGCCAAGAAATACGGGGAGTCGGAGAAGGTCTGCCAGGCCATCGCCTCGCACCACCGGGACGTCGATTTCCCGTCGATCGAAGCCGTCCTCGTCCAGGCCGCCGACACGCTCTCGGCCGCGAGGCCGGGCGCCCGGCGGGAGCTCCTCGAGACCTACATCCAGCGGCTGGAGAAGCTCGAGGAGATCGCCGCGTCGTTCGAAGGCGTCTCCAAGACCTTCGCCCTGCAAGCCGGACGCGAGATCCGGATCATCGTCGAGAGCCAGAAGATCTCGGACGACAGGGCTTCGCTCCTGGCCAAGGAGATCGCCACGAAGATCAAGAGCGAGCTCGATTACCCCGGCCAGATCAAGGTCACGGTCATTCGGGAGATGAGAGCGGTCGAATATGCCCGCTAGGTTCGGCATACTCTTCCTCGGCGACGTCGTCGGCCGGCCGGGCCGGCGGGCCATGGACAAGTTCCTGCCGGGCCTCGTCAAGAAATACGCGCCGGCCATGATCGTCGCCAACGGCGAGAACGCGGCCGGCGGGAGCGGCATCACCGAGGAGATCGGCAAAGACCTCTTCCTCCATGTCGACGTCCTGACGTCGGGCAACCACATCTGGGACAAGAAAGATTCCCTGCCCTACCTCGAGCGGGAACCCCGCCTCCTGCGCCCGGCCAACTACCCGTCCGTCAACCCGGGCCGCTTCTCCTATATTTTTCAGGCGGCCGATGGGGTCAAGGCGGCCGTCCTCAACCTCCAGGGCCGGGTGTTCATGGAGCCGCTGGATTGTCCGTTCAAGCGGGCCGACGAAGAGGTCGCCGCGCTGGCCGCCGAAACGCCCATCATCCTCGTCGATTTCCACGCCGAGGCGACTTCGGAGAAGCAGGCCCTGGGCTGGTATCTCGACGGCCGGGTCTCGGCCGTCATCGGGACGCATACTCACGTCCCGACCGCCGACGAAAGGGTCCTGCCCAAGGGAACGGCCTACATCACCGACGCCGGCATGGCCGGCGGGCGGAACGCCGTCATCGGCATGGCCCGCGAGCAGGCCCTCCAACGGTTCCTGACCTCGCGGCCCCAGCGGTTCGAGCCGTCGCGGGACGGCCTGTTCCTGTCCTGTGTCTTCATCGAGGTCGACGTCAAAACGGGGAAGGCCCTGTCGATCAAGCGAGAAGTCCTAGCGGAGGATGGCCACGAAGAATGAAGGTCTGGTGATGCGCGATCGGATCTATACGGTCTCGCAGGTCACCGAGATTGTCAAGACGGCCCTCGAGGTCGCTTTTCCCCAGGTCTGGGTCGAGGGCGAGGTTTCGGGCTATAAGAAGGCCGCCTCGGGACATGTCTTTTTCAGCCTCAAGGATGAGAAGAGCGTCATCAAGGCCGTCATGTGGCAGAGCATGGCCCGGAAGGTCGCCTTCGAATTGAAGGACGGCCTCAAGGTCGTCTGCCGGGGGAAGATCAGCGTCTACGAGCCCCGCGGCGACTACCAGCTCTACGTCGAACTCGTCGAACCCAAGGGCAAGGGCGCCCTGCAGCTTCGCTTCGAACAGCTCAAGGAGAAGCTCAAGGCCGAGGGCCTGTTCGACGAAAAGCGCAAGAGGAAGCTCCCGCTCCGGCCACGGACGATCGGGGTCGTCACCTCGCCCACGGGGGCGGCCATCCGCGACATCCTCCGCGTCCTCGAGCGCCGCTACGCCAAGCTCCGCATCGTCATCTACCCGGCCAAGGTCCAGGGCGAGGGCGCGGCCGGCGAGATCGTCGAGGGCATCGACGCGCTCGGGGCCTGGCCGGGGATCGACGTCCTCATCGTCGGCCGCGGCGGCGGCTCGATCGAAGACCTCTGGGCGTTCAACGAGGAGCCCGTGGCCCGGGCCATCGCCCGCTCGCCCGTCCCGGTCATCTCCGCCGTCGGCCACGAGGTCGACGTGACCATCGCCGATTTCGTCGCCGACGTCCGGGCCTCGACGCCCTCGGCGGCCGCGGAAATGGTCATCGAGACGGAGGAGGCTTTCGCCGAGCGCATCTCGTCCCAGGCCCGCCGGCTGGGCGAGCTCCTGCGCTATTCCCTCCAGGACAGGAGGGCCGAGGTGGCCGACCTCGCCCAGCACCGCATCTTCCAGAATTTCCAGGTCAAGCTGGCCAATCTCGGCCGGCGCGTGGACGAGCTCGAAACTCGGGGGACAAACGTCCTCCGGGGCGAGCGGCAGGCGATCGCCGAGCACAGGGGCGCCGCCCTGCTCGCGTCCGAGCGGCTGGGGAACATCGTTCGCAAGACGCTTCGCGGCCACCGGTCCGCCTGGGAGCGCCTCACGGCGACGCTCGACGCCCTGAGCCCGCTCGCCGTGCTCAAGAAGGGCTACGCGGCCGTCTGGAAGAGCGGCGGCTTGTGCCTGGCCCACCGGATCGAGGACATCGTCGAGGACGAGACCGTCCTCGTCTCGTTCTTCAAGGGAGAATTTAGCGCCCGGGTCCAGAGCGTCGACAAGAAGAAGCTCCTGGAATCACGTTTCCTGAAGGAGGGCTCATGACCAATCTGACTTTCGAGAAAGCCCTGGCCGACCTTGAGCAGATCGTGGCCAAGCTGGAAAAGGGCGGCATCGCGCTCAACGAATCGCTGGCTCTGTTCGAGAAAGGCGTCAAGATGGCCCGGTTCCTTCGCGGCGAGCTGGACAAAGCCGAACGCAAGGTCGAGATCCTGCTCAAGGACGACAAAGGGAACCTGAAGGCGGAGGAATTCGACGCCGAAGACGCCGGCGGAAGTGGGGAGGACGGCGGCAACCTCTGAGCCGAGCGGTCATGGCCAAGATCCTCGATTCGATAGAGCGGCCCTCCGATATCCGGAAACTGTCCCCCGGTGAGCTCTCCACCTTGGCCCTGGAGATCCGCGCCCTCATCCTGGAAACGGTCGCCAGGAACGGCGGCCACCTCGGCTCGAACTTGGGCGTCGTCGAGCTGACCCTGGCCCTTCACACCGTTTTCGACTCGCCCCGCGACAAGATCGTCTGGGACGTCGGCCACCAGTGCTACACGCACAAGATCCTGACCGGCCGGAAGGACGGCTTCGCCGGGCTCCGGCGCTGCGGCGGCATCCTCGGTTTTCCATGCCGGGAGGAGAGCGAGCACGACATCTACAACACGGGCCACGCCTCGACGGCCCTGTCGGCCGCTTTGGGCATGGCCGTCGCCCGGGACAAGGCGGGGGAGAAGCACCATGTCATCGCCGTCGTCGGAGACGGCAGCTTGACCGGAGGCGTCGCCCTGGAGGCACTCAACCAGATCGGACACCTCCGCAAGCGCCTGATCATCGTCCTCAACTACAATGAGATGTCCATTTCGGCCAACGTCGGCGCTTGGTCGAAATATCTTTCGTATCTCGTTTCGGGTCAGCATTATATCCGGATCAAAGACCAGGCCAAGTCCATCCTCAGGTCCATCCCCAAGATCGGCTGGCCTCTCATCAAGGCCGCTCGGGCCTTCGAGGAGCTGGTCAAGAAGACGGTATTCCCGGGCCTTGTCTTCACGGAGCTCGGCATCCGCTATGTCGGCCCGGTCGAGGGCCACAATATCCAGTCGCTCGTCGAGGCCTTCGAGATGGCCAAGACGTACGACGGGCCGATCCTCATCCAGTGCGTGACGCAGAAGGGCAAGGGCTACCAGCCGGCCCGTCTGCACCCTGAACGATTCCACGGCGCCGGTCCGTTCCAGATCTCGACGGGCGAGCCGCTGAAGCGCGAATGGGGTCCCTCCTTTTCCAGCGTCTTTGGGAATGCCCTGATCAAAATAGCCAAGAAAGACGAGAAGGTCCTGGCCATCACCGCGGCCATGGGCGAGGGGACCGGCCTCAGGGGGTTCTCCGAGAAGTTCCCCGAGCGCTTCTTCGACGTCGGCATCGCCGAGCAGCATGCCGTGAGCTTCGCCTCCGGCCTGGCTGTCTCGGGATTCAAGCCCGTTGTGGCTATATACTCGACGTTCCTCCAGAGGGCCTACGACCAGGTCTACCACGACGTCTGCTTGATGGACCTGCCCGTCGTCTTCGTCCTCGATAGGGCCGGCATCGTCCCCGACGACGGGCCCACGCACCAGGGGGTCAACGACATCGCCTATCTCCGTCACATGCCCCACATGATCGTCATGGCTCCCAAGGACGAGAACGAGCTCCAGCACATGCTCTGGTCGGCGCTCGCCTACGGCCACCCGGCCTCCGTGCGATTTCCCAAGGCCAAGGGGCTGGGCGTTCCCATGGACGAAACCCTCAAGGTTATCCCGGCGGGGCAGAGCGAACGGATCAGGGACGGCCGGGACCTTCTCTTGGCCTTCGGCAACATGGTCCGGCCGGCGCTCGAAGCCGCCAATGCCTTGGAAAAGGACGGGATCTCCCTGGCCGTCGTCAATGCCCGTTTCGTCAAACCCCTCGACGAAGAGATGATCCTGCGTTTCGCCCGGCCGGGCGCGACGGTCATCACGGTCGAGGAAGGGATCATTGCCGGCGGCGCCGGGAGCGCGGTGCGCGAGCTCCTCGACAGGGAAGGCCGCTTCGACATCCGGTTCAAGGCCATCGGGCTGCCCCTCGAAGCGTATCCCCTGGGCAAGGCCGACGAGATCCGGGCCATGGTCGGGCTGGACGTCCCCGGCCTCAGTCGGCAGATCAAGGACCTCTACCGGGTCCCCCTCTGCTCCGGCGGCGATGAAAGAACGCGCGGATAAACTCCTGGTCAAGCGGGCCCTCGCGCCGAGCGGCAAGGAGGCGCAGGCCCTGATCATGGCCGGGCTGGTCACGTGCGGGGGCCGGCCCGTCCTCAAGGCCGGCGAGCTCGTCGACGACGGGGCGGAACTCGAGGTCGCCCGCCCGCTGCCCTTCGTGAGCCGCGGCGGGCTCAAGCTCGAAGAGGCCCTCGAGCGCTTCGGCATCGATGTCGGCGGGATGGTCGGGTTGGACATCGGCGCGTCGACCGGCGGTTTCGTCGATTGCCTGCTAAAGCGTGGAGCGACAAGAGTTTACGCCGTGGACGTGGATACCAAACAGCTCGATTGGGGGCTCAGCCGGGATGCCCGCGTCGTGGCCGTCGAAAAGAACGCCCGCTACCTCGCCGCGGTGGACCTCCCCGGCCCCCCGGACATCGTCACTATGGACGTCTCGTTCATCTCCGTCCTCAAGATCCTGCCCGCGCTCGCCGCGATACCCGGCGCGTGGACTCTCATAGCCCTGATCAAACCGCAGTTCGAAGCCGCCCCCAATGATGTCGGAAAAAAGGGCGTCATCCGGGACGAGAACGTCCACGCCGGGGTCCTGGCAAAAGTCGTCGGCGGGGCCCGGGAGATCGGGTTCGGGCTAGCCGGCCTCGTCCGGTGCTCGACGCGGGGGCAGAAAGGCAACGTCGAGTTCTTCGTCCGGTGGATCAAGGGAGAGCCGGATCTTAACGCGGGCTCTGTCCCATCCATGATCAAGGAGGCGGTCAGCCATGAATAATGTTCGCAAAGCCGGCATCGTCATCAAGCCCCACGCGCCGTCCGTCGAAGGCATCCTGAAGATCGTCGTCGAATATTTCGAGGGCCGCGGCATCGCCTGCGTCCTCGAGGACGTGGCCGCCCGCAAGCTCGGCCGTCCGGGCGGATTGGAGCGCGCGGGTATCGCCGGGGCTTCGGATCTCGTCGTCGTCCTCGGCGGGGACGGCACCCTTCTCAGCGTCGCCCATCATGCCGCCCAGGCGGGCGTACCGGTCATGGGCGTCAACCTGGGACGGCTGGGCTTCCTGACCGAGATCCCCGTCAGCGAAGCGACGCTCACGCTCGACCGATTCCTCGGCGGAGACCCGGGCCTCATCAGCCCGCGCTGGCTCCTCGAAGCCCATACGGCCAAAGACGTTTCTTACTGTCTCAACGACGTCGTCGTCACCAAGGGCGCCCTGGCCCGGGTGATCGAGTTCACCATTCTCATCGACGGCAAGGATGTGGCGACGCTCAAAGCCGACGGCCTCATCGTTTCTACGCCGACCGGCTCGACCGCTTATTCGCTCTCGGCCGGCGGACCGATCCTCCACCCCAAGGTCCCGGCCTTCGTCCTGACACCCATCTGTCCGCATGCGCTCTCCTTCCGGCCCCTGGCCGTGCCTTCGACATCGACGGTCGGCGTCCGGCTCCTGACGGGAGGGGAGGAGGTCCACCTGACGCTCGACGGCCAGCGGGGCGGCGTCCTTGTCCGGAACGACATCGTCGACATCCGCAAAGCGCCGTTCGAGCTCCAGCTCATAACCTCGCCGCGCCGCAATTACTACGACCTGGTCAAAGAGAAGCTGGGCTGGGCCGAATAGCGGGGCTGCCCCTCTTGGTTTGACAAGGTCCGTAAGCGCCGCTATGATGGAATTCACTCTTCCTATACCGAACCGCAACCACAGGAGATGAACATGTCCGACGCTATTATCACCGGTACCGATGCCGTTTTCGACGCCGAGGTCCTCAAGTCCGACCTGCCCGTCCTGGTGGATTTCTGGGCCCCCTGGTGCGGGCCCTGCCTGATGATCGGCCCCGTCGTCGAGGAGATCGCCGAGTCGCACAAGGGCAAGCTCAAAGTGGTCAAGATGAACGTTGACGAGAACGGCCAGACCCCCCAGACCTACGGCGTCATGGCCATCCCGACCATGATCGTGTTCAAGGGCGGCCAGGCCAAGGAAAAGATCGTCGGCGCCATGGCCAAGGACAAGCTCATTGACCTCATCGCCAAGCACCTCTGATCCGGCCATGGGCGTCCCCTGGGACGTCGTTATCGTCGGCGCCGGCCCGGCCGGTCTGGCGGCCGCCCTTTACACCGGGCGGGCGCGCCGATAGACGATCGTCCTGGAGAAATGGGTGCCCGGCGGGCAGATCCTCCTCACCGACTGGATCGAGAACTACCCCGGCTTTCCGTCCGGCGTGACGCCCTCTGATCTGATGTAGAGCTTCCGCAAGCAGGCCGAAACGTTCGGCGCCCGCGTCGAATCCGACGAAATCCTCGGGATCACGAAATCCGGCGAGTCGTTCGTCCTCAAAGGGTATCAACAAGAGTACAAAGCCAGGGCCGTCATTCTGGCCACGGGCTCGGCCGACCGGCGGCTGGGCGTCCCGGGCGAAGAGCGGCTGACCGGTTCCGGCGTCTCCTACTGCGCCACCTGCGATGGGGCCTTTTTCACGGGGCGCGATATCGCCGTCGGCGGCGGCGGGGACAATGCCCTCAAAGAGGCCCTCTTCCTGACCCGGTACGCCCGGAGTCTGACCCTCATCCACCGCCGGGACAAGTTCCGCGGCGAAAAGATCCATATCCTGTTCGACACGGTCGTCGACAGCGTCGAAGGCGCCGTCCGAGTGGAATCGCTCTCCGTCCGCAACCTCAAGGATGGAGCCGTATCCTCCCTGCCCGTTTCGGGGGTCTTCGTCTCGATCGGGACCCAGCCCCAGACCGGTTTCGTCAAGGGTCTTCTCGAGCTCAACGAATGGGAACAGATCAAGGTCCATCCCGACATGGGATCATCGGTCCCGGGGATCTTCGTCGCCGGCGACGTCTCCGACGCCTGCCCCAAGCAGGTGGCCATGGCCGTGGGCACGGGCGTCCACGCCGCCCTCTCCGTCCAGGAATATTTGTCCCGCCTCACTTAGCCGCGGCTGGCGTCTCGGCAGCGGCGGCCGCGGCATCGTACTCCTCGTTGAGTAAAGCGGCCAATTCCGCCCCCCAGAGCAGGATGAGCATCGAGGCGGAGATCCAGAGAAGGAAGAAGATGATCGAGGTCAGGGTGCCCTGGAGGAGCTTGTTCAGGACGATGCCGACCGCGGAGACATGGCCGACGTAGAAGGCGAATGCCCGCTTGAAGAGCTCGAAGAACAGGGCGGCGACCGAGGCCGGAATGAGCGCCGCCCGCGTGTGGACCTTGACCTCGGGGATGAACTTGTAAAGGATGAAGAACATCGTCAAGGTCAGGGCGAAGGGGATGATGTATTTCAGGAAGACGTTGTTGATGACGGCGAAGGCCTCGGGATTAAGGCCGGTCCGGATGAGCTCGCTCTCCTGGAGGGTCCGGCCGATGGCCGTCCAGACGGCGGTCATGGTCAGCGAGAAGAGCATGAAGATACCGACGACGAACATGAGCAGGAATTCCATGAGCCGGTTGTAGAAGAACGACTTGTGATAATTCGTCCGGAAGATCTGGTTGATCGCCGCGATGAGGTTCGAGAAGAGGAGGCTGGCCGAGACGAGCGATCCGATGACGCCGAACAGGCCGAGTTGTCCAACGGCGCCGGACAGGTCCCCGAGACGCTTGAAAAAGCCCGGGTCGAGCCGGGCGAAGAATTCGTCGGTAAAAATGTTGAGACTGCGCAGGGCGATCTCCGTGTCGCCCAGGAACCTCGCCGCCGCGGCGAATGACAGGGCGATCAGGGGGACGCTGCACAGGAGCGAGAAGTAGGAGATGACGATGGCCGAGGTCCAACACTTGTCCCCGTTGAACCGCTTGAAGGACGCGGTCAGCAAGCGAAACGTCGGATGCGTCATCCGCTCCGGTGTCCGGCCCCTCCCTCCGGTCGGGACTGCCCGCGGATTGTTAGCATCCGGGTCGGAGGGGTCTCGGCCGTCAGGCCAACTTGTAATTCCCCCACTGGACCATCAGGATGATGATGGTGATGAGCAGGGCGTAAATGACGAGGGTCTCGATGAGGACGAGCCCGAAGACGAGCAGGAAACGGATGTGAGGCGCCGCGGCCGGGTTTCGGGAGATCCCCTCGCAGGCGCTGCTGATGGCTTTCGCCTGACAGAAGGCGCCGGCGGCGACGGATAAGGTCATGATCACCGCGCCGACGATGAGCGACACCTTGAACAGGCCGGCGCGGGCGGCGGCGGACGCGGCGGCGTCCTGGGCCAGCAGAGGCGCCGCCATCAGGGCGGTCCCGAAAAACATCAGGCTCAGGGCTTTGAGTTTCTTGGACATTGCGGAACTCCTTTACGTTGAGTGCTCTTCTTCATGGGCGACGGCGCCCGCGATGTAGATGCAGGACAGGAGGACGAAGACGAACGATTGGATGATCGATGTGAAGATGGCCACGGCCATGAACGGCAGGGGCAGGAGGAAGGGGACGATCGAGGCCATGATGACGATGAGCAGCTCCTCGGCGAAGATGTTGCCGAAAAGCCGCATGGATAGGGACACCGGCCTCGAGAAGTGGCTGATGACCTCGATCGGGATCATCAGCGGGGCCAGGGCCGGGATGGGGCCCAGGAAGTGCTTGAAGTATTTGAGCCCCTGGGCCTTGACGCCCTGGGCGTGGTAGTAGAAGAAAACGACCAGGGCGCAGCCGAGGGTGACGTTGAGCTTGCTCGTCGGCGACATGAAGCCGGGGAAGAGGCCGATCATGTTGCAGCCGAAGACGAAAAGTCCCACGGTGGCGATGACCGGCAGGTATTTCCGCCCGTCCGGGCCGACCGTGTCGACGATCAGGTTTTCGAAGACCTGGACGAGCATCTCGGCGACGTTCTGCCGTCCGCGGGGGACGAGGGTCAGGCGGCGCGAAGCGAGGCCGAGAAGGACAGAGAGGACAAGCGCCACGATCAGGACCATGACCAGGTAGTCGGGGACGACGTGGAGCGGGTCGGGAACCTTGACCCCGACGAGGCCGAGGACCGCCGCGAGGGGCGGCCCGAAGACGCGGTTGAAGGCGTCGACGATCCAGAGGCTGTGTTCTAATCCTTCCATGTTCTCAGGAGAAGAAGGGCCCGGGCGCCTTCGACGAGAGATACCAGGACGAGCACCGAAAAGCCGGCGCCGAAGGCGAGGATCCTCTTCGGATAGAGGAAGATTATAAGGGAAAAAACGCCGCAAATCAACACCAGGCGCAGGGCGTAGAGGACGATCCCGGAGCGCAGGGCACCCTTTTTCTCGCGGGCGAGGAAACGGGTCATGGAATGCTTGAGCCCGGCGAAACCCAGAGCTGCGAACGCCCCGCCGGCGAGGAAGACGAGCCCGGTCGGAAGGTCGAAAAGGAGCATCACCGGCGCGGCCAGGATGGCCGAGGCGGCCAGGATCTCGATGGGGATCCGGCGGAGGATACGTTCTTCGAGGGGGTCCGTCTCTTCGGGCTGCATCAGGGAGTCAGTATAGCATTTTCCCCCCTGCCGCCGAAAGAGCCCCGCCGCTTCCTTGACATCCCTCCGCGGTTCTCTGAGAATAGGGCCGGGAACGAGTGACACCTCAAGGAGGCAATAAGATATGTCGACGGCATTCCTGGTCAAGTTTTTCGGCCTTCTTCTGGGCATCCTGGCCCGCACCCTTCTGCCCTGGCTGCGCAAGGTCAAGGAAGGCAAGGCCCGGGGTTTCGGCCGCCGCTACATCTATTCGGCACTGGCCTCCGCGGCCGTCGGCCTCTTCCTGACCCTGATCCTCTTCCCCCAGTTCGAAGCCGGCGCCGCCGGGCAGGGATTCGAGGAAATGTTCAAGCTTTTCTGCTTGGCTTTCGGCTTCGGCTTCGGCTGTAACGCCCTGGTCAACGAGGGTGGAGCCTGGGCGGTGAAGTCCCGTGATCTCGAGCCCGCGGAGGGCGGCGCCGGACCGACCCCCGCCCGATGAACGACAAGCCGCGTCGGCCGGACTTAAGGAGGCTATCCGAACTGGCCTCGCTCGGCCTTATCCTGCCGTCGTCGATCGCCGTCGGCCTCTTTATCGGCTACTTCCTCGACCGCTGGCTGGGGACCGCTCCCTGGCTCCTTCTCTCTTTCACCGTGCTCGGCATTGTCTCCGGGCTGCTCAGTCTTCTCCGGGCGCTCAAGAAGGAGATGAAGGACGAACCGCCTGACGCTTGAACCCGGCGTTTGATTCTCCCCGGTCGGTGTGCTAAATATCAGGCGATGGAGTATCGTCCTTGCTCGTGGCCCCGGCCGCGCCTCCTCGCCTGGCTCTGCCTGGCCGGACTGGCGTTGCCGGCAACGCTCGTCTCGCAAACCTCCGTCCCGCAAACCGCGGCCGCTCAAGCCGGCCCGGGCGGCCCGGCCGAGGTCAGGATCCTGGCCCGGAACCAGGAGACAACGAAAGACCGGGTCTTCGCTTCCGGCGACGTCGAAGTCCGTTACCGCGAGTTCCTCCTCTTCGCCGACCGGGTCGAGTACAATATCGAGACGAAAGACGTTCGGGCCGAGGGCAACGTCGTCGCCCAATCGGGCGGCGAAGTCATCCGCGCCGAACGTGTCCTCTTCAACATCGAAACGGGGCGGGGGACGGTCGAGAAGGCCTCGGGGATCATCCAGCCCTCCATCTTTTTCGAGGCCGAGACCCTCGAGCGGAAGCGCGAGGACCTCTTCAGCTTGAGGAACGCCCGGGTCACGGCCTGCACCCAGCCGAACCCGCGTTGGAGCTTCGGCCTGTCCAAGGCCAACCTGAAAAAGGACGATTACCTGGAGATGTGGGACGCCGTCATCCGGGTGAAAAACGTCCCCATCCTCTATCTACCGTACCTGCGGTATCCGCTGCGGGAGCGGGCCACGGGCTTCCTTCTTCCCCGGATCGGCTTCGGCGGCCGGGACGGATTGGCCGTTTCCCAGAGCTTCTACTTGGCCATCGCTCCCAACATGGACGCCACGGTCGGCGTCGATTTCTATCACTCGCGCGGCACGGGCGCGGGCCTCGAGTACAGGTATCTTTTCCCCGGCGGGACGAAGGGCGACCTCAACCTCTATTATTTCTTCTACAAGAGGGACGCCCAGGGCGGGAAACCCGGAAACTCGTCCATCGTCCGCCTCAACCATACCCAAGCGCTGCCCTTCGGCTTCAGCCTCGTCGCCAACGTCGACTACCAGTCCTCCTACAGCTTCCTCCGGGAATTCGACAACAATTTCCAGCGGGCCCTGGTCTACAACCGCACCACCCAGGCCTATCTCACCCGGTCGTGGCGCCGGTTCAACCTGAGCGCCCGCGTGTCGCGCTTCGAGACCTATTTCTCGCAGCTCGACGACGCCAACGTCACGACGTCCCTCCCCCAGATCAATTTCAATGTCTTCAAGACCAAGCTCTTTGCGCCGCTCTATTTCTCGCTGAGCACGTCCTTGGCCCGATGGCAGTACGGCTGGAAATCACAATACACCGCTGGGACCGAGCGTCGCTCGACGCGCCTCGCCGTAAGCCCTACGCTGAGCCTGCCGTTTTCCTCGATCCCGTGGCTCACCGCGACGACCTCGGTCACGGCGAACCTCTTTTATTATGGCCAGAGCCTCGATCCGGAGACCGGCGGGATCGTCGACAAGCCGCTGTTCACCCAAAACCTGGTCGCCGGGATCGAAGTCGTCGGGCCCGTTTTTTACCGGATCTTCTACGGCCGGGACGGACAGGCCCGGCTCAAGAACATCGTCGAGCCCTACGTCAACTATTCCTATGACAGCCCGACACGCTTAGCCGACCGGGTCGTGACGTCCTACGGGTTTTTCCGCTACCACCAGATGAGCTACGGCGTCACCAGCCGGTTTCTTTTCAAGGCCGGAGACCGGGCGGTCGAGGTCTTTTCTCTCGCGCTTGGCCAGACCTTCTATTTCTCCCCGGAGGACGGCCCCTTGTCCCTCTTCCCCGTCGACGGCCAGGCGCCCCGGTTCTCGGAGATCACCGCCACACTCCGGTTTTATCCGCAGGCCAAGTTCAGCTTCGACGCCTCGGCCGCCTACAATCCGTATTATAAAAACCTATCCAGCTTGAGGCTCAGCGCCACGGCCGGCTCGAAAGGGGACGGCCATTTCCTGACCCTGAGCTGGTTCTCCAGCCGGAATTCCTGGGTCACGGGGATCGATCCCGCGCTCATCTCGCTCTACAACCGCGACCAGGTCGGCGCTTTCGGCGGGCTGAGACTGCCCGGCCTTTCGCTCGACCTCCAGCTCGAGGCGGACTATAACATCAAGGAGCGGCGGCTCCTCTATACGGGCGCCCAGGCGACCTACCATTACCAGTGCATCGACGTCCTGGTCGACGTCCGGGTCTTCTATTTCCGCGACCGGCCGGATACCCAGGTCAGGGTATCGCTGGGTCTCGGCTCGATCGGAAAAACGCTCGACTTCTTGGGGGGATTCGGATTCTAGGGACGGGAGGACGGCCATGAGTTCGGAGCGAACCCTCGACGGCAAGACGATCTTCGTGACGGGCGGGGCGGGCTTCATCGGCAGCCATTTCATCCGGATGGCCCTTCGCCGCCATCCGTCGATGCGGATCGTCAATCTGGACAAGCTGACCTACGCCGGGAACCTCGACAACCTGTGCGACGTCCAGGACGATCCGCGCTACGAGTTCCT